>Ga0190272_10000035_pt1 | contig 112435 bp, 84 predicted proteins | sample Popmic504T_FD_133746 | JGI IMG/M metagenome (GOLD analysis project Ga0190272, IMG submission 133746) | Populus adjacent soil microbial communities from riparian zone of Shoshone River, Wyoming, USA - 504 T | ecosystem: Environmental > Terrestrial > Soil > Riparian zone | place: USA: Wyoming... | reverse complement strand
TCGCCGGGGCATTAGCCCGACCGTTAGGGAGGGCTCGAGAGACCGCTTAATGAGCCGTCCCTGACGGTCGGGCTAGTGCCCCGCATCAGTTACCGCCATCAGCCACCACAACAGTACCCCACTACCCCCGACCCTCTCCCAGAGAGAGAGAGGGCGATGGCGATAAGAGGTGTTGTAAATGTTCGACTACGTAAAGCCCTCGCACGCAAACTAACAGTTTGCGTTACAGGGTTCCGTGGCGCTCATGCGTGCGACGTTGGCGAACGCGCTCGCGTCCGCGCATGAATGAGTTTGGAATCAATAGACGCAAAAACATTCTGGCTGAGGCTCGATTTGAATTCGCACCTCGCAGATTCTGAGTTATCAGGCGGAGCGCCGCGGCTTTATCTCCGACCCTGAGAAAGTCTTCCGCGCGTGCAAATTTTGTTCGGATTTGTAGTTTCTCAACCTGCTGTTCAGACAATCCTTGTCGCAGCGCCGCCTCTCGCTGCGCCTTCAACTGTTCATCCAGCATGAACGACTGATTCCAACTCACGTTTGAGCCGTGTCGCCTCCATGCAGATAATAGTTGCGGATCGAAAGCGAACTCGCCGTCCTCGCTCAAACGCAAATATAGATCGTAGTCTTCCAGTTTCGATCCTTCATTCCAGCGATGCCGCTCAAGCGCATCGCGCCGGTAGAGGACCGTCGGGCTCATCGGACTAATGGTCGTCAATAACATCTGGCGAGCATCGCCATCAGAGTAGTGTGCCCAATCCGAGGTGGAATCGATAATGCGATTTTCGTCGTCGATGTAGTAAGCATGTCCATACGCCAGAACAGCTGCCGCCCGCGATTCGAGGAGGCCGACGCGTGCCTGCAAAAACTCGGGGAGCCACAGATCATCAGAACCAAGATAAGCGAAGTAGGTTCCGCTGGTTCGCTCAAATCCTTCGTTTAAGGTGGCGGATAGACCGCGATTGCTGCTGGCAACAACCTCGCAGGGGAAGGGACAATCGTTCAGCGTCTTTTCGATGATTGCCGTCGACTGATCTGTAGAACCATCGTCAATGACCAGCAATTCCGCGGGCTGAAGAGTCTGCTTCATGATCGAGCGCAAAGTGGCCTCAACAAAGCGCGCATGATTGTAGGAAGGGACTACGACCGAAACGCCGCTGGGCCGACGCTGAAGTATTTGTTCCGGCTCTTCCTGCAACTCGGTTGCTATCATTTTTTACTTACTTTACAGTTCGTTGCCGGCAGCCATGCAGTTTAGAGTTCAAGCTTTGCTTGTAGCTATCCAGGACAACCCAAAGGTTGAACTTTGAACCTCTTGAGATTTGGCCAAGGCCGGAAAACACGGCGATTACTAACACACAATTTTCCGAACACCTCTCCCGAATGAACAAGAGAATTATACTCTTTGGGCCACTGCCTCCGCCCCATGGCGGAGTTGCGATCTATTTGAAAGCGCTCACGGCCCATCTTTCTGGTTCAGATATTCGCGTGTGGACTTACACACGGCCCAGCCAAAATGATGCGAACGTGCGTTTCATCGCCCATCGACGACTGGGAACGCTCTGGGCGCTGCTTGCCGAAGGCCGGCGGTCGCGCATCCTCGACGCCACACATTTTCATCTTGAGTATCCAAACCCACTGCTCCTGCCAATCTGGCTCCTGCTCAAACGCTTCCTGGGGTTTGAATGGTACAAGAACATTCTCGATGGGTCTTTGCCAAAGCGCTATCCGCAATTTGGAAGGATGCAGCGCTGGCTGTTTAGACGCGGGGTCAAGGCGGTTGATGAATTCGTGGTGGTGAGCGATGACTTACGACTGTGGCTCCGGGACGACATGAAAGTGCGACAACCGATAACAGTCATTCCGTGCCTGCTACCGCCGCTGCAAAGCGAGATGGAGCAGGCTCCATCCATTGAGATTGAGCAGTCTCTGGCGCCCTATTTGTCGCGTGACCGGCGAGTGTGTTCGATTGGCGTCTTCTTTCCAAGCTATGGATTTCAGGATGTGGCCTACGCAGTGGATGAACTTCGTAAGCGAACCGGGAAGGATATTGGATTGGTACTCCTCGATGGAGGTTTTGTGTGCGATGAAGGCTACAGAGATGAAGTGTTGCGTGATCGGGGCTGGATAACGGTCTTAACGAAAGTGCCGAATTCCGATGTCTATCAAATTCTGAAACACAGCGATGTGTTCGTCCGTGCGGTTTCTGAAGAGGGTTATGGAATTTCGCGCGTTGAAGCTCTTTGGTGTGGAACCTCCGTGATTGCCACGCGTGTAGGAGAAACGCGTGGGATGCTGCTTTATGATTTTGGAGACAGGGAACAACTGACCAGTCATTTGCAATCCGTGTTGTTCGACGTATCTGCGATTCACGAAAATCAATGGTCTGAAATGTACCGCAAAGAGGCGGAAGAGAATTTAGTAAAACTGGCTGGAGTTCTGGGTCTCGAGATAGACACCTGATGATTAGTCGTTCGACAAAGCTATGGGTCGTTCTCGGAGCGGTAATCCTGTTTGCCCCTGCATTAGTCTCGGCGGCGCTGCCAGTGTCTCTCGACGGATACTGGCGATTCGAAATGGACCACACTGATGCGGGTGAGCAGCAACAGTGGTTTAACCGAAACTTGCACGGCGGGATCAGGCTGCCGGGAATTCTTCAGCAGCAGCCTTCCCCGGGAAACGTAGTTAGCATCAGGACCCCGTGGGTGCTGACGCAGTACGACCGTTTCTGGTATTTGCGCGACGAATACAAGGCCCACCTCGAGCCGGGGAAGGTCATGGTGCCATTCCTCTCTCAACCGCCTCGTCATTACCTCGGCGCAGCGTGGTATCAACGCGATATCGTTATCACCTCCCAAACGTCAGGTCGCCGTGTCCTGCTAACGCTTGAACGACCACACTGGGAAACTACGGTTTGGTTGAATGCGCAGAAGATCGGTTCGAATCGGAGCCTGGTTGCGCCTCATGTTTACGATCTAAGTAACGCCGCGCCGGGCCGGCACAGGCTCACGATTCGGGTCGATAACCGGATGGTGATGCCCTACCGTCCTGATGCGCACAGCGTGTCGGATTCATTGGGTGCGACGTGGAATGGCATCGTCGGCAAAATTGAACTATCGGATACGGGACGAGTATGGATCGATGATGCGCAAGCCTTTCCGAATCTGACGAAGAAAACCATGCTCATCAAAGTACGGATTGGCAACCAGACCGGACGGAGTGGCGCCGGAACACTGACGGCCATTTGGCCGGACATTGGGGTTGTACCGGTGAACTGGGAGGAGAATGGCGGGACCGCAGAAGTTGAAGTACCACTGCGAGAAGATGCGGCCACGTGGAATGAGTTTGATCCGAAGTTGCATCATCTCAGGCTTTGGTTAAGAGGAACAGGGGTTGAGGAATACAGTGAGATGAGAATCGGACTGCGCGACTTTCGCGCGGAGGGAAAAGAGTTTTGGCTCAACGACCGGCCGATCAATTTTCGTGGTACGCATCACGGCGGGGATTTCCCACTCACCGGTTATCCCCCAACAGATATCAAGTCATGGCGGAACCTTTTTGAGATCTGTCGTCGCTGGGGTTTGAATCATATGCGGTTCCATTCCTGGTGCCCGCCCGAAGCAGCGTTTGATGCCGCGGATGAGCTCGGCTTCTATCTACAAGTGGAGCCGGGGATGTGGAATGAGATCAGTCCTGACACTCCGATGGAACGAATGCTCTATGAGGAAACTGATCGGATGATTAAGGCCTACGGTAATCATCCATCGTTTATGTTGTTGTCCGCGAGCCACGAGCCCTCGGGTAAGTGGAAGCAAGCGTTAACGAAATGGGTGGAGCACTATCGCAGACTAGACCCGCGCCGGCTCTACACACCGGGCACGGGACATCCCGAAAGAGAAATCCCAGATCTGACCGAAGGCACTGACTATCTCGCAGTTCATCGTATCGGGCCGAATATGTTGCGACGCGAGTCTGGTTGGTTTGGCGGTGACTATAAGCTGTCGCCCGAAGAGGTAAAGCTGCCGGTGATCGCGCACGAGGTGGGCCAATGGGCCGCGTATCCCGATTATGAAGTTATCAAGAAGTTTAAGGGCTACCTGCGACCCGGGAACTTCGAGATCTTTCGCGCCTCAATGAAAGAACACGGGTTGATCGAAAAGAACCGGGCTTTCGTGCAAGCGTCGGGGCAGTTTCAACTCGCCTGTTACAAAGAAGAGATCGAAGCCAACTTGCGCACGCCCGGACTCGGCGGTTTTCAGTTGTTCGATCTGCATGACTATCTGGGACGTGGCACGGCCCTGGTGGGCTTGCTTGATGCATTTTGGGAGGCCAAATCATACGCAAACGCGGACGACTTCAAGCGGTATTGTAATGCAACTGTCCCTTTGGCCAGATTGCGCCAACGTGTTTTTACGAGTACGGAAACCCTGACTGCCGATCTCGAACTAGCGCATTTTGGCTCCGCACCAATTGAAAACGGCATTGCTGTCTGGAAGATCATCGGGGGCGAGTCAGATCTGCAGGGCGAATCCGAAGCGCGGACGCTCCCGATCGGAAAGAATATATCCCTCGGAAAGGTCTCCGCAGACTTGTCGAAATTGTCCGCGCCCGGGGAATACAAGTTGGTAGTAACAGTAGCTCCCGCTTCGTTTTTCACCGCTGTGGATCGAAAGATTATTCCGGGCCCTGGGGTTGTGCGCGGCGTTACGTATTTTGAAAACGACTGGAACTTCTGGGTTTATCCTGCCGGGGATGAACTGGGAAGCGCAGTCCCCTGTCCACCTTCGCGACAGTTTGAACTTCTCGTAACTCGCTCGTGGGATGAGGCGGAGAAAAAACTGGCGACGGGTGGCCGAGTAGTCTTCGTGCCGCGTCCCGAAGATCTTGATTGGACCAGTCCGCCGCTTGAGCCCGTACCGATCTTCTTCAACCGGTTGACCAGCCCGGCATGGGGCCGCTCGTTGGGACTCTGGATTGACCTTAGGATAGAGGAATCGAAGAGTCGCGCCCTCTTGGGATTTCCGACCTCGAATCATTTCGATTGGCAGTGGGCGCAGATAATTCAGAATGTGCGGGCGGTGAATCTCGATCGGCTACCGGCGGAGCTGGAGCCGGTGGTTTGGGCCATTGACGACTGGAATCGTAACTACAAGCTTGGTGTCATCTTCGAAGGAGCCGTTGGCGACGGGCGGTTGCTGGTCTCGGCATTCGATATAACCCGGCCTAACGAGACTAATCCCGTAGCCAGGCAACTGCGCAATTCACTTCTGCGTTATGCACGAAGCGATTGCTTTCAGCCAAACGTTTCGCTATTGCCCGAACTAATGCGTGGTTTGTTTTTTGACACGCACATCATGAAAAAGCTCGGAGCCGTAGCAGAGGTGGACGGCGATTCGGCAAACAATCTGATCGATGGCGATCCGAACACGCATGTGCGAGTAGGAACTCAGGTCATGGAAACGCGTGAGCAGGTCGATTTCGTAATCAGGTTGCGCGCACCCGTAGCAATGTCGGGCCTGAGGTTGATGCCGCGTCAAGGTCATCGCGAACACGAAGGCGACATTCGCGGTTATGCTGTACAAGTAAGCGACGACGGGCTCGATTGGCGTGACGTGGCGCGCGGAGAACTGGTTTCGACTTTCGCTCCGCAACAGATCGCATTCTCAAGGACTGTCACCGCTAAATACCTGAAGCTCATTTCATTATCAGGATTTGGACCGGATAAAACTACATCGCTGGCCGAGCTTGCAGTGATTTATGCCGGACCAAAGCTGGCCGGGAACTAAGCGACCGGCGCAGCGCTTCGCGACTATCCAGGACCCGCGCTGTTCTATACTAGCCTGCGGTAGCAGGCGATAGCATAAAGCCTGGGGCGTGAGCCCCAGGTCATAGCAGACAAAGAGTGCGAAGCCCGCGAAGCGGGCGACAGCCAGTATCCGCATTCTCAAATCCTTCAAGACGTCAAGGCTGCCGCCCGCTAACACGGGCTGGTTGCAATGTGTTCTGGCCATCCCTGGGGCTTACGCCCCAGGCTTTATGCTGTCGCCTGCTCACGCAGGCTGGTAATCACAAAGATTCTGTAATATCCAGACTTATCCTGTCCGATTCTTGATTTATTCTTAATGCTACAAGACCGTTCGATAATTTGTTTTGGTGGGGAAGACTGGTGGTATCACCATCCGCATTCCAAGAAACACCTGATGCGCCGTTTTGCGCGCGCGGGTAACCGCGTGATTTTCGTTAACTCGATTTCGATGGGTCTCGCCCCCATCGCGAACAAGGATTTCCTGCCGCGAATCACGCGTAAGCTGCGCAGCTATGCAAAATTTGCCCGACGCACCGAAGAAGGAGTAACGGTTGTTTCGCCGGCGGCGATACCTTTTTTCGGGAGCAAATCCGCGCGGTTCGCGAACCGCCATCTGCTGACCACGCAAATTGCAGCGCTTGCCCGAAACCGTGGGTTGCAAAAGCCAATTCTCTGGATCGCCATCCCAACGGCCGGGGAAATGATGGGACGTTTAGACGAGTCGTTGGTAATCTATCAGGTCTCGGACAAGTATGATTCCAACACGATGGACCACGCTACCAATCCTCTGGAAATTACGGCAATGCATGAAAAGGCAATCGCCCGAGCCGACATCATTCTGTATTCGGGGCGCAAATTAATGTCGGAAGCGACTAGCGGCCTTGACCGTTCGTTCCTTCTGGAGCAGGCAGTGGATTTTGAACACTGGGCCAGGGTGGGAAGCGGCGAGCTCACTGTCGCCCCGGAAGTAGCAGCCATTCCAGGTCCACGCATCGGTTACTTTGGCGCAATTGAGCCCTGGCTCATCGACCAGGAACTAATTAAGCGCGCGGCGCGGGAACGTCCCGAATGGCAATGGATATTCATCGGCAATCGCTCGCGCGGACTCGACATTGAGCATCTGCCAAATACACATTTCATTCCGCCGGTCGACTACAAGGACCTGCCGCGATACGCCGCCGGCTTCGACGTATGCGTGCTGCCGTGGGAAACTGAGCAGGCTTTTACGAGTTACGGTTCGGCGATCAAGGTGCGCGAGTATCTGGCGACTGGAAAACCAGTGGTGATTGCGGCTTTGCCTGAATACGAAACAATGAGCGACGTGCTTCGCATCGCACGGAGCCGCGACGACTTTTTCAGGTTAATAGCTGATGCCTTGAATGAAACGGACGCGGACGCACCGCGCCGCCGGCAAGCCGCCGTGAAGGACGGCACCTGGGATGCGCGCGCTGAGTGGGTCAGCAATCTCATTGAGCAAGAGTTAGGTAAGAAAGCAGGTCCACGAAGTAACACGAAGTGACACGAATTGCGTTTAGTGTGTTTTCGTGAGTGTCAGGGCAGTCTGCTTTGCGTTTTTTGCGAGACCTTCGCGTCCTTTGCGGTTAAAAGCGAAGAACACCGCAAAGATCGCAAAGCTGGACGCAAAGTTTCGCAAAGAACAACTGTTAGACTTTCGCGTGATTCGTGGAAAGTGATTGGCAAATATCGGCACGGTCAGTTCGGACTAACTGGATGAAGCAGGTCCTGCAAAATCGTAAAACTGGAAAAACCGCAGTGATGGACGTGCCCGTGCCGGCGCTGCAGCGCGGACGGTTGCTGGTACGCAGCGTTGCTTCATTGATTAGTGCGGGAACGGAACGAGTGGCGGTCGAGACGGTTCGCAAAGGTCTCATGCAGGAAGCGCGCGAACGTCCCGACCTCGTGCGAGCTGTCATCGACAAAGCACGCACACAGGGCCTGCGGCAAACATTTAATTCGGTGCGTGACAAGTTAGCCGCATCGCAGGCTCTGGGTTATAGCGCCGCGGGTGTGGTGATGGAAGTCGGCGCAGGGGTGGTTGGATTTAGTCCCGGGGATCGCGTGGCTTGCGCCGGACTCGGTTACGCGTCTCACGCTGAAGTTATTTCAGTCCCCCGGAATCTTTGCGTGCGCTTGCCGGAGAAGGTCGACTTCGAGGCTGGTGCTTTTGGCACACTGGGGGCGATTGCGCTGCAAGGTGTGCGGCTGGCTGAACCGACGCTGGGCGAATCTGTCGTGGTGATGGGGCTCGGCCTGGTGGGCCAGTTGGCGGTTCAGCTACTCGTCGCAAATGGCTGTCGGGTGTTTGGCCTCGACCTGGATCAATCCCGAGTTGAACTTGCGCGGAGACTTGGCGCTGAAGCGGGTGGCCTACCTGAAACAGAAATCAAACAAACAATTCTTGATTGGACACGTGGCCGGGGCGCCGATGCGGTTGTAATAACCACCGCGACCGAATCGAATCAACCGGTCGAGTTGGCGGGAGAGATATCGCGTCTGAAAGGACGTGTGATCGTAGTTGGCACAACCGGTCTGGAGATTCCGCGGCAGAGTTACTACACCCGCGAACTCTCGCTCAGACTTTCGATGTCGTATGGCCCGGGCCGCTATGATTCGGACTACGAGGAGCGCGGACACGATTATCCATTTGGATATGTGCGCTGGACGGAGAACAGGAACATTGAGGCATTTTTGGATTTGTTGGACCAGCAGCGGATCACTGTCGCTCCGCTGATCACCCACCGGTTTGAAATTGACGATGCCGAACAAGCTTATCAACTCATAGCCGGAGATGCGCATGAGCCGCATTTGGGCGTGTTGCTTCGTTACGATCCCGAACGGCTGCTGGCTCGCAATGTCGAAATATCAGATGCCCGCCAGCCGGGAAAGCTTGCTGCTTCACTAAACGTTGGGGTGATTGGCGCGGGAAATTACGTGCGCGCGATGTTGCTGCCGCATTTCCAGAGTGAAGGCGCGAATCTCATTTCTATCGCTACTGCTTCCGGCGTCACAGCGGTGGACGCGGCAAGAAAGTTTGGTTTCTCCCGGGCAGTTTCCGGAGCTGACGAGATTATTGAGGATGCGGACATCAACCTCATTGTTATTGGTACTCACAACAATCTGCACGCCAGTCTCGCGGCCAGGGCGCTTGAGGCCGGCAAACATGTCTTTGTCGAAAAACCTTTGGCGCTGAACGAAGATGAGCTCGAGGAAGTGACGCGAGTGGCGGCGGTGTCTGAAGGGAAGTTGATGGTTGGCTTCAACCGTCGCTTTTCGCCGCTGGCGCTTAAGGCCCACCAATGCTTTGCAGGGCGGCGTGCACCGCTTTCAATTCTTTACCGGATAAACGCAGGACGCGTTTCACCGCAGGATTGGACGCAGGACGAGGATGAAGGCGGCGGCCGTATCATCGGTGAGGTCTGCCATTTCGTTGACCTGATGCAATTATGGACCGGCTCCATTCCGGTCTCTGTTTTCGCGCAAGCCGTTTCCGCGAAACGGACAGACATCACCGACGCCGACTCAGTATTTATTACGATCAGTTTTGCGGACGGTTCGAATGGCTGCATTGCCTATCTTGCCGAAGGCGACAAAGGATTGGCGAAGGAACGGGTGGAGATTTTTTGCGAGGGCAAGACTTTTGTACTGGATGATTTTCGCGGCGCAAGTGTTTTTCGAGATGGCCGTGAAGAAAAGATCCGCGCGGGCGCCCAGGATAAGGGCCAATCAGCTCAGGTGCGCGCGGTGTGCGACGTGGTATTGAAAGGGAGCGCGGCTCCTATCGTGTTGGAGAGTTTATCCGCCACCACCCGCGCCACGTTTGGTATTCGAGAATCCCTCCGCACAGGTCAACCAGTTTCAGTTGAAACAACGTCTTAACTGGGACCGCGGGCGTCCTGCCCGCAATCAGCGAGAAGCGCGAACCCGAACCGAAAATGTCCTTTCGCGCTTTGCGCTCACTGCGGGCGGGACGCCCGCGGTCCCAGTGATCAGGTCCCTATCCGATTGCGTGCTCGCTCCCTCAGTTTTCCCTGCAAACCGCTAGCGGCCCACGTGAGTGTCACTGCTGCAAACGCAAAGAGAAAATGATAGAGAGCCAGGATGTAACGATATTCCGTGTGGGTCGCTGACTGGACGCAAAGGTAATAGGCGGGAACCGCAAGCAGGATTCCGAGTACGCTCCACCTTCGCTTCAGCGCGGTCAGCGCAATGCCACACAACGCGAGCGGCAGCATAACCGCAGTAATGAAAAGTTTCTGCACGCCGCGAATGAGCATGCGAGGGTAGCGCGTCCATAAAAATGAAGCCGGACCGAGATGGAAAAGCTTAACGGCTCCAACATGGATGACCGCCGGCGTGTCCGCGCCCTCGTTCGCCAGTACCAGCCGAACAGGCTGGTCACTTCCGGAAACAAACGGTAACTCGACATTCTGAACAGGCTGTTCCTGCGGCGACTTTCCTTCAAGAGTGTCAACGATAGTCGCTGCTTCCCACCTGCTCTGGTCCATGCTCTCGCTGCCAACCTTAATCCGACCCTGTTCGAGCTTAATCGGTAATCGCCATAGATATTCCATGTGCTTCTGCACCTTCACGGGCGATGTGGCAAACTGCTTCCCATAGGCGGAATCATCGCCCGTCATGATCAAACTCTGGCGATCGGTGGACACTATGGCCGTTGCCTTTGATGAGAGGACGGCGCCGGTAATCAGCAAGTCTGCGGGCGGTTGTGTCCACATTGGTTCAGCAGACTCAGCTAACAGAAGCGAACGGGTAACGGGAGGGTTTACTGAAACGAGTGCCGTCCTTTCCAGTTTGAGCATGCTTCCAGCTCGCCGGACCATGACACCCATGAACCAGAAAGGCCGGGAACGAACCATTGTGAAGCCGCGCGAGAGTCGCAAGCGTTCACGACGAATTCCATCTGGACCAAACAGACTGTCGCGATAGTCAGGCCGGCCAAACGCATCGGCCTCCTGATTCACGATCCCCAAATCCGTGTTTGGCAAGTCAAACCTTTGCCCCTTGTCGTAATCCGCGATGCCTTCGAGAAACGTCTGACCCGCTCCCAGCGAAACGGGAATAAAATGTCTGAAGGCAATCGCGTTTCTGATCGTTAGCGGGACTATGACCAGCAACGCTCCGCAGATTAGCGCGACTGAATAGCGCAACCGAATTTGAGGTTTGAACAGGAAGAAAACTAGTACGGCAAGGAAAACGGGAAGCAACAGCGCATTGGCCCGGAGCCAGCAAGACACGCCGACCATCGCACCTGCTGTTATGATTAAGGCCAGGCGCGGACGTTTGAATGCAAGCGCAAGGCAATAGACGGCCAGCAGAATTGGAAGTACCGCCAGTGTGTCCGGCAAGAACAGCACAGAGTTCCAGGCAAACTGCGGCGCAAATGCGGAAAGAAAGCCTGCGATTGTTGCCGCGCCGAGAGACAGCAACTGCGCGATGATTAGAAACAGCACCACTGCGGCGAGCGCATCGCAGAGTATTTGGATTACTTGAACCGCGGTGTCCGATTCGCTAATGGTGCGGTGAACGGCGGCGATGAGAATTGAGTAACCCGGTGGGTGGCCCAGGTTGTCGGGATTGCTAAGCGGCGATGATGAATCAAAAAAACCTGATAAGCCACCTTCTGCCAGAAGAACTGCCACGCGTTTATAGCCGGCAGAGACGGATGACTGAACTTTTCTTGCTTCGATGATGCGCGCGTCCTGCCAGGTCAGGAGTCGCACGCCAAAGGCGACGATGAAGATCACGAGGCTGATGAGGATAAACCATCGACGGTCTCTCAAGTGGGTCAGCCCCCGAAAAATGGTCTTGTCGCGCGCACCTGTGGGTTCGAGTATTGTCATTCGTCAGGGTTTGCAGAAGGCCCGGGCATTATAGACAGAAAAGAACACCCGTCACATTAGTAGTTCAAGACGTGAATTAACCCTCTGCGCGTCCTTGGCGTTCTCTGTGTCTCTGTGGTGAGTTCTTGTTCCGCAAATCACCGCAGAGACGCAGAGCACACAGAGACGACGCAGAGGAAAACTGGAATCTTATGTGTGGGATTGCTGGAATAATTTCGGTTGAACCGGAACGTCACATCCAAGCCATGATGCAGGCCATTGAGCATCGTGGCCGTGATGATGAAGGCTTCTGGACTTCAAACGCCATTGACCAACGCGGCCGGCGCCTTTGTCTGGGCCATCGTCGTCTGGCAATCATCGACACCAGCAGCGCGGGCCATCAACCGATGCTGTCCGCCGACGGCCGTTTTGTCATTACTTTCAACGGAGAGATTTACAACTATCGTGAACTTCGTGAGGAGTTGAAGGCTAAGGGCCACCTGTTTCGGACGGAGACTGATACGGAAGTTCTTCTGGCAGCTTTCGCTGAGTGGGGCAAAGCGTGTCTGGCGCGCCTAAATGGCATGTTTGCCTTCGCTATCTGGGACAACCGGGAAAAAACTCTGAGTCTTGCGCGCGACCACGTCGGGATCAAACCGCTCTACTATTTCTATCGACCCGCGCAAGCTGGCCGTGAAGGCTTATTAATTTTCGCCTCTGAAATCAAAGCCATTCTCGCCACGGGCCTGGTGACGCCTTCAATCGATCCGGAAGCGCTCAATCAGTTTTTAACATTCCTCTGGGCTCCCGACCCGAACACGCTCTTTAGTGGGATTAAGACTCTGCCTCCGGCCCACGTGCTAGCTTTTAAAAATGACAGCATCGACATCGATGAATGGTGGGACGTTTCTTTTAACGAGATAGAGGAAGGGCGGAGTGAATCGTGGTGGCGAGATCGCGTACTCGAAACGCTCGACCGCACCGTGAACATGGAAATGGTGGCCGACGTACCGCTCGGTTCCTTTCTTTCCGGAGGCGTGGATTCTTCAGGCATCACCGCAATGATGAAACGTGGCAGCACTGGGCGTCGTGTTTCCACTTACACCGTTGGAATTGAAGCTGATGATCTCCGTTACGACATTATTCCGGACGATGTGAAATGGGCCCGGAAGGTTAACGCGCATCTCGACACGGATTACCACGAGATCATGCTGAAACCATCCGTGGCAGAACTACTGCCTATGTTGGTCCGTCACATGGATGAGCCGCCGATAGATATGGCCATTCCCAGTTATCTTGTTTCCCGCGCGGCCCGTGAAACGTTAACAGTGATGTTGTCCGGGATGGGCGGCGACGAAGTGTTTGCGGGTTATCCGCGACAACTCGCGATGAAGTTTGCGGGCATGCTGGATCCTGTGCCTTCACTCCTGCGCAGGCCTTTGCTTAATACAATCGCACGCGCATTGCCGGGTGGTTTACCGGGGCGACTTACTGCGCCACTACGCAACGCGAAGAAGTTTGCCCGCAGCGCCGGCTTGGATTTTGAAGAGCGCTACCTTGGCTATGGCACCTACTTCACAGACGAAGGAAAGCAGCAACTCTTCTCTGACGAACTGCGCCAGGCCACCGCCGAGTTTGATGCCTACTCCGCTCATCGAAAGTATTTCGCCAAAGTGCGCGACGCGGGCCCGCTCAATCGCCTGCTCTATGTCGACCTGAAAACATTCCTGCCGTGTTTGAATTTGATCACAACCGACAAGACGTCAATGGCGGCAAATCTTGAAGTTAGGGTGCCCCTTCTCAATCGTGAAATGATTGAGATGGCGGCGACGATGCCGCCCGAGTTCAAATTGCGCGGGTTCAAACGCAAATATATTCTCAAGCGCGCGTTGGAAAACGTTTTGCCGTACGAGGCTATCTGGCGAAAGAAGGCGGGCTTCGGCGCCCCAATCAGGTCGTGGCTTCGCGGACCCCTGCTCCCGATGATTGATGATCTGCTCTCGGAAGAAACTATCAAACGCCGTGGGCTGTTTCGACCCCAGGAAGTGAAGCGAATCATTGAGGCCAATCTCTCCGGCCGGGAAGATTACAACCTTCAAGTTTTTCAGTTGCTAAACCTAGAACTCTGGCAACGGCAGTTCATTGATCAGTGAGGTGGTGGGAGTTTCAGTTCACTATCGGCAGATAACGCAGCTTTTACAGATTAGAAACACAGGAACACGATTTGACAGTCGCAGCTGGTAATTAAGGCCCGGTTTCAAATCGTCTTGTGGTTGTGTGTAATCTGCGAAATCTGAGGATTCAATCATGACCCGAGCTGCAGTGACGTATTTTGGAATTCCAGCACATCAGCATAGACCACTCGTTCTTCGATGCGCGCTTCGGGACCACCGATGAAAGCCTCATATTCCCGGATCACGAGGCGCAGTTTGACGGAGCCCATGTTGGCCGCGAGCTGCATTTTTCCTTGCCAAACCGTTAGCCCACCCGGCGCGTCCGTCGGACTAAGCACGACCTCGGATTTGGGCACGGGCACCCAACCCAGATCGGTGCCAATTCGTTGGACCTCCAGAGAAATCCTTATCTTATTGCCATGCACTTGCGCCGAAGCTAAATTCCCCTGATTCGGCACCTCAGCTTCGAGGCTGGATTTTCGATAGCAGAAGCCGGAAACCGTCACCGAGAGGGAATTAGGCGAATCAAAAGTTACCGAGGCCGCGCGATCGGGTGTGAGTTGCGCGAAATCTGCAAGCACGACCCGCGAAAGATGAGCATGCGGAAGCGAGTTTGGTTGAAAGCGAGCGAGGCCCATGCGCACAAATGGGTAGTAGGAGTTTCCGGTATTAATTTCGATGTCACAGAACTAGAGTTTACGATCCGGATCATATTCCACATCATGACCGATAGCGCCGACGGTCACGCTCGGCGCCAATTCGTCTAAAGTCAGCCCAGCCTGAACCGCTGTGGCAAGTTTGAAGTCTGTCGCCTTGGGAAATGGCGTCGGCAGTGGAGAACTCCAAATGGGATCCATGCCCCACTGGGTAACGAACGGCTTCAATGGATCGTTAGCCGGGACGTTCGGAAACTCGCGCAGAATCACGCCAAGCTTTTCTTCGTCGCCGGAGGAATACCAAGGGCGTTCGAGATAGACGCGCAATCCGTTGCCCAGACGTCTGCTCTCCAGGACCTTATCTGCTCTGCCGGTTCGTTGCGGTGCTGCGGTCACCCGTCCCAGGTCAGCTCGTTCTTTCTGAGGCGCCCGCCATTCATGTGTTCGGTCGCCAGTTTCAGATGGAGCCGGATCCCATTTGAAGGTGGGAATCACATAAAGAATCTTCGGCGCGGCCGGCCGCGCGGAGTTAAGCACCTTGAAGGTTTGGGGCACACTTCGGCGAGTAATGTTCGCCGGATCTTTGGTAATTTCAGGAGGGAAGTATTCCCGGAATCGCGTCGTCGCAATGATTTGATAATCCACAGCCCGATACTTCGTGTCGTGAAATTCGTGCTGGCTCTTAGGGAACCCCGGCCCATCCACATTGCAAATGTCCTCTGCCTTTTCCTCTATTTTTCCTTCAAAGGCGTTACCTTCGAGTGAAAGCAGGCGCGGTCCGGGTTCAGAGAGCGAGTCTACCCATTCTTTCCACTTCCCATGCACTTCGATCTTGCTGGTGCTCTTTACACTCAGGTCGATGCTTCCCTGAAAGTCGGCAAACGTGTCGCCAAGGTTCAACTTCTTAGTCTGCATCTTGGAAAACTTTGGTTCCTTCAGGGGTTGCTGTACGGCATGGACCAACTCGAGCCGGCGAAACGGCGTGAGCATCCAGTGCTGACCCGTGGTTGCATATGGATCCAGCTGCGTTTTTTTAGTTAACCAGCTCCAGATACCCATCTGACCGAGGTCGTCTTTGTTCAGATAGGAGCTATAGCGAACACGCGCTACTTCGGCTTTTTGCAAAAAGACTGTCAGCACGTGGTCCTTCCAGACTGGATTGCCGGATCCTTCGACAATGCGAATGCGAAAAGGTGTCGCATCGGGCCACGCGCCGTCGAACGGAACTTTGAGCACGCTGAACTTCTGGTTCGGCTCATTTGGATTGAGGGTGGCTAGTTGGACCTTGACGGCGCCGGGGTCTGAACCGAGCGGTCCTGAACCGGTGATGCGCGGCAGACCAAGAAACGCGGCGCCCCGGGCGAATGGATCAGGCAAATACGGCAGCATCAGATCCTCTTCTTTGTGAATTACATATTGTCCCGCGGCGAGTGGCCTTCCTGGAGGATCGAGGGGCAGGGTTGCCAGTGGCTGATCTTTGGGTACCGCCTTCGGCGACACCAGCTCAATACCGGCTACCGGTTTAGTCGTATCGGTTTTCGGATCATAGACCTTCGTATCCAGAAACGTGCCTGTCTCTTTCAGGCCAAGTTTGTAGCCTCGCTCGTAGTCTTTTTTCGTATCAGTGGCCGCGTCGTAACCGATAAACTCGTCAAACTTGCCGTGCAGTTCGGCCATCTGTTGAGAAGTTTTTGGCGGCGCGATGTGGCGCTCGTTGACCTCGCTGTAGTGAAAATCCGGGTTGTTAATGGCGGCCAGGGCGCGCGCCGCGTAGTCGCCGGATGATTGGTTGTAGTTACTGCGAATCACCATGTGCTCGACCGACTCGCCCTCGCTGACCCGGTTGCGCAACAAGACCGCCGGGGGCACAACGGGATCGAAGCGCTCAAAGGTGTGCTGCTCCGAGGCTTGGCCGGCGTCCTTTGACTCCGCCGGTTTCGAATTGCCGGCGAGATCGGCTGCTCGCACGCGCATGCGATAGGTGTGACCAAAGCGTAGTCGCGGCAAAGTGCCTGGTTGGGGTCCAAACGAAGTCTCGATATTCACCCCATCGATTCCCTTGGCACTATTTGGCGAATACTCGACCTTTTCGTTCTGCTTCGGCAGCGCATTCCCGTTGCTGTCGTAGCTCTCGGCGATGATCGTCTTGCCGGGGCGCGTAGCGGACAAACTCCAGCCTTCCCATTGGAACATCGTCTCATGCAGATATAGATCGCTGTCGCTGGCGCCATTGACAGTAGACGAGGCGGAGGCGCCTTTGACGTAACCCTCGTCAGAAATCTTCAGTGCCGGCTGATTCGAATTTGGAAACGAATAGGTGCCGACGCGTTTGCAAAGCGATCGCCAACCAGCGAGGGCGCCCATGTTTTGATCGAGAATGTCGACGCGATAGCCGCGCACCAAATCGTCGGCGTAAAGCAACACCGGCAAATTCATTTCGACGGAAGCGGGACTGGTCTCCACAGCTTGATTGTTCGTGGCCGTCTGTTGCAGATCCGAAGCGAGCTTGAAGGCGCGTCCGCGCTTCACCAGCGAGAGGCCACAGGTGCGAAACGACGGGAGGCCACCATCGTCCGGGGCGTTGTATGCGCGCGGTCCTGAGAGAAACCTGCGCATGTTACTCGCGAAATCCAGGGTCTTCATCGAGGCGCCGTCAGCGTCCAGTTGTAACAAGTCATAACTTGCTTTGCTGTCCGGAGAAAACCGCGCGTTGACGCTGGCCAGACTCAACATGCCGCCGGCGAGATCGCTTTCGGGCGCCGGTTGAGCAATAAATGCACCAGACAGCAGCTTGGTCCAGGGCGCGAAGTCGTTGTTGAAAGCCGAGGCTGGCGACGTCCAGCTGGGCCGAATGCGGACGGAATGCGCAGCCATCAAGGTGGCTAACAAAGCAGCGTTGGCAACCGGCACTTCCAGATCGATCACGATGCCGATCTTGCGCTCAACGCCAGGGTAGTCTCCCAGACCGGAAAGTATTTGATGAAAATCGAGCTTTGGCCTGGGAAGACGCTTCGGCACAGGTTTCGGATGGATTTGTTCATCCCTCAGGTTTTTGTTGCGCTTGCGATCGTAGAAAAAGTCGACTTGCAGGAACGCAAACTTTTCGCGAGCCAGTCCCTGATTCTGGTTGGGATCAAAAGCCTTGATTTGTTGACGACTGAGCGAGCTGTCCAATCGTTTCTCGTAGTCGGATCGCTGCTCCCTGATGCTACCCAACTCATTGAAGAGCTCACTTAGGTTGAATCCGAGATTAGTGCTTTTCTGCTCCAGCTTGGGCAGGCTCATCGGAGATTGATCACCCGCCCTCGTGTAAAGATCTTTCAGGTAGCCCATGACGTCGGCGACCGGATACGTGCGGATCACGCGCTTGCTGTAGTCCGGAAACTTGTAAGTGCGCACGAACGTGCTGGGTTTGAAAATGGTAGCCCAGAGATCGTTATTGGGCTGTTCGCTGACTACGTTTGCTTTCAACTTCTGACCGCTTTTGAATTCCACCTCGAAACTGACATCGCCGATTCGCTTTGCCCAACCGACGAAATCCGGAAACTCTCCCAGCTGGGTGTCGGTGTTGTGGTAAAGACGCGGTGAAACAAACACCGAAAGCTTCAACGTGTTTCCTTCAAATCCGTTGGGCAAGGCGGTCCAGATGATTCGTTGAGTCTTTGGCATAATCTTAATGACTTAACTCGCGAAGGCCATGCAGTAGTCGTCCCAGGGCCTCACAGTCGCTCCGTTCAACATGAAAGGTTCCATTAATTGGGCAAATGATGGATCGCCATTCGAGCCGGCAAACTTTCTTTCACAGGTGAGCTCAACCGAAATAGTGAAGAAAATGATCTTAACTTCGATGGTGAGAGTGGCGCGGCCCACGACCTTACCCGAGCCAAATTCATAGGTCAGCTCCATGCGGAGTTCGATTGAGGCCGAGATCAACCCCAGCACGCTAACCTCTCCGCCGATCCGCAGATAACCAGTTAGTGACCCGTCGTCTTTTTCAATCTTTAAATAAATTCCGGCCATTATGTGGACGCTGCCACTGGCCACAAAGAAATTCACTGCGAGGCAGGCGCCAAACTCAAACGATGCCTCAAGCAGCTGCACTCCCCGCGGATCGAGCGTGATGCCGAAATAGCCGCCGCCGCCGAGGAACGCCACGGTTAGCAGAAACGGACTCTCGCGCGAGCAGAATTGAAAATAGACACTCAGTGGATCACCGATGAAAGGAATCGTGAAGCCGGCGCCGAGGCTCATATTCTGCAAACTGAACATGCCGACAGCCAGGGTTGGCAGGGCGATCGAAAAACTCGCCTTAATACCTTGCGCCGACACATCGAGGTTGGGGGGATCGCTGAAGCCGTCGAGTGGAATCAAACTACGCAGCGCTTCGACGAAAGAAAGAACGCCGACAAACTCAATCCCGCCAAAGTCTACGTTAACGTCGGCTTTCTTTGAGGTGCCCGCAAAGAACTGAAGTTTCTTGAAGTAAAGCTTGATGAAGCTGGCCGGCGCGATCAGATCGAGCGCGAAGTTTTCCAGGCTGCAGATGATATCGGCTGAGGGCGAACCCTTACCATCGGTCCGCACCAGCATTTCGATGCCGATCAGCAAGGTGCATTTCTTACCGCCGGCCTTGTCGTTCTTAGCGATGAAAAGCGGATGGCTGGGGTCGAAGCCCCAATCCTTCATAGTCGGCTTCCAATCGAAGCGGACCTTGATCTCTTTTGGCAGCTCGGTGGGAATCACTCCGGCAAAGGCCCTGACATCGTCGATAAACGATGTAGTGTTTCCTAAGTAATGATTGAAGTTTGCGATGTTCTTTTGCAGTTTTCGCTTGGTGCCATCGACGATGTCCGCGCCGGGTAGCGCACTTCCAAGACTAGTGAAGTCGTTGCTGAAGGTGCTCAGATTTGAAGACAGCTTGCCGAGCTTCGCGTCGATCGCATCAAACGGCGGCTTGAGGATGTCCGGCATGTCCTTTTGAAGAATCGTTGTCGCGTCAGCGATTAATGCGTCGACGTTGGACTTTAAACCACCCGACACCGAGAGCGTTTGCAACGCGCTGCGGAAGTTTTCCATTTCGACGAGAAACGCTTCAATGTTGTTGAGCGTCTCGGTGACGAATTTGGGAACGACATCGAGCTTTTCAGCGAGCTGCCCCGGACTAACTCCGCCAATAAGATCGAAGAGGTCGATGCAGCCGAAAATCTTCGGCGCCAGATCGCCAAAGAAGTCTTTCGGATCAAAGGTTCCACCGGCGACTTTATTGACGTCACCTGAAACGGGACCCATCACGCGAGACAGCCCGGAGATTTTCATGTTGGGCGTGACCAACCCGCCTGCCTTATCGGCCTTCCCGGTGAAATTCATATCGATGCCGGTGATGAATTCACCAAAGAGCTGGCCATTGTTTTTCTCGGTATTGTCGAGGCCAAACTTGAGGTAAGCGTCCGCGTATTTGATCTCGCCTGGTTTGCGGTTGTCGCCGATGTGTTTCAGGGACGGAATAATGAGTTCGGCTCGACGGACCGCTGGGTAAAACCGTGGGCTATCGGGGCTGAGTTTGCCCATGTCGGCCTGGGTGGGAATCTCGGCGCCAAAAGTGATTTTCTGAGTCTCAAAGGACGTATCTCCGGGTTTGACACTATCGGCGAGCATCATCTTCTGACCGCTCAGGTCGCGCTTACGTCGCTCCTCAATAGGCCCGGATTCAAGGTCATTTTTTGCGACCAGCATTGCCGCAGCGTTATTGGCAACATTTTGATCGGCGAACAGCAGCGGCGCCGTGAATTCGATTTCGTTACCTTCAAAATCCTCGGCCACAATGTGAAATTGAAAATCTTTGCCACCCACACGCGGCCAGAAGAGAGCTCGTTGCTGCGGCTTTCCATCTACCGCCAGATTACTATTCCCCGGAGGATCAAGATTAGGTGTGACCAGCGTCGTGAGGTGCACACGGCGGAAGGGCATCTGGCGATCATAAGAATGTCCCGCAGCATTCGTAAGTTCGGTACCGCCGTACGTCTTCTCCGGCTCACGCACGATGATAAACATTCGCTGGCGCAGGTAGGCGATGTTGCCGGGAAGATCGTTGTGAAACTTTCTTTCCGTAATTTTGACTACCGACGCGCCATGGCCGAATGGAAATAAGTAGCCTTTGTAAACAACGCGTACGTAGTGGTCACGGCCCATCGTGCCGCGGTGTCGCCACTCCTGAACAGTCAGGGATTTGTTGGGTAACTCCCAAACGCCACGCGAGTTAATCCACGCCCCCAAAGAGCTGAGCATCAAGCGCTCAACCTCTATCGGATTGGGTTCGTAGGAGCGAGAGATCGCGTAGTTAGACGAGAGGTGAACGATATTGTAGCGATCGGCGGCGTCGAGCGACATGCGAAACGGGTGATCTGCAGGCACTGGAGGCGAAAGTGGATCGTCGCGGAATTCAGGGTCGAGCGCCCAGATGGCCCTGACTGTCCGCAGCGCATCGCTTTCTTCGTCTACCCGTCCCTGGCTGCGTACTCCAAGTCGCGTGTGCCAAAGTTCAGTTCGTTTGGCGTTATTAGACGTCACCGGTAACGGCGCGTGCGCCCACGCTCCAAATCTGCTTGGGGAAAGAATCAGCAGGTAAGGAACTTCCAGTGCTGTTTCGTTTGGCTGAGGCAACCGCGGCTTCGGTGGCCGGACGGAAGGGCTGTTTTCAGAAGCGAGGGCATCCTTAAACGCCTTATCCTCTTTCTGCATGGCGAGCAAGTCTTTTCCCGGGACACTGATCAAAGCCCTGAGCCGCGCCTGTTGAATAACTTGATGCGCGCTGGGAGCGCGATAAGTTTTAATGCCAAGCGCGGGTTTATCGATGACGGGGTTGAGCAAGTACTTGCTCGGCACCTTGACGAACTTGGTCGAGGACTTTGGCGGCAGCGCGTGGGGCACCACGCTCATTTGAAACTTGCCGCATTTTTCAAGAATGGAGGCGAGCGTGTAATCAATCGGCTCTGTGTTATTGGGGACCTGGAAGACCAGCCGACTGGGACCCGCAATACGGGTGCGTACCGGCGGCGGCGTCGGCGCATCGCCGCCAACTTTGCCGGCATCCTTGTCTGGGGGGTCCACCTTATATTCGCTCGCGGTTTCAAAGAAAGCCTGCTCAGCAATGTTTTGTGCCTGCAAGTGGACGGCGATGTATGAAGGTCGTCCGGTGTCGTCACGCATCAGTTGCGGAATGCGCTTCCCGCCGGGACCGGGCTTGCCGGTTTCGAGTGAAAAGTTGACGAACTCGAGACGTAGCACCAACAAGTCTTCGGGGCGGATTACGACCGTCGAGAAAGTGCCGCGCAGTTTTAAGTCCCCCAGATCCTCAGGTCGCGTGGACAGCACACCGGTGGATGGTTCCTCGGGTGTTGGAGTTTCACGTGGAGGTGGGGTTGGTCTGGATTCCGGTGTCGGCGACGGCGTTGGCGTCGGCCTGGGTCTAAGGACGCCCGGCGGAATAAACACAGGCCTCCCGGGCGTAGGGGTTGGGCTTGGAGTCGGCAGTGTCGTTGGCGGCCTCGTACTGGGCCCACCAGGTGGCGGCGTTGGTACGGGCGTGGGCCAAGGTGTCGGTCGGGGTGTGGGCCTCGGCGTCGGCGTTGGGGGCTGTGTTGATGGCGGCCGCGAACCCGGGGGAAATCCACTCGATGGTGGAATGGGGGTGGGCCTTGGGGTGGGCGGTGGTTGTGTCGACGGCGGCCGTGCACCCGGAGGGAATCCACTCGGCGGCGGAGTAGGCCTGGGGGTGGGCCGCGGCGTCGGCGCCGGGGTTGCCTCGGGCCTCGATACTGGCGGCCGGCGAGGTGGAGTTGGCGTAGGCGTAGGGGCCGGACGCGCCACAATGCCTGGCCCAATGCGCCGTGGCGTGGGTGTCGGAGTGGGTCGCTGGGAAGGATCAAACCCGGCCGTCGATGAGCTTTCGTCGGCAGCGGCGTTAAAGATCAAACGACTGCCTTGCGGGCACAGAGTCGGCTGCACGACAGCCCCCGCAAAATGGAATGCAGTACTTCGAAGGTCGGGCGCGCAATGCAGTTTTGCAAAGCGGCCGTCTCGATTCATCAGGACGAATGGCAGTTCGCCGGATGTGTCTCCAAGCTCGACTACATACTGTTCCCCATGGAGCCAAACTGGTTCGCGGTCAAACTGCGCGAATAAAACCCTTTCGTTGCCGTTTTGATCAAAAGTGGCGGCCGCTATCGCGCTGCGCAGGCGCAGGGTGAAAGGTTCACCAAACACTCCTTTGAACTCGTTGCTCGGATAAAAATTTAGTCTGGTATCGTCACTGTCCGGCTCTGCCACCATGGCAAGTATCAGCGCGCCATTTCGGCTTTCGCCGGCTTCAAAATGAATGTAGTCGAAAGGATTGTGGATGGACTCCAACTGCGCCAGCGGAGGCAACGCGATGGAGTTTTCCAGGCGCCACTTGCGCCGGCCCCGTGCGAGCGACACCAGCGTTCGCTTCGTCGCCGGTTGATCGATGAAGCTGCCATCATCCTGACGAAGCAATGATACTGTGAGCGAGTCTGAAAGAAGACCGTCGCCGGCGCCCAGCAAGCGCGCGAGCTGGTGGCCCCGCAGCTCGGTGACCCAGCTGGGATTGAAAGTTGCGCGCGCACTCCCGGAGACCAGCACGCGACCCGCCTGCCCGAGATCGCACACTGTGTGGCCGAGGCGCACGGAATCCGCAGCCGGCTCATCTCCGGCTAGCCACTTCTCAAAGGGTGCTCTCGCGTCAAATCCACCAAGAGCCATTTGCAACCGCATCCGCCAGCGTTTGCCGGAGCGATTTAACTCGCAGGTCAGATCGGCCGGGAGATTTGTACCGGGATAGAAGGCCTGCGAAAGTTTGAGGTGCAGACGAGAATCGCTTCGCTCGATTGCGAGTCGGGGTGAGCCGCCGAATAGCTTGGGATCGATGATCCAACGTTCCTCGCCGTTAAGCAGGAAGGCCAGGCGGTTTTCATCGCCAATGATCTGAACCGGTTCAAAGACGCTCGCCAGCAGCTTCGCCTGCGAGGCGGCACCCAAGGCTGCGGTTCCCGTCAGGCCGATAAAGGCTCGCCGGGTGAAATTACTTCTCTTCGCGAGCAGAGCGATTTGCCTGGCGCGAAGTCCGGGAAAGTTTAATTGTGGCCGTTGCATCGGGAACCCCAGTGTTCGAGGGCCAATCCAGGAAAGCTTGTTTAGGTGCGAAAATACGAGAGCGGATATTCAGTCGGGTGCGTTGGCTTATATCTTTGGTTAACTCGATCTGTCAATAGTTTTCACAAAACTCATTTCGATGAGAGTGTCGAGTCTCCGTCGATCGTTAGTCGTCCGATACCTAATGGGTTGCTGCCCAAATTCCGAATGATCCCCTCATTTAGTCCAACCTGCTTTACGTACTTACAAAGGCGGGGAATCTTACCCAAAACTATCATCACGCTTGAGAAATATTTTGGGTTAGGCAGGACACGGTGGACGGACGCAAAGATTGACAATGGTCGTGGGCCAGTCCTATTCTGATCTGTGGCCGAGCATGGGCCGCAACCTCGAACGCCAGACTCCAAACATCCCGACCGGCGTATACTCCCCAGGAAAAATGGCCCAGGAAAAGAGTTCAAACTACATAGGAAGGTGTTATGCGCGAAGCTGGGGTTGACGCGGGTGCGCGCGTATTGCTGGCAGAAGACGATCGCGCGTCAAGACGTTTTCTGGAAATCGTGCTTGAGCGCGCGGGTTACCAGGTGGTCCCTGCCGGTGATGGTCTGGAAGCGATGAAGCTGGCAATGTCAACGCCGGTAGACATAGTCGTGACGGACGCCACGATGCCGAATTTGAGCGGCCATGAATTCTGCCGTTTCCTCAGAAACAGCCCAAGCCTGGCGCAGCTGCCGGTCATCCTGCTGAGCGCGCATGCGCGAACCGATCCGGATGAAAACGTAGAACAGGTCGATGCTTTTTTGTTGAAACCTGTGTCGGGTGAGGTGCTCCTGGCGTGTATTGAAAAATTGCTGGCTCGGTAGTGATGGAAAGAAACTGTCCGCAGATTACGCCGATTACACAGATTCCAGTAGAGCATTAAGGATCAAAGTGGCACTTAAGACATCTGATCCGTCTTATTGAAATCGGCGTAATCGGCGTAATTTGCGGACAGCTCAAGTCTTCGAACAATCATCCGGCCCAGGCGCTGTTCACTTCCACCAACGCATCGATGCTCGTATATGCGAGACCCTGCGATTCGGCAACTGCCTGGTAAGTGCAGTGACCAGCATACGTATTCACGCCTTCTTTCAATCCATTGTCGGTGCGAATGGCCTCGAAGAAGCCCTTGTTTGCCAGCGTCACCGCATAAGGCAACGTCGCATTCGTGAGCGCAAACGTAGACGTGCGCGGAACCGCACCAGGCATATTGGCTACGCAGTAGTGCAGCACACCCTCAACGTAATAGGTCGGGTCGGAATGGGTGGTTGGATGTGTGGTCTCGATGCAGCCGCCCTGATCCACCGCTACGTCGACTATGACCGCTCCGTCCGGCACATCTTTCAACATGCCTCGAGTAACCAGCCGCGGAGCTGCGGCGCCGGGAACGAGCACTGCGCCCACGATCAAATCGGCGTTTGAAACCGCATCGTGAATCATGTAGGCGCTGGAGGCCAGGGTGGAAATCTTCGAAAGAAAAATATCGTCGAGCTCGCGCAGCCGATCGAGGTTGTTGTCGATCATCGTGACGTGAGCCCCCATGCCTACTGCCATTTTGGCTGCGTTCGTTCCTACAACTCCGCCGCCGATAATCACGACCCGCGCGGCCGGCACTCCCGGCACACCTCCCAACAGGATGCCGCGTCCGCCAGCCATTTTCTCGAGATAGTGTGCGCCCACCTGGATGGCCATGCGCCCGGCTACTTCCGACATTGGCGTTAATAATGGGAGGCCGCCGCGTCGATCTGTAATCGTTTCGTAGGCGATGCCGGTTACCTTGCGTTTTAGAAGTTCGTCGGTGAGCTTGCGGTCGGGTGCGAGATGTAGATAGGTGAACAACAACTGGCCTTCGCGCATGCGCGGATATTCCGGCGCGATGGGCTCCTTCACCTTCACGATCATATCTGCCCGGCCCCAGACATCATCAGCGGAGTCGATGATTTGGGCCCCTGCCTTTTCGTAGAGGTCATCTCCGAAACCGGAACCTTCACCCGCATTCTTTTCCACGAAAACGTCGTGTCCCGCGTCTGTCAGAGCTCGGACGCCTGCGGGTGTCAAACCAACCCGGTACTCGTTGTCTTTGATTTCCTTTGGCAAGCCGACAATCACAATGATGTCCTCCGGATCAGATGTTAGATTCTAGATGCTGGATATCAGAACTGTTGACCTAACTATCAGGCTAACATCTAACATCCAGCATCTCGTCATCTGCTGACGCTATCCTTTGCTTTCGATTGTGTCGATCTGTGCGCGTTGGAGCTTGCCACTGTAATCGACGTAAATGGATTTCCACTCGGTAAAAATGTCGAGCACCTGGGTACCGGCCTCACGGTGGCCATTGCCTGTTCCTTTGGTGCCGCCGAAGGGAAGATGGACTTCGGCGCCGATCGTAGAAGCGTTCACGTAGAAGATGCCGGTATACATGTCAGCCATCGCACGGAAAGCGCGATTGACGTCGCTGGTGTAGATCGACGCGGAGAGACCGTAGCGAACTCCGTTTGCAATCTCCACGGCTTCGTCCAGAGATTTTGTTGGAATCACTGCCGTAACTGGACCGAAAATCTCCTCCTGGGCGATGCGCATGTCGGGTGCGACGTCAGTAAAGACCGTCGGCTCGATGTAATAGCCGCGCGCGTAGTCGCCTTTGGTGAGATGTTTTCCGCCCGCTGCGAGGGTTGCGCCATCTTCGTTTTGACCGATGTCGATATAACCCATGACTTTCCGCACGGCGTCTGCGTTGATCACCGGGCCCACGTCAGTCCTGGCAGATGCGCCGTTGCCAACGCGCAATGCACGAGTGCGCTCCACCAGCTTGTTGCAAAACTGCTTATAAACTTTCTTATGGACCACAATCCGGGAGGAGGCCGTGCAGCGTTGACCCGAGGTGCCGAATGCGCCCCAGAGCGCACCCTCAATCGCCAGGTCGATGTCGGCATCATCCATAACCATGATGACGTTTTTGCCGCCCATTTCGAGCGAGCAGATCGCGTTGCGTTCCGCGCAAGCGGAGGCGACGATGCGGCCTGTATCGGTAGAACCGGTGAATGAGATCAAACGAAGCGCAGGGTGATTGGTGATTGCCGCTCCCGCGGGCTCGCCATATCCGGTCACCAGATTTACAACGCCCGGCGGAATGCCGGCTTCTTCACAAGCCTGGACCAGGTTGTAAGTTGAAAGCGGCGTGTCTTCGGCAGGCTTAATGACGAGGGTGTTGCCGCAGACAAGCGCCGGAATCATTTTCCACGACGGAATCGCCATCGGAAAATTCCACGGCGTGATCAAACCGCAAAGCCCGACCGGCTGGCGCACACACATAGCAAACTTGTCCGGCATTTCTGCAGGAGTAGTAAACCCGTGAAGGCGGCGTCCTTCGCCGGCAGTGTAGTAAGTGCAGTCGATCGCTTCCTGGACATCGCCCCCGGCCTCGGCCAGGACCTTGCCCATTTCGCGGGTCATGTCCGCGGTGTACTTCTCTTTGTTGCGGATCAGGATTTCACCGAGCCGGAAGAGAATCTCAGCGCGGCGCGGAGCGGGCGTATTGCGCCAGCCATCGAAGGCGCTTTGGGCAGCGTTGACCGCGGCGTTTACGTCGGCACTGGTTGAGACCGGGAAACGCCCAATAACGTCGTCGGTGTCAGCGGGATTGACGTTCTCAAAGACCTCGCCGGATTCGCTCGGAACCCACTGGCCGCCAATGTAGTTGTGAAAGGTTTTTACCGACGCGCGAGTTGGGCGTTGGGTACGTCGCGAACTGTTTTTTGCGAGAGCTTTCTTTGCTTGAGCCATTTTTTAAAGTTTCGAGTTTCGAGTTCCGAGTTTCGAGTTTCTACTTGAAACCCGGAACTCGAAACTCGAAACTAATTTTTATTGGTAAGTGAACTGCACAATGCGCATGGTTACGCGTTTGAGAGATCCGGAGTAAGTGGCGATTTGCAGCACCACCGGATCGCCCGTTTTGAGACCATTCAGCACGCGCTGAAAATCTGCCAGCGTGGTAATGGGCACTCGATTCAGCCGGGTGATCACGTCACCTTCGCCAAGTGCCTGCGTCCCGTTTGGTAGTCTGACTTCTGCCGCCAGACCATTGGGATCCACATCCTTGACGTAGAGTCCGCGTATACCGGTTAGACGTTTTTCAGTGCTCAGCTGTGGCGTCAACTCGGCGAGCGTTATGCCCAGCTGCAAACCGTTTCCTTTTGGATCGGGTTCTTTCGGTGATGTAGGTACGGGCTCCTCTGAATCTCCGAGTTGTTGCAAAGGCGGACGTTCGGCCAGCACAACATTGGCCGTGCGTTTTTCAAGCTTTCCATCGCGGTCGCGGAGGTAGATAAACGCGGCCGACTCGCCAATCGGACTGGCAGCGACTTTTTGAATCAGATCCTGCGCGCTGGCAACCTGCTGGCCGTTGAATTCAGTGATGATGTCGTTGGTCTCCAAGCCCGCTTTTGCAGCCGGAGTAGGTTGGCCATCCTTGGTCGGAGAGACGTCCATTACGATGGCGCCTTTTGCTTCCGGCAATCCATACACGCGGGCATACTCTTCTTTTACGGAGTCGAGCGTCACGCCGAGATAGCCTCTGCGCACCTTCCCCTGCGAAACGATCTGACGATAAACAAAACTCGCTTCAGAAGCAGGGAGGGCGAAGCCGATACCGTTGTAGTCTCCAGTGGAGGTTGCGATTTGAGAATTAATTCCGATCACTTCACCGCGCATGTTTACGAGTGGCCCACCGCTGTTGCCCCGATTGATTGCGGCGTCCGTTTGCAGGAACCGCTGAAAGGGCGTGAAGTAGGGAGTCTCTCTTTCCTTTTTCGAAATGATTCCGGCGGTGACAGTTTGGTCCAACCCGAAAGGTGAACCAATCGCGAGCACCCAGTCGCCCACCTGCGACGCGTTTGAATCGCCGAGCGTAACTGTGGGCAGGTCGCGTCCAGCTTCTATCTTGATGACGGCCACGTCTGTCTCGTCGTCGATTCCAATCACCCGGCCCCGAAACTTTTCGCCGGACTGCAAGCCAACAATAATTCTTTGGGAGCCCTGGACGACGTGCTCGTTGGTAAGAATGTAGCCTTTGGAGTTCACGATAAATCCGCTGCCGACGCCGCGATCCGGGCGACGCGCCTGACGGCGAAACATGTCGAGCAGAGGATTGTTCGCTTGATCTTCCTTTTCATCCGGATCCTTCGTCGCGAGAACAGGACTCGGCGCAATCGTCTCGATATTCACGACCGCGGGCTCTACTCGTCGCGCAATCTCAGCAAACGAAGCTGAGAGCGCTTCGGGAGCGCGCGCAATCGGAGCTTCGTTTTGTGCGACTGTCGGCCTCCCCGTCAGCATTGCGCCAACTCCAAAACCCGCCAATAGGCAGGCGGTGCCGAGCGCAATGATCCAGATGCGGAGCTTCCGCAAAATGGCCCGCTCGTCAATTGGGGAAGGATTTTTGGATTGGTCTAACATAAGTACCACCTTAGAAAAAGACTACCTGTTGCACGTCCGATTCGGCGACTAAGAGAAGTTTGGAGCCGGGCGCAATGGGAAGGGCTGAAGTATAGCGAAAGGTCTAGTCAGGGGCAAAAGAACAGTCGGCAGACGGGATGGAAGATGTTCAACGAGAGCGCTGGCGCGGCTGCCCCGGGCGTAATTCTTCAATGAGCACTGGAGAGCGGCAGTCTCGGGTGTAATTCTTCAATGAGCACCGCAGGTGCGGCTGCCTCGAGTGAAATTCTTCAATGAGCACCGGCAGGTGCGGCAGACGGTAGCCAGTGGCAAGCGCGTAGCGCGCGGCCACTGGTAACTCGCAAAAAAATGCGCGCCCGAAGGGTGCGCGAGGTTAGTTTCGTAGATTTCCCAGCGCCCCTCTGGGTCGCCACTTCATTTGGGGCGTGTTCCAGTGGCCGCGCGCTACGCGCTTGCCACTGGCTACCTTCTGCTGCACCTGCGGTGCGCATTAACGGTCTCGCCCTGTAAAGTCTGCATTCTCCCGTGCCGCGCGCAGCGCGCGGCCACTGGTGTCTCGCAAAAAAAATGCGCGCCCCGAAGGGTGCGCGAGGTTAGTTTCGTAGATTTCCCAGCGCCCCTCTGGGTCGCCACTTCATTTGGGGCGTGTTCCCGTGTCGCGCGCTACGCGCTTGCCACTGGCTACCTTCTGCTGCACCTGCGGTGCGCATTAACGGTCTCGCCCTGTAAAGTCTGCATTCTCCCGTGCCGCGCGCTACGCGCTTGCCACCGCCTACCTTCTGCTGCACCTGCGGTGCGCGATGAAGGATTTGCACCGCCGTTTGATTCCTGCCGACTGCGCCTGCCGTCTGCCGACCGTTAGTGAACGTCTCCCCGACTGATTTCACGGTCGGAGCAAAACCTTCATGACACCTTTTTTCCCAGCCCGCTCCATCGCATGCACGCCCTTATCCAGCGAATACTCTTCGCTGATTAAGCTGTCGATCTCGACGGCGCCTTTCTTTAACAAATCAAGCGCGGGTTGGAAACGTCCACAGCGCGAACCGACGATCGCAATCTCATCAACCACCAACCGCACCTGATCGATTGTCGTCGGATCCGCTCCGGCAAAAGTTGATTTCAAGACGAGGGAGCCGCGGGGCCGTAACATCTCCAAAGCGGTGGCAAAGCCTGACGCAGAACCTGACGCTTCCACAACCACGTCGAATTCCCGTTTGCGCTTAGCCGCGTCTCGGACCGCTGATGTTTCGATCCCGCGACGTTCAGCGATGCGCAGTTTCTCAGGGTGCTTACCAACCAACACGACGTGCGCGCCACTCAAGGCAATCACCTGGGCGCAGAGCAAACCCAATTTTCCATCGCCGACTACAGCGACCCGCATGTTGCTGTCTATCGCCAGGCGTTCCAGGATGCCGCACGCGGCTGCCAGTGGCTCCGTGAAAACAGCATGCTCGTCTTCGATTGCATCAGGCACCTCAATCAGGTTTGCCAGAGGCAGCCGCAGGAATTCGGCGTGGGCCCCGTCTCGACCATGTATGCCTAGCACAGTCCGATTCGCGCAGTGGCGCGGGTCGCCAGCCTTGCATAGATCACACTGGCCGCAGCCGGCGTTGATTTCTCCGACCACGCGGCGGCCCAGCAAGGCGTCGCCGGGCGACTCCTCCACAACTCCCACAAACTCATGCCCGATCGTGCCTTTGAATCCTGCATAGCCGCGAGCAATTTCGAGATCAGTATTGCAAATACCTGAAAGATGAACGCGCACCAACGCCTCTTCTCCGCTGGTTGGTATCTCAACTTCGCGGACTCGAAGTGTTTTTCGTTCAACTCTTAATGCCTTCATAGAGCAGATGCTGGATTCAGATGTTAGATGTTGGAGTGGAAATAATCTATCGCGGGTAGCATGGCATTCACTAACACCCAGCATCTGACATCTGCATTTCAAAAGCTTTTGGCGCGCGTGTAGACGTTTTGTGAGGTGAGCTCAACCGTTTGGGCGCGGCCGCTGACGGTTACCGGCAGGCGCCACTCCAACTCTTCCTCTCCCTCCAGCCGCGCATGGATCCACCAGTTGCCCGCTCTGATTAGGACCGTTCCCTGACCTTGCTTATCCAGCTTAGCGGTTACGGTTTGGCGGCCCTGCATTCGCTCGCTCAGGAAATCGTCGAAACGTTTGCCCGCGCGGCGTTCAGTAAAATATTCGTGTCTAACAGCGACTACATCGACTGGATATAATTCGACCGGGATGTCTAACGCTACCGTTTGGCCCTGCTGGCGGACCACAATCTGCAAAGTTGTTTCGCCGTGGGATGCCTGCGTCACCTCAGTCGACTGGAGTGGCAGCTCGCGGTAAATCCACCAACCCGCGACTATGAGCGCGGCGACCATCGCTGCGCGAAGCAGTAACGTCAGAAAGCGATAGAGATTGCTGGTAGGTTTCACGGCAGACACGAAACTAAGGACGCCGCTGGCATCGGGAGAACAACTAGAGTGGCGTTGCCAGTAATAATACCGAAGCGGGGATAATTTGGATATGCACGCGCGCAGGTTTCGAACGAGAACCAATTCGCAGGTTGAGCTTTGCGGCACTTTGCGAGACCTTCGCGGTCTTTGCGGTAAAACATTAGGGCAGACCGCAAAGTTCGCGAAGTTAAGACGCTAAAGTACGCAAAGAGAATACTCTCTCAAATTAAAAATGCACTAGCACCTGAATATCTTATGAGTTGAAAGGTTAGTGAATGCGAAGTAAGCTCGCAGCTGTAATCTTCAGTAAAGACAAACGCTGCGTGACTAACAGCGGGAGCTAACGAGAAATTGGACATAACTCTCGACAAATTTCGTGACGAGTGTGGCGTCTTTGGCATTTATGGCCACGCCGACGCTGCCCGGCTAACATACCTCGGTCTCTACGCTCTCCAACACCGCGGCCAGGAATCGTGTGGCATCGTTACATCAAATGGAACTGAATTGCGGCAGGAGCGCGCGATGGGCCACGTCGCAGACGCCTTCGATCAGTCGGCCCTTGATCGATTGACCGGTGCGAACGCAATTGGCCACGTTCGTTATTCAACCGCGGGTGAAGTTTCCATTCGCGAGGCCCAGCCCTTTCTGGTCACTTGCCAACACGGTCAAATCGCAGTCTGCCACAACGGTAATCTTCCTTTTGCTCGCGAGGAACGACGCAGGCTTGAACTGGAAGGCGCGATTTTCTCTGCGACTTCCGATACGGAAGTGATACTCCACGGCGTGGCGCGTTCGAAAGCGGCTTCGGTGCGCGAAGCGATACCAGAAGTTTTGCGAGACACTGAGGGCGCATTTTCCATGTTGTTTCTGACGCCCAACGAGTTGATCGCCATCCGGGACCCACGTGGGTTTCGTCCGCTCGCGTTAGGGCGGCTAGGAGATGCCTGGGTCGTTGCTTCTGAGACGTGCGCGTTTGATCTGATCGATGCGCAGTATGTACGCGATGTAGAACCGGGCGAGATGATCGTGATTGATGCGGACGGTTTGCGTTCGTCGCATCCACTGGAGAAACAACAATCTTCGATGTGCCTGTTTGAGCACGTCTATTTTGCGCGACCCGACTCGCTAATCTATGGGCAATCGGTAAATGAATCGCGACACAAGATGGGCAAGCGACTGGCGATGGAACAACCGGCCGAGGCTGATCTGGTCGTGCCCGTGCCTGACTCCGGCACCGTGGCGGCGATTGGATATTCGGCCCAGAGCGGTATCAGTTTTCGTTTCGGACTGGTGCGAAATCATTACGTAGGCCGCACATTCATTGAGCCGCGACAATCCATTCGCTCGTTTGGCGTGCGCATCAAACTAAATCCAGTGCGCCATCTGATTGAGGGCAAGCGGGTGGTGCTGATCGACGATTCCATCGTGCGTGGTACCACTTCAAAAAAGATTGTCCGCATGGTGCGTGAGGCCGGAGCGAAAGAGATCCATCTGCGCATCAGTTGCCCGCCTACGATCAGTCCCTGCTATTACGGTATCGACACACCGAATAAGGCCGATCTGATTGCGGCGCAGATGTCAGTTGAAGAGATTTGCAAGTTTATTGAAGCGGATTGGCTTGGATATCTCTCGCTCGAGGGAATGGTCGAGGCAATCGGCGTCAAACCGGATGCGTCTTGTGTTGCCTGCTGGACCGATCAGTATCCGACCCGGATTACGCGCAACGCGGAAACGATGTGGGAAAGAGATCATGAACCGGTAGCCGCTGAGGGTTAGTTTGAAATCATCTTGAGGTTTTTGTTTTAACGCGAGGATAAATTTTGGCGGGTCGATCTTTTAAAGGCTGTGGCTGCGCAGTTGCAGTTTTGGTAGTTGTACTCGGCGCAGCGGGCTATGTGGGTTGGAAATATGCATTGCCCTGGTGGAAGACGAAGCCGCCTGCTGCCTCAGGCGGTGAACTCAAGATTCACGTGCTGGATGTTGGTCCAGCAAACGGCGACTCGATTTTGATCGTTTCACCCACTGGCAAGACCGTCCTGATCGACGCAGGCGACACAGGAAAAGGCAAAGCTGTTCTTGAGGCTCTGAAGCGAAACAACATTCAGCAAATAGATTATTTCATCGGCACGCATCCTCACCCGGATCATCTGGGCGGCGCCGACGAAGTCTTCAAGGCGATCAAAGTTCTTAACGTAATCGACAACGGCCAGGATCCCGACGTGCCTGAATCGCTGGCGCCGCCGAAGCCTGCCGACCCGCCTGCCGGCAAGAAACCGGCCGCTAAACCACAACCGAAGAAGAAGCTGGATCAGGTGGGAGTTATCACCAAATTTTACAACGAATACAAGGAAGCAATCACAAAGGTTGGCGCACGCTACGAGAAGGCCGTGCCTGGTACCAAATACGATCTCGGCGGTGGCGCGCTGCTGACTATTCTCGGTCCGCATGAGCCGCTCTTCACCAGAGACAAAATGAGCACCGGCGGCAACCTGCCGAACGCAAACTCAGTTGTGGCGCGCCTCGACTATGGAGACTTTTCGATGCTCCTGCCGGGTGATGCGGAAGATCAGACGGAGCATCAACTGCTAACGAAGGAGCTCAACCTCAAGGCAAAGATCCTGAAGGTGGCGCATCACGGGTCAAAGTATGCAACCTCCCAGGACTTTCTGGATCGAGTCAAACCCGACGTAGCGATTGTTTCCTGTGGCGAGTGGAATCGTTATGGACATCCGGCGCAAGTGGGCCTCGATCGATTAAAGAGTCTGAGCCCAAACATGAAGTTGTATCGCACGGATTTGCATGGCGAGATATCGATCACGACCAGGGGCAAGGGAAACGATTACGTTATCAAGGCTGCGAAAGAATCGAAGGCCGATGTCTGGGTTGGTCGCTTGCCGCAAAAGGACGACTCGACGCGCTCCGGCTTCATCGCGTATGGCGATTTTGGACCACCGCCAAAGAAGGCCAGTAAATAGTAATGGTAAATAGTGAATAGGCTTCAGCGTTTCGAGTTTCGACCATTACTATTCACCATTTACCTTTCACCACCATGAAACCAGTCACCTACAGCGACGCCGGCGTTGACATCGATGCCGCCACGCGCGCTACCGACAAGATTAAGGAACTAGCCAAACGAACGTTCAACCAGCGAACGCTTTCCGAGATTGGAAGCTTTGGGGGAATGTTTGACGGCGCGTTTCCGCAATTGAAGCAACCCGTGTTGGTTGCCTCCGCCGATGGCGTGGGAACGAAATTGAAGATTGCCTTCCTCTCCGGCGTTCACAATACCGTCGGTCGCGATCTGGTGAACCACTGCGTTAACGACATCCTCGTTCAGGGCGCGCGTCCACTCTTTTTTCTGGATTACATTGCCACCGGAAAGCTCTTGCCGGACCTAGTGGCGAGCATCGTTGAGGGAGTGGCGAACGGCTGCCGCGAAAACGGCTGCGTGTTGTTGGGCGGCGAGACAGCAGAGATGCCGGATTTTTATTCCGAGGGCGAATACGACATCGCCGGGTTCATCGTTGGCGTCGCCGACAGGGGAAAAATAATTGACGGCAAACGCATCACGCCGGGTGACGTTCTCCTCGCGTTGCCCTCAGTAGGTCTGCATACAAATGGTTACTCTTTGGCGCGCAAATTATTTTTTGAGGTCGCAGGCCACTCAGCTGATTCAAGAATCGATGAATTGGGGATGACCGTGGGTGAAGCACTGCTGCAAGAGCACGTGAGTTATCTGAAGCCGCTCGATGGGTTGCTGGATTCCGGGACGATAAAAGGCTTGGTCCATATTACCGGCGGTGGGCTGACGGATAATATTCCGCGAGTGCTTCCGGAAAACTGCGCGGTCGAAATTAATAAAAACACCTGGCCGGCGCTACCGATTTACGAATTGATGCAGCAGATTGGAAACGTTTCGGAAGCGGAGATGTACCGCACATTCAATATGGGTGTCGGCATGGTGATTGTAACCGCGGAAGACGATGCCGAAAGGGTGAAGGCGCATTTGAAGCTCGACGGCCCCGTCTATCAAATCGGAAAAGTGGTTTCAGGGAATCGTGAGGTCAAACTCTCATGAATGTGCGCAGTTGTTTTTGGGCATTACGATCAGCCGGTCTCGTGGTGTTTACCACTTTGCTAGTGGCGAGTTCGACGCAAGCTCAGGTTGATCCGTGTGCGAATCTTCAGCGAAGTATCAAAGAAACTTACAACTTCAGTCCGGCAAAACTTACTGAGGCTGAAAAGACCGCAAAATCAGAAGCAATGGACCGTGTTTGGGAGAATGTAAAGAGCAACCGTTCGACGCTCGTGCCATGTTTGCGGGCGGCTGTCACCGACCGGAGCGCAGATTCATTTTTTCGTTTTGACGGCAGCAATCTTCTCTTAAGTTTGGATCCATCACGAGAATCAAAACTAGCTTTGATTGATGCGTACACTCATGTGGACTTGAGGGATGTAGATTTAAGAGTTTGGGTCGGTCGACTCGCCTTGATGGGTGTAGATGGGTTCGACATTTCACCGGCAGCTGATAAGTGGCTTCGTTTCCCAAATGCATTTTACTTTTTGCCCCAACACGGAGCTTATAAAGTGACTGTAGACAACGGGGCAATGTTTCTTTTTGGAAGCATGGATGAAGCTCATGCAACTCCCGCGTTACTCAAGATCGTTGCAGACAAGAATCATCCAGGGCGAGAGATCGCGCTCTGGGGATTAATGAACCAGGCAACGACTGAGTCGCTTCAAGCTCTGAGGCAGATCAACCCTCGGGAGTTTTCCACCAAAGCGCAGCAAAGTTTGGGCGCTCTGCTCGCCAAGCCGTCGCTGCTACAACCACGGGAGAAACCGAAAAACACTCGGCAGGAGTTTGTGTCGGCCTTTGAGAGTCTGCTCGCGGGAAACGCGCATGCCTTTCTTGATCTCGTTTCAGAAGTGCCGGATGGCGAGAGGGATGTAGTTGCCGTCCTTAAGCCGGAAGACTTGCCACTTGTTCGCAAGGTGCGTCGCCGAATCATTGCGAACGGAAATCAACACTCGATCGGGTTTTATAACAGTTTCACTTCAATCCTGATGACCTTCATCTGGAAGCCAGCACTAACGCAGTGATATGGCGGAGCAACTTTCTCGTTTGGGGATTTTGATCTCCGGCCGCGGCTCAAACATGCTGGCCCTTGCCGATGCGGTGGACCAGGGTCGCATTCCAAACGCGGAGATCGCGCTGGTAGTTAGTGATAAAGCGAAGGCCGAGGGTATTGATCACGCTGCCGCACGAGGGTTGAAGACGCGAATCATCGAACGTGCCGGGCGCAACCGCGAGGAGCATGATCGGGAGACTGTCGCTGCGCTCCGTGAGAATGGAGTCGAACTGGTTTGTCTCGCCGGTTACATGCGTTTGTTGTCACCCTATTTCATCGATGCGTATCGCAATCGCATTCTGAATATACATCCAAGTTTGTTGCCGGCTTTTCCCGGGCTCGACGCGCATCGCCAGGCGCTTGCCGCCGGCGTAACATCGAGCGGCTGCACCGTCCATTTTGTCGACGAGACGCTTGATGGTGGACCAATCATCGCGCAGCGGACGGTGCCGGTTTTTCCGGGTGACACGGAAGAGTCGTTAGCTGCGCGCATCCTGGAACAGGAACACCAGCTTTACGCCGAAGCAGTCGCGCTGATTTCGACGGGAGAGATTGAAGTTGTCGGCGACCGAGTTTTACGCAAGAATCAGCAACAATGACGACTGACGAACAACTCGAATACCTGCGCAAGGGGACGGTGGACATCATCCCCGAGCGCGAACTGCGCGCGAAACTGGAACGATCTGCGAAGACTGGAAAACCATTGCGCGTAAAACTTGGGGTTGATCCAACCGCGCCCGACATTCACCTGGGCCACACGGTTGTCATCCGCAAGCTGCGCGCTTTTCAGGAACTGGGTCACACAGTCATTTTCCTGATCGGAGACTTCACCGGATTAATTGGCGATCCTTCCGGGAATTCTGCGACCCGGCCACAACTCACGCGCGAGGAAATCAACGCCAACGCCGAGACGTATAAGGAACAGATTTTCAAGCTGCTGGATCCGGCGAAGACCGAGCTGCGTTTTAACTCTGAATGGATGGACAAGCTGGGTTCGGATGGTTTCATCCGGCTGGCTTCACACGTCACTGTCAAACAGATTCTCGAACGCGACGACTTCGCCAAACGGCTGCTGGAAGAAAAACCCATCGCGCTTCACGAACTGCTTTATCCGTTGACCCAGGCTTACGATTCAGTTGCGCTCAACGCGGATGTCGAGCTGGGCGGCACTGATCAGAAGTTCAATTTGCTAATGGGGCGCAACCTGCAACGCGAGTATGAGCAGGAAGCACAGGTCGCCGTCATCATGCCGTTGCTGGAGGGCACGGACGGCGTGCAGAAGATGTCGAAGTCGCTTGGCAATTACATCGGCATCAATGAGCCGCCGCAGGAAATCTTCGGCAAGGTGATGTCGATTTCAGATGATTTGATGTGGCGTTATTATGAATTGCTGACAGACCTGACGCCGCCGCAGATCGCATCGCTTCGTGAGTCAGCGCATAACGGCGAGCGTAACCCGCGGGACATCAAAGTCGACCTGGCGAAACTAATTATCACTGATTTTCATTCCGCGGATGATGCAAAGCATGCTGAAGAGGAATTCAATCGCGTCTTTCGAAACAAGCAAGCACCTGGAGAAATCGAAGACCGTGCTGTTTCATATGGCACATGGGAACTACGGGACCTCCTGGTCGAACTGGGGTTAGCCTCCTCCAAGGCTGATGCCAAGCGGCTAATCGAACAAGGAGGTGTATCTGTCGACTCCGAGCGTTGCGATCCTAAGATTAACAACTTTTACATGTTTGTGCCTGAACGTCCCGGTTACGATATCAATATCAAGGTTGGTAAGAGGCGGTTCGTTCGAGTGCGTGGAGAATAGATTCTTGCCACTTGACTCGAATGGTTACTGAGTTGAATATTCATCAGGAGATCGACCGACGTTTATGAGCACAGAGATAGCAACTCTATTAGCCAGCTCACCCGATGTTTGCGGGGGGCGTCTGCGCATTGACGGCACTCGCATTACTGTCAACCAAATAGTTGTCTTGTACAAGCAAGGCTGCAACGCTGAAAGCATTGTCGACCAGTATCCCCATCTGACGTTGGCTCAGGTTTATACGGCGTTAGCCCACTACCACGCGAATCGTGAAGAAATTGAGGCTGACTTAGCGGCCGAACTGGAAGAAGTCTACATCCACGCGAATACTAAAACTGTTTCATTGGAAACGGAACGCTGGTTGGAAACTTTCAAGGAGTTGCAACGTAGACTAAGTCTGACACCTGACAAGGCTGCCGAATGGCAAAATTCAATCCGGGAGGCGCGACGCTAATAACGGGATGATCCACTTGGACACGAACTTTCTCATTCAGGCACTCCTGCCGAGTTCTTCGGCTGCGGCACAACTACAGACATGGCGAAAAGATGGTGAAGACCTGGGCATTTGCACAATTGCCTGGAGCGAGTTTCTTTGTGGCCCGCTGACTGACGATGAAGAGGCGTTAGCCCAGGCGCTTTTTCCTGTACCTGAACCGTTCCTCGCATAAGATGCCCATAAAGCGGCAGAACTATTCAATGCGACTGGCCGTCGGTCACGTAGTTTGGCAGATTGCCAGATCGCTGCAGTGGCACTACGCTGTGAAGCCTGTGTCGCTACGGTCAACTTACCGGACTTTATTCCGTTTAAAAATTACAGATTAACTCTCATTTGAACGTGCCATCCTTATGGAGGTTGGCTCGCTACTCGCTATGTCTGCAGCACTAGCCAATGAAGACACTCTAATCATCGAAACGCCGGAGCGTGTGCCGCTTCACTTTGCGCTCGCTTCAATCGGCAATCGTTTTCTCGCCTGCGCCATTGATCATGCGATGCAAATCGTGGCCATCATCCTGATGGCCATCGCGTTTACCCTCCTGGCAAACTACTCGGCCTATGGCGATCAGCTGATTAACGCTCCGAAATGGGTGAAGGCCGTCTTGATCATCATTATCTTTCTGATCGTTTCCGGCTACTTCGCCTTCTTCGAATGGATCTGGAACGGGCAAACTCCGGGCAAGCGCTGGCTCAAGCTCCGTGTGATTCGGGAAGACGGTCGACCGGTAACATTTTGGGAAGCGGCCGTGCGCAATCTGCTCCGCACTTTCGACATGATGCCGGCGCCCTTTTATTCAATCGGTCTGATCTCAGTTTTTATCAGTTCGTCGGATCAACGCGTCGGAGACATGATTGCGGGAACGGTGGTGGTGCGCGAACGCGAGGCTGAGGCGCCCGCGTTTTCTCAGGTTTTTGCATCACCGGTGAGCGATCCTGCGTTGCGGCGTTCGTTTCAACCGGTAGACTTCAACGGCAATATCAATGCCTTAACCGAGCGCGAGATTCTGGTCGTGGAAACATTTCTACGCCGGCGCTGGGATCTGCCTGACGTCCCGCGACAGTGGATGGCATGGCGCGTGGCACTGCCAGTCATGTACAAGTTGCGGCCCACTTACGATCTGCCGACATTTACCTATGAGGGGTTCCTCGAGGAACTGCTGCATCGTTATCGCGCGGTGCATCGATTCATCGAGTGAGACTTATTCCCCAGACTCCACCGGACGAAGCCCAACCTGGCGCGCCACGACAGTAAAAACAAAATCGCACTGACCCTGGTTTTGAATATTGAAATTGGGAAACTGCTTCAACTTCTGAAATTGACCACCCAAACCCTGTTTGCTACTCTCGTGGGTTCTTAACCACATCAAGTTTCAGACAAAGGAAGGGTAAGTTTAAATGGCGCGTGAGGTTTTCATTTTGGGTGGCAAGCGGACGCCGATGGGCAAATACGTCGGTGCTTTGAAAGACATTTCTGCAATCGACCTTGGGGCGATCGCAGCCAAAGGCGCGCTGGAGTCGACCGGCGTGGCTGCCGAGCAAATCGATCACACAGTCATAGGAAATGCGTTGCAAACTTCCGGTGACGCGATCTACGGTGCGCGACACGTGGCCTTGAAAGCCGGCGTTCCTTTCGAGAAGCCGGCGCTGACTGTCAATCGATTGTGCGGGAGTGGTATCCAGGCAATCGTTTCGGGCGCGCAAATGATCCAGCTTGGCGAGGCAAAGACCGCGCTGGTGGGCGGAATCGAATCAATGTCGCAGGCGCCACACGTCATTCGTGGTGCACGGAGCGGATTCGCGCTGGGCCAAGGCAAACTTGAAGACAGTTTGATGGTCGCGCTGCTCGACACCTATTGCAACACGGCAATGGCAGGTACGGCGGAGAACCTGGCGCGCAAGTTTGACGTTTCCCGAGAAGCGCAGGATGAGTATGCCCTGCGTTCGCAACAGGAAGCGAAGAGGGCCAACGATGCCGGCTACTTCGCCGAGGAAATGGTTCCGGTTGAAATAAAAAGCCGCAAAGGCAGCTCGTTTTTTTCCACTGACGATCACATGCGTCCGGAAACAACCCTCGAAGGGCTTGCGAAGTTGCGGCCTTCTTTTGCGAAAGACGGTTTTGTAACGGCCGGGAACGCGTCGGGAATCGTTGATGGCGCGGCAGCGCTCGTCATAGCGGGCGAAGACTATGTGAAAGAACAAAACGCGAAACCCTGGGGGCGAATTGTCAGCTGGGCGTACGCGGGTGTAGAGCCCGAGCTCATGGGAATCGGACCCGTTCCGGCAACGCGGTTGGCTTTGGAGAAGGCCGGACTGGGGCTCAGCGACATGGATTTGATTGAAGTAAATGAAGCGTTTGCGGCGCAGTATCTTGCTGTTGAGAAGGAACTTGGACTCGATCGCTCGCGCACTAACGTAAACGGGGGCGCGATTGCGCTGGGCCATCCCCTGGGCGCGACCGGAACTCGACTGGTTCTTACCCTCCTTCACGAATTACATCGCCGAGGCGGCCGTTACGGGCTGGCGACAGCCTGCATTGGTGGCGGACAAGGGATAGCCATGATTGTCGAACGGGTTTGATCCCGGCGGTTGATATGCCGGGCCAACCTGAGGTTGGAGTGATCGGCGATGGGATCTGGTGCCAGATTCGAAAACTCTGTTGGTTTAGTTCCGGTCAGGGGATCTTTCGATTTTCCGATTTTGATCCAAATTCATGGCTGACCCGCGGGACTGATGACAGCTCACAATGCCATATTTCTTGAAAACTCGTATAAAAGCCAAGAGTCAAAGTTAATTTCACTTGGGCATAGGTGTTGCGAACTGGATCGAAGGCACTATGAACCGCAATTCGACCTTCTGACACCCGAGTCAGTAACGCAGATTTTACTAAGACTTAACATGCATTACGCTTGCGCGATCCCCTTCAAGCATGATAGAAGTTCGCCTCTATCATAGTTTATATTTGTGTTCCCTTTCTTGATTTGCATTATTTCAATCTGGTCTTGATTTTCAAGGTCGCGACCCGGGCCCAGGCGGTTGCGCAAACACTTCAACGTCATCTCAATTGCTAAGGAGTTCCCTTGCTATGTCGAAACTTGTGAAGCTTTCTTTTGCGCTCTCGCTTATTTTTGCGATGAGTGCGCTGGCCTTTGGTCAGTCGACCGTGACGGGCGCCATCGGCGGCACCGTTTCCAATCCCAATAACGAAGTTGTCCCGAACGCCAACGTGACCGTGAAGAATACCGGCACGAATAAGGAAGACACCGCAACCTCAGACGACCAGGGGCGGTTCAAGATTTCGAATCTGCAACCCGGAATCTACTCGATCACAATCGACGGCGCAGGTTTCAGTCCTTTCACTTCGGAAAGGGTCGTAGTCGAAGTGGGACGAGAGACCACGGTGAACGCGGCCCTTTCGATTGGACCAGTCTCCGGGGGCACGGTAGATGTGACTTCTGAAGCTCCTGTAATCAATACTTCGCAGCAGGATTTCTCCACCAATATCAACGAAACTTCAATCAATGAACTGCCGACGAATGGCCGTCGCGCGTCAAACTTCGTGCTGCTTACGCCCGGCGCCGTTCCTGATGGCGATTTTGGTCTCATCAGCTTCCGCGGCATTTCCGGACTGCTAAACAACAGCACCGTTGACGGCGGAAGTAACAACAACGCCTTCTTCGCTGAAGAGTCAGGCCGCACGCGAATCAGCTCTTCGATCAGCCAGGGCGCAGTGCGCGAGTTTCAGGTCAACACCTCAAACTACTCGGCTGAATATGGTCGCGCCGCCGGCGGCGTGGTCAACACCGTGACCAAGTCCGGAACGAATGAGTTTCACGGTCAGCTTTATTACTACCTCCGCGACAACAAGTGGGGTGCGCGCAATCCGCTGGGCTTCCGCAATGTTTTGGTCGGTAACGTAGTTGAGCGCCAGGCTCTCAAGCCGACCGACAAGCGCCATCAGTTTGGCGGCGCCATCGGCGGTCCGATCGTGAAAGACAGGGCGTTCTTCTTCTTCAGTTACGAGAAGCAGAAGAGAAACTTCCCGGCCATCGCGAGCTTCGACACTGCAACTTTCCTGAACAACTTCACTAACGCTGCCAACGTGACTACTTTGTTGGCGCGCGGCGTCACCCAGGCTCAGATCACGGCCAGCAGGGATTTCCTTGTAAGCCTGTCGGGCGAAACGCCACGCCGGCAGGATCAGTATTTGCTCTTGCCCAAGCTCGATTGGAACATTAACGATAGCAACGTCTTGACGTTCACTTACAACCGTCTCCGCAGCCAGGCGCCGAATGGCGTCCAAACAGCCGCCACGATTACTCGTGGTCGCTCCAGCTTCGGCGACGACTTTGTCAACATCGACTACGGTATCCTTCGCCTTGCTTCAACCATCAGTCCAGTGCTCGTCAACGAAGCCCGCGTGAAGATCGGAAAAGAGGACCTGTTCCAGTTCAGCACTCCCGGTCTTCCTGGCGAACCTACGACCGGCCTTAACGGAAGATCCCCGTCGGTTGCGATCACTGGTGGACTGACGTTTGGTAAGCCAAACTTCCTCGAGCGTAACCACAATCCGCTCGAGAAGACGATTCAGATCGTAGATAACGTCACCTATACAAACGGCAATCACACCTTCAAGTGGGGCGGCGACTTCCTCCACACCAATGATCTTCTGGACAACCTGTTCCAGGAGGGTGGGGTTTACGCATATAGCAACGTGCCCGATTTCGTCGTTGATTATGTTAACTGGACCAGCAACGGCGCCCTGCGTGCTCTAAGTGCAGCTACTCCGAATACAAATCCGATCGGCCGCTGCGCCACTAACACGGGTACCGGTGCTCTTCCTACCGCCAGGCTTAATTTGCGTGCCGGTCAGTGCTACACCAGCAACTACGGTCAGGGATTTGGTATCCAGGGTGCCGAGTTCTCTACCAAGGATGTGGCTTTTTACCTGCAAGACGATTGGCGTTGGTCCCCACGTCTGACCGTTAACCTCGGCCTGCGTTATGAACTGGAAGTGTTGCCGGATCCGCAGTTTCCGAATCCGCTGGCTCCGCAGACCGCCAGTTTCCCGCTGGACAAGAATAACTTTGGACCGCGTGGCGGCTTTGCCTACGACGTGTTCGGAGATGGCAAGACTTCGATTCGCGGCGGTATCGGCGTCTATTACGGACGGCTGATTAACTCCACGATCTCAAACGCGATCACCAATACCGGCACCGACACAGCTCAGCTGCAGGTTTCGTTGGCGGCCGGTGCAGTCGGTTCGCCAATCTTCCCGAACGTAGTTCCGGAGCCAGCTCAGATTGCAAATCCAAGTGGTGCCCACATTGCCGGTTCGAGCATCGTTGTGCTGGCGCCAGACCTTCATATGCCGCAGATCACTCAGGGCGATATCATCATTGAGCGCGAAATCGCGCGCAATACGTTGCTTTCGGTCTCCTATCTGTCGAGCCGCGGAAAGTATCTGCCGACCTTCATTAATAAGAACATAGCTCCGGCAACCCAACTTGCCACCTTGACCGTTGCCAGCGGCACGTACGCCGGCCAGACCGTCGAGGTGCCTGCGTTCAATGCGCGAGTCAATCCTAACTTCTTTAACATTACTGAAGTTCGAGGCGCGGTCGATTCTTCGTATCACGCTCTGGTGGTACAGGCCAATCGTCGCCTGACAAATGGATTGCAGTTCCAGGCGAGCTACACCCTTTCGCGAGCGAAAGATAATGGACAGACGTCCGTGACGTTCACGTCGACGAACACTCCAACCGATCCCTACAACCTCGAGTTGGACCGGGCTCGGACGAGTTTCGATCTTCCGCATCGCTTCGTGGCGAGCGCCGTCTGGTCTCCTAAGTTTTCAGGCGACAGCGCCGCAAACCACATTATCAATGGCTGGACCTTTGCACCGATCGTAACCATCCAGTCGGGTAGACCTTATTCGCCGTTCGTCAGCGGTCGACCACCTACGACCGGTGCGCAGGCGCTGAACGCCAGCATCACCGGATCCGGCGGCGACAGCTATTACATTCCACTCGGTCGCAACAGCTTCCGTCAGCCGAAGTTATGGAATGTTGATGCGCGACTTTCGCGTCGCTTCAACTTTACCGAGGGCACGAATCTCGAGTTTTTGGTCGAAGCGTTTAACGTCTTCAACCGAACTCAGATTACGGGCGTCAACAACCGGCTCTTCAACATCGTGGGTAGCACGCTCGTACCCGACGACACCTTCGGAACTATCTCCACGACTGGCAACTCGATCTTCCGCGAGCGCCAGGTGCAGATGGCAGTCCGCTTCAATTTCTAACTGAAGCGAACAGACAAAACTAAAGCGGGTGGGCTTTGAAGTTCAAAGTCCACCCGCTTTTTATTCACCCTTGTAACGCGAACTGTTAGTTTGCGGTGGGCCGATTATCGCGCGAGAATCCGCTAACAGTTTGCGTTATATCAAAGGGGATCTCTAGATCAGCCGATCGCCTTCGCTGGCTGCCGAGTCCTGCCGGAAGTGGCAGCCGCGGCTCTGGCGATTATGGCGGGCCGCTTGGGCCACGATAAGCGCCACCTCCACTGCGTTTCTCAGACCTATCAATCCATCGTCGAGTTTCGTAGTGCGATAGAACGTCTCAATCTCATTCCAGAGGTGGCGCAATTCGCGAATGGCGCGCGAAAGCCGTTCAGCGCTGCGCACGAGTCCAACGTAATGCCACATGATGTTTTGAATCGTTTGCATATCGCCCTGGATCAAAGCAGGGTCGGCATCGGCAACGAGTCCGCTTTCATCCCACGAGGGAACATTCCCGAATTCGATGTGCGGCAAATGTCCACCGGCGAGGGATTCTTCAATCCGCGCCGCTGCGCGATTACCCCAAACCAATCCCTCCAATAATGAAGTCGAGGCCAATCGATTTGCCCCATGCACGCCCGTACAACTAATCTCGCCCACCGCAAAAAGACTCTCGATGCTCGATTGTCCCCATTCATCAACCAGCACGCCACCACAAAAATAATGTGCGGCAGGAACAACCGGGATTGGATCGCGAGTGATATCGATGCCGGCCTTCAAACACTGTTTGTGAATATTCGGAAAGCGTTCGCGGATCGCCTCGGCCGGTAAGCGCGACGCAATATCCAGGAGCACGTAAGAGTAGCCATTTCTTTCCATCTCGTGATGGATCGCGCGCGCGGCAATGTCGCGAGGCGCGAGGTCTTTCCATTCGGGCGCGTAATCCTCCATGAAGGCCCGTCCTTCGGGTGTGATCAAGATGCCACCCTCTCCGCGAACCGCCTCACTGATGAGAAAGCCTTCGGCGCCTGGCACCGCCAGTGCCGTCGGGTGAAACTGAACATACTCTGCGTTTGCGATGCGTGCGCCTGCGCGATTGGCCATCGCCAGTCCATCTCCGCGCGCGCCTGGCGGGTTCGTAGTATTCCGGTAAATACGTCCCAGGCCCCCGGTCGCGAGCACAGTCGTGCCCGCCAAATAGCGATGAACGGTGCGCTCCTGGCGGTCAAACATGTAAGCGCCGTGACAGGAGATCGCGCGATAGTTATCCAGAGGATTACGTGAATGGTGCGGAAATGTGATTAGGTCAACGGCCGTCATTTCGGACTCGACTGTCACATTGGGACACTTATTCAACGCTTCGATTAGCCCGACCATGATCGATTGGCCGGTGGTGTCTCCCACGTGAAGGATGCGGCGACGTGAGTGGGCTGCTTCGGTAGTGAAGAGCGGTTCGCCATTCACGTCTTGATCAAAAGCGACGCTGGCGGTTTGTTCCAGAACCTCATGCAGGAGTGGTGGGCCTTCTTCGGCCAGGATGCGGGCGGCTTCCGGTGAGGTTACGCCGGCGCCCGCCGCAACTATATCGTTGGCGAGAATCTCGGGATTGTCATCGCTGCCTCGGCCGACTATTCCGCCCTGGGCGTAGCGGGTATTTGATTCATGCGGGTCGCGCGCGCGAGTGACAACAGTGATCTGGCGTTGCGGGTTGCGAGCCAGCCGGAGGGCCGCTGTTGCGCCGGCAATGCCGCAACCGATGATCAGGACATCAGTTCTATTCAAGAGGCTCTTCTTCCAGCCATCATCCGATAGCTATCATTCTCTCAACTGCCCGCGCGGCACGTTTTAAAATGTCTTCCGGAATTTCAATGACATACTGAATTTTTCGCAACGATTCGAGTGTGTCTTCGAGAGTGATTTGATTCATGTGCGGACAGCGAACATTGCAAAGGCGCAGCATGTCCTTCTCAGGATTAGCGGCCGCAATGTTGTCGCCCATCGCACATTCGGTAAGTAGCAGGTAGTGGGGCGCGGCCGTCTTTTCCACGTGTCGAATCATCGCCGTGGTGCTACCGGAGAAATCCGATGCAGCAACGACTTCGGGACTGCATTCAGGATGCGCGAGTATGGTGACATCAGGAAACTGTTTCCTGACGTTCTCAATATCCTCGACAGTAAACTTGTCGTGCACCTCGCAACGTCCCAGCCACCCGATCATCTGGTAGTTTAATTCGCTTTCAACTTTTTTCCGCGGATCCGTGGTAGGAAAGATGATGTCCTTGCCGGTTTCCTTCGCCACATTTTTCGCCAAATACTCATCAGGCAGGAAAATAACTCGATCGGTGTTTAGCGATTCGACGACTGCACGAGCGTTGCCCGACGTACAACAAATATCGGATTCAGCCTTAACGTCAGCATAGGTATTCACATAAGTCACAACCGGGACGCCTGGAAATCTTCGTTTTAGTTCGCGCACATCTTCAGCTGTAATACTTGCAGCCAGCGAACACCCCGCCTTTTCCGAAGGAATAAGCACAGTTTTCTCGGGGTTTAGGAGCTTAGCAGTCTCCGCCATAAATTCGACGCCGCAGAAGACGATGATGTCTTTGTCCGTCTCGGCCGCTCGGCGAGCAAGTTCAAGCGAATCTCCTACGAAGTCAGGCACCGAATTGAAAAGCGCGGGCTCCATATAGTTATGCCCGAGAATGACCGCATTTCTCTCGACCTTAAGCCTATTTATCTCGGCGGCGATTTCGGCTTTAATTCTCAATTCAAAATCAGGCACTACGGTCCCTAATTTCAACCGCATCGCCTCATACATCTTTTCCGGGCTGGTTTCAGTGATCACAATGCTTCGGATCCTAACACTAAAGTTTCTGATAAGTTACGAGGACTGCTTTTCCACCAGCAAACTCAGGTCAAATACTTTCGTCGAATGAGTGAGCGCTCCTACTGAGATGAAATCGACTCCTGTTTCGGCGATTGCGCGAACTGTCTCAAGAGTTACGTTACCAGACGCTTCAAGTTTTGCGCGTCCTGCATTTAACTGCACCGCGTCTTTCATAGTGTCTAGAGACATATTATCCAGCAGGATACGCGTAACATCCAGGGACAGCGCCTCCGACACATGTTCAAGGGTTCGACATTCTACTTCGATCTCAAGTCCTCTACCGTGTGCTCTTGCCAGGTTGACAGCCTGGGCCAAACCCCCGGCATAGTCGATGTGGTTGTCCTTAATCAGGATCATATCGTAGAGGCCCTGGCGATGGTTTTGTCCGCCACCTCGTTGCACAGCAATCTTGTCCGTGGCGCGAAGGCCCGGAGCAGTCTTGCGAGTGTCGAGCACAATTGCGCCGGTACCGTCGATCGCGTCCACAAACTCGCGCGTCAGAGAAGCGATACCAGACATGCGTCCCAAAAAATTAAGGGCCGTGCGCTCGGCAGTCAGCAAAGTCCGAGCGGAACCGAATAGTTCTGCAACCACATCGCCGTGCTTAACTTTCAATCCTTCGCCCGCTCGTGCGGTGAATTTGAACTTGGGATCCAGGAGTGTAAACGCTGCCTGGGCAACATCGAGACCGGCGATGATACCGGTTTGCTTGGCTACTATCCGCGCACTCGTTTGGCCTTCAGACGGAATAATTGAATTCGTAGTAACGTCGCCGCTCCCAACGTCTTCAGCAAGTGCGTGACGAATGTAACCAACGATTTCGCGCGACAGTATGGCGCCCGCCTCGGATGGATGTTTGATAAATGCGCTCATATCAATTGTGCAGTCGGGTGCTCGAAATCCCCGCCCGCTCTAATGCCGGGGCGTCACTCTATCGTCCACTCGCCGCGATTAATTGTGATTTGAAACTTTATCATATGATCGCAATTTGTCGCCGAACCACGGCCTACCGGTCAATTGAGCACCTACGAAGTCGGTCTCCACAGATTCAAACAGTCTGCAAAACTGATGTTTATCCAGTTAGGAGCCGTTTTGCGACCCTCTTCAGGACTGATTGGTGCCGCACATTTTTCTGGCCGGGAACGCGAAGGATTTGCTACGATGCAATGCCTGCCGACGAGCGCCGTTCGAGCGCTCAAGATTTTGTTTTCATAAGTATTGAGTCCACATGCAAGATAGCCAACCCCAAAGTTACCCCGAGGATCGTAGCTCGACGAGTCAGCAAGATACTGATTCGCTACTCAGGTGTGCCTTTGATGGCTTTCCTGACGCTGCCTATTTGTTTGGATTCGATCGGCGTTTGCTCAGCTCCAATAGGGCTGCCGACGAATTGGATAAAAGTGGTTCTCAGGCAGGGAAACGCTGCTGCGAAATGTTCTGGCATGTTCAAGGCGCTGATGGCTGCGTGGTAGATCGAGCCATTCAAACGGGCGAAAGAGTGGTAGTCGAGGTGCTGGGAGGTTCCGAAGGTATTAGTCCAATCTCAATTATTGTCGAGCCGCACAAATCAAATGAGGAGAGTGAAAAGACAGGCGCTTTCGTGATTGCTCGGGACATTTCGGATCTGCGTCGCGCGGAAGCCGAGGCCCTGGCCCACAAGTCCTTCATTGCAAGCATTGCCGATCGAACGCCCGATGAGATTTACGCGCTTGACGCGTCCGGGAAGATCACCTGGATGAACGAGCGCGCCGAAGCATACAAGCTTCAGATGCTGCCTGCAGTCAATTACCTCGACCTGATCGCTGACGACTCTCGACGCCTTGCGCAGGAGAATCTGTTAAAAACATTGGCGGGAAACGACACGGAATGTGAAGTGGTTCTGATTCGTCTTGATGGGTCGATCAGGCACGCCGAAGCGCACAGCTCCCCGTTGTGGAAGGACGGCGAAGTGGATGGCGCGCTGGTATTTCTCCGTGACGTGACGGAGAGAATGCGAGTGCATGAGTTAATGGCCCAGTCGGACAAGTTGCGCGCAGTGGGAGAGCTTGCCGCCGGCGTGGCCCACAATCTGAATAATTCACTAACAGTTATTCAGGGGCGTGCGCAGTTATTGTTGCGCAACGCAACTGACGACGTGTCTGCCAAAAGTTTGGCGGTGATTACTAATGCGGTAGAGGACGGTAGTAAGACGTTGCGCAGGATTCTCGAATTTGCGCGGCGGGATTCCACCAGTGAGTTCGCGCCCGTTGAGCTTGGCTACCTCCTTAGCTCAAGCATTGATATTGCGCGACCCAAATGGCAGTCGAAATCCTCCGGTCGAAAAATTGAGGTCATTGTGGAAGGCAGTGAACCGGTCTACGTAATGGGGGAGCAGGCAGAACTGCGCGAGGTGGTTCTAAACCTCATCTTCAACGCGGTGGACGCAATGCCTGAAGGCGGGACGATGGAGGTGGGGGTGCGCGCGGAGATTGAGAGCGGCTGCTTCTGGGTGGCTGACACCGGACAGGGGATGGATCCCGAAGTTGCGTCACGAATTTTTGAGCCATTCTTTACGACCAAAGGCACTCTTGGTAGCGGCCTCGGACTTTCCGCCTCTCATGGCATCATCACCCGGCACAATGGCGAAATCCTCGTAGTAAGTGAGCCCGGCGAAGGCACGCGTTTCGAGGTTCGGTTGCCGGTTTGCGATAGGAATGAAAGATTTCTAAAGCCTGCTGTGGTGGAGCCTGGCACCCTTCCTGTCTGAAGCATAGTTACAAGAGCGACACACCTGAGCCCTCACTCACCATCACCTTTTCTAATCGTCCGAAGATAACGCACAGGCGCACCCGAAACCGGACACCGTTCCTGCGCGACCCTCCCAGGTTTTGCAGGCGTTCCTCTGTCTAAGAGGCAACTGAAGAGCGCACATCCAGCTTTTCCTGCCGGAACGCTCATTGCTGATAGATCCGTAAACCGACCAGTCAATTCTCCGGGTACGGACTCGAGAACAAGAGGAGGAAAAGATGGGTTTACCAAACAACGATGAGATTGAAGGAAAATTTGACCAGGCAAAGGGTTCAGTAAAAGAGACTGTGGGCCGTGTGGTTAATGACCAGGAACTTGAAAATGAGGGACGCGGCGACAAAGCCGAAGGAAAAGTGCAGGAAGGCTTTGGCACTGCTCGACGCAAGGTTGGTGAAGCAGTCGAAGACATCGGCGATGCAATTGGCAAATAGTCAGTAGCTTGGCCAATCGGGTATTAACAATCCACCCCAGCCAGCAAGAGGGCTTACGACGCACAAGCGTTCGTAAGCCCTCTTTATAAATCCCGTCGCTGGTAAATTACTGCTACTCGGACCTCACATGGTCCCCACCGATGGCTTCGAGCAACTCTTCCAGTTTATCCGTTTCATCGTCTGACTTTCCTTCGACGCCGATCAGGATGCCACCGCCTTTGAGTCCCGCTTCGTAGACCTTCGCACGATACTCCGGGATGCCCGCACCAATGAGTGCGCCGATAACGCCGCCAGTGGCAGCACCTGCACCAGCACCCGCAAGCGCCGCAGCGATCGGTCCGGCGATAACAAGATTTAGACCGGGTAAGAGGATCGTGCTACCGACAGCAACGATCGCAGCCAAGACTGCTCCTACAACGCCGCCTAGTGCGCCGCCAATTCCTGCGCCGTCGGCCGCATGACTTCGCGCCTGGAGCGCAAACTCTTTGGTATGGGTCGCGTCGGACATCAGCACACTTATATCGTCGCGGGTGTAACCCCGCTTCATTACTGCGTCAACCGCTGCCTCCGCGGCCACTCGATTCTTAAATAGACCAGTTACTAATTTAGGTTTAGCCATTGAAATAATCCTCCTTCAAATTCGGATTCCATTCCCAAGTCGTTTATCCACGCGACTCCTGATGAACGCTTTGGAAAACAGATAATTGGCAACAGTTGTGCCGTGGCGTTCTTATACAAAAAACACAGGTTCCGGGGGTTGGCTCAGTTTCACGACAGCGGTTAGCAAACACGCGAAAGCCCACCTGTCCCGCTTCGGTACGGGCAGCTTTTTCATCCGTGTCGACTGGAATTTGCCAATTATGATTTGAATGGAAAGATGTTTTTGTATGGCTCACGTAATGGTTCTTGTGTACAGTCACTCGGATTACGGACGTTCAAGTGAGACCTCCCTTGAAGATTCTCCAAATAAGTTCTGCCAGGTCGCTTGGCGGCGGCGAGAGACACCTTGTGGACCTCGTCCACGGATTGATTAGCCGCGGGCATGAAGTGCATGTTGCTTTGCGACCAAAGTCCCCCTTGATTAAAGAACTCCGGCAGGTAGTTGGGGGTCAGCAGACTGGCGTCAAGATCACAACTTTACCCCTGCGCAATTCGCTCGACGTTTTCAGTGCACAAAGTTTGGCCGGGCTCGTACGTCGCGAAAAAATTCAAATCGTGCACGCTCACATGGCCCGGGACTATCCGCTGGCATCCTATGCCGTTCGAGGCCATGCACAGTCGCGTTTAATTGTGACGAGGCATGTTCTTTTTTCTCTAAACAGACTGCATCGCATTACGCTTTCGAAGGCTGCGCGGATCATTGCCGTTTCAAATGCTGTAGCCAACCAACTTCGCATTGACGCAATCGCGGCTGATGATCGGATCACCGTTGTCCTCAATGGCATCGATGTGAGGCGTTTTGAAAATGCACGAGATGGGTTTGATCGCGAGGGGTTCCTGGCCGGTTGGAGCCTGGCGGCGAACACGTTGCTGATAGGCACGGTGGGTGAGTTGACCCCACTGAAAGGCCAGGAAGAGTTTTTGAGGGCGGCAGCCGAAGTGCGAAAACAGTTTCCTGAATCCCACTTCGTCATCGCGGGCACTGACAATTCCGACGACAACAGAAACCGCGCGTCCCTGGAACATCTGATTAAGGATTTGGAACTAGATGAGCATGTGCGACTGGTTGGGTGGGTTGAAGATCTACCGCAGCTCTACTGTGCGCTTGCGGTTTTTGTGTCAGCCTCGCACACCGAGTCGTTCGGATTAGCCATCACTGAAGCAATGGCCGGCGGCACACCAGTGGTGGCAACCGAAACAGAGGGCGCGCGTGAAATAATTCGGGCGGGTGAAACTGGCGTGCTGGTTTCAGTGGGCGATATTGCCGATTTGGCCTCCGCGATTATCGAACTTTTAGGAGATAAGGATAAGCGCGCTCGCCTGAGCAAAGCCGCGATGCAAGACGTTGCCGGGAGATTTAGCGTTGAGCGAATGGTGGAGGAAACGGAGCAGATTTACCTTGCTGAAGCAGATCCTGACCATCAGCGGATCTGATCAATTTTTGCGGCGAGGATAAAGTCGCTTTCGGTCAAGCCGTCAATTTTGTGCGTCCAGATAGTGACTTCCGCGCGGCCCCAGCCGAAGCAAATATCCGGATGATGCCACTGCTCCTCAGCGAGGTCTCCCACTCTATTCACAAACGTTTGCGTCTCTTTGAAGTCCTTGAATTTGTATTCCTTGCGCAGGTGGTGCTCACTTACCACTTCCCAGCCGTCAAGCTGAGAAAGCAGTTTGGAAACTTCCTCGCCTTCCAGTGCGGGCACGCCGCCGCGACAGGGAACACAATCTCTATTTGCGAGTTCATTCATCTGCTTGCGCCTTCAGCGATTGCTTTCTTTAATATTGCGATTTGACCTGCATGATAAAGCGTATGTTGAATTACCCCATGCAAGGTCCCATAAACCGTAGCCGGTCCGGAAACCAGTAGCTGGTCCAACCTGGATTCGTCCAGTGTTGAAACTGCGTTCTGAAACTCAATGTGAACGGCTCGAAGCATTTCCTTTGTTTGTTGCCATGCGATTTCGCTGGTATCGGAAACTGCAGGCCAGTCCTCATCGTCCGTTAGATTGGCGGGGTCACCGCTGAGTCTCCTGGTGCCGGCTCGTTCCCAGGCAGCAATGTGGTGGACAAGCTCCCAAATATTGTGGGCTTCACTGAAGGCGCGAGAAGACGCTTGCGATGCACTCACATCTTCGAGGATCTTCATCAAGGATGGGCCATGCCATGCCTCGCCTTCAAAAGCACGACTCAATTGATCAACGATTCTCTCAACTTCCGTCATAGACGAATCTCCGTTGCATTGCCGAACACGGTTACGCCGAACAGGGCTTTCATTCTACACCCAGGAATTCTACAGCCGCAGCCAGTCAACATGCGACATAGACCTGAGCAATACTTTGCGGAGCCAACCGCGGTAAAAGCCCCGGTCCATCGTTTTGGTTTCCCACTTGCTAAGACCGCGGGTGAGCGGATAGTCTTAACAAACAAGCCCTCTGGAACATTTTACGTTTTTCGATAGGTGCGCCGCCCGAGTCTGCCTTACGCGGAGATAAACTGGCTGCGCGGGAGGAATCAGTGGCGGACATTCGTCCTTTTCAAGCTCTGCGCCCTACGCCCGAACGGGCCGGTCAGGTTGCGAGCGTGCCCTACGACGTCGTCGACAGAGACGAGGCGCGCGCCCTGGCTGCGGATAACCCACTTAGTTTTTTACATGTTTCGCGACCGGAAATAGATCTGGCGGACGGGACCGACCCATATGGCGATCAGGTCTATCGAAAAGCCGTCGACAATTTTGAAGGACTAATCAAAAACTGCCCGCTCGAAATTGAGCAAACGCCGAGCATCTATCTTTACCGGCTGATCATGGGCGACCATGAACAAGTCGGGGTAGTCGCCTGTTGCTCCGTCGATGAATATGACAACGATTTGATCCGCAAGCATGAGCGCACGCGGCGAGACAAAGAGGACGATCGGACTCGCCATCTAATCGCTCTCCGGGCGCAAACGGGGCCCGTCTTTCTGACCTACAGAGCCAGCCGCGAGATCGACACAATGGCAATGGAAACGATGATGGCAAACGCCATCTTCGATTTCACGGCTCCCGATGGAATTCAACATACTGTCTGGCGCGTGCCGGATCCAGTTCGCTTTGTCCACGCCTTTCGTGAAGTGCCTTTTCTTTACATCGCAGATGGTCATCATCGCGCCGCCAGCGCCGCGCGCGCGCGCGCGGAACTTAAGGAACAAAGCTTTGGCCACACCGGCGACGAGGAATACAACTTCTTTCTGACGGTGATGTTTCCAGATGAGCAGTTGCAGATACTGCCCTACAACCGTGCGGTGAAGGATTTGAACGGGCTCTGGAAAGAGAATTTCGTCAACGAGATCAAAAAGAGTTTTGCGCTAACTGAGAACGGCAATCCGGAACCGGTAAGCCGTGGAACGTGGAGTATGTATCTCGACGGTAGTTGGTATGGGCTTAGTCTTGCGGCTGAGATAACGCCTCCTGATGGAATAGTTGATTCCCTCGACGTGAGCATTCTTCAGGACCGTCTACTGGATCCAATTTTGGGCATCAAGGATGTTCGCACCGACAAACGAATTGATTTTATCGGCGGCATGCGTGGCACTAAGGAATTAGAGCGGATTGTCGATGAAGGTAAAGCGGCAGTAGCCTTTTCCTTGTTTCCTACGACTATTGAAGACCTATTACGTGTTTCGGATGCTGGTGAGATCATGCCACCGAAATCTACCTGGTTTGAGCCGAAGCTGCGCGACGGGCTTCTTATTCACACGATCTAAGTAGGACAGACATTCCTGTCTGTCCTGCATGCTAAATGAGGAACAAGGGACAGACAGGAATGTCTGTCTACGATGACAATGCTGGTATTAATCGCCGACAAATTTGAACAATCCGGCCTCGATGGCCTCAAGGCCATCGGCTGCGTCGTTTCATTCCAACCAGACCTGAAAGATGAGTCGCTCGTCGAGGCTATTCGCGCCGAAAATCCAGACGTTCTGGTGGTGCGTTCCACGAAAGTAACTGAGCCAATGCTTGCGGCGGGTCAAATTAAGCTCGTCGTCAGGGCCGGCGCTGGTTACAACACGATTGATGTTGCTGCGGCGTCGCGACGCGGCATTTACGTGTCCAATTGTCCCGGCAAGAATTCGATCGCCGTAGCTGAATTGGCCTTCGCGCTCATACTCGCCCTGGATCGGCGTGTACCCGACAATGTGATTGCGTTGCGGCAGGGACAATGGAACAAGAAAGAGTTTTCCAAAGCGCGTGGACTTTTTGGTCGCACGCTGGGACTCGTGGGAGTAGGCAAGATCGGACAGGAGATGATCCCGCGCGCCCGCGCTTTTGGCATGCCCGTAATTGCCTGGAGTCGCAGCCTGACACCTGAACGCGCATCTGCCCTGGGCGTGGAATACAGGGCGACGCCGGCCGAAGTGGCACGCGAGGCCGACATTGTGAGCGTCCACGTCGCCATGAATGCCGATACAAAGGGGTTTCTGGATGCGGATTTCTTTAATCAAATGCGCGAGGGTGCTTACTTTATCAACACATCCCGGGGCGAGGTGGTTGATCAGCACGCTTTGATCGCGGCGATGAAATCGCGTGGCCTCCGGGCCGGCCTCGATGTTTTCACAGGAGAACCTTCATCGAGCGTAGCGGATTTTACCGATGAGATTCGTAACGAGCCGAGTCTTTACGGAACGCACCACGTCGGCGCTTCGACTGATCAGGCACAGGAAGCGATTGCTACTGAAACGGTCAGAATCGTGCGGGAATTTCGGGAGACTGGAAACGTTCCCAATGTAGTGAACCTCGCCCGGCAAACCCCTGCCACTCATCGTTTGGTAGTCCGGCACCTGGATCGTCCCGGCGTGTTGGCGACGGTGCTCGACGCAATCAAGAGCGAACATATTAACGTCCAGGAAATGGAGAATATTGTTTTTGAAGGGGCTGAGGCTGCCGTAGCGCGCATCAATCTCGACAATGCGCCCACGCGTGAGATGTTGGCTAAATTGCAAGCGAATAGCGACGACATTATCGAGCTCGAGCTGCTTGAATTGGGTAACTAATGAACACCACGCTTATCACCGGCGCGTCGAGCGGTATCGGCGAAGTGTTTGCCCGGAAGCTCGCCGCCCGGGGTCGCAACGTTTTGCTGGTAGCGCGTTCGGAAGATAAATTGATCACGCTTTGCAACGAGCTGGGACGCTCCAATAGCATTCGCGCACAGTATGTGGCGCTCGATCTCAGCCAACCTGATGCGGCTGAACAGTTGTTTGTAGAGACCGAGAAACGCGGCCTAACGATCGACTTGCTCATCAACAATGCAGGGTTTGGTTCGATGGGAGAATTTGCCCAACTTGATCTCGCGCGCGAGTTGAACATGATCGACCTGAACATAAAGTCGCTCGTGGAGTTGACGCATAAGTTTCTGGCGCCTATGCGCGAGCGAAAGCGAGGAGCCATCATCAACGTTGCATCCACCGCTGGGTTTCAGGCGGTGCCATTCATGGCGACCTATGCAGCAACGAAAGCGTTTGTGCTGTCGTTTTCCGAAGCGCTGTGGGAGGAGAACCGGCCTTTTGGGATCAAGGTGATGGCGCTTTGTCCGGGGGTGACGGAAACAAACTTTTTCGAGGCCGCGCGAGGGCAAAAGCCACCGGCCCGCGTGGCGCAAACTCCCGAGGAAGTGGTTGAAACAGCTATCAATGGTCTCAATCGCGGCAAGAGCCATATCATCTCGGGTTGGACGAATTTCATCACGACCCAGAGTGAACGCCTCGTGCCGCGTTCGGTCGTTACGCGACTTGCAGGGCGCATGATGCGTTCGCAGCAGGAGGACGGTAAATAGTGAATGGTGAATAGTAAATGGAACTCTCTTCGAAGCGTCGATATTTGGGAGCAATAGAAACGTGGCCGCCAGGTCCATTTACCATTTACGATTTACTATTTACCTCAGATGGAGAATTGAATGACGGAGAGAATATTTAACTTCAGCGCCGGCCCGGCGGTCCTGCCTTTGCCGGTCCTGGAAGAAGCGCAGCGCGATATGTTGAGTCTGCCCGGCGTGGGCATGTCGCTGATGGAGATTAGTCACCGCTCGAAAGCGTTTGACGAAATCTTTGGCCGAGCCGAAGCGGGCTTGCGTCAGCTTCTGGGGGTCCCAGACAACTATCACGTGCTTTTCCTGCAGGGCGGCGCAAGTCTTCAGTTTTCGATGATCCCAATGAATTTCTTACCGGCTGAGGGCAGTGCGGACTACATCATTACCGGAAGCTGGGGGAAGAAAGCGCTGAAGGAAGGCAAACGCGCCGGCGGGACCAACGTTGCTGCGACCACTGCCGATGGCGGCTTCACGCGCGTGCCGGGCGATGATGAGCTCAAGCTCGATCCCAAAGCGGCCTATGTTCATTTCACGACTAACGAGACGATTGAGGGTGTGGAGTGGAAAAAGGAACCTGAGGTTGGCACTGTTCCACTCGTGGCTGACGCGTCATCAGATATTCTTTCCCATCCGATCCCCGTCGACAAGTACGCCATGATTTATGCCGGCGCGCAGAAGAATATGGGACCAAGCGGCGTGACGCTCGTTATCCTGCGCGATGACATGCTCAAGCGCATACCTGACGGATTGCATACGATGCTTGACTACCGCACGCACGTCGAAAACAAGTCTCTCTACAACACGCCAAACACCTGGGGCATTTACATCATCAGTCTGGTTTGCAAGTGGTTGCTTGAGAAAGGTGGCCTCGAAGCGATGCATCGTGAAAACGAAGCTAAGGCCGGATTACTTTACGACGCGATTAATTCAACCGGATTCTACCGCGGACACGCCGATGCCGATTCGCGTTCGATCATGAACGTCACCTTCCGACTGCCATCCGAAGAACTGGAGAAAAAATTTACCGCGGAAGCGACCGCCGCAGGATTGGATGGCCTGAAAGGGCATCGCTCAGTCGGGGGCATTCGCGCTTCAATTTACAATGCATTTCCGCTCGAGGGTATGCAGGCACTCGTGGCCTTCATGAAAGAGTTTGAGAAGACAAACGGATAAACAGTATTACCGCAAGAGCGCCAAAGGTTTTCGCAAAAAGGCCGCAAAGTAATGCGTGCGAGATATTGGTATGCACTACTTAGCGGCCTTTGCGTCTTGCTTCGCGAGCGTTGCATTTAGAGTAAGCGTTCGATGGATTCAACCAACAAACAACCCACTGCTGATAATGAGGTCATCGCGCTGCTTGTCGATGAATCCGACGAGGGCACGCGACTGGACGCATATCTTGCGGCACGTATTGATGGCTGGAGCCGCGCGCGGTTACAACGGCTGATTGAAGCAGGCGACGTGCTCGTCAACAGCAAACAGGTAAAGGTCTCGTACAAGGTCTCTGCGAAAGACGACGTTGAAGTCGAACTAACGCCACCTCCCTCAGCCAGCTTCATAGCCGAAGACATTCCCATCGATATTGTGTACGAAGACGAACATCTGATCGTGGTCAATAAACCTGCCGGGCTGGTGGTCCATCCTGCCGCCGGCGTTTATTCAGGGACATTGGCCAATGCGCTGGCCTATCACTTTCAGCAACTCTCACACGCCGGGTCAATCCGTCCAGGCATTGTGCACAGGCTCGATAAAGATACTTCCGGCTTGCTGGTGGCCGCCAAGACTGAGTCGGCCCATGAACATCTTGCAGATCAGTTTCGAGCGCGGAAAATTTTCAAGAGTTATGTGGCGCTGGTCTATGGCGTAGTCAGGGAGGAGAGCGGACGGATCGAACAACCAATCGCGCGCGATCCTGGTAACCGAACGCGCATGGCCGTGGTCGCAGGCGGGCGCGGCGCGTTGTCACTCTACAAGGTGCGCAGGCGTTTCGATTTTTTTACTTTGGTCGACATTGAGCTAAAAACTGGACGGACGCATCAGATTCGCGTGCATCTGGCGTGGCTGAAACATCCGGTTGTGGCGGACGAGCTTTACAGCGGTGGACGCGAGAACAATCTCGACGTGCGCAGGCGGGCGCTGATTCGAAAACTAGATCGACAGTTTCTACACGCCGAGCGGCTAGGGTTTAGTCATCCAGCGACAGGAGAAGAGATGATCTTCACCGCGTCCCTGCCAGAGGCACTAACCAATCTGCTACAAGAACTTGAAACACGACCATAGTCGGACAAACTTCGGCTAGTCGATGCCACGAAAGATCGCTACAAGCTGAGCGGTATTTTTAGCAGGGCGCCGTTGGGTCCGGTTTTGTTTGTTTTCGGCTGTATGCTTTATAGTCGTTGAATGCACAATCGGGCGAAGCCTAATGAGGGCAACGGGCTCCGAGTGGCCGGGCATCAAAGCGCCGGTCTCCGCAGTTTCACCAGGCATTATAACCATCTAACAATCAACCAATTATGACCTTGTCTCCTGCAAAAGCGTTACCGCGGCTGTTTCTGTTTTTAGTGATCTGCGCTGGTGTCTGCCAGGCGCAGCAGCCAAAGCCAAGTCCGACGCCGCCGGCCGGTCAGGATCAGGACCCAATAGAGAGAGTCACAATCCGCCGTGTGAGGCTGCCGATAACGGTAATGGATAAGAAAGGTCAGCTTGTCTCAGGGTTGACACAAAGCGACTTTCAAATCTTCGAAGACAAAGTGCCGCAAACTATTGACACCTTCTCGGACGATTCAGGTGAAGCCCTGCCACTTTATGTGGCCGTGCTGATGGATACGTCGCCCTCGGTTCTGGGGAAGCTCAAGTTTCAACAAGAATCTGCGATGAATTTCATCCAGTCGGTAGTGAAACCTCGCCGGGACAGGGTCCTTTTTGCCACCTTCGATCACGAAGTGAATCTGCGCCAGGATTTTACTGACAAGCTCGATCTGCTCGATAAGGCAATGCGTGGAGTAAAGAAATTGGGAGATCAGACCGCGCTTTATGACGCTGTCTGGCAATTTTGCGATGAGAAGCTGAGAACTGCTGCCGGACGTCGCGTATTGGTGGTGATCACCGATGGAGAAGATACTTACAGCCGCGCCGATCTTCGCGACGCTATCGATATTGCTCAACGCACCGAGACCACAATCTTTGCAATCTCCACTAAAGGTGGTTTTACTTCGACAGTTCCCGGAGTGGAATCAGGTCAGGTGAAGGATTCGAAGGACCGCGCCCTGACAACTCTGGCCGAGGAAACCGGTGGGGTCGCCTTCTTCAGCGGCGACATGCTCACGCTTGAACGGTCGTTTACCAAAATAGCAAAAGAGCTACGAGCGCAATACCTTCTCACCTACAAGCCCGTGAATGATCGCTATGACGGCAGCTTCCGCAAGATCGATGTTAAGTTGGTGGAAGGTCGCAAGGATCTAAAAGTTAGAACCAAGCGTGGCTACAAAGCCATCGCTGACAGTGTAAGACCGTAGTTTTATGAACATGTTGAATAACGTATTCAGAGTTTTCGGATTCACCATGGGCATGGCAATTCTGCTTCCGGTGTTTTCGTTGCCCGCAAGCATGCTGGCCCAAACTCAATCAGCTCAGGAGGGACAGGACAAGACTCGCTCGCGAAAAGTTTCGGAAAGCGCATCGCCATCGCCGACACCACCCAGGGAAGATCCGGCGATGGAGTCTGACGATGTGGTGCGAGTTGAGACCAACCTGACGAATATTTTCTTCACCGCCGCAGATCGAAGCAAACGCTTCGTCAGCGATTTGAAGAAGGAGAATATTCGAGTGTTGGAAGATGGTCAGCCGCAAGAAATTTTCACCTTCCAGACCAGCGTAGATTTACCGCTTTCGATTGCCATCCTTCTGGACACGAGCATCTCCGAACAAAGAACGCTGCCTGATGAAAAGGCGGCAGCTCAAGCATTTCTGCAGGCAGTAATGAGGCCTCAGCGTGACGAAGCAGCAATACTGTCATTTACCGGCGACGTGACTTTGGAACAGGGCTTTACCGGAAATATTGATCGTCTGCGGCGGGCGATTGATCAGGTGGAATTCGTTCCACCGTCGGGGTATGTCGGGGGCAACGTGGTCGTTCAATCAGGCGGCGCTCAACCAACACCGCCCATTTCCGATGTGAACAGAGACTTGGCCGGTTCCACCGCGATCTGGGATGCCGTTTGGGTTTGTTCGAATGATTTGATGAAAGACTCCGCTGAGAACACGCGGCGCGCAATCATTCTGCTCACCGACGGCGTCGACACGTCGAGCAAGCTGAAGATACACGAGGCTATCGAACGAGCTCAAAAGTCAGATGTGTTCATTTACGCGATTGGAATCGGCGATAGTTACCAAGGCGGAGTGGAAATGGGCTCGCTCCGACGAATTGCCGAACAGACCGGAGGCCGAGCTTACTTTCCCGAGAGTGAACGAGAGCTTCGTAGCGCCTTTGCCCAGATTCAACGCGATCTTCGCGAGCAATACCTCCTTGCATACTCACCTTCTAACAAGGCCCGCGACGGTTCTTATCGGAAGATTCAGATCGAGATTATCGACCCTGAACTCCGCAAGCAAAACCTGAAACTCACCTACCGGCCGGGCTATTTCGCCCGAACGCTGGATCTCCCAGCCTCTCAGACTAAGCGGCCATAACCCCCGTCGAACAGTTAAATACCAGCAAAATACTGAGTTTTTGACGGGCTACTTCCTGAATGACAACTGTGGCCAACTTTGTTATACTCTTCCGGCGGTTCGCCTGAGCCGCCTTCCTGATTGGGCTTTCGCACAATTCAAGCTCTCACGTAGGTCCTGATCTTCCTCTTTAAGTCCAGACCTTTTCCGTCGCTAGAACATCCGCCAAAGCTAACAAACCCGATTACGATGATTCAAACTCCTTTAGAGAAGTGTAGAGTGCTGATCGTTGACGACGACCAGAAGGTCTGCGCGTTTTTGGTAGAGCTTCTCGAGCAGGAGGGTTATGAAGTGGCCTCCGCGAGCGACGGCGGCAGGGCGCTTGAGCAGCTTCACTCAATCCAACCTGACGTCGTAATCAGCGACGTGGTAATGCCCGTCCTGAATGGAATCGAGCTCTGTCGCCAGATCAAGAATGGAGATCAAACATCCAGCATCCCGGTGCTGTTGATGAGTGGTCTCCGCAATGGGCCACAAGACAGTATCGAAGGACTGACTGCCGGCGCTGATGACTATATAGCTATCCCATTTCGTCATGAGGAACTACTGGTTAAGGTTGCCAGATTGGCGGAGCGCAGCCGGGTGGAGAGGCATTACCGCGAGCTTGTCGAACAAGCCGCCGACATCATTTATACGCGTGACCTGGAAGGCTACATTACGAGTATCAATGGCGCGGGCGCGCGATTCTTCGGCAAACCGATTAACCAAATACTTGGCACTCATCTTAGCACCCTCATTGGCGCCCAAGCTGCAGAACGTGATGTTGAAGCGACTAGAAAGGCGGTCACTGACTCACCCCTCCGTTCGGTTTACTACGTACAGGATAGAGACGGCGCGGGTCGTTATCTTGATGGCGTCATTACCATCGAACGAGATCGCCGTAAGCGGGCGACCGGCATTAGGGGTGTGATTCGCGACATCACGGAACAGAAGCTGGCCGATGCAGCGCTCAGAGAGAGTGAAGAGAGATATCGTCAGCTGGTAGAAGTTTCGCCTGAAGCGATAGTAGTTCAAAACGAAGGCAAGTTTGTTTACGTAAATCCGGCTGCAGTGCTTTTGTGGGGCGCGTCGAGCGCTGACGATCTGTTGGGCAAGTCGGTGCTGGACGTGGTCCATCCTGACTATCGACAGCTGGTGGCGGAAAGCATTCGCGGGATTCAGGAACAAGCCGTACCTGTTTCCTCGAGTCTTCTGAAACATATAAAGCTGAACGGTGAGGTTATCGATGTCGAAGTCACGAGGATGCCGTTTTCCTTTCGTGGCGCTCCCGCTGTGCAGGCTGTGATTCGGGACGTCACCGAACGCGTACGTGCTCGTGAAGTGCTCAAGCAAACGGAAGCGAGATTGCGAACTGTAATAGGTGGTGCGTCGCTCGTGCTTTTTGTTCTTGATCAGCATGGCGTGTTCACGTTGCTTGAAGGCGAAGGCCTAACGATGTTGGGTTGGGATCCTGACAAGATTGTCGGGCAACCCGTGTCGGAGATCTATCGTGACAATCCGGAAATTGTCGAGAGTGTTCGACGAGCTCTGACGGGTGAAGCGTTTTCCAGCGCCATAGACATAGGCCCGCTCACTTTTCAGACGCGCTACACGCCGTTAACTGATGAGAACGATGCCATTATTGGTGTCATCGGCGTGGCCGTCGACATTACCGACGGTCGGAAAGCGCAACAGGCGTTGCGGAACAACGAGCAGCGCTACCGTGAACTGTTCGAAAATGCTAACGACCTTATCTACACCCATGACCTCGCCGGAAATTTCACATCACTTAATCGGAGTGGTGAGGCAGTAACGGGTTATAGCCGTGAAGAAGCGGCCGGCATGAATATCGCTGATGTGCTTGCCCCGGATTATGTGGCGGTCGCCCGGCAGATGATGCTTAAGAAGACGGACGAACAGGCGCCGACTGTTTATGAACTTGAAATCATTACCAAGAATGGTAAGCGAGTGCGGCTGGAGGTCAGCACCCGACTCATCCTGCAAGATGGGAAGCCTGTCGGAGTTCAAGGTATTGGGCGTGATCTTACCGAGCGCAAGCGGTCTGAAGAAGCGCTAGCCTACCAGTCTCAACGCGAAGCCATGACGCACCGTATATCGCAGGCGGTTCGTTGTTCGCTGGACAGTTTGGAAGTTTTCTCAACTGCCGTGCGAGAGTTGGGTTCATATCTAAACGCGGATCGGTGCTCCCTTTTCATCAAAGATGAGAAAGGAAACCGGGCCCGTAACGTCGCCGAGTATCACGCGGAAGGAGTTCTCCCCGCTGCAAGCGATTTCGCCCTGGCCGATTTAAGTGCCCTCATCCACTCGCTTGATGAAAAGGGTGTGCTCTGTTTCGACAATGCTGCCCGCGACGTGAGGATCGCAGATGTCTACCATCGAATTCTGTCGAAAGCGAATGTCAAATCGATCATGTACGTCGCTATCAGGGTCGGCGACGAAGTCACTGCTGCTTTCGCTCTGTCCACTACGCGCGAATTGCGCCGTTGGACCGAGTCCGATGTTGCGCTGGCCAAGGGAGTCGCCGATCAGACTGGTATCGCCATACGTCAGGCGGAACTCTACCAGAAGGCCGAAGCCACCTCGAAGCGCGAAGTGTTGGTCAATAGTGTGACGACAGCGATACGCGCTTCGCTCAGCCTGCCTGAGGTTTTGAGCACTGCAACGCGGGAGCTTGGTCTTGCACTCGATGCTTCCAGAGTTCACATGCATCTTTACGATGCTGAGGATCCGATTTCTCAGGTCGCTCACGAATACGTCGCACCGGGCTGCGCTAGTATCGGCTCTTTTCACGTCAGTTACGAAGATCCCATCGGCAAGCATTTGCTGCTGATCGCCGAGCCGCTTGTGGTCGACGATTCTTTAAACTTTGAAGCAGAGTCCGCGGATTTCAGCGCCGCGATCCGTGAACATGCTCGCAAGGTCAACTTGCGTTCCCAGATCGACTACCCGCTAATCGTCAAAGGTCTTTTCCGCGGAGTTCTCTGCATTCACCAGACAGATCGCTTGCGTAGTTGGACCGAGGATGAATTGTCTTTGGTCCATAGTGTCGCCGAGTGTTTGGCGATCGGCATGGCCCAGGCCGAACTTTTCCAAATGGTGGCCAAAGGGAAATCGGAATGGGAAACCACCTTCGACTCAATGTCCGACGGCATATTTATTTTCGATCGAACAGGACATCTCAAACGGGTGAACAGTGCCGGCGCAGCGATGGAAGCCTCTAACCCACGTACCTTGCTGGGGCGGAAATGTTGCGAAGTGTTGCTCACCAGCACTCAATCGGCGACGTGTGCCGTAGAGAAAGCGATTGCGGAAAGTCGCAGTGTCACTATCGAAGTGATTCCAGACCGTCTAAATCGTCCTATTCTCGTTTCGATCGAGCCGGTCCTGGATAAACTTGGAACGGTTATCGCGGCAGTTTGCACGGCGCGCGACCTTTCAGAATTACGGAATGTGCAGGCAGTAGCACGTGAGCATCAATCGCTACTCACCAACATTCTTGAAAGCGCACGCGAATCGATCTATGCCGTGGATATGGATGGCAGCTTCAAGTGGTGCAATAGTGCCACGCTGCTGGCGCTGGGACTGAAGCGCGAAGAATTCATTGGACGTTATCTTCCCGACTTTGTTCACGAATCCGACCGCGAAACAGTTGCGGCGAAACTCGGATTGGCATTGCTGGGTGACTCGCAAACCTATGAAATGCGTTTTCTGGCCCGTGACGGAGACATCCGATACGCGCGAGTGGATAATTCGCCACTGGTAGTTGAAGGACGAATTACGGGCGTCCTGGGAATTGCGCGCGATATTACTGAACAGAAAGCCGAACGTGAACGGGCAGCCAGGGCAGACAAACTGCGAGCGTTGGGCCAACTGGCTTCGGGAGTCGCGCATGATTTTAACAATTCACTTGCAGCCATCCTGGGCCGTTCGCAACTAATTCGCCGCCAAACGAAAGACGAAGCTGTCGTGCGCAATCTGGAGATCATTCAGACTGCCGCCGAAGACGCGGCCGCGACAGTTCGCCGAATTCAAACCTTTGCCCGGAAGTCGCCGGCGAAAGAATTTGAAATGCTCGACGTGGCAGGATTGTTGAACGACGCCGTGGAGATCACTCGTACGAGGTGGGAAAACGAGGCCCGATTGCGAGGACTCGACTACGCGGTGACGCTCGACGCCGAAGCGGGTTTGCATACGATTGGCAGCGCGTCTGAATTGCGCGAAGTGTTCGTAAATCTGATTGTTAACGCGGTTGATGCCATGCCGACGGGCGGCAAACTCGAAATTAGTTGTGTGCCGGCCGATGGGCGTTTACGTTTGCAGTTTGCCGACAATGGCACGGGTATGCCGGAGGACATCAGACAGAGAATTTTCGATCCGTTCTTTTCAACGAAAGGAACGCAGGGGACAGGCTTAGGTTTATCCGTGAGTCATAGCATCATTGAGCGTCATGAAGGTTCGATCCGTGTAACCTCAGATGTGGGGAGCGGCACCGTATTCATGATCGATCTGCCGGCTAGCGAGCCAAAAGTAGAATGTGCGGACGTTCCGATAGAGCCAGCCGAGATGCCCTCGCTTTCGATTTTGGTAGTTGATGACGAGCCATCAGTGAGAGAAACATTGGCGGAGATGCTGGAGACAATGGGGCACCGCGTTATGCTGGCCGATGGCGGCCAGAATGCGTTGCAATCTCTGGCAGCCAACGAGTGTGATCTGGTATTTACTGACCTGGCGATGCCGGAGATGGATGGATGGGAAACGAGCCGGGAGATTCGGAAACGCTGGCCTGAGATGAATGTGGTTCTCGTGACTGGTTATGGATCGGGAACTCGACCGCCTTCAGGAGAAGACGGGCTCGTCAACGGTGTCATCGGAAAGCCGTTTGACTTTAATCAGATAAGCCAAACCATCCTTGATGTCGTCGCTAACGAGCCCACCCTGGAAAACGCTGCGGCCTAAATCTGCGTAGGTGAGGCGCGCGTTTTCCTCTTAGTTGTAGTTCATGATTCCGGCGCTCGCGGTAAACCCTACCCCAAAGCCAACCACCATTGCAGGACCTTTCCATTCGTTTTTCTCAGCCAGCATGAATCCGGTGGACGCACTCGAGAGATTCCCGTAGTTCTTCAAAACTTCATAAGAGCCCAGCACCTTCGCCGAGTCTTTCTCGAGATCTAGCTGGGAACAAACGCCGTCGAGAATTTTCTTGCTGCCGGTATGGATCAGGCAGTTGTCTACCTGACTGAGCGTCGAAACTGGCGAGTCAGGGTGTTCAAGAACGCTCCTAACGGTAGAAACAGCGTAATGTGCGCCGCGCGATGGCACCATCGGACGCATAAAATATTGTGGCCTGCCCTTCAGGAAGGGATGCGAGCTTTTGCTGTTCATAGTGAGAAGATTCAGATCCTCTGTCTCTTCGTTGGTTAAGTGGGAGATGGGTCCAAAGCTGGGTTTCCCTTCTTCAGAGCCCACTAGCAAGGCTACTGCTCCGTCACCAAATAGCATTGACTGGATGACGAAGGTGGTATCCAACCTTTTTTGTTCAAATTCGGCATGATCTACTTTCTGCTCCTTTCGCATTCGAACCACTTCTCGATATCCGATATATTCTTCCCTAAGTAATGGCGCCACATAAGGCGTGTGTGCTTCCGACATGAGCACCATGGCCATCTTTCCGGGATTCGCAGCCAGATACCACTGCGCAACTTCAATTGATTTCAACAGAACTGAACAACCCTGCGATTGCATGCTGACCGTTCGGATTGATCGAGACAAGAGTCCGTGAGTTTTTCCGATCACTTCGGAGGCGAGGCACGGAAGCATTTGGTCTGGAGTGTTTGTAGCGGCGATTAGCAGTCCAATCTGCGAGGGATCGCCTTGCCATTCGGTTATGCAGCGCTTGATTGCGCCGACACCTAGATCAGTAGTTGAGCTGGTGGCGCGCATCGGTTTGCCGGCGAGGAAATCGGGGTAATTTTCCATCACCGAATATCTTTGTTCGACGCCAAGTGAGTTGATGGTATTAATCAGCTCGGGAGAGAGCTTGTGCATGAGTGCGCTCGTAAGATCAGTTGTTTGAAAAGAGTGTTGCGGAGTAGAAGTAGCTGCGGATAGTAAGTTCATCATTATCGTGGATCTTTCACCCCTGGGGCGTTGGTAATGTCCGCTTTGGTTAGGCCTCGACGGTTAGAAAAGCTAATTATTTCAGTTGGATTAACATCAATGCGCATGCCACAGGGGCGAAATGCCACAAGGTGGTCTAAACGTTGAAATAAAACGGCTTAAGCGGTCACACGTTAGGCGCTCATTAGTCCCTGAATTGGATACTGAGTATCCAGATTTCCCGCGATGTTGGAAACAACGCTGATTGAGGCTGATTGATGGGTGATTGTGCGCGATTCTGACTTATCGGACTTGGTAACAAGGTATACAACTGTGTAGCAGGTAACCACGGTTTTGGCTTTGCCCTAAATCTCCCTTTTGACTCAGAAGTCCCGATTCTGACCCAGAAGTCCCCGGCCACGGCTCGCCTCTATCCCTCATATCTCGGAACATCACAATAGCGCCGCGCAATCGCTGAATCCTCTTCTTCCTTTATCGATCAGACTCTCCGCGTCTGAAATGGCCTGTTCCCACGGGTTTATGCTGTCACGATTATGCGTGACTATTTTCTTGACAGATTTCTTAGACATCTATATCATTCCTCCATGAACTCCTACCATCAAGCCCGAAGCTCCGCGCTGAAAGAACTGGCCGACGCCGCCAAGCAAAAGGAAATACTGGACAAGCGAATAGCTCGATTGAAACAAACGCTTGCCAGCCTTGACGCTTTGATCGAGGGCGATGAGGCGTCTACTGAATCGAGGCAAGAGATGGACGTAGTGGGCATTACGGACGCAGTTCGTAACGCGTTGAAAATTGCTAACAGCCCGCGAACGGCAGTTGATGTTAGAGACTGGCTCGCGAGTTCCGGTTACGATCTCAGTGATCAGGAAAACGCGCTGGCGAGTATTCACACGATTTTGAAGCGCCTTGTAAGATCCGGTGAAGCGCAAGACGGACTTAATGAGACGGGTAAGGCGGTCTACAAGTGGGCTGGAAGTCCCCAAACGCTGAGTTCTCTTTACGCTGCGCAGGCTGCAATAGCTATACGCCAAGCGCTCGCTATTGACCCTGCGGTAAGAGATGCTGCGAGCGTAGCAACTTCCCTCGCCACCGCCGAAGCTGTACGGGGCATCACGCTCGGCCCTCCCAAGCGCCTCACGCGCAAGCAACAAAGGCTGGCCAATAAAAGTGAATCGGGGGCGGCGGTAGTACCGAAGCCGCAAAGAGCTAAGAAGATTGAAGAGTAAGGTTCTTTGAAGGATTGACGGCGGGTTGCCAGAGCGGTCGATTGGAACGGTCTTAAAAACCGACGAGCCGCAAGGTTCCGAGGGTTCGAATCCCTCACCCGCCGCCAATAATGCAGTCCCGATGGGAGCGCTAACTCCCACCGGGACATTCAACCACACAGTTGAAGCTGTATGGCCTAAGCGACCAAGATTATATGCTTCTAACTGTGTTTTTCCCAAGAATGGAGATTCACAATGGAAGCAAGAGAGCAAAAATGCCTTGAAATAGCGGCCAAATCGAAGTTGCAAAAAAGCGGTGACAGATGGTTTGTCCCCGCCCAAACAGGCCAGCGCGGGACGTTTTACACCGTCAAGCCAGACGCTGCACAGCCTCAATGCAGTTGCCCTGATTTTGAAGCCCGCCAGCTTCGCTGCAAACACTTGTATGCAGTCGAATACGTGATTCAACGCGAATTTACTTTCAACGAAGAGACGCAGACCGAGACCCTCACCGAGACGGTTACGGTCAAGCAAACCTACAGTCAGGAATGGTCTGCCTACAACCAAGCGCAGACAAATGAGAAGGATCGCTTTCTCGCATTGCTTGCCGACTTGTGCAAGGGCATCGAAGAGGCTCCGCAAACTATGGGGCGTCCCCGCTTGCCGCTCGCTGATATGATTTTCGCCAGCGCGTTCAAGGTCTACTCGACTGCCTCCGGTCGCCGCTTTACTTGCGACTTGAAAGACGCGCATAGCAAGGGTTACTTGTCGAAAGCCCCGCACTACAATTCGATTTCCCGCTATTTGGAAAATCCTGGCCTTACTCCGATTCTCAAAGCCTTGATCGAGCAGAGCAGTTTGCCGCTGCAAGCGATTGAGTCGACTTCGCTGTTGATTCGTCGGGCTTTTCGACTTCGCGTTTTGACCAGTGGATGAAAGTTAAGTACGGCAAGCCTGAGTTGATTGAGCGTCGCCAGTTCATCAAATGTCACATCATGTGCGGAGTGAAAACCAACATCATCACTTCTGTTGAGATGACTGACGGATACGTTGCTGACAGCCCCCAGTTCAAGGGTTTGGTTGAAACCACGGCGAAGAATTTCACCATGCAGGAAGTGAGCGCGGATAAGGCTTATCTGTCGGCTAAGAACTTGCAGACAGTAGTAGACAATCACGCGCAACCATACATCCCATTCAAGACCAACAGCGTGACGTTTGACCGCCAACAACCGAATCGGAATAAGCCCGCTATCTGGAAGCAAATGTTTCACCTTTACAGCTTCAACTCTGAGCGATTCATGCAGAGCTACCACAAACGCTCTAATGTCGAAACCACGTTTCACATGATCAAGTCGAAGTTCGGAATCGCGCTTCGAAGCAAAACCAAACCCGCGCAAATCAATGAGGCTCTTTGTAAGGTGCTGTGTCACAATATTTGTTGTCTCATTCAGTCAATCTTCGAACTCGGGATCGAGCCAACCTTCCGGGCTGAAAACTAAAAATGACTAAGGAGCATTCACCACCAGACGAATCCAAGCCAGTACAGGGGGCAACTCAATCCGAGGAGTGGAAGGACGAGAAGCAAACGCCAATACCAACGCCTTTGCCTGTCGTCCAATCTGACCAATCCAGTGCACAAGAGGTAGACCCCACTGAGACCGAAGAGGAAACCGATCGCAAGCAGGATGAGTCCATAGCAATGCTTGCGGACCAAACGAAATGGATAAAAAAACAGGCCGATTGGCTTCGATACCAAGTTATCGCGTCGAGCGTTTTGGGGGTTGCTACTATGGCCGTTCTTATCTACCACGGTGTTATTTTCAGCAAGCAGCAAGTGGCGACGGACGGCCAGTTGAGAGCTGCCACTGATCAGTTGAACTTGGCGCGCAAGCAATTTGAGGCGATGGATCGTCCGTGGGTATCCATAAAGGCGGTAGCCTACGGCCCTCTTGAATTTGGGAAAGATTACGCGAGCCTGCCTATTCAACTTACCGCTACTAATGTAGGACAGTCGGCTGCCACTTACGTCACTGTTAACGCCGAAGTGTTCGTTGGGAAGCATGAAGCCGGCGCGGCGAAAGAGGCCGTGGAACGGCGAGATAAACTGTGTAGGACTGTCGATTCCCGTCTGTTCGCCAAGACACTCTTTCCGGGCGATCCATATATCCTGAATATGGGGTTTTCCCTGCCTAATGAGGCAATCGAAAAGGGCCGCATGCTTCAAACTGACATGGTTTTTGCGATCTTTCTCGTCGGGTGCGTTGATTACACCCTCGGAGGTCAAGCGACCCATCACCAGACCGGGTTCGTGTATGAAGTTCTGAGTTATGACCCCGAGGCACCCCACTACAACAGATTGATCCGTATTGGTGAGAATCTGCCTTCTGAACGGATTCGCCTGAGCAAGCCCGGACTCAGCGGAGACTTCGCTAACTAAGACCATTAAGATGACTGACCCAAAAGTCAGACCCCTGACCCATAAGCCAACCCAATTTTGGACTTTTAGGGCAAAGCCCACGGTTTCACGGTTTCACGGTCCCGGTTCGGCAGTTGGAGGCGAGGCTCCGAGGGCTTAAGAGGCCCCTCTTAGCCTGGACAACACGCCTCGACCTAGCGACTATGGCGTTCCGAGAAGTGTGAGCAACCTGAGAAGACTTTTTGGCAATCGCGCGATGCATCGACCGGTATAGCACTTTCATGAAATGAAACGAGTTGGAAAATCATCAAATATGAAAGTCGAAATATCCGACAAGCGGGTGGGACAAGCACTAACCATTACACCTGAAACAGACTTTTTAAGTCGTTTCCTCATTGCCAAAACTCTTGGAGGAGAAAAACATGCCAAAGTCACAAACACAGCCTGCAGCTCCCGCCGCGGTTCGGTTAGGCGGCACTGACCCAATCAAGCGGATGCTGGAGGGTTTATCTGCTGAGAACCGAGAAGCCATCCAGAGACTTTTCGGTGAAATTAGCCGCATCACCGGAAGAGAACTTACACATACTGATCCCCTGGAACTTTTCAATGCGATTACTTCACAGACCGTCGGCGGACTTTATGTTGACGTCCCTTCGACACAGATCAGGGAGGCAATTCATCCAGACGCGTGGCCCAGGCTCGGAGCCGGTTTGGTTGCGGGCGGGTCTGGACTTGCATTCCCCTTTTGGTCGACCACGACGAGAGCGGTCCAGCGTCTTGCCGTTATATTCCTAAGACACAGCTTCAATCCCACAGAAAATGGGATAGGATTGGTAAAGGCGTCCTACCTGGTTACCGCTATCCATGAAATGGCACACATCGCCGCGAGGGATAACAGGATAATTGACCATCCAGCGATGAACCGGGCGGGAGAAACATTGGGAGCGAGGCACTTCGACGACTATGTTGAAAAGAAGTGCATCGACCCCAGGTATTGGAGCTTTCCTCCTAATTAAGTCAGTGAAATGACAGTACAGCCTGGGAGAGTCAGTATTCAAATCATCGCCCTACTGATCCTGGCGATATTTCCATCGGTATTTTCCGCCCAGCCTCAGCAGCGCGGCTGGGCGGGAATATTGCCGCTACAGTCGACACGTGCAGAGGTTGAGGCACAACTCGGCAAGTCGTCTGACGCGTGTCAGTGTCGGTATAGAAATCCGAATGAAACGGTGGTTCTCGATTACGCCAAGGGCCCCTGCAAGGGACCACCCCATGGCTGGAACGTAGCTGCCGGGACGGTTCTACAGATCACCGTTCATCCTACGTCTCAGTTGTCGCTTGCTCAGCTAGGCGTCAACGAGAAAGAGTACGCGCGCAACGTAAGCCCTGGTGAGCCAGTCGTCCACTTCACGAACCTGCGGGCGGGCATTAAATACTCGGTGTCAGACGGGACAGTGACGTCGATCTCTTACATACCTTCCCTCAAAGATGTGAGTCTTCGCTGCGGAGGCTTCCCTAAGTACGACGGTGGGGTTCGAGAGTACCAACCTTACGCCGCCTTCTCGGCAAAGGCGCAGATGATCGAAGAGCGTTTAGGGGAATTTGCTGCGCAGCTGGCTGACAATGACAGGCTAAAGGGATTCATTATTACCTACGCAGGGAAGGTCGCCAGACGTGGAGAAGCGAAGCTGATGGCTGAGAAAGCCAGACGAGACCTGGCTCTAAAGCTTGGCCTTCCCGCCAGCAGAATCACAGTAGTTGATGGTGGATTTCGAGAGACCGCAGAATACGAGCTCTTCCTGGTATCACCGGAAATGCCATCTCCCGCCCCGACTCCGACACTAGCGTCTAGTCAAGTGAGAATCCTTGGGAGACGCTTCCCACGCCCACGCCGAAGAATCAATGATTGAAAAGTCCCGGATGGTACGAGACAGGCACGGCTTAAGGCTGAACTGGAAGCCGAAAGCGTCCGACCGTGCTTTCGCCGATGCTGCCGAAATAGAGTGAGCCATCGTGCTCGACAGCGTTCGCAATTTGAGCGTAGCAATCGCTTGAGCCGTTCTGAAGATTGTCAGTAAGTTGCCCGTTGAGATCCAGCCCCACCACAAAGCTATAACGCTTAGGAGCCGGTTGCAAAAACTTCGGCAGACGCATCACGACTTTTCTGAGAAATGGCCGCGGGAGAATTTTGTCGAGAGTGGCATCCCGTGGCGTAACCAGGGCCAGCCAAAATTTCCCTTTACCGTTTGAAGTGATTCCGTCAGGAAAGCCCGGCAAGTTGTCGATAAAGATATCAGACTGTCCCGCCTTCAATCCCGTCAACCAGAAGCGATGCACGCGGTACTTCGCAGTCTCAACTACGAGTGCGAACGACTGATCCGGACTAATCGCTACACCGTTTGCAAAGACGAGGTCTCGCAACAGCGTGCGCGTGGTTTTCGTTTTTGGGTCGTAAGTCAGAAAGCGCCCGTTGCCGCGGTGCTCCATCAGGTCGGCCTTGTAATTCGTAAGCGGAAATTTGTACGACGCATCGGTGAAATAGATTGCGCCATCGGCCGCGATATCGAGATCATTGGTGCAGCCAAACGCAACGCCATCCGACGAGGTAGCTAAAACGGATACTGAGCCGTCACGAGCAATGGAGAGTAGTCCCTTGATGGCATCGGCGACAATCAAGTTACCGCCCGAATCGAAGACCATGCCGAGCGGGCGTCCGTGGGTGTCAGAAAAGTTCGTCCAGTGACCGTCCGTCCCTTCCAGCCGCATGATGCGGCCATCGTCGAGTCCTGTGTAAACACGATTTTCTGCATCGAGCGCCACATCTTCGGGAGCAAAGCCTTTTGCGGGTGGAAGAATACCAAGCCGCTCCACGCGCCCGAGCCTTGAGTTTTGCTCGTAAGGACCAGTCAAGAGAGGCGTCGGCGAAGGGATCCAGGCCGCCGGTGAGATAGGCACTGGCCAGAGAACAAGATACAGAGTGGTGACGAGAGCCAGAGCGGCGAGAAAAATAACTACTCGTTTAATTCTGCTCAACTGTCCCTTTCGTCGAAAGGGTTGATACGTGCGCCGGTTGCTATCTTTCACCACGCGCCTTTTCCACCTGGCTCTCAAGGGCCACCACCAGCTTGCGAATGCCGGGTTGGTCCATCGGCTCGATCAATCGCAGCGACTCATCGAGAATGCGCCGCTGGTGCTCCGGCCAGTTTGGAAGTCCTGCCACGCTGCCGAATTCACCAGCGTAGAGCGCTGCTCTAGGAGGTCGCACGCTTTCGATAACTTCCTGATCAACGGCCAGGGTCATGGTTGTGATTCCGGCGGACTCAAGCGAACGCGCCAAAAGTGAGACCGACTGATGACAGAGCCTTGAGGCAGGAATCAAGAGTGCCGCCTGCACCTCATACGCGCGAACTCGTTCAACAATGCGGGGTGCTGTTTCGTCGACAAAGCGCGCAGCATCGAGAACGAATCCCGAGAAACTCCAAAATACCGAGTTGAGCCGCCCGATAATTCCATTGCTTTCAAATTCGTAAAGACGCCAGAGAGGCAGAAGAGAATTTATGTCGGCATGAACAGCGGCCGCGTCGTAACCACGCGCAGCAAATTGCAAATCTTCCGGATCGATGCACGCAGGGATTTCACGGAAACTCAGATCGCCGGCAGGCGCTGTAACATCAAAAGGGTCAGTTCCATCCAGGTATGCGCCGGCCGAGGAGATTACCGCCAGGTTTATCATGGGCAAAGCGCAACGCGCGGGAGAGAAAGGCGCGCGTTTGTTTTTCACAAACGGATAGGAGTCGTCGAGTTCTTCACCGCCGGCTTTCGAGCCGCGTGAATTTTGCCAACCGGCGTACTGCTTACGCCATTCATCGGGGTGTTCAATAATTTCCACTTCCGTGCCTTCCTACCCTTGTCCATTTGGGACGCGCCTGGAGATCAGAAAGAACGCTATCAACGCAGCAATCATCGCCACCGATAGCGCGACCACAGAATAACCGTGCAACGCTGCGAACGCTATCCGTCCGGCGTCGTCAAGCGGTACCTGATCAATGGGTAACCGAAACGCTGCGCGCAGTCCGCGCATCCGCGCGGCAATCACCCATTCACCCACTGCGGTGGATGCCGTCACGATCGTCAACAGTGTGATCTGAAGAATGAAAACAAGCCGCGAAAAAGCCCGTCGCAAGGCAAACACCGTGACCAGCAAAACAATACCGATGATGAATCCGCTGATGTTAATGGCAGCGAGCGTGCGGCTCACAATTGCACCCGCGATTTCGCTTTGATTTGGTAGTTCAAACGTACGAAGGACGCGAAAGGCGCCAGGGGCGACTACAGCGCTGAAGAAAACCGCCGCGCCCAGCCACAACGCCACGAGTAATAATCTGATATTGTTAAGCATATTCGCTCTTAAATATTAAGCAACTGTTGTCTCAACTCAGAAGAGTCGCGGGCTTCTAATCGTACTCGTCAATTTGAGGCAGTAGTCTAATCTTAGGTAGCTCGAAGCTGGGCGGCGTTAGCTCTCGTGGATCCGCGACGGTCCATAGCCAGGACAGCGCACGATCGAGTTGCGCCTGATAGTCAATCAGATCAAGCGACATGAACACGCTGACGTTCAGGCGGCCAAACTTTTCTTTGGCCCGTTCGTGCATTTGGCGCGCGGCACCTGGCCGTCCGATCTCCAGATGATGAAACGCCACAGCCGATTGGATCATTGCCTGCAGGAAAAGCTTTTCATGTTGGCCCACTTCGCCCATCCAGCGATCTTCCCAAGCGTCGTGAGCTGCATGAAATTCCCCCGCATTGTACAAATCAATTCCGGCGATGTATTCGACCGGATAGGCCGCGATATGCGCGTCGGTGTAGAAATCCGAGTCGTTCTGAGTTGAAGTTGCAGAAGTCACAAACGCACTTCACCTTCCGGTTCCCGAGGCCAATCTGGAAGCTATCACTTTGGCGGCGGTAGCGCCTGCGCCGGTTGCTCCGCTGATTGTTGGCGCCAAGGGATTCGAAACATCGCCGATTGCAAACACATTCGCGATGTTGGTTTCATGCTCGCTAGTTACCTTAACGTATCCTTCATTGTCCCGTTCCACATCCTGAAAAAGCCCGGTGTTTGGCTCGACGCCGATGCGAATAGCTACGCCTTGTACGGCCATTTGAAACGGTTTTAGCGAGTCCTTGCGAAGGATTTCAACCGCCTCGACTGCGTCTGTGCCCAGTATTGCGGTGACCCGCGATTCCGGGAAGACGGTGATGCTGTGTGCGCCCTGCAACTGCTGCGCAAGATTTGCGCGTGCCCGCAGTGCTCTCCTCCGATGCACCAGGGTCACGGTTGGACACGCGTCAGCGAGCAGCAAAGCGTTTTCAACGGCCGCATCTCCTCCACCAATCACACAGACATCCATGCCGGCAAAAAGTTCTCGATCCCTGCTGGGTGATTGAATGATACCGCGTCCAGCGAATTCTTCTTCACCGGGAATACCGAGTTGCCGGCGGCGCACACCCGTCGCGACGATGATCGAAATCGATTGCAATTCTTCGCCGGTCACCAGACGAATACGTTTCGCTTTCAAGTCGACGCTTTCAATTACCACTCCAGTCCAGAGATCGAAATCAGCGTCGTTGACGTGAGCTGCAAAACGTTGAAAAAACTCACGACCGTCAGTTGCGCGAAGTCCCGGATAATTTTCAACCGGCCCATGGATGGAATATAGCTGGCCGCCCGCCGACTCATTTTGTTCGAGCACCAGCGTGTCGAGGCCAAGTTCATCGCACCAGAGTGCGGCTGAAAGTCCTGCGGGCCCGGCGCCAATTATTACGACATCATGCATCGAAGATTAGAGTCCGAAAAACTAGTTTGTCGCAGGTTATGACAAGCAGAAACTTGTCGGCAAAAGATCGACTACCCGGCGCCAAAGATCCTTGCCACTTCGTCGGGCGGCAGCCTCGAGGCCGCCAGCCTGCAATCGGTTCCCAGAAACTTGATCGCCGAGGTCATTTCAGCATTATCCGGTTTCCACAAACCTTCTTGGCCAGTCTCCATTCGATTCAGCTCAACGAGAACAGACGAAAAATCCCGACGCGGAATGCGCGGCCTCACTATCGTTTCTGCCCACGAATAGTAGGGATAATCAATTCGATAGGCCCATTCGTTCTGTAGCGGAGTGGTGATTATGAAGAGCTGGCCCTTTGCATAACGCGAGATCGCGGTGTAAGGCGCTGCGTGGCGCGTCGGGTTGAAACCGTTCGCACTAAACACTTCAGGCGCCAGCGTTATCAATGAGATTCCGTCTTCAGAAAATTCGGTTACCCCAGACTTCCCGCGCTCGAAGCTTTCAATGGCCCGGGCGATACGCTCCCAGGCCGGCCGCCAAAGCGCTTCGTAGTTATTCGTTTGAGTTAACACCTTTTCAATTTCAGGCAAAACCAACTCGTATGAGTGGGCGTCGTCTGCGATGCCTGGCCCAGCTAATTGGAGGGCGAGTGGCGAGCCGGATTCTTCGCCGGGAGTCACCTGATCAGAACCCTGAATCGCGATACTCGCTCGCACCGCGGCTTCGTTTGTGAATTCGGAAAAGTCTCCGGCTTCCGCAGCGGGGATTAGTCTGTCGCGCAAGTCCAGAGCGCGCTCGCCGGCGAGCACCGTCCAAACTGAAAGCACGCCGTCAGTATCAAAATGGTTATTAGTGACGAGGTCAATACCCTGAGTTAGTTCATTTCGGTTTGGAGCCGCCACCAGATTCAGCGCGATTTCGGTCGAGGTGTCAGCCTTAAGCTCAGCGGGCGTTTCGTTCCCTTGCCAATGGGAGAAATGGATCGCGTTGTCGACGGTGCCATCAACCGAAAGTTTGGGTACGTCGTCAAGACCAGGATGATAAAACTCAAAGCGCATAGGGGCCCGTCAAAGTCGACTCAGTGTCGTGGAAAAGTGCGTGAGGTAAGTTTACTGGAGCTATGATAAAACGAGAAACAGCCTTGTGCTGTGATCCCAGTCGTTGCCGGGTACTGGTGCAGTGTGGTGGATCCTTTGCGGCTCTTTGCGAGACCTTCGCGGCCTTTGCGGTAAAACTAAAATCAGGACCGCAAAGTTCGCGGAGTTAAGACGCAAAGGTACGCAAAGGAATTATCGTTCTCAAAATGTACCAGTCCCATCGCCGTGCCTGCTTGTCGGGGCCTTTGAGCGCGGATAGAATGCGCGAGTCTCGATAAACCATTCAAGCAGTTCTCATAAACGGAGGATTCATGAACCAAGCAATGCCGGGGATGCCCGAAATGACCGTCACCGAACTCAAACAGCGCATGGATAATGGAGACGACATTCAACTCATTGACGTCCGGGAAGCTGACGAAGTGGCCATCGCCAGTATTCCTAATGCGGTTCATATCCCTTTGGGCCAGGTATTGGCGCGGGCCTCTGAAATTGATCCGGCGCGCGAGACCGTTATCCATTGCAAGATGGGCGGGCGCAGCGCTCGAGCCATCGAAGCATTGAAGCGCTCCGGCCACGAAGGCAATCTCATTAACCTCAAGGGCGGAATAATAGCCTGGTCCAATGAAGTGGATCCGACGGTCTCGAAGTATTAGTTGGACGAGTGCTTCTCGTGAACATGCAGAACTCCGGAGCTGGGCTTTAGCGGTTCAGGTCACAGCCGATTTGCAGTTCTCAAAAAATCCGCCCGCCATAAATTTAGTCCATCGGCGCACCCCAAACGTCTAAGCCTCAGCAAGGGGTTTTCCCGAAGTAATGCCGACCATCTCAACCGGGACCCGCGGACGCACTGGCGTCGCGAGTCCCAGGGGTGGAGTGTTGTCTCTCCTCCATACATTCGGCGAACTCATGAAACTGGCGCGAGGCCAGGAATTTAATCATTGAACAAAGAGTAGATGGAGGAAAACATGAGGAGAACGCTAATACGCAGTTTATTTATACTTACCATTTCACTGGCTGGCTTTGCGGTCACAGCCGTGGCGCAGGATCAAAACCGCTGCCGATTCGCTCCCTGGGAATGCCAGGAGCTTCGGGCTGGCCGGAGGGAGATCAGGGCCGACAGGAGGGAAATCCGATCCGACAGACGCGAGATTACCCAGGACCGCCGCGAGTTGAGGTCTGACGTGCGAGAGTATCGACAGGATAAACGCCAGGGTGCTTCGCCGGCCGAGCTTCGGGCAGACCGGCGCGAGATTTATGCTGACCGGCGTGAATTGCGTGGCGACTATCGCGAGCTACGACAGGATCGTCGCGATCGACGCGGGGACGTTCGCGATTACCGGAGCGACCGGCGCGACGCTCGCAGAAACTAAAGTAGAACTGGCATTCCTGTCAGCAGGTTTTGTTTTGAAAACCCGTTGTGCCTGGAAACTTAGGGCAGACAGAAATGTCTGCCCTACTTCGTAATCCCTTCAAGTTTTATGAACGGGCTCATTGAGGTGATCGACATACCTTCGATCACGTCCATACGGCATGAGAGTCCCGGCCGAATGTCGCTATTATCCTGGCCTTTTGTGCGATACCAAACCTGGCAGTTTGTGCAGTCTCCATTCCAGCAAAAATCCCCATAGGAAATCGTGTTGATTGAGAGATACTGAAAACATCTCAGCAAACGGTTCTTCTCAGGCACCTCAACAGTTTTTCCAATGATTTCGACGCAGACCAAGCGCTCGTATGGATCGAGGAGCTCGCTCAAGTCGTTGTCTACGGGTAGGTCGTTTTCAACTGAGGAAGCGGGAGGTGGGGGGCAAGACTGCTCGCTCATAGTGCGCGGAGTATAGCGGTTCCTTTTGCAAATTAATATGGGTTTGAAATGAGCCCTGAAGTGCGGTGACCTGTCACCGCTTTTGCCCGCGTCAGCCGGCCAGTCCCAGCAGCGGCCGACCAAAGCGGTGACAGGTCACCGCACTCCAAGGAGAGGCACTCCTTTCAGAGTAAATCAGCACCGCGCCAGCTTTAATCAAATCTTTTCACTCGCAGGTCGCCTTCTACCGCTCGCTTCGCATCTTTCTCTGGACATTGCTAAAATGAGGCCACACGGAGGTCGAAAGTTGTCGTTAGTAATCTATACAAAACCAGGGTGTCCCTATTGTGAGCAGGCTCGCGTTCACTACAATTCCGAAGGGATTCCTTTCATTGATTACGATGCGCAGAATGATCCGGTGCGTCGCGCGGAAATGTTTGCTCTTTCAAACGGCGACCCAACCGTGCCTTGCATCGTCGAAGACGGCAAATACATAGGATCAGGCTGGGGCGATCCTCCGCGTGGTTGAACGGTCCACGACTGAGCCGGCCGTGCGCCGGTATCTAACAATCTGAGCTCACTGGAATCAATTAGCTAGAGCTACAACTGAAACTCCCCGTTGGCCAATGTCTATTGCGAGAATCGCATAAATAACTCCTAGCAAAGAAGGGCCCTCATGAAAAAACAATCGATTCTGATAGCTTTCGCGCTGTCCGTCATGTTCCTGGCCAGCAGTTCCGCGGCGCTGGCCCAAACTAATGGAGGAAGTGCGTCTGCACCCAAACCACCAATGGCAGAAAAGAAGACCCGAACGATAAATATCCACGGCGAGACAATTGTTGATGATTTTTTCTGGCTCCGCGAGAAGTCGAATCCAGCCGTTATTTCTTATCTGGAATCAGAGAACGCGCATACCGATGCGGCGATGAATTCTACGGCGGCGTTGCAGGAGAAGCTCTACAACGAAATGGTCAGCCACATCAAAGAGACTGACGAAAACGTTCCTTACCGCGAAGGCGATTACTTCTATTACTCGCGCACGGTCAAGGGACTTCAGTATCCGATCTACGCACGCAAACGCGGCAGCATCGAGGCCAAAGAAGAAGTCACCCTGGACATGAACGAGATGGCCAAAGGTTTGAAATACCTCGGTCTGGGCGCATACGCTGTGAGCGATGACGGCAACTACCTCGCTTATTCCGTCGATACCACTGGATATCGCCAGTACAAGCTTCAGATCAAAGACCTGCGCACCGGCGAGATGCTTCCTGAGAGTATCGACCGCGTCGGCTCAGTGATGTGGGCCTCGGACAACAAGACGATTTTCTATTCGACTGAAGATGCCACAACAAAGCGGTCGGACAAGTTTTTCCGACACGTAATTAAGACTGACAAGAGCGATCTTGTTTTCGAAGACAAGGACGAGATATTCGATGTGTATGGCGGACGCACCCGCGACAGGGCGATGATCCTGATCGCCTCGGGTAGCAAAACTTCGACGGAATATCACTTCATCCCCGCGGACAAACCCGAGAGAGCGCCAAGGGTGATCTTGCCGCGCGAAGCTGACCACGAGTATTCAGTAGATCACCGCGCCGGGCTTTTCTACATTCGCACGAATCAGGGCGCCAAGAATTTCCGCCTGGTGACAGCGCCTGTCTCAGATCCCGGCAAGGCAAATTGGAAAGAGATCATTGCGCACCGCCCCGCAGTGAAAATTGAGGACACTGATCTTTTCGCGGATCATTTGGTCGTTTCCGAGCTCGAAGGCGGGCTTCAGCACATTCGGATTACAAACCTTAAGAACAATGAAACGCATCGGCTGACTTTTCCGGAGCCGGTCTACACCGCGTTTGTCAGCACTAACCGCGAATTCAAAACCAACACACTGCGTTTTGGTTACCAGTCGATGGTGACGCCGAATTCGGTTTTTGACTACGACATGAACAGCAAGGCGCGCGTGCTCAAGAAGCAAACCGAGGTTCCGGGCGGCTTCGACAAGGCAAACTACCAGTCGGAACGAATCTTTGCCACCGCTTCAGACGGCACGAAGATTCCGCTCTCGGTTGTTTATCGTCGCGGCACCAAAATGGATGGCAAAGCGCCCCTGTTGCTGTATGGCTACGGTTCTTATGGCGCATCGATGACGCCGAGCTTCTCGTCAAACCGCTTGAGTTTGCTGGACCGAGGCGCTGTTTATGTGATTGCGCACATCCGCGGCGGCGGTGAAATGGGTGAAGAATGGCGCGAGGCCGGCAGAATGATGAAGAAGATGAATACGTTTACCGACTTCATCGCCAGCGCCGAGCATTTAATCAAAAATAAATATACCTCCCCGGATCGCCTGGTGATTCAGGGCGGCAGTGCCGGCGGATTGTTAGTGGGCGCAGTGAGCAATATGCGTCCTGATTTGTTCAAGGCCGTCGTTTCACAGGTTCCCTTTGTGGATGTGCTCAATACCATGCTCGATGCAAGTTTGCCTTTAACGACGAGTGAGTACATCGAATGGGGAAATCCCAACGAGAAGGCTGCTTACGAATACATGAAGAAGTATTCACCTTACGACAACATCGCGAAGAAGGATTATCCGGCGATGCTGGTCAAGGTTTCGCTCAATGACAGTCAGGTGCCGTATTGGGAAGGCGCAAAACTGGTGGCGCGGCTGCGGACGATGAAGACCGATCAGAATCCGCTGTTGCTCAAGACCAATATGGGCGCGGGCCATGGGGGATCGTCAGGGCGTTATGACTACTTGAAGGAAGTCGCCTTCGACTATGCCTTCATGCTCTGGCAGATGGGACTGGCAAAGTAACCAGCTGAAGCGCCCAGCAGAAGCCCGGCCGTCGGGGAGGGCTCAGGTTCAAACGCGCAGACCTGAGCCCTCGCTTACGGTTGTGTTGTTAAATAGACGTCGAAAGCCCAACGCCCCAATTGAGCATCCTGGTTATCCTTAACCTTTGCTCGGTAACGGAACTCATTCCCATACCGATCCACGCGTCTTGAAACCTTATAGTCGAGATTCAGAATCTTGAGTCCCAGTGCTGGTAAGGTGTGTAGTTCGGTGGCCTCTGAAATACCGTTGTGATTCGCGTCTCGCCATAGTCTCAGAGAAACAAACACAGCGTCTTTCTTATCGATTTTCCCGTCACCATTGCCTCCGTATTCCGACTGGTCAAATTCAGCGAGTGCTATGAAGCCGTTTTCAATTCCGGACGGCGGTTGGGAGGTAAAGTTGCCAAACATCTCTGCGCCGTTATCAATCTTACCATTCCCGTTTCTATCTAATGCCAGCCAGGCATCATTAGAGTCTTTTGATGTCCAAGCCATCCAACCAGCATACCCGTCGTTGTTTAAGTCGAACACTACCCCTTGGGAAAGATTGGTTAAATCAAATCCATCACCGTTGACATCAATAACAATGGGCGTGCAGTCTGGATTAGAACCGCCGGCACATTCGCCAGTGCGCGGGTCGCACTTACAATCCGGTTCCAGCCACACATTGGGGTAATAACACTCCATCGCAGTTACAGGGTCGCAACCTGGATGTCCGCCATACTGCCACTGGCAAGAAGTAGTGCTCCAATAATAACCGTCCCCTGGCGAGTTACCCTGAGGCGCAGTGCATGGATAAGCTGGGTCGAAATTGATCGCTTCATTATCACAGGTTGTAATTTGTGTTTCACCGACATGATTCCCGATGGGGTTCATAATTGTGCTATTGCCCGGGCATGCAGGGGCGTTATCTAATCCTATACCATGGGCGATTTCATGCCTCCCAAGCACTCTTGCATGGTGAGGTGGGTATACTCCAGTGCCGTCTTCGTTCTGAAATCTCATGTTGCGATTAAATACCATAGCACCAAACACCACGTTCGGGTTTGAGGAGCGGTTCATGGTTAAAGCAGCAACAGCCGAGGTACTATGATTGTCATTATAGTAGGCCACGACGGTGTTGTTCCCCCCAACGGGAGGAGGAGTTGGTGTGATTACTACGTTATATGTCACGCCTGTACTATTCAGCTCACCGTTCCAATCCTCTATCCCTTCTTTTATCATTTGCTGTTCCGTTTCCGTAAATCCCGAGCTTGAATCGATATAAACAGTCACGACTGAGCCTTGAGGGAATCTTGGGTCGGTATGGTGTTTGCGCGGAGGTACGCAGCAACCACCTTGAGCCTGCGCATCTGACCGCATAAGAAAATAACCCCCAGCGACGCAGAGTACGCCAATGGCTATCAGTATGATTCGGTTCATATTATTGTGAGATCTTTGTGAGAGCGTTTATGAGGTCATTTCTGAATGATGTTTCAGCAACGCCCGTATAAGCAAGAATTGGGTGGCCCGAACCAGGCGTGTCTAAAGGAAATACTAAGCCATTACGCAATTCATATCCGGTCAAGATAGTGTAATCCTCATCCCCTGAGTACTCGTGAATGAGGAAGAGAACATAACGCTTTCCAACCTGGGGTAAATCCTGATGAGCTACTGAGGACACAGCTGTCTTGCCAGAAGGAAATTTAACGCGGCCTCCAAGCCGCTCCACTACAATTGCATCGCCAAATGGTTGGTCATGGTTCTTGAGAACTTCATTTACGCGAACATCAAACTCTGAATAGATTTGACTTTCATCCTCTGAAAAATACGCCTGAGCAGTTGTCACTTCACCGATTACTACCGCGACACTTTTGGCGATTGGAAGCGCTGGTAGCCCAAGCTCCCAATCAGAGTGCTGCAAGATTTGGTCAGTCTTTTCAGTGATAGCCGGCGAGCGACTATTATGTTTTTTGCGCCTTCTTATTTGTTTCGCAGACAGGTTAGAGGCTTTTCGATTCTGGTATTCAATTGTGGGGAATTTGGTTACGTCAGGATGGTCTTCATACTTAGCTTGTTTCTGACCCTTAATGAATAAGGTAGTCAGAATCAAAACTACCAATAGACATGCGGCTGTTTTCCAGCTGTGTTTCATGAGTACTTCCTTCCGGTTTGGAACGCCTCTTGGAGGGGGGAGACGGCGTGACAATCGCGTTTTTTCTTAAAAAAATAGACGATGCTTTTTCATTGCAACCTATTACACTCTATCCCGCGTGTTAAAAGGGAGTCTGCGGTAACAAGGATTTCATTTTTTAGTAAAAATCCCAGTATCTGCTATCAGTTCGAAACTGGTGAACTGCCAACGAATCCTGGCTCCAACTAGCACACCTGCAAAAGCTTCTTAGAGTTATTCACCCACGCTTCTTCGGTCAGCCGACTCACCACGGAAGAAACAAAGTCCGGACTCAACCTCAGAATGAGCAAGGGCTGATGATAATTCTCTCAAAAACGATGCTTCATCCGCCCCTGCGTAGGTATTAATCGGATGTTTCGATGCCAACTTATCTAGCGGAAATACTTTGCCCCCTCGTAACTCATAGCCCGTCAGAATATGGAAATCGTTCTCGTAGGAACCTCCATTAGCCGACAGGTGTGTCAGGAAAAGAACATACCTACTGCCTACACGCGGCATATCTTGATTGCTTGTGGAAGAGACAACCACTTTTCCCGATGGAAGGCGTAAGCGTCCTCCGCTCCGTTCTACAATTATCGAGTCGACATCGTTGATCGGTGTTGTCCCGGCATCCTTCAGAACTTTGCTAATACGTACCACGAATTCAGAGTAGATTTCCGAGTGATCGTCAGACACGTATGCTTCTGCAGTCACAATGTCCCCAACGATTACAGCGTCGCTGTTTTCTACGGGCAAGGCTGCTAGTCCGCGCGCCCATTCGCTATTTGTGAAGATCTCGTCCGAGGACTCGGTTATACGCGGTGAGTGCCGACTATTGTATTTTTTGCTCTTGAGATTTCTCTTTTCCCTCTTAATCGGGTCTGGGGATTCTTGAGTCCAAGAATCCGCTACTGGAAAATTGCTGAGATCACGCTTAGCCTTTTTATCCGCCTGTTGCTGTGCTTGAGGAGCCAACAAAGTCGCTGTCACAATAACTGCCAGCAGTAGGAAAATCTTAAAATGGGGTCGCATAGAGTACTCCTTTTCTGAAGTAAGCCGAGGGGGATAAGAGTCTGGGAGGAGCTTGCAAAGGAATCTACGCTACGCATCTTTGGCGTGTCAACGACACTGATTTCACTGTAGAGATTCCGTTTCTTACAAAAATGCTGGTAACTCGTGAAACTGGAGGATCTCCCGCAGGTTGCGGCGCAGCAAGGGTTGGGAGTTAAATAAGGCGAAAGCATAAAGCGATGGTTGGAAATGTATTAGGGAATTATAAGATTCTCGAAAAGATCGGTGCGGGCGGACAGGGAACTGTCTACAAAGCAGTCGACTCAAAACTCGGCCGCACGGTCGTGATCAAAGTTCTGCCTGAAGAGTTGGTGGCAAAGGAAGCCAACCGCAAGCGCTTCGAACGAGAGGCGCGTCTCGCCTCATCGCTGGACCATCCAAACATCTGCACCATCTTCGACCTCAACGAAATTGAAGGTGTGCATTTCATTGCGATGCAGTACATCCAGGGACGCAATGTGCGTCAGTTGGTAAACGGCAAACCGCTGCAACTCGAAAGCGCCCTCTCAATCGCGATTCAGGTGGCGGACGCGCTGACTGTGGCCCACGCGCAAGGCATCATTCATCGCGACGTTAAGGCGGGCAACGTCATGGTGAACAACAAGGGCCAGGTGAAAGTGCTGGATTTCGGACTGGCGAAGTTGCTTGACGACGAAGCCGCGCGAACCTCCGGAATTCATCACACCGAGTTAACTGAAATCGGCATTCCTTACGGCACGGCTACTTATGCGGCGCCGGAACAAGCGCGTGGGGATCGAGTCGATTCCCGGGCCGACATTTTTTCGACCGGCGTACTCCTTTATGAAATGTTGACTGGCACCTGGCCGTTTCGCGGACAAACTGCGGTTGACGTGCGCCATTCGGTGTTGCATTCGGATCCAATCCCGCTTAGCGAAGCGCGCCCTGATCCGGTATCGCCGCGCCTCCAACAAATTCTCGACCGCGCGCTGAAGAAAGATCCGCGGGATCGTTACCAGCAGATGTCCCAGTTTCTTGATGACCTGCGTGCCTTTGTGCGTGAAAGTGCGATAGCCGAAGGTGGCGTGATCGACGAAAGCGGTCTGCCCGTTGCGCCGCGCCACCTGCATAACGAGGGCCCGATATCACGGGCGTTGCGCTGGCTCGGCGTCAAAGGCAGCGACAGCTCAGCCTCTTCCGGCCGCTTGTCGAGCGGATCTTCGCAGCCGCGCGATGCTCATGAAACGCCGACCACCTTTGGCGATCGCGAACGAAAGAGCGTGGCGATCCTTCCATTCAAGAACCTGGGCAATGATCCAGAAACCGCCTTTTACGAATTTTCACTGGCGGATGCGGTGATTACGGAACTCGCGCGAGTCCGCTCACTAGTGGTACGCCCGTCGTCAGTGATCGTGAAGTATCAGGGGAAACAATTGGATCCGGGCGACGTGGGCCGCGAACTCGACGTGGATGCGATTCTCACTGCCAGCTTCCTGCGGGCGGGAGCTCATCTGCGCGTCACTGTCCAACTGCTCGACGTAAGAACCAGTGAAATCATCTGGAGCGATCGGATTGATGCGGATGCGAGCGACATCATGGCCGTGCAGGACACCATTGTGCAGCACATCGTTGATGGTCTGCGTTTGGAATTGAGTCCTGATGAAAAAGTCGGTCTGGCCCGAGGGACCACAACAGACGCGGAGGCTTCGGAAGAATACTTGCGCGGGCGCAACAGTTTGGGTCAGTTTATTTATCACACCACCGCCCGCGTCGATCTGGATTCGGCGATAGCTCACTTTGAGCGAGCCACCGAAATCGACAAGAAGTTTGCCCTCGCCTATTCGGCGTTGGGCACCTGTTACGTTCATCGCGTACTCAAAGCGTTAGGCGGAAGAGAAGATCACGACAAAGCGCAAAAGGCATTTAGCAAGGCGCTGGCACTCGATCCGAAACTTCTGGAAGCGCGCCTCCAGAGTGTTTTCATTTACATCACCAGGGGGCAAAAGCCAAAAGCGCGGGCCGAAATTGAATTGTTGCGCGAAGAGTATCCTAACGACGTTGGAGTCCATTTCGTCCGTGGTTATCTGGCGCGACTCGATGCGGAATACGAGAAAGCTTTTCGCAGTTTTGAGCGCATGGTGCGGCTTAATCCGGCGGAACGAGTGGTGGCGAGCTATCATCGCGCACGCATCCTGATGTATCAGAAGCGTTACGACGAAGCCCTGACTGAACTCGACGAAGGCGCGGCGCTGGAGCCGGATCATCCGATGATTCAGACATGGCGCGCGCGCGTGCTCGATTATCGCGGAGATGTTGGCGAGGCCCGGCGAATACTCGAGCAACTCCTGGAACGCCAACCGCATATGGATGGAATACGGCCAATTCTCGCGATCTGTTTGAGCACGCAGGGCCACCATGAAGAAGCGAACAAACAGTTGACCGATCGCGTTAAGACTGGAGCAGCAGCTGACCACGACATTGCTTACTGGCTCGGTACCGCGTATCTGCTACAGGGCCGGCAGGTGAAAGCCCTCGAATGGCTGCAAACCGCGATCGAACTTGGCAACGAAAACTATTTGTGGTTTGAGTCGGATCCGAATTGGTCTGACTTGCATGATGACCCGCGCTTCAAGGATCTTATGCAACGGGTACGAACTTCACTCGGAAAACGTGAGGACACTGCCGCATAAGACATTCAGCCGCGGATTTTCGCGGACAACCGCGGATCCGGATTTAAAAAAGCAGTCAAAAATAAAATCCCAAGTGAGATTGTTTTGCTTCGTTCTGATCCGCGAAAATCCGCGCTATTCCGCGGCCGGACAGGCCTTTCGCCTGCATTGAGCCGCCGGGAGGCGCGAACAAACTTATGAAAACTTTTGTCGTTGGAGACATTCACGGGCGCAACGCCCAACTGCAGCGCCTGATCGAATTGATTCCGCGGGATGAATCGCAGGACACGTTGGTATTTTTGGGTGACCTGATTGATCGAGGTCCCGATGCGCCCGGTTGTGTCGACTTCGTGATGAAACTCCAGCAGGAGAATCCGGAACGAGTGTTATGTCTGCGGGGTAACCACGAACAGATGCTCCTGGATTTCATTGAGGGCAGCGCGAATCTCTGGATTACGCCCGTTACCGGCGGCGAGCGAACCTACGAGCAGTATGCCGGCAAAGCTTTGCGCATAGAAAAAGAGCAGGATCTTGACGATGCGCGCCGCATGATTGAAAACAGTGTTCCGGCCGAGCATCTCGACTTTTTTCACGCCTTGCCATTTTTCCACGAAGACGACTTTGCGATCTATGTGCATGCCGGACTAGAGCGAACTAAACATCCGAAAGATACTCCGCCGCAGTCGTTGCTGTGGATGCGAGACATGGAGTTTTACAAAAACTACCGCGGCAAGCCCTGCATTTTTGGTCACACTCCAACACCGTTGTTGCCCTTGTGGGGGCGCGTCGGACGTCATGGAATTTATATCTCGCATAGCGCGATCGGCATCGACACAGGCTACAACCTGCAGTCTCCTTTGAGTTGCCTTTCTCTGCCTGACTTCTCGCTTTATCAAACGTTTGCCGATGGACACGAGGAAACGCATCACATCACGGCGTTTATTCCAGACACGCTAAAAGCCATGCAGAAGAGAGCCAGCCTGGCAGATAAATCCCCGACAGCATTTCGCTAATGCGGTTAAGCCGTCTTTCAGTGGCTCACATGAAGCAGACACTTCTCCACGTCGTTATCTATGGTGTGTGCGGCGGCCTGCTGATCCTGGCGCTCAAGTTGATCGAGTATCGCTTTCTGGTGGTTGAGCATTCAATAGAGATTTACGGAGGCTTGATCGCACTCCTGTTTGCCGGTCTGGGCGCATGGTTGGGATTGAAACTCACCCGAAAGAAAGAAGTGGTAGTGCTCAAGGAAGTGCTGATCTCCAGTACTGAGCCGTTTGCTTTAAACGAAGGCAAGGTGCGGGAGCTTTCAATCACGCCGCGCGAGATGGAAATACTTGCCCTTATCGCAAATGGCATGAGCAATCGCGAAATCGCGGAGAAGCTTTTCGTCAGTGAGAGCACCGTTAAGACCCACTCCAGCCGGCTGTTCGACAAACTCAGTGCCAAACGAAGAACTCAGGCCGTGCAGATCGCCAAGGAACTCAGATTGATTCCCTAGTGAGACGGGTGTTGGGTTGAACTAGGCGGCGGACTTCGAAGTGTTGGGCCAACTGCGGCTCCTGCCAATGACCCAGGTCGCAGCCAGGGCGGCCAGAGAATAAACGGCAGCCTTAAGCCAGTAGACCCTTGCAGGTTCCAGACCTGACAGGGAAAAAAGGTTGAGTGCGGCATGGAAAATCACGGCAATCACCAAACTGCCGGCTGTGTTCATAAAAAACCAGGTAAACAATACTGAGAATCCCAGCGTCATGATCACGAAGGCCGTAAACGGCAGACCGTGGTGTGGAAAATTCGGCAGTAAGAAGTTTGGCAAGTGCCAGACGGCCCAGACGATGCCGACGATTAGGCTGCTGATCAAAGGCGAGTAGCGTTCAAGAAAGTAAGGCAGGAGAAAACCGCGCCAGCCAATCTCTTCGCCAACAATAAGCACGGCGAGTGTCAGACCCAGAAATGAGAGCGGTTCCACCGCAACCCGGCTGGGCGTCCACCACGCCGCGTGCAGTAACCAAATCGGCACGAGTAGGACGAGCGGCAACAAGGCGGCCACAAGGCACCAGGGCAACAGCGCACGCGTCAAACGGAATTTGTTCCCCAACTGTGCGAGCCCCGACCTGCCTCTACTCGCCCAGATCACGATAATGGCGGCGACACAGGGGCCGAAGAGACCGAGGACCGGGAAGATGAGCGACTGCTCGATCAGCGCTGCCAGAGGCCAGGTCCAGCCGAAGGCAATGACGATGAAGGCCGGGACAGGGTTTTCCTTGATTAGTTTTCTCATCGAAAATCAGAGACTCCATCGACAGAATCCGCTTGATATGCATTCTGAAGGGTTTGGAGCACCCAACGCCTCTCTTTAGGAGTGACCTAATTTCAGTTTTCTCTGCGAATTGCCGGCGACCTCTGCGTCTCGGCGGTGAATCATCCTCGCAATAAACACTCACCGCAGAGGCGCAGAGAACGCAGAGGTGGGCGCAGAGAATTTTCAAATTTAGCCTTTACCCCTCTTGTTCTCGAGTAGACTAAAGTACCGTTTCTCACTTTGAATGGCGAAATCATCCGAAAGTATGACGACAAATCCTGCCCGGTAAAGCTACTTTCTCGCCCGACCGCGAAAATAATTTGGATTAGAGGAAGAACGTATTATGAAAAAAACTGTTTTGACCTTTGGGCTGATTTCCGGCGCCGTATCGTCTGTGTTGATGATGCTGCTAATGATTCTTCTTGTCGACAAGATTGGTTTCGACAAGGCAGTAATCGTTGGTTACACGGCGATCGTCGTTTCACTGTTGTTGGTACCTTTCGGCATTCGGTCGTACCGCGAAAACATCGGCGGCGGCAGCATCACTTTCGGTCGAGCGTTTGCGGTTGGCATTCTCATTACGCTCATATCTTGCCTTTGCTATGTAGTGGTGTGGTTAATCGCTTACTACAACTTCATGCCGGACTTCGTAGAGAAGTACGCGGCTTACATGGTCGAGCAAGCCAGGGCCTCCGGCGCCAGCCAACAAGCAATTGAGGCGACGCTTCAGGAGATGAAGAGCATGAAGGCAATGTTAGACAACCCACTGATCAATGCGGCTTACACGTTCATGGAACCGTTTCCCGTGGGGTTGATCGTAACGCTGGTTTCGTCAGCAATTTTGAGACGCAGGGCGCGACCGGCTGGCGACGCGGAAACCGATATTTTGGGAGCCCGCGCGTAATCAGGTGCCTTCGCGCAGGATCACTCAGTGACGAGAAACAAATCTTCAAGGCACTGGTATTTGAGTTGAAAAAGTCTTAGGAGGAAATTATGGAACTCGGAAATTTCTCGGTTAGTTTAGCGGTAAAAGATATCGAAGCTTCGAAACAGTTTTACGAAAAGCTGGGGTTTACAGTTTTCGGTGGGGACCAATCGCAGAACTGGCTAATCATGAAGAATGGCGATCACAATATTGGATTGTTCCAGGGCATGTTCGAAAGCAACATTCTTACCTTCAACCCGGGCTGGGATAGCAACGCCCAGGCGATCGGAGAATTTACAGACGTGCGAGAGTTGCAGCGTCAACTTAAAGCACGCGGCATAGAGATGATTACAGAAGCTGACGAAAGCTCTACCGGCCCGGCTAGTCTTATGATTGCTGATCCGGATGGGAACATGATTCTGGTCGACCAGCACCTATAAGACGGAGAGCGCTTGCGCTTGTTTGTGTCACTTCGTGTGATTTCGTGGATCGTCCTTCCCAAGATCGGTGAGCGATCCACGAACTCACACTAATACACACGAAAATAAGAATTTTTGTGCAAGCTGCTGAACTATGTTGTGCGGTTCAGGATGTAGTCTGCGATGGCAGCGAGATGCCCAGTTGGCCGTTCGACTTGACCGAGGACCGCACGAGCCCGGCCGTGAGAGCGAAATGCCAAACCCCGTGCCTCATCGATTCCATGAAGATGTGGATACGTGGCCTTTTCGGATCGGCGGTCTTTGCCGGGTGTCTTGCCGATAGCTTCCGCGGTTGAGGTTACGTCGAGCAAGTCGTCTGTGATCTGAAATAGCAGTCCGAGTTGAGCCGAATATTCAGTTATAGCTTCAAGTTCCTGCGGCGTGGCATCAGCAATGATTGCCCCGCATCGCGCAGCAGCAATAATCAAGGCTCCGGTTTTCAGCCGGTGGATCTGTTCAAGCTCGGCGGCACTTACCTCACGCGACTCCGCTTCGAGATCGAGCGCCTGTCCTGCCACCATCCCGGAAGGCGTGCCGGAAGCCTGCAGAATTTCGCTGATGAGTCGGAGTCGCCTCTCGGCTGAAAGGTTTTCGTCTGCAGCAATGACGCGAAAGGCTAGAGCCTGCAATGCGTCTCCGGCGAGGATAGCAGTGGCTTCGTCAAACTGAACATGACACGTTGCGCGTCCGCGCCGCAGATCGTCATCGTCCATGCAGGGCAGGTCGTCGTGAATCAGGGAATAGGTGTGAATCAATTCGAGCGCACATGCAGTGGGAATGAGCGGACTCTCCTCAACTCCAAACGTCCGGCCCACGGCGAGGGTGAGCAGCGGTCGAAATCGTTTGCCGCCGGCAAAGACACTCCAACGCATTGCGGCATGAAGTTTTCCCGGCTCGATGGCGACGCTCGGCAGGAGACGATCCAGCTCAACATCAACCCTGCTTCTCGCCTCAAGTAGAAATTGCCCCAACTGAGGTTCCATGGTGGACGAGTCTTTTGTTTCTGCAGATGTAGTCATTGATCTGTTTGCCAGGCCCGATCGCTTGCGGAACCTCGGCTATTCGTCTGTCGCTTTTGCGGGTTCGAATTCGGTGACGGTTACGCGGCCCTGATTATCGCGCAAGAGGATTTCAATGCGGCGTTCAGCCTGGCTCAGCCGTTCCTGACACTCACGAGACAACCGGATACCCTGCTCAAACAGCTCCAGACTTTTTTCCAGTGGGAGTTCGCCCTGCTCGAGGTCCTGCACGATTTGCTCGAGGGCTTCAAGCGACGTTTCAAAACTTTTAGGTTGTTCTTTATCGTTTTTCATTCAACTCTTCATCCTCGACAGTCTCAACACGCGTGCCCAGTTTTCCCTTAGCCAATTTGACGCTGATGGAATCGCCAACAGCAACCGAGCTCGCATCCCTTAGTATGGTTCCATCTTGCCTTAGCGCCATCGCATAGCCGCGATGCAAGACCGCCAGAGGTGACAACGCATCGAGCGAGGCAGCAGCTAATCCTAATCGTTTCTCAGCCCCGGTCAACTGCTTGCCGATCGCGGCCTGGCAACCAACTTGCGCCGATTCAAAGCGGGCCCGCGCCTCAGCGAAACGAGCGCGGAGATGCGCGGGCGCGAGACTGCCGCTGAGCGCATCGGCTCGGAGCTGAGCGCTTCTGAGCGTTTGGCTCATTTGAATTCTCAGGCGATGCTGAGCTGAATTGGTCGCCGTGCTCGCATCGCGCAATCGTCCACGCACTTCGTCAAAAGCCTGCGACAATGCTTGTTCCTGGACGCGGCTGCGAGCGTTGACGATCTTGTAACGCATCAGGCGCGCAAGGTTTTGCCCGGCTTGTGCAAGATGTGCGCAGATCTGGTCTTCGCGCGCAGCCACCAGCTCTGCCGCAGCGGAAGGCGTGGCCGCTCGTCTGTCAGCCACGAAGTCTGCAATCGTAAAGTCGGTTTCATGGCCCACGGCGGAGATCACCGGAATTACCGACGCACGAATCGCTCGCGCCACTTCTTCTTCGTTGAAGGCCCAGAGATCTTCGGTTGATCCACCGCCGCGTCCAACAATTAAAACGTCGACGAAATCCGCATCGCGTCCGGCTTGCCGGGCTTTCTCATGATGCTCGTTGAGCAACTTGATGGCCCGGGCAATCTCTCGTCCGGCGCTCTCTCCCTGCACGCGCGCGGGGGAGAAAAGCACGTGAACCGTTCTGGTGCGGCGGGAGATAACGTTGAGAATGTCGCGAATTGCCGCGCCGGTTGGCGACGTGACGATACCAACTCGTCCCGGAAATATCGGCAGCGGACGTTTCAGCTCCGCAGCAAATAATCCTTCGGCCTGGAGTCGATCGCGAAGCTGCTCAAACGCCACCTGCAAAGCGCCGGCCCCGACCGGATCGAGCGCCTCCACGATAAGTTCGTAGTCGCCGCGTGCTTCGTAAACTGAAAGCCGGCCGCGTGCTCTCACTTTTAAACCATCTTTGGGACGAAAGCGTATGCGGCTGTTGGCGGAACGAAAACATTTTGCGCGCAACTGAGCGCCCTCGTCCTTGATGGTGAAATACCAGTGACCCGAGGAGTGTGCTTTGAAGTTTGAAATTTCGCCTTCGACCCAGACGGATGAGAAACGCGCTTCGATCGCTTTACGGACTGATTCAGTCAGCTCGCTGACGCTCAGCGGACGGCGCTCCGTTTCATCGAATAGGGAAGCGAAAAGTGGTTGATTCATCGGAAGGATGAAGGATGAGGGATGAGGGATGAAAAAGCAACAGTCTGGTTTCTTGCGAGACCTGAGGCTTTACGAGTGGCCAATAGCTGGTTTCGAATTGGCTATGCCCTCTGATGTGCGGAAGGTCTTTGACCTCTGCCGGTGGGCGGAGCCGCCACCGCACATCAGACGGCGCAGCCGCTTTCACTTATCGTTCTTACAGCTCATTTAAGGCGTGGCTACGTTCACCACCGGGCTCAATCTCACCGACGCGCCTTCGCGCTTGGTGCGTACGCGGATTCGGGGATTGTTTGCGGGGCTCAGGTTGGACGCGTAGGTGATGGTGTAGGCCGTGCGCAGTTGGACCACCACATCGTCATACGCTCGTTGCAGTTCATCCAGCCGGCGAATCGGATAGTAGACACCGCCCGAGGCATCGGCCAGTCGTTGACCTTCTTCGTGAGCGCGAGTGGTCAACGTCAGGTAGCGAGTGCGCAGTGGATCAATTGTCACTTCAGGTCTGGGAACGCTCGATTCCGGAATCAAGCCGGAAGGAAAGTAGAGCGGATAGACGAGTGCGCCCGATTCAATCACTGCCTCCAGAATCGCGTTAAATGGCACAAAGGATTTGTTGTCGTCGCCATCGGAAAGAATTACTACGGCAGTCCTCTCGCCGCGCAACTGCTTCAACGTGTCTGACAGGACGAAACCCAAAGAGTCCCAGAGCGCCGTGGCGCCGCCCGCATCGATGTCTTCCAACTTCTGCGACAGCATCCGGCGGTCAGAGCTAAATTCTGAGATGATCTGAATGTCGTCGCGGAAGCTAATGATGGCAATGCGGTCTTGTGGGCTCGCCGTTCTCAAAAAGTCGCGCGCCGCTTTACGGATGAAATCGATTCGTTCTTCCACACTGCCCGAAACGTCCAATAACAACACAAGGTTGAAGGGTTCGCGAGTGGATACAACATTCGTTACCTGGCGCTCTTCACCGTTTTCAAAAACAGTAAAATCTGATTCCTTCATACCGCCAATTGCGCGACCGTTGCGGTCGGTGACGCTCGCATTCAATCGCATCATCTGGGGCGACTGTTCACTTACAAACTTACCGGGCGCCGCGCGGCGGTTTACCAGGACCGGCTCGCGGCCGAGAGGCGGCAAGGTCTTCGCGTAGTCGCCAAACATTTTGGGCGACACTTTTCGAATAGCGTCGATCAGTTGGCTGTCGCCGCTGCGAACGATTGCACGAGCCGCTTCGGTGAGAGGCCGCTCACGCAAATCGCTCGGCACCATGGCCGGATCCACGTTAAGCAGGACTACGCCTCGCTGGGTCAGAAAATCCAGTTGCACGCGTTCTTCTTTTGCAGGTTTCTTTTCACCGAGCTTGCCGGAAATTTTGAAGATGCCGCCTGCTTTTTCTTTGATCTCCGGCAGTTCCACGTCGCTTAAAAATCGCGGCCGGCTGGCGCTCCACATGAAATCAAATTTCAACGCTTCGAGAGGAACGTCGGCGTGAATGGTGCCGGTGTTGGTGCTGACCTCCGCGATTTCGATATTGCCGACGATATCAACCGAACCCGCCTGACTCTCCACTTTCACTTTCGAACGCGCCGGAATCCGCACCACTAAATCGATTCGATCTTTGTCGGGTCGCTCACGAACTTCGATCTCGACCGAACCGCCTTTGCCTTCGGCGCGCACATCAGTCGAATCAACGGCCCGGCCTGCTGAGCTCGCCTCGATGATCACATTTTTCTTCTGCTCGTCAGTGGCGATAACGCTGACGCGTCCGCTACGGCTTTTGACTGAAAGCGAGACCTTGTCGCTGGTTTCCATCTCGCGCCGGTAGCTCTGCGCAGAAACGGAACCAGCCGCCGCCACTATCAACAGCAACCCGATTACGCCTGCGAAATGTACGTGAAACTTGCTGCGGCCCGGATCGGCCGCGGGGGAATTGCAGTAAAACATAGGCTGTGATCTTGCCCGAGCAAATGCGACCGGTCAAGCAAACTGAAGTATCCGCGGATTAAACAGAATCCGCGGTCAAGGAGGGGTTCGGTTACCTCCTGATCTGCTGGTATTCCTGTGACACGACGAACGACTCAGGCGGTCACTGGCCAAAGCGCTGACGGTATTCGCCCGAGCTGATGAAAGCTTTGACCAGCTCGGCGGCGATGTAGTTGCCGCCGAATTCATTTAACTTCCCCAGCCAGAAGTTGTAGCCACCGAAATTCAGACCCGGCTCCGGAGCGTCGTTTGGATTGCGCCGCAGGTACCCAAAGTACTGCATCAAGACAAACGCGCGGTTGAATTCCTGTTGCGACAAGGCAGCATTCTCAGCGACCCGTCGCAACGCGCGACCGCGCGCCGCGGTGTTGGCCGTGTTAGCCGCCCCGCTAAATTCGCTGATGGCCGCATCTCGATCACTTGCTGACGGCGTTACACCTGCGTTCAGGAAAAGCTCATCGACAAACTGCGCCGGTGTCGTCGAGGTGGGATAGTCTGTGGTGAAGTGCGAGCGCGAAACAAAATTCAACGCAAACGCCGCTTTGTTGCTTTCCAGCACAGCCTCCCAGTTTGGCGCTCCCACTACAACGCCCTGACCAATCTGCTGCGTGTCGGGCAGAAACTCATCAAGGGTAAGCGGTACCGGTGTTCCTGAAATATTGCCGTGACCGGCTTTGTAGATCCGGTAAACCAGGTAGCCGGTTTGCTGAAACTCAATCGAGACGAAGAAGGCGGCCGAAACGTTGATCCGGCGCACTTCTGCGTTGCAAGTTGCGCCGGGTTGCTCACACTCGGTGATCTGGTTGGCCCAAAAAGCGAGACCGGCAGCATCCGGCTCACGATTCAGGAAGTCGTGGTAGTGCTGGCGCACGAAGCTTTCCGCATGGTCTATCGAATTCGCCGGTGGAGCACTCCACGGGGTGTTATCGAGTTGCAGAGTGGAAGTCGCAACGCCCAAAGCTGCTCCTCCGGTTTGGTTGGAGAGAGTTAACTGAATCAACTCGCCTGGTTCAGTGAAAGCATCGATGTTCACCAGCACAGGGAAAGACCTCGCACCTACGCCGGCAGCGAATTGCAGCGTCCCGCGGGCCGGGGTGTAGTCCTTGCGCTCGTCAGCGGTAAGGTCAGAAGTGGCATAGTCAACGGTGACTGCCTGGGTCGTATCCCCAAGACGGTTAACCGTGATTAGAATGCTTCCGGCTGTTTCCGTCACATTAAATGTCGATGAACTGAAACTGAGTGTGCCGCCGGCGGGAGCAGGGTTAACCACTTGTCCGCCCGTGAGCGAACCACCGCTCGTCTCGAAACTGCCATCGCCTCCGTAGTTGGCGGTGATAGTGTGCGAGCCCACTGTCAGAGTCGAGGTTGTCAGACTTCCGGTACCGTTACTCAGACTTACCGTGCCGAGACTAACACCATTGTCGAAGAATTCGACCGATCCTGTAGGCGTTCCGGATGCTGTTACGGTAACGGTGAAAGTCACACTCTGACCAAACTCAGATGGATTGAGTGATGAAGCAAGACTCGTTGAAGTTGGGATCTTCGCGTTGGTCAAAGAGAACGTGGCCGTCGGCGAGTTAGCCCCAATTCCGGCGACTACGCTGTAGGGTCCGCCCGCAATGCTATTGGCCGTAAAAGCCGCCGCAGTGGCGACTCCACTGGCGTCGGTCGTCGCGGTATTGACGTTGCCCTGGAAAGTACCGCTTGGTCCGCTGGCAGGCGGAGTGAACATTACAACGATGCCGCTTTGAACAATCGCCGACTCTGTGACCGTGGCTTTCAGCGGTGCTGCGAAGGTTGCGCCGATGATCGCCGTCTGCGGCGTGCCTGAGGATGCAGTCACGATGTAGTTTGCTTCGAATGCTCCGATATCGACCGTTGAGTTGACCAATCGAGGAAAACCTGTGCCGCGTTGATCGGTTGTCAGAGCAGCGTTGTTGTGGTCCAGCGCCAGAGCGTTACTGCCAGCGTTGATAGCCGGGCTGGCGACCAGAAGCTTATGCGTCTGGGCTGGTCCACCATTGGACTTTAAGACGGGTTCGCCCGTGCCATCTTTTTCGAGCATGGGGTCGACGTGGATGTTGTTTGAACCGCTAATGGTGTAGCCGGTGGTTGTCTCGATCAGATTATTACTGCCAGACACTGTGCCATTAAAGTTGAAAACATCAGGACCCGGCCCCGGGCCGGAATTGTCTGAGACGATGGTGTTTTTCAGGGAAAGATTTGCTGTTCCGCCATTACCGGCGTTGAATATGCCGCCTGCAGTTGAGCCGGCAGAATTTCCGGTAATTGTGCTGTTAGTTATGTTAAGCAACGCAGGTCCGGGAGTGCTGGAGTTATAGATTCCGCCGCCGAACGAGGTTCCCGAATTGCCGCTGATAGTGCTGTTAATAATGTTCAACGCCGCCGTGCCGACGCCGCTTGAGTTAAGAATGCCAGCCCCGAACGAGGGGGATGTATTGCCGCTGACGGTGCTGCTGATAATGGTAAGTGTGGCGGTGCCGTTCTGCGACTCGTTGACGATGCCGCCACCTCCAACAGTCGAAGTATTCCCGCTGATGCTGCAGTTGGTCAGGGTGAGTGCACCAAGATTTTTAATTCCACCACCGCTGACATCGCCGCTGCCGTTGGAGATCGTCAGCCCCTGGATGTTTACGGTGCCTGACGTGACGTTAAAGACTCGGAAATCAGGAGTACCTGCCGCGCTGCTGCGACGTACGGTGAGAAGGTTAGCGCCGGGTGCGGTAATCGTAAGGTTCTTGTTAATTACAAGTTCGTTGCTGGTCAGCGTTATCGTCGCCGGACCACCCGAGGTCAGGCCGGGGTTGAAAGTAATGGTGTTGCCACTGCAGGCATTCAGGATTGCATCTCGCAAGCTACCTGCGCCGCTGTCATTAGTATTGGTAACCACTGGATTGGCCGTGCAGGAGACTGTGATAGAGAACGTGGTTGAGCCAATCGTGCCGCCCGAGCCGTCAGAAACGGTGAATGTGAAGCTATCGGAGTTGTCGGTGATGCCACTGTGAACGTAGGTGATGCGATTGTTGTTTATGTCGTCCTGAGTGAACGTGCTTCCAGCGGCGAGAACAGAACCGCTCTTTTTCAAAGCGCCTCGAGTTGGCGCAGCTCCCAGCGTAAGGATTAACTGCGACGCAGTGTTGTCCGGATCACTGATCAGTAAATTTGAGTTTCCAATTACGACAGTCGCGCCCGTGGTGATCGTCGCGCCGGTGTTAATCGCCAGGTTCGGATTGTCGTTAGTTGGCGTGACGGTGATGTTGAAAATTGTACTCCCAATAGAACCACCGGCGCCGTCAGATACTGTGAAGCTGAAACTATCTGACGTTGTTTCGCTCCCGGAATGATCGTACGTCACCAAATTATTATTGATGTCGGCTTGGGTGAAGGTACCGCCTGCTCCGAGGGAGGTCCCGCCCTTCTTGAGTGATCCGTTTGCGGGAGCGGTGCCCAGGGTGTAGGTCAACTGAGCAGCACTGTTATCTATGTCGCTGACGCTCAGCATAGTGCTGCTGACTCCGTTGCCGGTAGAGGCTTCGTTCACGGTTGTTCCCGTGTTGTTAGTGATAGACGGGTTGTCGTTAACCGCGTTGACTGTCAACAGGAAAGTATCCGTCATCGTCTGGCTGTTGGCGCCGTTGACGATCACTGTAATGGTGGACGTACCGGTGAGATTAGCGACTGGATTGATCGTTAAGGTGCGGGGTGAACCAGAACCGCTCAAAGCAATGTTGGCAACGTTGTTGGGAACGAGCAATGTGTTTGAGGAGGTAGCTGTCACACTAGTGATCGACGCAGACCCTCCAAGATTAAACGGGAATTGAAGCTGCGTGTCTTCGTTCGTTGCCTTGTCGCTAATATCCTCTACTGACACTTGCGCCTCAAAGGCGCCGGTGTCGACTGTGGCGGTCGTGTTCGCGTCTGGACCATCGACCGAGCGCAGAAATCCCGCGCCTCGTTGATCTGTCGAAAGGTTGAGCGGCGCCCCAGTGACTGAATCATCGCCAGCGTCGAGCGCCGGGCTGCCCGCCAGCAGCGCGTGAGTTTGCGTCGGCCCACCGTTATTGGCGAGCTGACCGAGGAGCGCGACGATGGGTGAGGCCTCCGATCCCACTTGATCTCCGTTGCTCCCATGAGTAAACCCACTACCGCTGGAAACCGCACTGCCAATCAAGTTGTTTCCCATCGAGGTGTAGACGCCACTAACATCAAGTCCGGTTGCGTTTCCGGCGATGATGGTATTTTTGATGACGCCGGTCCCATTGCTGCTGATTCCGCGCCCTGCTTCGAAGGCGGTATTGGTGGAAACGTTGGCGGTAATCGTGCTGCTCGTCAAAGTCATCGAGCCGCCACTGTGGTTGTAAATCCCCCCGCCACGACCAACGTCCAAATCGGTTTGATTTCCGCTGATAGTACAGTTGGTCATCGTCAACTGGCTGAAGTTGAAGATTCCGCCCCCGTTGGCGCCACCACTGCTGCTGGGGCCCTTAGTGAAATTGCCGTTAATGGTGCAGCCGATCAGGGACATTGTCCCGTGATTAACGATGCCTCCGCCCAGTCCTCCCTCGGGAAAAGTGCCAGTGCCGCCCTGACCTGAGTTGTTATTACTGATGGTGCAGTTCTCCATTGTAGTGACGACGCCGAAAAGCGTGAGAATCCCTCCGCCATGTCCACCAATGCCGTAGCTTTGTTGGGCTGCGTTACCCGCATGATTGTCCGTAATGACGACATTCGTCAGGGTGAGGGTACTGGTTGGGGTTATAAAACTATGTTCGGCCTCGATGCCGCCTGCATCTCCACCGCCACCATCTCCAGCGCCACCTGAGTGGGTTCCACTGGTACTAATGCCTCCGTTGCCGGCTGTGTTCCCGCTGACGACGCAGTTGGTCATGGTCAACGTGGTTCCACTGGAATAGATGCCGCCACCCCGGCCGCCGAAGCCGCCATAGAAACCGACTCCACCGTTTCCGGTCGTGTTATTACTCACCGTAACGTTTGTCATTGTCAGCGTTCCCGAGGCCGACACATAAATGCCGCCGCCAAACCCTCCGCGACCGCCACTACTGCCACCAGTGGTGGTACCTTGGCCGCCGTCGCCCGTTCTGTTTCCAGTAACTATAACGTCGTGCATAGTTAACGCACCTGCGTTGAAAATACCTCCGCCAAAGTCACCAAAGCCGCCAGGATTGGCACCGGAGCCGGCGAAACCGTCAGCTGAACGACCGTTGCTTACGGTCAAACCCGAGATCGAGATCTGTCCATCATTAATTGTAAAAATGCGAAAATTGGGGGTGCCGCCAGCGGCGCTGCGCATGACCGTGAGTAGACCGGAGCCAGGGCCGGTAATCGTGAGATTGCCACTAATATCTGGTAATGCGGTGTTGAGGGATATCGTTGTTCCGGACGCAAGGCTGAAGGTAATCGCGTCAGTATCTGATGAGAAGTTGGCTTCCTGAATCGCCGCTCGCAAGGTGCACTGATCCCCAGCCGCCGCGTTTGTGTCGCAGATGCCGTTGCCGACGGCTAGATCCGCCGCGTCGCCATTGTCATTAACATTGAAAGTGGCTTCGGTGTTGACCGGGGAATCCAAAGGCGCTGACGCCGCCGCACCATTTCCCAACGTCATCCGCGCGGAAGCGGCCGGCAGAAAAAATAGCACCGCGGTTAATGAAAGGCCGACAAAGGTGAAAGCAATACGAAGGCGAAGGGACGTTTGGGGGATTGATAAGGGCATTTTGTTCCTTGATCGTGACTAGCTAGCGCCGGAGGACACAGCACAGCCTGAGATTGTGGTCAATATTTTCGCGCTCTCCATATGATTGCGCTCAATTAGATCTGGGAGACAACTGCGGGTTAGCCAAACTGAGGTGACAATTCGGGAAACGCCGGCGTGAGATTGCTGTCTGGGACTGCAGGATGCACCTGCAGTGAGCCGAAGCTCAACACTCTTACGCGAAGTTGGCGGCAAACTTAACACGCAGCCGGAACTCCTGACAACATCATCTGACCTTGGCCCGCCGAACCCTGGCAATTCCGGCGCTCAGGAATGGTTGATAATCGATGTCGATCCGCTATCATAACGAGACCCGATCAGCCGATGGTAAAACTTAGCCGTGCGGGATCGTTGTCACTTGGAACAGGGGGCGCATTGCCAGAAACTCAGCCGGCGCAAATCACGGAAGAAAAATTCTCAATCCACAATCTCGTCAAGCGTGAGCCGCGCGCCGGGCTTGCCGAAGATGTGAGGCGTGGCCTCTCTTCGCAGCCAAAACGTTTTCTGCCAAAGTATTTTTACGACGAGCTGGGCTCCCAGCTCTTCGAAGCCATTTGTCTGCTGCCCGAGTATTACCTCACCCGTGCGGAAAATGAGATTCTCACACGCTACGCCGATGAGATCGTGGCTGAAGTTGATGGCGAGATTACTCTAATCGAAATGGGCAGCGGCAGCGCTTCCAAGACGCGCTTGATAATCGAAGCCTTACTCAGAAGGCAGAGAGAGCTGTTGTTTATTCCGGTTGATATTTCTGCCTCCGCGCTGGACAGCAGTTCAAGAATCCTGTTGCAGTCGTATCCGCAGCTCAGCATTGAAGCGTATGCCGGAGATTATTTTGCGGGAATGGCGGAGTTGGAAAAAACGACGAGAGCGCGCACCCTCGCCCTTTTCCTCGGCTCAAACATCAGCAACTTCGATCCGGATGAAGCATTGAAATTCCTGCGCGCTCTGCGGCAAGTGTTGCGCGCCGGCGACGCAGTTTTGCTGGGCGCTGATCTGAAGAAAGACCGTGAGACTCTGGAAGCCGCCTACAACGATGCGTTAGGCGTCACTGCGGCGTTTAACCTGAACGTGCTGGCCCGCATCAACCGTGAGCTAAGCGGCAATTTCGACTTGCGCGGATTTCGGCACCTTGCGTTTTACAACGAAGAATTGGGACGCGTGGAGATTTACATTGAGAGCACCCGCGATCAAACCGTATCGATTGGGGCTCTCGAAATGAAAGTCGATTTTGCCGAGGGCGAGCAGATTCACACAGAAAACTCTCACAAATACGATTTGTCTGACATTGCGAAGCTGGCCGCCGAAACTGGCTTTACCCGCGGGCGCACCTGGCTCGACTCCGAAGAGCGTTTCAGCAGTAACCTGCTCTTGGCGGTTTAATGGGCCAGACAGGATTTACAGAATTACACGATGGAAGAGGTGCAGAAGCGGGTGCAGCCTCCTTACTGGGATCGCGCGCGTCCCCGCCCGCAATGAGCGCGCAGCGCGAACAGTTCTTTAAGTTGTGACGTTGGCCCGCCCGCTAACGCAGGCGGTTCTGACAGGACAGGGGCCTCCCGCCCACAATGAATGCTTTCTGTAATCCTATTCATCGTGTAAATCGTGTCTTTGAATCCTGAGCCCGCCCCTATGCCCGAAGTCGCAGACATTTCCCTGGTTGAGTTTCGCGATGTTAGTTTCACCCATTCTGGTTCTGCGTCGCCGGTAATTTCCCAACTCAATTTTTCAGTTCAACGGGGCGAAACCCTCGTCCTCCTGGGCGAGTCAGGCTGCGGGAAGACCACAACTCTCAAGCTGATCAATCGCCTTTTGATGCCGACCTCCGGGAAGGTAATTGTTGAAGGCAAAAGTACGACGGAGTGGGACTCGATCGCGTTGCGGCGGCGCACTGGTTACGTCATTCAGGATGGCGGCTTGTTCCCTCACTTCACTGTCGCCAAAAATGTAGGCCTGGTCCCAGCTCTCGAAAAATGGGACGAGACAAGATTGACGCGGCGCGTGGCGGAGCTCCTCTCCATCGTCGGCCTTGAGCCGAATGTCTTCGCCAATCGTTATCCCCGTGAGCTCTCCGGAGGCCAACGTCAGCGCGTGGGTGTTGCACGCGCCCTCGCCGCGGAGCCGCCGTTGCTTTTGTTGGACGAACCTTTTGGCGCACTCGATCCGCTGACGCGCGCTAGCCTGCAAAGACAGTTTGCCGAAATCATGAAGCAACTTAACAAGACGGCCATCCTCGTCACTCACGACGTCCGAGAGGCTCTCATTCTCGGCACGCGCATCGGCCTAATGCATGAAGGCAGGCTGCTGCTTTTGGAAACCCCGGCGAATTTCCTAAAATCGAAAGAGATGCGGGCCCTGGCATACATCGAAACACTGAGCCTTCCACGGACGGATAACGAGCCTAGACCGGAGGAAACTGCGTGACCTTCGGTGATTTCCTGCAACAAAATTGGCCGGAACTGCTGACCCTTTTGCGCCAGCATCTCTGGTTGGTTTTTATTTCAATTCTGATCGCAGTCGTCGCCGGCATTCCAACCGGAATCCTTTTAACTAGAAAGCAATCGTTGCGTGGCCCCGTGCTGGGCGTGGCGAATGTGATGCAGACGATTCCCAGCCTCGCGCTTTTTGGATTTCTCATCCCACTTCCTTTTATCGGCGGCATCGGCGCCCGCACGGCGATCGTGGCTCTCGTGCTCTATGCGTTGATGCCAATCATGCGAAACACTGTGACGGGAATTCTCGGAGTCGATCACAACGTGCGCGAGGCGGCTGTGGCGATGGGAATGACCGATCGGCAGATTCTTTGGCAAGTGGAATTGCCTTTAGCGATGAAGGTAATCCTCACCGGAGTGCGGGTGGCGACGGTAATCGCCGTCGGCGTTACGACGATCGCGGCGGAGGTTGGCGCCGGCGGTTTGGGGGTCTACATCATTCGCGGCTTGCGACAATATGACAATAACCTGTTGCTGGCCGGGGCTGTTCCGGCGGCGTTAATGGCGCTGGCCGCGGATTTCCTGCTCGGATTACTCGAGCAACGCTTCTCGATAGATACGAGGAGCGAGAGCAGACGACGTGCGGTGGTGAACCGGATTATGCTGGTGGCTATCGCACTGCTGATCCTGTTTGGAGCCTATGGTGCGTGGCGGGCTTCGCGTCCTGACACCCACTCGTCCGCAGCGGCCGGTCGCGTGGTAGTGGCGTCGAAGGATTTCACCGAGTCGGGGTTGCTGGCCGAGATCGTTGCGCAGATGCTGGAGGCGCGCGGAGTCTCGGTTGAACGGAAATCTGAATTAGGGGGCAACCTTCCGCACGATGCACTCGTGGCGGGCCAGATCGATCTCTATCCCGAATACACCGGCACGGCTTACACCGCCATCTTGAAACATCCGCCCATAACCGATCCGAGAATGGTCTATGAACAGGTCAAACGGGAGTATGCAGAGAAATTCAAGCTAACGGTTAGCCAGCCATTGGGTTTTGAAAACACGTTTGCGATCCTTGTTCGCGGGGCTGAGGCACGGCGGTTAGGGTTGAAGACCATTTCAGATGCGGCGCCTCATGCGCGCGCGTGGCGTGCCGGCTTTGGCCAGGATTTCATGTCGCGTGCCGATGGCTACCCAGGTTTCAGCAAGGCTTACGGGCTAAAGTTTGTGGACCAGCCTCGCGAGATGAACCTGGCGCTTACTTACATCGCTCTTTCAGCAGGACAAGTTGATTTGATCGCCGGCAATTCCACGGAAGGGAGAATCGCCGCGCTTGATCTGGTGCAGCTCGACGATGATCGCCGCTACTTTCCACCCTACGAGGCAGTCTACCTGGTTCGCCCGACAACTTTATCTGCGGTTCCAGCGCTCGCCGAGGTCTTGAACAGACTCGCCGGCGCGATCTCGACTGACGAGATGCGGCAGCTAAACTACGAGGTAGATGCGAACAAGCGGGGACAGGCGGAAGTCGTGCGCGAATGGATCAAGAAAAAGAGTTTTTGAACCTGCGAAGCAGGTGACAGAATAGAGCCTGGGGCGTGAGCCCCAGGAAAACATGAGTTGAGATGTCAGCCCGTGAAACGGGGCGACAGAGGTTTCGTTCAAAACGTTGTTTACCCTGGCCGCTGTCGCCCGCTGACGCGGGCTCTGCACCGCTTTCACGCTTAACCCTGGGGCTTACGCCCCAGGCTTTATGCTTACGTCCGCTCCGCGGACTTCAAACTGACGAAAGGCAAAAAGCAGAATGGGTTATCAGCGGTTGCTCCTGGTTATCGCCATCTCGCTCGGGTCTTGGAGTGCGTTTCCGCAAACTCAATCAGTCGCCAGTAAGCTCGATACCGTTTACCTGCTCAAGCCCGCGCGGGTCTTCGACGGCGTATCAGCCCGACTGCATGACAACTGGGTCGTGCTTGTTCGCGGCGAAAAGATTGAAGCGGTTGGCCCTCTGAACGAAATCAAAGTGCCCGCGGACGCGAAAGTGATCGAGTTGCCCCGGATGACGCTCATGCCAGGGCTGATTGACGCGCATTCTCACGTACTGCTTCATCCCTACAGCGAAACTTCATGGAACGACCAGGTCGCGCGCGAAGCTTTGAGTTTGCGTGTAGCGCGGGCCACGAACCATTTGCGCAGCACTCTGCACGCCGGCTTCACCACCATTCGCGACCTCGGCACCGAAGGCGCGGGTTATGCCGACGTTGGGTTGAAACAGTCAGTGCAGCAGAAAATCATTCCCGGTCCGCGCCTGATCGTGACCACGCGCGCGATAGTGGCGACTGGCACCTATGGGCCAAAGGGCTATGCTTCCGAATGGAGCGTTGCGCAGGGTGCGGAGGAAGCTGATGGTGTTGACAGCCTGACGCGCGCAGTGCGCGAACAGATCGGCAAAGGCGCAGACTGGATCAAGGTGTATGCTGACTATCGCTGGGGAGCCGGCGGCAGAGCACATCCTACGTTTACCTTGGACGAGTTGAAGCTCATCGTCGAAGTTGCCGGGAGTGCCGGCGTTCCAGTAGCTGCACATGCTGCGAGCCCGGAAGGAATGCGACGCGCGATTCTCGCCGGCGTCGAAACGATCGAGCATGGCGATGGTGGAACACCGGAATTGTTTCGCCTGATGAAGGAACGTGGCGTCGCATGGTGCCCGACCTTGTCAGTTGCTTCCGGTGCGAACATTGAGCGCAAGAAGCTTGTGTTCAAGCACGCTCTGGCTGCGGGAGTGACCATTGCCAGCGGCAGTGATGTAGGAGTGTTTGCTCACGGAGACAATGCGCGCGAAATCGAACTGATGGTCAGCTGGGGCATGCCCCTCGTTGATGCTCTGCGATCTGCCACCTCGATCGATGCGCGCGTCTTGCACATGGAAGACGAGATTGGGCGGGTGAAGACTGGCCTGCTGGCTGATCTGATCGCTGTTGAAGGTGATCCGACGACCGATGTGTCATCTCTGCGGCGAGTGCGTTTCGTAATGAAGGGCGGCGAGGTTTATCGCCACGAAAAGTAAAACACCCATCCCATCTATCAACTCCTTGGAGTGCGGCGACCTGTCGCCGCTTTGGCCAGCGAACGGACCGCAATTCCAAAAGTGAACCGTCGGACGAAGGCGCCGACAGGTCGGCGCACTCCAAGGAGTAGTTCGCTGTCGAAACGCCTGCGTTGGGAACTAAAGTTTTTTACAAGGAGAAACAATGACAATTATCGATCTAATAGTTTTGCTAATCATTGCCGGGCTTTGCGGCGCGCTGGGCCAGGCAATCAGCGGCTTCTCGCGCGGAGGTTGTCTGGTTTCGATTGCGCTGGGATTTATCGGCGCGCTGCTCGGACAATGGCTGGCGACTAAATTGGGATTACCTGAGATTCTTCCCGTGCGGATTGGCGGAGTGGGCTTCCCGATCGTTTGGTCGATAATCGGTTCGGCCTTATTCGTGGCGGTGATCTCACTTGTGAGTCGCCGGCGAACGTGAAGACGACCGATGACGGCTGACCGAGGCTGCTTCAAATCTCCCGTCGCCGGTCATCCGTCGTCGGTCGTCGGTCGCATTTCTCAAGGAAGCGTCGCGGCCCGCACCTGTTCGTCCTGCGTACGGCGAAAATCTTCCAGCTTCGCGCGCAATTCAGGTCGGCTGTTGGCGAGAATAGCCACGGCAAAGAGCGCGGCATTGGTGGCGCCGGGTTTGCCAATCGCCAGTGTTGCCACCGGAATTCCGGCGGGCATCTGAACCGTTGACAGCAGAGAATCCATTCCGTTGAGCGCATCGCTTTTCATCGGTACGCCGAGCACCGGCAAGGTGGTGTGCGCGGCGAAGACTCCGGCTAAATGAGCTGCCCCTCCCGCGGCGCAAATCAAAACTTCCACTCCGCGCGCGGCGGCGCTCGAAGCAAACTCCGCCGCCAACTGCGGTGTCCGATGCGCAGAGATGACGCGACACTCGTGTTCAATTCCAAACTCTGTAAGCTTTTCATCAGCGTGGCGCATTGTCTCCCAGTCAGACTTGCTGCCCATGATGACCGCGACTAATGGATTTGAGGCCTCAGGACTCATTGATTGCGTTTCTCCAATTCGTTTAAGTAGAACAGGCATTCTTGCCTGTCTCTCTTTGTTAAGACCAAAGTTTGGCTCTCGTGTCAGCCTCTGGCGGCACCCGGGACAGGCAGGAATGCCTGTCCTACCAGTTACTCGGTATTAAGATTCTTCTCGTTCTTTATTTCTGTGCTGTCCGGATTCTGCGCTCCCGGAACTTCTCCTCCGGGAACCAGTTTCTCTTCATCCGGTTTTTGCAGGTCCCGAAGTTCCTCAGTTGGGCCCTTTTCAATTTCAGCAGCACGTTCGGGAGCGTTTGCTTCGTCTTGGTTCATCGTAGTTGTCCTTCCTTGGCTGTCCTTTCTCATTGTCGGGCGAACAAAACTCAAGCGCCCTGATCGAGTGAATAGCCGCGTTCGCCATCGAAGTTGTAGAGATTCTCAGTCTTGATGAAATCGTAGCCAGCATCGCCAACGCGTTTGAGCAAAGAAATTATCTGCGCGTGCACGACAGTCTCCTCCGCGTCTGAGATGAACCGGCAGCGCCAGTGGTCCGAACAGAAAGTTTCGGCATGACCACCCGGCCAAACTTTGACACCGCGGTTGCTCATCATCTCCAGTTTCAGCCCATCACCCGCGAGCTGGGACAAGCCGTCGCCAAGGTCGTCGGCTGTGCCTTTGGTCCAATCAAGAAACACGTCGACGCCAACAAGGTCTTTCCTGGCCCGAGGTCTCGCCGGTCGAGCTACTTTCTCAACTTCATTCGACTCAGCCGCAGCTTTGTAAGCGGCCGCCTTCAGCGTTTGCGGTTTTTGGCCGACACGCGCAGCAACTGCTTCCGCAAATTCTTTCGTTCCCACTTTCTCCTTACTCTTGCCCTCTTCGTAAATGTCGTATGTATGAATTCCATCTTCAATGGTACGCAGCCAGGCGTTATGAACTCGTTCAGCTTCCTCAGTGAGGCCGACGTGGACCAGCATCATTACTGCGCCCAACAGTAACCCGGAAGGGTTCGCCAGATTTTGTCCGGCCCGGCGTGGCGCTGAGCCATGAATCGCCTCAAACATCGACACGTGCTCACCGATATTGGCAGAACCCGCGAGGCCGACGGAACCTGCGATTTGTGCAGCAACGTCTGACAGCACGTCACCATAAAGATTTGGCATCACCAGCACATCGAATATCTCCGGTGTGTCCGCCAGCTTCGCGGCGCCGATATCAACAATCCAGTGCTCGTTTTCGATCTCCGGATACTCCGCCGCGATCTCATCAAACACCTTGTGGAAGAGACCGTCCGTCAGCTTCATGATGTTGTCTTTAGTGAAGCAGGTGACCTTCTTGCGACTGTTCCGGCGCGCGTATTCAAATGCATAGCGCACGATCTTTTCCGACCCTGGTCGCGAAATCAGTTTCAAGCACTGCATCACCTGTTCAGTTTGGCGGTGTTCGATGCCGGCGTAGAGATCTTCCTCATTTTCGCGCACGATGACCGTGTCCATCACCGGATGCTTGGTATCGATAAACGGATGATAGGAAACGCACGGACGGACGTTTGCGTAAAGCCCAAGAGTTTTGCGAACAGTGACGTTAAGACTTTTGAACCCACCGCCCTGGGGCGTCGTGATCGGAGCCTTCAGAAACACTTTGGTGCGCCGCAGGGAGTCCCACGAGCTCGGTTCAATCCCCGAACTGTTCCCGGCCAGATAAACTTTTTCACCGATGTCGATCGTTTCAATATCAAGGTCGGCGCCCGCTGCCTTGAGAATGTGGAGCGTCGCCGCCATGATTTCGGGGCCGATGCCGTCGCCGTGCGCAACGGTGATAGGAACACGTTTAGACATATCGAAACAGGACCTTTCGCGAATTGATTAAACTTGAGTGTGAAGCAATATATTCCAAAC
>Ga0190272_10000034_pt1 | contig 112507 bp, 113 predicted proteins | sample Popmic504T_FD_133746 | JGI IMG/M metagenome (GOLD analysis project Ga0190272, IMG submission 133746) | Populus adjacent soil microbial communities from riparian zone of Shoshone River, Wyoming, USA - 504 T | ecosystem: Environmental > Terrestrial > Soil > Riparian zone | place: USA: Wyoming... | reverse complement strand
TCGTTCGTGCCATCAAACCGTGCTTACCCTTCAGTGCCTTGCCGCGCGGACAACGTGAACGATCTCGTCATTTCGCACTCCCCAAACGATCTCGCCGTTATCAACTCGCCGACGCCCGTTTCGTTGCAGGCGGGCTAAGTTAGTGCGTATGACCCTAGAGCCGGGGGTGGGGATAGCTCGAAACTCCAGCGGGTGTAAACTGGCGACGTGATTCTTGCGACCGTTACCGGCGGCACGACGTCGGCAAAATTTACACATCCCTATAACTGGCGTAAGGTCTTGATTCCCGTGTCAGTTACCTCGGAGATGCGGCCCGAAATGAATGCCCAATTAGCAACGGCAATGCCGCCCGCCCATTCGTGCCCGCAAAGTCCCTCCCTGTGGCACGAGCGGCTCAGTCCAACTTGGCTCCATCCGAAATCCTGACATTGTCGCGTCAACACATTCGCCGCGGTCTCACATGCACTGCGACTGGCGCGTGCTCCCGGCGTGGCGGATTCCGGATAGAGCTTCTGACGTTAGCCCGACGGAATATCGCTGGCGCGGAGGCGGGCCGTACTCAGGGCCGAAGCCTTCTCGAAGACCTATGGTCACCTAGAATGTGGGTTGATGCACGTTCTTTACACCGCACGGGTGGCAGATCCTGTCCTCGAGGAGAACTGGCAGCGACTAGGGATCGCATCCACGTTCATATCGCATGATTACGTGATCGAGGTCCTGAGCGACCCGCTGCGGCGCGGCACGCTCTGGGCAGACGCCGTAGTTGTGTTTAGCGACCATTTCGGCCGGCTGCCGGAGCAATACCGTCCTAAGGCCGGAGAGTCGTTGCGTCCGGCCGCAGCCGTTGCTCTCTCGGTTCGTTTTCGTCGAATGGACGATAGCGTGGCGATGTCCGATGGTCGCAAGTGGAACGCACTGCCGATCGTCGTTCTCACGATGACCGATCTCGATCACGCGGAAGCGGCGGGTGCGGTCGCGACTGCAACACTGATGGGAATTTCCCGAATCGAAGTCGCCGGTCTGCTCGACGTCAAAAGTTCGGGGGGCGAGGTCATCAGATCGACGATCAAGAAGTACCGTCAAGACATGCTAAACGAGCTCGACAACCTCGGGTTCGTGGTGCGATATGAGGGCGGGCGATACCGTCTCGGTCCAGCTCTGAAGACGCGCGGCGAACTCACGGGGCACTATTACTTCGGCCCGGCCGATCAGCGCCGATCGGAGTTTGTGACGATAGACCGCGATCTCTCTGCTATTCAGCTCGAGACTGAAATGTTCGAGGCGCTGATCAATCGTGAAGACGTAACGGAAGGCAGCCTGCAGCGGTTCTTTGAGGAATACCCTCACTTTTTATCTCAGCTAGCGATGCCGCTTCCTCATGTGCAACTCCATGATACGGCAGGGAGGTTGCTCATCCCGGATTTCATTCTCAAGCCGCTCGTAGCAATGCAGCGTGACTCACGATGGGAGGTGCTCGACCTGAAGCGACCGCAGGCAAGCATCATCGTCGGTAAGGGAGCACGGCGACGTTTCTCGCATGAGGTCATGGAAGCAATACGGCAGCTCCGGGATTATGGGGACTACTTCGCAGATCCTCGCAATGCCACTTCTGTTCGAGCAGCTTTGGGCCATCAGCTTCAACGGCCAAAGCTTGCTGTGCTTATTGGCCGTCTGTTGGAGCCGAATGTCGAAGCATTAGAGATGGAGCAGGCCAGATTACCGGATGTCAGAATCGTCACCTACGATGAAATTCTGGCGCAACAGCGAACACTCATCTAATCGCGGGCTGACTTCGCTGGAGCTGGCGCGGACCGGCTTCGGCCCGGCGGCCGAGCCGCCTGGGCCGAACCCTAGCGTCGCGGCGTCATGCAGGTTGCAGATCGCGTGTTCGCTGTCCAGCGGTATACGCGGCAACCTGCCTGCCGCAGAGGCTTCGGCACGCGGGCCCTTGGCCGCGCAGCTCAGCGTGAGATGCGTTAGCCGGACGAAGGCAGACGCAGACACACCGCATCTCGGCGACCGTCGAGGCATTCTGTTCGCTACCGCGGCAACCGGAGGCGCGGTTCCCTTCGGACTCGATGCAGTTCATCGACCGCCAATGTCCGTAGCTGTTCCCGGTCGTGACTTTTACTGCAACGCTGACGACGCGTAGATCGTACAGGCGCCCCGAGGATGACCGGAGGGCCAACGAAGGCGGCACCGCGCGGGGCGGTGGCGCTGGCCGCCACACCTTCCGAGCTCCCACTCCCAGCTCGGTTAACGATGCGCTACGATGCGGAGCAACTGTCCCCGCGCTAAATTTGATATTGAAAGGATACGATTAGGATGAGACTGGTCGCTGTCTTTCTTGCGATTTGCACGTTCGCCGTGCGCGCCGTTGGCCAGGCCCCTGCGTATTTTCTGTGGGACGGTCGGCAACTAACACCCGCGTATAACGACCCGGCAGAAGCGAACGTCACGGAGTGGCGCATATGGCTGTTCAAGAAGAATCAAGAACAGCGCACCGGGCAACAATGGGGGGCCATCTCAGCCGACACACTTTCGGCAGTTCAAGATAAGTTGCTGAAAGCTCAGAAGTTCGAGGATCGCTACGAACGATGGTGTAAGTGTGATTACGGCTCCGCCACGCACAAAAATCCTAGTGCTCCGATCGCCGTTACCGAGCCGGCACGCGCGTCTCGCGCCGCCAGCGCCATGAAGGATCTGCGCGACCGTCTCGAATCCGTGCATGACGCGTACGAAGCTTTTGCGGCGGCACGCGACATGGCCAGCGAGGCTAGTGCGCCGTCGTTGCCTAGTCTCGGCGAGTTCATGTCAAAACTGAAAGACGCTCACGAGACCGCCGCTGAGATTGACCACACGCTATCGAGCGCTACCGCGTCCGCACTCACGTCCGTCGGCGATCAACTCGATCGCTTGACACATCAGATCGAGTCCTCCCACGACGCGTATCAGCGAGCAAAGCGAGCCGCACTGCCTCCGTCTCTGGGCTGGGCTTCACACCGAACGAAGTTTACTGAGCAAACGGTGGAGTTTATCGCTGGTGGCGTCATCATCCATAACATCGTCGCCAACGCAGACAAGCCGCCGATGGAATGGCATAAAACGATTCGATTTGATCAGATCGGCCAGATCGCATTGACACGCGACGGATTGGTAATACGAGCGAAGCCTGATGCGCCATGCAAGTTACTGAGAATGAACGTCCCGGGATTGGACGACGGGGCGGACGATTGTCTCGGAGCCGACCTTCAACTCGATGACCGCGAGCAATTGCGAGCCGCGTACCTTTACTTCGAGGAGCACGCGCCGTCCGCCAAAGCAATGTTATGCGAGACAGGTTGGTGCTGAAGTCGGTTTGGCCGTGGGCGGCCGAACGAATAACGATCCGATCGCCGCGCTTTTACGCACGAGTGTACGCGGGCCTAGAATCACTTCTTGGCTCGTCGTAGGTGCCGCCGGCTAACTTTGGTGTGAAGCTGTCACGGCCGGGCTTCGGCCCGGCAGCCGAGCTGCCTACGTCATTGCCCGCGTGACGGCGTCACGGCGGTTGCAGCTCGCGACGCGTTGCCTGCAACTCATTCGCGGCAACCGCCGCGCCGCTCGGGCTTCGGCACGCGGAACCGGCCGTGCAGCTTACACCAAGGACGTTAGCCGGACGCAAAGAACGACAACCGAGTTCGACGACGGCGGCCACGATGCCGGTCATCCCGTCGGGACCTGACTTGACCAACGGCGACGTCACAATTACGCTCGGTTCCTCGCGGAGGAGGCAATTATGTCAGATACCGGAGTGTACGACGCGATCCAGACAAAGTCCCTTCGAATTGTTGACGCAAACGGTAAGACTCGGCTTATGCTCGCGACTCTGCCTACTGGCCGCGCAGGTATTCTTTTGATTGACCAGAACGACAGGCAACGCGGAACGTTCGAAATGCTGCCTGATGGCGAGACGCGGCTTGCACTTCTGGACTCAAGCGGCAAGCCGAAATTACAAGTGATGCTAGATAATGACGATACCGCCTCTATCCGCACGTGTGACTCCATCGAGGCGATGACAGTCGAAGCGCGACGCATGGTAGTCCTCGACTCAGACGAGACACCGCGAATAATGATGACGACCGAAGAAACCGGAACGGCCGGCGTGGCCGTTGGTGACGCGGCCATGAAAATTCGCGCTCAGATGGCGGTTCTTGGTGATGGGACCGCAAAAGTGCTCCTGAGCAATGCTGAAGGTGAATCCCGAGTTCAGCTTTATGTCAATTCTGATGAAGAGCAACACGCCGGGCTCATGATTTACTATCGAAATTCAGCAACGTGGTTCATCCTCGCCGGCGATGGAAAGCAGAACGGCGTCATGGGTACAGTTGATCCGTCCGGCAATATTTCGTGGAGGGGGTTCTAGCGTCATGCGGCCACAGGTGGAACGGCGCTCAGAATGCAGACTTTCGTAACCCGACAGATTTCTGCGCTAAAAACCGCGCCAGAACAGATCGCCGTCTGGATCGAGGCCGATAAGAATTGGTCGGTTCTCACCGTCGACCGAAGCGACGATCGCTGGCTTGCCATCTCGATAACACAGAAGTAGTGCCGCTCGTCCGTCATCCGTTAGTGTTAACTCGACACGGCGCCCGATGTCCCGGTCGTGCAGCATCAACGTCGTGTCACCGTCACTACCCATCCCGAGAAACGCTCTTTGCTCGCCATCACGCCCAACGAAAAGTATCGCCGCGCGTCCGTCGTCGGCGGTCGTAATGACAATTCGCGGTACGCCCGCGCTATCAACGATCTCAAGCGACTTCGTTCGAAGACTGTCGTACACACCAACAGCTGGGGCCATGTGTCGCCTCCTTCCGCTATCGCGCGCGAACTACTTCGTGTCCCTTCGGACACTTGATGGTGTTTACCCAGAACGACGTGTCCGCGTGCTGATAACAGACGTAGTACTGACATCGCGGACACCAATACGCCTCGCTAAGACTAATTTGATGTCCGCCCGGAACACACTGTACTCGCTCGCTCATGCCGAGTCCTCCCACCGTAAGGAGTGATCCGGAACGACTGTTCCCTACTAACGGTCGTCAACCACCGTTTGCGGCCAGCGCCGGCTAACTTTGGCGTGCGGCCGCGGCCCGGCTTCGGTACGGCACCGAGCTGCCTCCTTCAGGGAGCATGCCGAGCAGCGCGGCCGCCACAGGATGGATCTCATACGCGAGCGCCTTCTGGGTCCCGGACACGGCGAACATCCCGAGTCCCATCGCGTCGAACAGCAACACCAGGCGCTGCAGCCGGGCGGGCGGAGGGAGCAGAGCGCAGGAGCGCTCGACCTGCTCCTGCGCCCCGCCCCCTCCGCCCTCCTCCCTACTCCTGGACAAGCGTGCCGGATTTGATCGCCTGCGGAGCTCGTCTCAGGATCTCCCTTCGGGCGATGGCGTAGCCGAGAATGGCGTCGACCAGCATGCGTCGGCCGTCGCGGGAGAGCAGGATCAGGATCTTCTGCTTCACCTCGCGCACTTCCACGATGTCTTCCCAGCGCATCCAGTGGCCGTGCCTGCCGAACCACGTCAGGAGGCGGTTCTCGTACTTCACGCCGAAGTCGCTGAAATAGATGTGATCGCCGTACTGGAGGACCATGGCTACGACCGTGCCGAGGAAGAGCAGGACCAGGCCGGCCATGGGCAGGAACTTGTAATCGGTCGGGTGCTCGGCCAGGTACATGAAGAAGATGGCCGCGGAGCCGAATGCCGCCGCACACGAGATGATGCGCGACACCGGCGGGCGCTCGAAGACGAGGAGGTTGTCGTCCTTCATCGTTTCACCAGTAGTAACACAATGTGGGGCGGGCTTCAGCCCGGCCTTCCGTTACAATCCCGCGCCTCATGCGCTGGTCTCGATATTTCATTCAAACGCTTCGTGAAGTGCCCGCCGACGCGGACGTCATCTCGCAGAAACTGATGATGCGCGCCGGGATGATCCGCAAGGTCGCGGCCGGCATCTACACCTACCTGCCGCTCGGCCTCCGCTCGGTCCAGAAGCTGGAGACCATCGTCCGCGAGGAGATGACCCGGGCCGGCTCGACCGAGCTGCTGATGCCGGCCATCCAGCCGGCCGAGCTGTGGATGGAGTCGGGCCGCTGGCAAAAGTACGGAAAAGAGCTGCTCCGGATCAAGGACCGCCACGACCGCGATTTCATCTTCGGGCCGACGCACGAGGAAGTGATCACCGACACGGTGCGCGACGCGGTCAACTCGTACCGCCAGCTCCCGGTCAGCCTCTACCAGATCCAGACGAAGTTCCGCGACGAGGTCCGCCCGCGCTTCGGCCTCATGCGCGGCCGCGAGTTCATCATGAAGGACGCGTACTCGTTCCACGCGACGCGGGAATCGCTGGACGAGACCTACGACGCCATGCGGGACGCGTACACGCGGATCTTTCATCGCTGTGCGTTAGACCACGTACCGGTCGAAGCCGATACCGGCAATATCGGCGGCTCGGCCTCGCACGAGTTCATGGTGCTGGCACAGTCGGGCGAGGACGCGGTCGTGAGCTGCCCGAACTGCCGCTACGGGGCGAACGTGGAGAAGGCGACGTCGAAGTTTTTCGACGATGAAGTCGAGCCCGCGCCTTCCGAAGCCATCGCCGAACTGCACACGCCGGGGACGCAGACCATCGACGATGTGGGCCGCTTCCTCGACAAGCCGACGTCGCAACTCGTGAAGACGCTGGTCTTCGACACGGACCTGGGCCCGGTGATGGTGCTGGTCCGCGGCGACCGCGAGGGCAACGAGATCAAGATCAAGAATCACCTCGGCGCGACGACCATGGAGCTGATCGCCGAGAACCGCTTCGAGGACGCCACCGGCGGCCCGGTCGGCTACTGCGGCCCCGTCGGCACGAAGTGCGCGCGCGTGCTGGCCGATTTCTCGCTGAAGGGCCGCAAGCGCTGGATCGTCGGCGCCAACAAGCGCGATCACCATCTCGACTACGCCGTCCCCGGCCGCGATTTCCCGGAGCCGGAGTACGGCGATTTCACGACCGCCGTCGCCGGCGATCCGTGCGTGCGCTGCGGCACGGCGCTGGAGATCTACCGCGGCATCGAGGTCGGCCACATCTTCAAGCTGGGGACGAAGTACTCCGAGGCGATGCACTGCGAGTTCCTCGACGAGAGCGGCAAGCGCGTCCCGATGATCATGGGGTGCTACGGCCTCGGCATCGGCCGCACGGTTGCTTCGGCCATCGAGCAGAGCCACGACGCGGACGGGATCATCTGGCCGATGCCGATCGCGCCGTTCGAGGTGCTGGTGACGGTGATCGGCAAGGAAGAGAACGTCCACCAGGCGGCGGCGGAGGTCTACGAGAAGCTTCTCGCCGCCGGCATCGACGCGTTCCTCGACGACCGCGACGAACGTCCGGGCGTGAAGTTCAAGGACGCCGACCTGATCGGCTTCCCCCTTCGCATCGCCGTCGGCGCGAAGAGTCTCGCCAACGGCCAGATCGAGTGGAGCTGGCGCAAGGACCGCGCGAAGCAGCTCGGCGCGCCGGACGAGGTGCTGGCGGCGGTGATCGAGGGCGTGCGGGCGGGGCGGGTGTAACGAGTCGTCGAGTCGCCGTGACGTCTACGCAGAACGCTTTCATTGCATCCATGCAAAGAAAGACGACCGTGGGCCTCCGGCCGATGCGATCGGCGGCGCTTGTCGGCCAAGCCTGAATGCACACCTGTCGACGGAACACGTGTTTGCGCGACGGCCTGGGCACAACAAGCGCCGCCGGTCGCACCGGCCCGCCGGAGGCCTATCGTCGTCTCCCTTTCGTGGCTCCAATGCGAGCATCCTGTTTAGACGACTCGACGACTGGAAGACTCGTCGTCTATCCTGCGCGTATGCGTAAGCTCCTGCTCGCCATCGCTCTTCTCGCCGTTCCTGCGTTCGCCCAGAACGTCGACATCGAGGCCCTCTCCGGCCTGCAGTTCAATTTCGGCAATCCGGGCGCGCGCTCCCTCGGCATGGGCGGCGCGTTCCTCGGCCTGGCCGACGACGCCTCGGCCGCGGAAGCGAATCCGGCCGGCCTGACCATCCTGCGCAAGCCGGAAGTCTCCATCGAGGCGCGCAACTACCTCGAGCAGCAGCTCTTCACCACCAGCGGCACGTTCCCCGCGGTCGAGCGCACGCCCTTCACGCACCACAGCAACCGCGTCGTGCTGACGTTCGCCAGCGCGGTCTACCCGATCAAGAACAAGTTCACCCTCGGCGTCTACTACCACGAGCCGCTGAACAACGAGGGCGGCGGCGTGGTGGCGCCATTCGAGGATCCGGTCACCGGCGCCGTCACGCCGCTGCCGAACTTCTTCCTCCCCGCGGAGAACAACCAGATCATCGGCAGCCCGATCACGCGCCAGCAGTGCCTCGACCGTCGCCGCGAGACGAACAATCCCTTCTCCTGCCTCGAGTTCCGGGTCGACCCGTTCGTCTCGGCGCTCTCGGTGCGGCAGCGGACGTACGGCCTGGCCGGTGCGTGGCAGGTGCATCCGAAGCTCTCCGTCGGCGCGACGGTGCGCCACCAGCGTTTCCTGGAATCGGCCCTGACGGTCCGCTACAGCCAGCAGTTCGTCCCGCGCCAGATCGTGGTGCAGGCCACGGCCAGCGTCGAGAACGGCCAGGTCGAGTCGGTCGAAGAGACCGACACGACCTTCACGGCGGGCTTCAAGTGGTCGCCGTTCGAGAAGCTGAGCATCGGCGGCGTGTACAAGCAGGGGCCGCAGTTCGAGGCGCCGCTCTTCTACGCCGACACGGCCTCCGCGTTCCAGTTCGGCCAGGTGGCGAACACGAATTTCCACGTCCCCGACGTGGCCGGCCTCGGCGTGTCATTCCGTCCGATCCCGGTGCTGACGATCAACGTCGACGCGGTGCACGTGAAGTACTCGAACCTGGTTGACGACTTCGTCAGCGCCGTGGCCGAGGTGCGGGCGATCGGGAATCCGTTCAAGGCGAACGACGTCGTCGAGCTGCACGCCGGCGCCGAGTACTTTTTCGCCACGAAGATCCCCTTCGCCCTGCGCGCCGGCTACTGGCGCGACCCGAAGCACTCCATCGAATGGGACGGCCCGCTCAACCACCCGAACTTCATCGCCGAGGCGATGCTGTATCCGGAAGGAGAAGACCAGGACCACTTCTCCGTCGGCGCCGGCCTCGCCTGGCCCCGCTTCCAGATCGACGCCGCCTACGACACGTCGAAGCACTACAAGGTGGGGAGCATCTCGCTGGTGACGCGGTTCTGACTACTGCAGCGCATCCAGCCCCACGTCCATCAACTCGTACTCCCGCCACCCGGCAAAGTCGTAATGCCACCATTCCGAGGGGAGCGGCTCGAAGCCGTGTCTGGTCATGACCTCGCGCAGCAGGGCGCGGTGGGCGAGGGCGTCGGCGGGCAGGTCGGTGAAGGCGTGCGCGGCGCGCTCGGTGAAGTCGTCGTAGCCGGTGGGCATCGGGACCTCTTCGCCCGTGGCGAGGGAGATCAGCGTCAGGTCGACGGCGGCGCCGCGATTGTGGCGTGAGCCTTTGGCGGGATCGGCGACGTAGTCCGGGTTTTTGATCGGCTCCCACATGGCCTCGGTCACGCGATACGGGCGATAGGCGTCGAAGACCTTGATGCCGAGGCCGCGCGGGGCGAGGTCGCGTTGCACGTTCTGCAGGGCGCGGGCGGCGGGGGCGCGGAGATATGCCTTCGCGACCGGGTAGAGCGGCGTCTTCATGAAATTGTTCGCCGTGGCGTAGCGGACGTCGATGGGGATGCCGAGCTTTTCCAGGTCGACGAGGCGCTTCTCCGGGTTCGTCCGCGCGATGCGCTGGTACGTGGCGGCGTCGGGGACGACCTGCAGTCCGTAGCGGTTGGCCGGCACCGTGACGGCGCATGCGACGAGGAGGAAAACAGTGACGGCGGTCAGGGCGGCGCGCATGGCGCACATCGTAAGCGGTCAGCTTGCTGATGCGACGCTGATCCGCCCGAACCAAGTGGGCATGACACCAGGGTTTGTCATCCCGAGCGTGAGTCGAGGGACCTGGGTGGGCGGGCGGCACGATGCATGAGCCACGAGCCGTGTGCCGCACACCCACCCAGGTCCCTCGACTCACGCTCGGGATGACAGCAAAGTCAAAGGCGCTGTTGCCGGTGTCACGTGCGGTAATGTATCGGCCCAGATGGAGCTCGACATCTTCTTCTCGATCTGCCAGACCGAAGTGGACGGCTATATGCCGAGCGAGCGGGTCATGTTCGAGAACTTCTTCGAACAGATCGAGCTCGCCGATCGCCTCGGTTTCGGCACCGCCTGGGTCGCGGAGAGCCACCTCTCCACCGAGACCCAGAAAACCAATCCCGGCGCGGTCATCCCGCACTTTGTCGGCGAGATCGGGCTGAACACCGACATCCTCCAGCTCGCGCACCGCGTCTTCGCGCGCACGCGGCAGATCGGAATGGGCTCGGCCATCATGAACATCCTCTGCAACGGCGGCCCGATCGCCGCGGCGGAGCGCATCAAGACCTTCCTGGCCCTGCACGGTCTCGACGAGCAGGAGCGCCGCACGCTGACCGTCGGCTTCGCGTCGGGACGCTTCCCCTTCATCAACGTCCCCTACGGCATCGTGCCGCGCGATCCCGTCGAAGCGGCGGCGTGGCCGGTGGTGAAGAACAAGATCTTTGAGGAGGCGACGGAGATCTTCCTCCGCCTGCTGAAAGGGGAGACGCTCAGCTCGCGGGACATCGCGCCGCGGTCGCTGCAGCGCGCCGATTTCCGGGGCGACGCCGACTGGCAGCGCGCCGTCGACGCCTACGGTCAGTATGTCGACGAGATCCCGCTGGCGCCGCGCTGGCGCTTCCCGAACCTGAAGATCGTGCCGCAGGAATCGCGCATGGACCTGCTGCGCCTCTCGATCGGCTCGCACGATCCGGCCACGCAGATCTTCGCCAACACCATCTTGCCGGTGGGCGTGTTCAACCTCTCCATCACGCCCGGCGACGAGATCGAGCAGACCAACACGCGCATGCTCACGCACTACCACCCCGACGGCGGCGGCTGGCAGCGCCGGCTCATGCCGCGCACGGTGCTGGTCTTCATCAACGACGACGACGGCGCGAAGGCGGCCGACGAGGCACGCGACGCGCTCTCGAACTACTGGCGCGCGCTCGAAGGCACGCTGGACGAGGAGAAAGTCCGCCGCGCCACGAACAACGCCCTGGTCGGCGACGCCGAGTCCATCGCCGGACAGATGCAGGAGCGGTTCGATCCGGCGGACCGGCTGATGCTCTGGTTCGACTTCAATAATCACGACTCGAAACGCGTCATGAAAAATATGTCTGATTTCATGAACAAAGTGGCGCCGCGCTTCGCCTCGAGGCCCTCATGACCATCACCACCACCAACGAGGAACGGGCCGCGGCCACGGCCGCGTTCGACGAGAGCGCCGCTCCCAACTTCGCGCGGGCCATGCCGAACTGGCAGCCGCTGGTCGAGTACCGTCGCAACGGCGTGGCCGAGAACACGATCCACGGCGCGGTGTCGTGGGTCACGGGGCGGAACCTGCTCTACTCCTTCGGCGGCAACGTGGAGGTCTACGGCCGCTCCATGGTCAAGCCGATCATGATGAAGGTCTTCGCCAAGGAGTTCGCGCGCGAGCTGACGAGCGAGCAGCAGGCCATCTCCTGCGCCTCGCACAACGGCGACGCGGAGCACGTGGCCACGGCGCGCTCGATCCTGCGCGAGGCGGAGTGGGGAATGATGCAGGCGCCGCTCGACGTGCCGCTGGTGCAGTTCGGCCGGCAGGTGCGCCGCCCGCGCCGCTGGTACCACTGCTGCTCCGGCAAGCACGCGGCCATCCTGCGCGGCTGCCGCGTCCGCGGCTGGCGCCGCGTCGGCTATGTCTGGCCGCACCATCCCTTCTTCCAGGAGTACCTGGCCTACCTGCGCGGCGTGCTGGCGCCGGACTGGACGAACGGCACGATCGCCAAGGACGGCTGCGGATTGCCGACCGTCTCGATGACGGTCACGGACCTGGCCCGGCTCTTTGCGAACCTGGTCACGGAGAAGGACCAGGACTGGATCTGGAACGCGATGATCGCGCATCCGGATCTCATCGGCGGCTTCAATCGCCTCGACTCGACGATCCTCAAAGCCTGCGGCGGCCGCGTCCTGGCCAAGGAAGGCGCGGACGGGCTCCTCGGCCTCTCCATCGAGCATCCCGAGTTCCCCGAGGGGCTGGGCGTGGTGGTCAAGATCGCGCACGGATGGAACCCGCAGGCGACGTGGTACATCGCCCGCTACATCCTCGGCGTCCTCGGCTTCGAGTTCCGCAACCCGTACAAGCTGCGGCGCCAGAAAGCGTTCATCGTCCCCGAGGTCATCCCGCCGGGCCTGCGCGAGCGGATGGCCGCCATCGTGCCGTGGGATTCGTGGGACCCGGATATCGACCGGTGGGAGTTCGATCCCCAAAGTTTTATCCCGAGCGATAGCGAGGGATCCCCGGTGGCACCGCGATGAGCATCCCCAGTGGCGAAATGGTCCAGGCTGCACCGGAGATCCCTCGCTCCGCTCGGGATAAAATTAAGAACTTCATCAACGGCGCATTCGTCGATCCGCGTGCGGGCGCGTATTTCGACGACGTCAATCCCGCGACGACCGAGGTCCTCGCGGAGATCCCCGACAGCGACGAGCAGGACGTCGACGATGCCGCGCGCGCGGCCAAGAGCGCGTTTGCCTCGTGGAGCAGCACGCCGGCGGAGCAGCGCTCGCGCATCCTGCTGAAGATCGCGGATCTCATCGAGCAGAACCTCGAAGAGCTGGCCCGTCTCGAGAGCCGTGACAACGGCAAGCCGCTGTCGCTGGCCAGGCGGATGGACATCCCGCGCGCGGTGGCCAACTTCCGCTTCTTCGCCACGGCCATCCTCCACCAGTCGAGCGAGGCCCACGTCACCGACGCGTCCGCGCTGAATTACACACTGCGCCAGCCGGTCGGCGTGGCGGGGTTGATCTCGCCGTGGAACCTGCCGCTGTATCTGCTGTCGTGGAAGATCGCGCCCGCGCTGGCGAGCGGCAACACGTGCGTGGCCAAACCCTCGGAGCTGACGCCGCTGACCGCCAACCGGCTGGCCGAGCTGACCCTCGAGGCGGGCCTGCCGCCGGGCGTGCTGAACATCGTCCACGGCACGGGACCGAAAGCGGGCGCCGCGATCTGCGCGCATCCCGACATCCCGCTGATCTCCTTCACCGGCGGCACGGTCACCGGCGCGAAAGTGGCGGCGACGGCGGCGCCGATGTTCAAGAAACTGTCGCTGGAGCTGGGCGGGAAGAACCCGAACGTGATCTTCGCGGACGCCGATCTCGACGACGCCATCGCTACGTCCATCCGCTCGAGCTTCTGGAACCAGGGCGAGATCTGTCTCTGCGGCTCGCGCATCTTCGTCGAGCGCTCCATCCACGACGAGTTCGTGCAGCGATTCGCGGACGCGGCGAAGAAGCTGCGCATCGGCGATCCGCTCGACGCGCAGACGGACGTTGGCGCGCTGATCTCCGCCGCGCACCTGGAGAAGGTCACGGGCTACATCAAGCTGGCGCAGGACGAAGGCGGCACGATCGTCACCGGCGGCAACCGCGTCGACCGCCAGGGGTGGTTCGTCGAGCCGACGGTCATCACCGGCCTCGGATGCGACTGCCGCGTCCTGCAGGAAGAGATCTTCGGGCCGGTCGTGACGGTCACGCCGTTCGACGGCGACGAGGAGGCGGTACGCTTCGCGAACTCGACGCGCTACGGCCTCTCCGCGACGGTATGGACGCGCGACCTCAATCGCGCGCACAAAGTCGCCGCGCAACTGCACGCCGGCACGGTCTGGGTCAACTGCTGGCTCCTCCGCGATCTTCGCGTTCCCTTCGGCGGCATGAAGGACAGCGGCGTCGGCCGCGAGGGAGGATTCGAGTCACTCCAATTCTTTACGGAGGCGAAGAATGTCTGCGTCAAGCTTGGGTGAGCCGATGTCCGCCGTCCCCGCCGTCACCAGCGCCCGCGAGCGCGAGTGGAGTCTGGCCACCCGCGTCGCGTTCCGTTTCTGCTTCACGTTCCTGATCCTCTACAACCTCCCCTTCCCACTCGGCTTCGTGCCGAAGGTCGGCGCCGCGTTCCAGAAGCCGTGGGAGTGGCTGGTGCCGATCGCGGCGCAATCGCTGTTCGGCGTGAAGGCGGACGTGCTGCAGAACGGCAGCGGCGACACGACCTGGAACTACGTGCAGCTCTTTCTCATGGCGGCGATCTCCGCGGCCGTGGCGCTGGTGTGGTCGCTGATCAGTCGCGCCGCCAGCCATCCGCGGCTGCACCACTGGCTCCGCGTCTACGTCCGCTTCGCGCTGGCCTCGGTGCTGATCACGTACGGCGCGATCAAGGTCATCCAGTCGCAGTTCCCCGCGCCGTCGCTCGACCGCCTGCTGCAGCCGTTCGGCGAAGCCTCGCCGATGGGCCTGCTCTGGACATTCATGGGTGCCTCGTACGCCTATAACGTCTTTACCGGCGCCGGCGAGATTCTCGGCGGGCTGCTGCTGACGATGCGCCGCACGACGCTGGCCGGCGCCTTGGTCTCCGCGGCCGTGATGGGTCACGTAGCCATCCTGAATTTCTGCTACGACGTGCCGGTGAAGCTCTTCTCCTCGGTGCTGACGTTCATGGCCCTCTTCCTCATCGCGCCTGACGCGAAACGCCTGGCGGCGTTTCTCTTCGCCGGGCCGCCGCGGGCGGCGTGGTGGAAGGTCGCGGTGCGCACGGCCGTCGTGCTGGGCTTCCTGGGGATGTCGTTGTACCAGGCGCAGAAGGGGCGGAAGGAGTACGGCGATCTCTCGCCGCGCTCGCCGCTGCGCGGCGTCTGGAACGTGACCGAGCTTACGGTGGACGGCGTCGTCCAGCCGCCGGTGATCACGAACGAGTCGCGCTGGCGGCGGATGGTGTTCGACAGCACCCGCGGTATCTCGATCCAGCAGATCAGCGACAAGCGCAATCGCTACATGATCGAGCTCGGCAAGATCGACTTCACACTGAAAAAACGCGACGATCCGACCTGGAAAGCGGTGTTCCGCTACACCCGGCCCGACCCGCGCACGCTCGTCGTCGCCGGGACGATGGACGGCAAGACCGTCCACGCCACCATGCACCTCGACGCGCAGAAAGAGTTCCTCCTCACGACCCGCGGCTTCCACTGGATCAACGAGTACCCCTTCAATCGGTGACGACTATGACGACCAAAGGCGAAATCATCGGCGGCGTGCTGGCGCCGCATCCTCCGCACATCGTGTACGGCGACAACCATTGGCGCAACGAGCCAAAGTCGGAGTGCGGGTGGGAGGTGCTGCGCTGGGGCTACGAGCGCGCCCGGAAGCATTTCCTGGCCAAGAAGCCGGACGTGATCCTGGTGCACTCGCCGCACTGGCAGACCGTCATCGGCCACCACTTCCTCGGCCTGCCGGAGTTCCACGGCCTCTCGGTCGACCCGATCTTCCCGAACCTGTTCCGCTTCCAGTACGACGTGAAGGTGGACGTGGAACTGGCGGAGCTGATCGCGGAGGAAGGGAAGGAGATGGGGCTCATCACGAAGATGATGCGCAACCCGAACTTCCGCGTCGACTACGGCACGATCGTCTCCTGCCACATGATGAACCCCGAGTGGGACATCCCCATCGTCGGCATCTCCTCGAACAACTCGCCGTACTACTTTTCCAACGAGATGGGCCAGCAACAGATGGTGAAGCTCGGGCAGGCCACGAAACGCGCCATCGAAAAGAGCGGCCGCCGCGCCGTCCTCCTGGCCTCGAACACGCTCTCGCACCGCCACTTCACGACCGAGCCCGAGATCCCCGAGGACATGTCGCGCGAGCACGTGTACGAGCACTCCGGCTACCTGTGGGACATGCAGGTCATCGACCTGATGCGCACCGGCAAGACCAAGGAACTGATCGCCATCCTGCCGGAGTTCATGGACCACGCGGTCTCCGAGGTAAAGGCGGGATCGCTCGCGTGGATGCTCTCTGCTTTGGACTTTCCCGACTACCCCGCGGAGGTGTACGGCTATTGGACCGTCATCGGGACTGGCAACGCGGTGGTGGGGTGGGATCCGGTGCTGAAGGAGCGGGCGGTTTCGCAGGTTCGCTCCGCGGATTGAGGATTGAGAATTGAGGATTGAGGATTGAGTGACGGGCGAGAGATTCGTGAGCGTGTCTTTCGGTTCGCTTGCGACGTGGTCGTGCTGCACGACGCGCTTGCCACGCGCGGGGCGAGTGCGCGCGACATGAGTCGCCAGCTGATGCGTGCGGCGACGTCGGTCGGTGCGAATCTCGAAGAAGCCGATGCGGGGCAGAGTCGCGCCGACTTTCTCTCCAAGCTCTCGATCTCTCTGAAGGAAGCGCGCGAGGCGCTCTACTGGCTACGCCTCCTCCGCGCGACGAACAAACTGGACGCAACCGCCGATGCCCTGATCCATGAGTCCGACCGCATCGTGGCCGTACTCACCACCATCATCAGAAAGACAAAAGGTGAAGGATGACCCAATCCTCAATCCTCAATCCTCAATCCTCAATCCTGCGTTCCTACATCGTCCCCGGCCAGCCCCACCCCTACCTCGCCCCGGAAAAGAACGCCGGCTGGGCGTCGTTGCGCAAGTCGTATGAAGCCGTGGGACGGGAGATCGCGAGCTCCGGCGCGGAACTCATCCTCGTCTACTCGACGCAGTGGTTCTCTGTCATCGGCCATCTCTTTCAGGTCGATCCGAAGCCGGCGTGGACGCTGGTCGATCAGAACTGGTACGAGTTGGGGGAGATCCCGTATGAGTTCAGGATCGATCCGGAGTTCGGGAAGTTGTATGCGCGGATCTGCAAGGAGCACGGGATGCAGGCGGCGACGGTGGCGTATCACGGGTTTCCGATCGACACCGGGACGGTGGTCGCGCTGAAGCTGCTGAATCCGGAGAACGCCATTCCGGCTTCGATCGTGTCGTGCAACATCTACGCGGAGCGGGAGGAGACGCGCGCGCTCGGCTTCGCGGGGCGGGCGGCGATCGAGGCGTATGGGAAGAAGACCGTCGTCGTGATCGTGACGAATCTCTCCAACCGCTACGAAGTGGCGGACATCGATCCGGCGCAGGACCGCATCTCTTCGCAGAAAGACGACGAGTGGAACCGCAAGATCCTGGAGATGCTCGGCGAGGGGCGGCTCGAGGACGTGGCCCAGGTGGCGCGCGACTTCGCCCGCGAAGCCAACGCGGACATGGGCTTCAAGGCCATCTGGTGGCTCGGCGCGGTGATGGGGGAGCACAACAAGTACGACGGCAAGGTGTGGGATTACCAGCCGGTCTGGGGCACGGGCAACGCCATCGTCGGCCTGACGCCGAACGAGCGGAAGCAGATCGACTGGGAGAAGGAGTTCGACGAGGGGCCGATCCCCACGTTCGCCGGCGGCACGGGGCTCGAGTCGCACAACGTGCTGGAGCAGGGGCCGGAGGTCGAGCGCCAGAGCGAGATGTCGTCGAGTGGAGCGGCGCCCGCCTCTCCACTGATCATCCGCACCGACAAAGCTCCGAAGCCCGTTGGTCCGTATCCGCACGCGCGGCGCGTGGGCGACATGCTGTTTCTCTCCGGCATCGGTCCGCGCAAGCCGGTCACGGGGGAGATCCCGGGTTTGCTGCGCGACGGCGCGGGGAGCGTCATCGGTCACGACATCGAAGTGCAGACGCGCGCGTGCATCGAGAACGTGAAGACGATTCTCGAGGCGGCGGGGAGCTCGCTGGAGAAGGTGATCGACGTGGCGGTCTACCTCACCGACATGCAGGGCGACTTCGAGCGCTTCAACAAGGTTTACGGGGAGTACTTTGGGCAGATCCAGCCGACGCGGACCACGGTCGGCGTGGACTCGCTGCCGACGCCGATCGCGGTGGAGCTCAAGGTCATCGCCAGCGCGTGATTGCGCTTGTCATCCCGAGCGTGAGTCGAGGGACCTGGGCGGGTGGGCGGCGCGGCGGTTGTCGGGATGTGCATCGCGCCGCCCGACCGCCCAGGTCCCTCGACTCACGCTCGGGATGACAGGTAGGCGGCCATCAGGCGCGCGGCGGCGCGGTCGTAGCCGAACTCCAGTGAGCGCGCGTGTGCGTCCCTCGGAGGAACCGCGAGCATCGCCGCGGCGGTCGCGGCGAGCGCCGCCGGATCGGAGGACGTCGCGATCCACTCACGCGGGACGAGCGCGTCGACGCCTTCGATGGGCATCGTGGCGACCGCCACTCCGCACGCCATCGCCTCGAGCACGGCGCGGTGTCCCTCGTCGGAGCCGCGGGCGGTGAAGAGGAGGAGGTCGGAGGCGCGGTAGTGCTCGGCGAGATCGTCCTCGTGATAGCCGGCGAAGACGACGTCGGCGCCGATGCCGAGGTCGCGCACGAGGGCTTCCAGCTCGGGGCGATGCTCGCCGTGGCCGATGATCATCAGGCGGCATGGCGTCGACTGCCGCAGCGCGGCGAACGTGTGCAGCGCCTCTTCGAAGCCGCGGTTCCTGGACAGCTTGCCGATCACCGTCACCAGCGGACCGGCGATGTCGATGCGCGGACCGGCGGGATGAAACTGCCGGTGGTCGATGGGCGGCGGCGTGAACACCGCGCCGGGCAGATGGAAGGCCTGGTTGATGACGAAGACGTGCTGCGTGTTGCGCAGCAGCGCGCGAGAGAGCGGGTCGGTGCGGAGCACCCGGCGGGCGTGATACGTCCGGGCGATGCGCACGCTGTGGCTGCGCGCGATGACGCGTGCCAGCCAGTGGTCGTACGTCAGGTGCGCGTGCAGAACGTCGAACCCGTGCGTGTGCATCAGCCGGTCGAGCGCGCGCACGCTGCGCACGAAGGTGACCGGGTTCTGCGCTTTCTGGATCACCGGATGGGCGAAGTCGCAGTGGGCGAGCTTCGCCTCCAGCTTGTAGCCGCCGACGTAGGCGTAGTGCGCATCGGCCCCCGCGGCGCGCAGGGCTTCGACCTCGGCGAAGGCCGGCGCGGCGGCGCCGGTCCAGCGGTTTCCGGCGGCAAGATGAAGGATTCGCAAGATTTGTTATAGTCGCGGCGATGGCCGTCGATCAGGAACTGCTCGAGATTCTAGCGTGTCCGTTGTGCAAGGAAGAGGTCAAGCTCGTGCCTCTGGCCGAGGCCCGGCGCGCTTCCGTGCGTGACAAATTCCGGGAGAAGTTCCGCGGCGAGGAGCCGGTCGTCGAGCAGGGACTGCGCTGCGTCAAATGCGGGCGCATCTATCCGATCGTCAGCGACATTCCGGTGATGCTCGTGGAAGAAGCGTTCGAGGAGTAGGCGATGCATGCCTCGAAACTCGTCAGAGTTTCGGCCGTCCTCCTCATCCTGCACATCCTCCTCATCGTCAAGATCGCCCTCCTCGAGCTGACGGCCTTCTGGTGCATCTTCTGCGTCGGCTGGGCCATCGCCCGCAAAGAGACGCGCTTCTCCTCCCACATCCTCTACTTTCCACTCCTCGTCTACGGCATCGCCTCCACCGTCTCGGCCGTCTTCGCGGAGACGCGCATTCACCAGCTGTACGAGGGGATGCTCTGGTTCAAGATGCTGATCTTTCCGGCGGCGATCGTCCTCTACCGCGAGGTACCGAAGCTGCGCGAATACGCGACGTACGCCTTCGCCATGGTCGCGGGCGGCGGGGCGTGCTGGGGACTGATCGAGTTCGTCTTCTTCGACCGGCGTGATCTCGAACGGCGCATCAACGGCCCGTCGTCGCACGTCATGACCTACTCCGGCATCCTCCTGCCGCTCTCGGTGATGATGGTCATCCTGGCGTGGCGGCAGCGGAAGTGGTGGCAGATTGCCGCCGCCGCGCTCTCGTCGTTCACCCTGCTGCTGACCTTCACGCGCAGCGTCTGGCTCGGCTGGGCCGTGGCGGTCTTCGTGGTCCTCGTCGTCTCGCGGGCGCGGCTCTTCTTCTACGCCCTGCCGGCGCTGATCGTCTTCGTGACCTTCATGCCAATGGACCTCTTCAGCCGCCTCGTCTCGACGTTCGATGCGCGTCAGTCGTCGAACTTCGACCGCATCCGCATGTTGGAAGCCGGCGTGGAGATCATCCGCGACCACCCCGTCCTCGGCGTCGGGCCAGCCAACGTCAAGGCCTCGTACGCCATCTACCGGAAGCACGACGCCCCGCGTCCGCGGCCGCCGCACCTTCATAACAACGTGATCCAGATCTGGGCCGAACGCGGCATCCTCGCCCTCTCGGCGTATCTCCTTCTCCTTGCGTTGTTTGTGCGGGAGTGCGTCCGTGGCTGGCGGGGGCCGAATCACGTCTGGGCGGAGGTGGGGATCGGGGCGGTGGTCAGCCTGACCGTGGCCGGCCTGTTCGAGTTCAACTTCGGCGACACCGAGGTGTTCTACGTGCTGTTGAACGTGTTCGCCTTCGTGGCCGTCCAGGTGGAGCAACCTCAGCCGGTGGCGAATGAAGCCCCGTCCCTCGCTGTTGCGCCCGCGATGTAGGGGAGGCCTTCGCGCCGCCCCTCGGAACCTTTTCACAAATGGCCGCGTCCAATGGCAGAGAAACCGGGGAAATGAAACACCTGAGCGATCAGGACCTGATGCGTATCGTTCAGGCGGGTGACTACTCCCCGGCGTCCGAGATCTACGACCGCTACAGCGGGAGGATCTACAACTTCGCGTTCCGCTTCCTGAAGAACGCCGAGGCTGCCGAGGACGCGGTACAGGAAGTCTTTGTCAAGATGATGAGGCATGCGAACCAGTTCCACGGAGACGCCAAGCTCTCCACGTGGCTCTTTTCGATCACGGCGAACTGGTGTCGCGACTATTTGAGGAAAGCCGACAACAAGGTGAAGGAAAGCGACGACGTGCTGGTGCAGTTGCCGGCGCCGAGCGAGCTCTCGCCGGACCGCTCGCTGGAGCAGCGGGAGAACGAGCAGCTCGTCCGGAAGGCGCTGGGGCTGCTGACCAGCGAACAGCGCGAAGCGATCCTGCTATCGCGGTATCAGGGACTGTCGTACGCCGAGATCGCGCAGATCGCCGGCTGCTCCGAGGGCGCGGTCAAGACCCGCGTCTTCCGGGCCATGGAAACGCTGAAAAAAGCGCTCGCCGGTGAGGCGCGCGGAGGGACCCGATGTCTGAATGTAGTGCAGTGAGCGAACGGATGCCGCTTCTCCTGACCGAGTCGCTCGACGCGACGCGGCGGGAGACGACGCACCAGCACATCGAGAGCTGCGCGGTCTGCAGCGAAGAGTGGAGCGCGTACAAGGAAACGTGGGCCGTCATGGGCGACCTCCCCGAGGTCGAAGTGCCGGCGCGCGTCAAAGCGAGCTTCCTCGCCCGCGTGGGCGTCGGGGTCCCTGTTCCCCGGAGCGTTCCGAACAACGTTCCCGACAGCATCCCGGACAACGTCGTCCCGTTCCACAAACGCACCGCGTTCAAGTGGGTGGCCCAGGCCGCCGCGGTGGCGGTGCTGGTCGGCGGCGGATACCTTGCGGGCAACCGCACCGCGCCGGCGATCGACCCGACGCCCGCGAGAATCGCACGCGTCGGTGAGTATCAGAACGTCTCGACCAAGCCGCTCTCCCTCTCCGAGACCCGCGTCATGGACGCCGGTGCGCTGGATCCGGAGTTCGAGGGACGGCCGAACATCTCCAACGTGCAGTTCCTCGACGCCGACGCCTCGGACGACCAGATCGCGGTGTCGTTCGACGTCACCTCGCGCTGGACCGTCAATGGCAACCCGCGCGAGAAGAGCATGGTCCGGCTGCTGTCGTACATGCTCGAGAACGACCAGGCCATGACCCCGCGCTCGAACGCGCTGGAGTGGGTGCGCCAGACGTACTCCGACCCCGCCTACGCTGATCCGGAGATCGCCAATTCGCTCGCCAAGGTGCTGCGCAACGACGCGCACGAAGGCGTGCGCATCCGGGCCATCGAGACGCTCTCCGCGCTGCCGCCCCAGATGACGGTGCAGACGCGCGACGCGCTCATCGACGCGCTCAAGAGCGACCCGAACCCGGCCGTGCGCATCAAGGCCGTCGAGGCGCTGGCGAACATGACCCGCGGCGGCACGGCCCTCGACCCGGGCATGGTGGACACACTGCGGCAGAAAGCGTCGCAGGATGACGAGAATCTCTACGTCCGCGTCAAAGCGGCGGAAGCACTGAGCAACATCAAACCGTAAGCGATGAAGACCCGCGTTCTCACTGCAGCGATCGTCCTTCTCACCTGCGCGCCGGCGGTTTCGGCCGCGGTGTCGCGGACGTTCAACTCGGAGCAGCAGTTCCCGCTGCTGGCGAACGGGACGCTCTTCCTCGACAACCCGGCCGGCGACGTGGTGATCCACGGCAAGGACACGCCGAACATCGAGGGGACGCTCTATAAGCGCATCGACGGCAAGGACAAGGCCGCGATCGCCGAAGGGAACCTCTTCACGAAGCTGATCATCGGCGGCGACGAGCGGGTGCGCAGCCTGCGCATGGCCATCTCCGAGGGTGCGTCGCAGGAATGGAAGGCGTCGACGGCGTGGCACATCCGCGTGCCGCGCACGGCCTCGATCCGCGTCATGACGCGTGCCGGCGAGCTGATTCACATCAGCGGCATGCGCGGTACCGTGCAGGTGCACAACGTCAACGGCCGGATCGTCATCGAAGACCACGTCGGTCCGGCGCGCATCGAGAGCATCAACGGCTCCATCTTCTACCTGTCGCCCGCGGTGCGGGCGAACGTGGTCCTGACCAGCGTCAACGGCGACGTCACCGCCACGCTGCCGCAGAGCGCCGGCTTCCGCTGGATCGCCGAGACCGTGCGCGGCGACATCCGCACGCACTTTGCGGCGCGCGGCACGTTCATCGGCAACACCTTCAACGGCAGCGTCAACGCGCCGGGCGGGCCCACGGTCCGCACCAGCTCGCTGATGGGGAACATCTCCGTTTTCGCGCACAAAGTGCCGGTCCGTACCGCCCAGTCGGTGCGGCGCACCGCGCCGACGCCGATGCCGGTGGCGACGCGGCAGCCCTCGACGCAGGTCGTGCGCGGGCTCTTCAAGTACGCCACCAGTCTGGGCGACGTCCGCGTGCAGCAGGTGCTGGGCGACGTGGACATCTTCACCGGCGCGGGCGAGGTACAGCTGGGCGCCGTGAGCGGCTCGCTCAACGTCCGCTCCAGTGGCGGCCCGATGCAGTTCGGCGAGATCAACGGACCGATCAACGCCCAGACGCGCGCGGGGGACATCCTGATCGATTCCGCACGCCGCGGCGGCGTGATCGCGACGCAGGGCGGGACGATCCGCCTGCTCTATACCAGCGGGCCGACGCGGCTGACTTCCGGTGGAGGCGACATCATCGTCCGCCAGGCGGCGGCCTCGATCGACGCCGAGACGGCCTCGGGCGACATCTCCATCGCCATGGACCCGGTGGCCCGGTCGCAGAAGATCGACGCGAAGACGGCCAAGGGGAACGTGGTGCTGAACGTCAACGCGCACTTCGGGGCGGACATCGACGCGACCATCGTCACCTCCGACCCGGACGCGGATACGATCCTCTCCGACATCCCGGGCCTCTCCATCAGCCGCGAGCAGGTGGGCGGCCGGACGCGCGTGCGCGCCACCGGCAAGCTCAACGGCGGCGGCGAGAAGATCGTGCTGCAGGCCACCGATGGCGACATCCGGATCTCGACGGGACCGGTCGCACCGACGGTCGTGACGCGACGCTGATCCGGGCGCTGCTGGCACCCTTCTGGATTCAGGCTCGATCGTGTACTAGCATTCGCGCCCTGACCTAGGAGGTATACGAGTGAAGTCAATTCTTACCGGTGTCCTGCTCTTCACGCTCGCGGCCTGTTCGCAGACCAGCAACAACGGCGACGCGAGCACGACGCGGACGGACACCGCCGCCACCGCAACGACCGCATCCGAGACCGCGCCGGCCACGCCCGCCGCCACGACCGAACCGCAGGAGAAATCGATGAGCGCCTACGAGAACAAGATCGTCGAGCTGCACACCACCGCCGGCCAGATCAATCTCCGCTTCTTCCCGGACATCGCCCCGAACCACGTGCAGAACTTCATCGACCTGTCGCAGCAGGGCTTCTACAACGGCACGAAGTTCCACCGCGTCATCCCCGGCTTCGTGATCCAGGGCGGCGATCCGAACACGGTTTCCGGCAACCCGGACACGTGGGGGACCGGCGGCTCGCCGAAGAACATCAAGGCCGAGTTCAGCCCGCGCCCGCACAAGCGCGGCATCCTCTCCATGGCTCGCTCCGGCCATCCGGACAGCGCCTCGTCGCAGTTCTTCATCTGCGTCGCCGACGTGCCGTCGCTCGACAACTCCTATACCGTCTTCGGTGAGGTGACGAAGGGGATGGAGGTCGTCGACACGATCGTCAACGCCACGACCGGCCCCGGCGACCGCCCGCAGAACCCGACCACGATCACCAAGGCGGTGGTGCGGGACGCGAACGACGACGAGAAACAGTAAGTCTCACAGTCGCAGAGTCTCACAGGCTCACAGTGGCTCGCGACGTGCCTCTGTGAGCCTGTGAACCTGTGAGCCTATGAGCCTCCCCAGCGAAGCCATCCCCCACCTCAACGACTGGCTCGGTCCCCACTGGACCGCCCAGCCGCTGGCCGGCGACGCGTCCGTCCGCGCCTATTACCGCGTCACGGCGGCGGACGGGCAGACGTACATGCTGGCCTGGTATCCGGAGGAGGTCCGCGCGCAGCTCCAGCGCTACCTCCACGCGACCGAGTCCGTGGCGCCGTACGCGCGCGTGCCGGAGATGCTGCAGCACTGCGACGTCGCCGTGCTGCAGTACGACGCCGGCGACCGCACGCTCTTCGACGTCCTGCACGGGGACCGCGAGGAAGGACTGCGGCTCTACCACGCCGCGCTCGACCTCCTGGCCACGTTCCAGCAGGCGCCCGACCGCGGCCTCAACGCCGCGTTCACGGCCGATTTCTTCTACGGCGAGCTGGAGATGGCCCGCGAGTTCTACGTCGAGCAGCTCATGCAGGCCGACGTCACTCCGATCGCGCCCATCCTGAGAACGCTGTGTGAGAACGTCGCGCGACATCCGTACCGTTTATGTCATCGCGATTTTCACGGTCAGAATCTGCACGTTCAAAATGACACGATTTATCTGATCGATTATCAGGATCTGCGCATGGGGCCGGACACGTATGACGCGGCCTCGCTCCTGCGCGACCGCGGCGTGGCCCGCATCATCGGCGACGCCGGCGAGCTGGAACTGCTCGAGCACTACACGCGCGTGGCCCGGCTCGAGGGCGACGTCCGCCGCCGTTACTTCGAGACGCTGCTGCAACGCTCCATCAAGATCCTGGGCACGTTCTCGAGGCAGCCCATTACCCGCGGGCGGATGCACTATCTCGATTTCATCCCCGCCACGCTGGAGAGCATCGTGCGCTGCCTGGACGAACTGCCCGGGTATGCCGCCCTTCGCGATATCTTCCCGCTCACGTTCGAGCTCGACGCGGCGCGAAAGCGCGCACAAGAATTGAACACCGAGGTTACTGATGGCCAAACATAAGATCACCCTTCTTCCCGGCGACGGCATCGGCCCCGAAGTCACGGCCGCCGTCGTCCAGATCATCGAGTGCTCCGGCGTCGACGTGGAGTGGGAAAAGTACTTCGTCGGCGCGGAGGCGATCTCGCGCTTCGGCGACCCGCTGCCGCAGGAGGTGCTCGACTCGATCCTGAAGAACAAAGTCGCGCTGAAGGGCCCGGTGACCACGCCGGTCGGAACGGGCTTCGCCTCGATCAACGTCCGCCTGCGCAAGACGCTCGACCTCTACGCGAACCTGCGTCCGGTGAAGTCGAACCCGAGCATCATCACGCGTTACGAGGACATCGACCTGATCGTCGTCCGCGAGAACACGGAGAGTCTCTACGCGGGGCTGGAGCACGAGGTCGTCCCGGGCGTCGTCGAGTCGCTGAAGATCATCACGGAAAAGGCTTCGACGCGCATCGCCAAGTTCGCCTTCGAGTACGCTCGCACGCACGGCCGCAAGCGCGTCACGGCGGTGCACAAGGCCAACATCATGAAGCTGTCGGACGGCCTGTTCCTGCAGTGCTTCCGCAACGTCTCGAAGGACTATCCGAACATCGAGGCCGACGACAAGATCGTCGACAACCTCTGCATGCAGCTCGTGCAGAACCCGAATCAGTTCGACGTCCTCCTGCTCGAGAACCTGTACGGCGACATCGTCTCCGATCTCACCGCGGGCCTCGTCGGCGGCCTGGGTGTCGTCGCCGGCGCGAACATCGGGGAGAACGGGGCGGTCTTCGAGGCCGTGCACGGCAGCGCGCCTGACATCGCCGGCCAGAACAAGGCCAATCCGCTGGCGCTGCTCAAGTCGGCCATCCTCATGCTGGAGCACATCGGCGAGAACGGTTCCGCGAAGCGCATCGAGGACGCGATCGTCAAAGTCCTCGAGATGGGTCCCGAGCACCGCACCCGCGACATCGGCGGCGAGGGGACGACGATGGACTTCACGGCCGCGATCTGCGGCGTCCTTCGAAAGGGCACGCGGGCGACCGACTGAACCCAGGCCAGCGATGAGTGCTGAACGATGAGCGAGGAGCAGAAGCCGGGCGACGGCGGCTCATCGCTCATCTCTTATCGGTCAGCGCTGGAGGAAGGCGTCGCGCTCTTCAACGACCACCACTTCTGGCACGCGCACGAGGCGTGGGAGCGGCTCTGGCTCGTCGCCGAGGGCGAGGAAAGGCGGTTCCTGCAGGGGTTGATTCAGCTCGCCGCGGCGTACCACCACGTCCAGCGCGGCACGTTTCGGGGCGGCGTGCGTCTGTTTGACGCGGCGCTCCAGAAGCTTGGACCCTTTCCTGACGGTCATCGCGGTATTGATCGGGGGGAGGCGGTGGAGCGGGCGGCGGGACATCGGGAGCGGATCGCACAAAGCGAGCACATCGACGCGAGCGAGTACCCGAAACTCCGCTACAATTCGAGCCTCTTCACAGGCCCAACGGAATCTTCGCGTCACCGAGGGTGAAATGCAGGAATTGGATCAACGGGATCGGGAGCTGCTGGGTGCTCTGCAGGGGGAGATTCCGCTCGTTTCCACGCCGTACGCGTTCATCGGACAGTCACTGGACATGTCCGAGAAAGAAGTAATCAAGCGCACCGAGCGGCTCAAGCGCGAAGGACTGGTGCGGCAGCTCGCCGCCTACTTCGACGCGCGCGCCCTCGGCTATCGCTCGTGTCTGGTCGCCGCGCGCGTCTCACCGTCGCGCATCGACGAGGCGGCGGCCGCGATCAACGCCCATCCCGGCGTGACGCAGAACTACCGCCGCAACAACGACCTCAATCTCTGGTTCACGCTCTTCGTCGCGCCGCAGTCGAAGCTCGGTCTCGAGAAGACCATCGACGTCCTCGGCCGCGAGGCGGACTGCGAGACCGTGCGGGCGCTGCCGACGCTGAAGCTCTACAAGTCGAGCAACGCCGAGGCGGAGAGCCACTCCGAGCACGCCCACGACTACACGCCGCTCACGCCGGCGGAGATCGAGTGCGTGCGCCTGCTGCAGCGCGACCTGCCGCTGCAGCCGCGTCCCTTCGACGTGCTCGCGCGCAACAGCGGCATCCCCGCCGACGAGTTGCTCGGTACCGCGCGGACGCTGCAGAAGCGCGGACAGATCCGCCGCTTCACCGCGTCCGTCACCTCACGCAAGCCCGGCTTCGTGGCCTCGGCCATGGGCGTCTGGGTCGTGCCGCAGGACTCGGTCGACGACTACGCGACGAAGCTCTCGCAGAACCGCGCCGTGTCGCACTGCTACCTCCGTCCGGTGTACGAGGACTGGCCATACAACGTGTACACCACCGTGCATGCGCGGTCGGTGGACGAGTGCGAGTCGGTGATCCAGGACCTGGCCATCGACACGCACCTCTCGCAGAAGCAGGCCCTCTTCCCGACCAAGGAGTACAAGAAAGTGCGCGCGTCGTACTTTTCCGCGGAAGAGGTGGAGTGGGAGGATGGCCACGGGCTGTCGCTCGCTGCCGCCGCGGGGTGATCCATGCGCGTTTATGGACTGCGGCGGCCGCAGACGCCGCTTTGACTGCCGTTCGTGGTGCGGAGTCGCTGTGGCACCGAAGGCAGTAAAAGCGGCGCCTGCGGTCGCCGCAGTCCATAGCCCCCGCCCGACCGGGCAGTACGCGTCGTAGACCTTACGCGGTCGACATTCTCCTAGGGCCGTCGCACTCCATAGCTGACCTGCAAAGGATTTTTACGCCGTTCGTCCGCCCTGCTCTCTACGCCCGCCCGGAACGTGGCATGAACAGAGGACCGGCCATGAACAAGTGGCCGGAGTTCGTGACTGATGTGGAAGAGTCAGCGCCGCGCGGGGTTGCCACGGCGGCGCTGACTGGGTGGGAGACGGTGATCTTCCAGGTGGGCGATGCTCAGGACGAGGGGGTCGGGTCCTCGGACTGTTCGACCGCGGCGTTGGCGCCCTGAAAGCCGATCTTCGAGTGAGTGCCGTCGCAGAACGGCTTCATCGTCGAGCCGCCGCAGCGGCAGAGGGCGCGCTTGGTCAGGGGGACTTCGTTTCCTTCGTGATCGACCAGCGTGAAATCGCCTTCGACGACATAGGGTCCGTTGTTGCGGATGGTGATCTTCACGCTCATTCAGGATTCCTTTAGAAGACGGGGTTCTCGAACTTGTGGTTGAAGTTCCATTGGTAGGTGTAGCCGGGGAACTCGACCGGCACGGTGTATTTGAGCTCGACGCGGATGTGGTTCGGCGAGCGCTTCACCAGCACGTTCGATGCCTCGACCGGCAGCTCGAGCTGCTTGGCCTTGTAGAGGATCGCTTCATGGATCTGCTTGTCGCTGTGCTGGCCGGCCGACTTGGCCTCGTCGTAGGCCGTGTCGCGCAGCTCGGCGGCGCGGACCTTGATCGGGATCATGCGATAGGCAACGAGCCCTGCAATGGCCAGCAGAACCAGACCAACCAGACATCCCAGACGCCCTTCACCGCGCTGACCGTTTCTCGACATGACGACCTCCACGTTTGCGCGGAGAGTAGCAGGTCACTCGATCCATTTGAAGAGACGGCGCCGCGGCGAGCGCACCGCGGCGGTCTCGCGCGAAGGACGGGCGGAAGCCTCTCCCACGTTCAGCGCGTCCGAGGACCAGAGGACCATCCGCGCGCGGCCGACCACCGAGGCGCGGGGGACGACGCCCCAGCTCCGGCTGTCGAGCGAGTCGTCGCGATTGTCGCCGAGGACGTAATAGCTGTCCGAGGGGATCACCTGCGAGGAGATCGCGCCGGTCGTGGCCACGCGCAGGACGTACGGCTCCGGCAGCGTGTGGCCGCCGATGCGGACGCGTCCGAGGCGGCTGTCGAGGAGGTCGCCGGGGACGCCGACTACGCGTTTGACCAGCAGCTCGCCGGCGTCGACGGGGGAGCGGAACACGATCACGTCACCGCGCTCCGGCCGGGATCGCAGATAGCGCGTCACGACGATCTGGTCGCCGGCCTCGAGCGTCGGCGCCATCGACCCCGAGGGGATGGAGTAGATGTGAACCGCCGCGCGCGCCACGGCCGCGAGGGCGATGGCCAGGGCCAGCGGCTCGAGGATCGTGCGGAGAAGTGACTTCGTGCGAGGCATTCCGGCAGCTTTACAACGAATGAGCCACGCCGAAAGTTCCGACACTACTACAGAGGCTGCGCGACAAACGTGCCCGAGCTCGTGTCGCGCCGTCCAGCGCGCGTCGCGCTCTTGACCGAGTACACCGGCATCTTCTGCTGCAGCCCCTTCAGCGCGAACTCGCCCAGCGATTCCGTGTCGAAACTGCCGATGGTCCGCTCCAGCGTGTTCTGGGAGATGACCAGCTGGCCCGGCTTGGCCACGCCGCTCTCCAGGCGCGAGGCGATGTTCACCGACGTGCCCAGGACCGTGTAGTCGACGCGCTTCTCCGTCCCGACGTTGCCGACCACCGCCGGGCCGCTGTTGATGCCGACGCGGATGCGCACCGGCGGCAGTCCCTCGCGCTCGCGCTGCTCATTCCACTCGTCGACGCGCTCCATCATCATCAGGCCGGCCATGATGGCGCGGTCGGCGTGGTCTTCCTGCGGGATCGGCGCGCCGAAGAAGGCCATCACCGCGTCGCCGATGAATTTGTCGAGCGTGCCGCCGTACTGGAAGATCGCGTCCACGGCGGCCGAGAAAAAGTTCGAGAGGTACGCCGCCACTTCCTCGGGCGCCTTCGTCTCCGAGATGGTCGTGAAGCCGGAGATGTCGGCGAAGAGGATGGAGACGTCGGCGGTGCGGATGTCGTCCTGGTCGCTCGTCCCGGCGCCGGCGCCCTTGACGATCTCGTCGATGACGGCCGGCGAGTGGTAGCGCTCCATCCTCGTGCGGATCTTCCGTTCCTGCTCGATCTTCTCCGCGAGCTGGGCGCGCTCGATCGCGACGGCCGCGAAGTTCGCCAGCGCCGTCAGCAGGTCGAGGTCTTCTTCGGTGAAGCGGCCGATGTGGATCGGCGAATCGACCTGCACCGCGCCGATGACCCGCTGCCGGTTCCACAGCGGGACGCACATGGCCGAGCGGATGCCGTGGATGGCGATCGACTTGCCGCCGAGGAGGCGCGCGTCTTCGAGCGCGTTCGAGGTCATGAGCGCCACCTGCTGCTCGGCCACCATCTTCAGGATCGTGCGCGAGATGGGGATGTCACCCGCGTCCGCGCCCTCGATGAACTTGGTCAGCTTGGGCACCGGGTTGCCCTGCTCGTCGAAGAGGATGATCAACCCGCGCTCGACCGGCAGGTACTTGAAGATCATGTCCATGACGGTGTCGAGCAGGTCCGAGAGCTCCTCGGTCTGCAGCAGCGATTTCGCCACCTGCACCAGGACCTGGAAGATCTTCTCGCGCGTGAACTGCGCCGGCGCGCCGGGCTCCGAGGGCGGGCGCACCTGCGCCGCGGCGATCTCGCCGAGGTCGAGACCGAACTCGGAGTTGAAATCGGAGATGCGGCGGATGACCGTGCCGGACGGATTGTCGAACATCGACTCGCCGGTGAACTCGACCGAGGGCATCGCCTTCACGTCGAGCTGGACGGAGCCGACGAGGATCTTGTCGCCGGGATTGAGCGCCGCCTCGGCGATGAGGTTGCCGTTGACCTTTACGCCATTGGTCGACTTGAGGTCGATGATCCACCAGTGCTCGCCGCGCGCTTCCAGCCGCGCGTGCTTGCGCGACACCGAGGGATGGTTGAGGACGAGGTCGTTCCCCTCGGTGCGTCCGATCGACAGGTCGGACCGGACGTCGGTTATCCGCGGCACGCCGAGATCGACGTAGTGGATCTGAAGCTGGTCCATTGAAGTAGCCGATTATAGCCAGCGATGAGGGATGAACGATGAGCGATGAGCGGAAGCGACGGCGGTTCCCCGCCCATCGCTCCTCGGTCATCCCTCTCCTCCTGTGTCTATAATGTGCTTTCCGCGTCATCACGGGGTTCAGCTCCCATGAGCGAGCAAGCATCGTCCGAGTCCGTCCCTCAGCGCCATTTCGTCGTTCGTGCGGTTCTCCGCAGCGACGTGGGATTGGTGCGCTCGGAGAATCAGGACTTCGGGATGTACACCACTGCCGAAGAAGAGATCGAAAGCCATCCCGGCGGGCGGCTGCTCATCGTCGCAGACGGCATGGGCGGCCATCGCGGCGGAGCGACGGCGTCGCGGCTGGCGGCCGAGACCGTGAAGGCGCAGTTCCTCGGCAGCGAGACGGCCGACATCCCGACGGCGCTCCGCGAGTCGCTGACGCGGGCGAACGCGCGCATCTACTCCGAGGCGCAGGCCAATCCGGAGCTGCGCGGCATGGGCACCACCACCTCGGTGCTGGCCGTGCACGGCGACCGCGGCTGGCTGGCGCACGTCGGCGACTCGCGGATCTATCGCGTGCGCGAAAACGCCATCGAGCAGCTCACGGACGACCACTCCCTCGTCGCCACGATGGTCCGCGAAGGACTGCTGACCCCGGCGGAAGCGGAGACGCACCCGCGCCGCAACGTCCTGCAGCGCTCGATGGGGGTCGCGGAAGACGTCGAGGTCGACGTGCGCGGACCGTTCGAGCTGCGCACCGGCGACACGTTCATCCTCTGTAGCGACGGCCTGCACGGTCTGGTGAAAGAGCCGGAGCTGAAGGAGATCGCGCGCAAGCCGATCGACCAGGCCGCGGACGAGTTCCTGCGCAAGGCCCTCGAGCGCGGCGCGCCGGACAACGTCACGGTGATCGTGGCCCGCGTCGAGGCGAGCGACGGCAGCGAGGAGAGCGAGGCGACGCTGGTCGAGAGGATGGACGAGACGCAGCCGCTCGATTTTCTCGACGAGACGATGAAAGAGACGCAGAAGCTGCCGGCGGTGACGGCGGCGGAAGCCGCCGAGTCGTCCAGTCGTCGAGTCGTCGAGCAGAGCCAGAGCCCCCGCGCCTCGACGACCGGTCGACTGGACGACGCGAAGACTCGTCCCGCGTCGTCGCTCCTCAAATGGACCCTCGTCGCCGCCCTCGCCCTCGGGGCAGCGGGCGCGTATTTCTACTGGCACCAGCAGGCGATCGCGAAGGAATCCGGCTCGACCACCACGCGCTGAGTCATGGCCCGCCCCCGGCACCTCCTCCTCCTGGCCTTCCTCCTCCTCGCGGCCGCGTGCCGCCGCGATGTTGCCCAGCCCGATCGCGGCGCCCAGCCGCTCGACGGCATCCAGAAGATGGCCTACAGCGTCAAACCGGCGGTCGTGCGCATCAGCGCCTACGCCACGGCCGACTTCCGTTATCCGCTGGCGAACATCCAGCAGCTCCAGAACGGCCTCGGCGTCCGCGCGCGCGACGTCGCCGGACGCGACTCCGCGGTCGCCACCGGCGCGGGCGGCTCGGGCAGCGGCTTCATCATCCATCCCGACGGGACGATCCTCACCAGCGGCCACGTCGTCGCGCCGACGCGCAACGCCGAGGCGCTGGAGCGCGAGCTGCGCCGCAATGGCGCCATCGCCGCGCTCGTGCGCCACTTCCCGGTCGAGACGCTCCGCGCGATCCATCGCGACGACGACCTCGATCGCGTCGTGGCGCCGCTCGCCGTCGCGGGCAGGCTCGAGAACCAGCGCGTCGTCAATCAGGTCGAGCTCTCGAACGGGGAGACGCTGCCGTTCCGCATCCGCAAATACTCGCCGCCGCTGCACGAGCGCGGCTCCGACCTGGCCGTGCTGCAGATCGAGCGCAAGGGCCTCCCGTCGCTGCCCCTCGGCGATTCAGACGGCGTGCGCGTGACGGAGAACATCTGGTCGGTCGGCTATCCGGCCGTCGCCAGCAGCACCGACGACGTGATCGGCGGCTGGCTCTCCCGCGACAGCGATCTCGAGGCGACGTTCAACCCCGGCACGATCACCGCGATCCGCACCAACGTCGCGAATACGCAGGTGCTGCAATCGAACGTGGCCATCTACCGCGGCAACTCCGGCGGGCCGGCCGTGAACCGCAGCGGCGAAGTGATCGGCATCTCGACGTGGGGGCACTCCCAGGCCGAGCAGATCAAGTTCCTCGTGCCGGTGAACGTCGCCAAGCGCTTCCTGGCCGAGGCGAAGATCCCAGCGAACACGGGGGGCGAGTTCAACACGCACTACCGCAAGGCGCTCGAAGCCGCGGGCGACGGCAAATGGCTCGACGCCAAGAAGGCGCTGCTCCACGCGACGACCCTCTTCCCGAAGTCGCCCGACCTGATGCGCTTCGGCAACGACGCCGACCGGGCCATCCGCGCCATGCCGCCGTGGCGGCTCTATCCGTTCGAGACGGCGGCCGTGTCGATGCTCGGCCTGGCCGCGGTCGCCTTCACGACGTGGTCCGTCGTCCGCTCGCGGCGTCCGCGTTTGCAGGCCGCCGTGGCCGGTCCGCCGGTCGTCGAAACGGTGGTCGCGCCGAACGGCGTCGTGACCGTCCCGCAGTCGATGCTCGGCAGGTTCACGATCCTCAACGGGGCGCGCGCGGGCGAGAAGCTCGGCCTCGGCGGATCGGGCATCCGGATCGGGCGCGAGTCGACGATTTGTGAGATCGTATTGGAAAATCCGAAGGTATCGCGGCTGCACGCGGAAGTCGTGTCCATCGACGGCAAGGTGATGCTCATCGACCGGAACTCGTCGAACGGGACGTACGTCAACGACCAGAAGATCGACAAAAGGTTCCTGCAGGACGGCGACATCATCTATTTCGGCGGCCGCAATGCCGTCGCTGTGGCATTTCACGTGTGAGGGGACAGGAGTTCACTCTGAGGAGCGAAGCGACGAAGAGTCTATGGAGCCTTCGCGGCGGACGCGCCGGAAGCGCAGGGCGCGCATGCATCGCGGGGGCGCCGTCGATCCTTCGCTGCGCTCAGGATGAATTTGTGGAGAGGGTGGATCGTGGCTGATAAACGGTGCGACAACGGACACTTCATCGACGAGGCGTGGGACCTCTGCCCATACTGCCCCCAGGATGACGCCGAACCAGAAATCCCGATCATCCGGCCGCGCGCGGTCGAGCCTTCGCCGCGATCGCTGGCCGGCTCCTCCGGGCATCCGTCGCCTGCCGCCGCGCACGCCGAGGCCGTGCCGCGGCGCGCCACCAGCTCCGCGCCGGCACTCGCGGCCGTGCAGACCCCGCCGATGGAGCGCACCGTGGCCGCGGCGCAGATCAGCGCCTCCAAGCGTTACGTCGTGGCCTGGCTCGTCGGCATCAACGGCGCGTCACGCGGCGAGTCGTTCCCGGTGCGCATGGGACGGAACGTCATCGGCCGCGACAAGCGCTCCGACATCGTCATCAACGACGAGCAGGCGTCGTCGCATCACGCCGACCTCGTCTTCCGCCCCGAGGAGCGGCGCTTCATCCTCATGGACCACAACTCCACCAACGGCACCTACGTGAACGAGATGGAGATCGAGCCGCGGCGCGACCTCTCGGAGAAAGACGTCATCCGCATCGGCTCGCAGAAATTCGTCTTCGCGCCGCTCTGCCACGAAGGCTTCTTCTGGGATGACGAGGGCCTGTTGAAATGATCGGCACCGTCATCGGGAACTACCGCATCGAGCGGGAGATCGGCGAGGGCGGCATGAGCCACGTCTACGTCGGCAAAACGCTCGCGCAGACCGACGTGCTGCCGGTCGAGTTCCCGGTCGTCCTCAAGGTGATGTCCGACGAGCTGGCCGGCGACGTCACCGCGCGCAAGCGCTTCGTGAAGGAAGCGCAGATCCTCTCCAAGCTGCGCCACCGCTACATCACCCGCTTCTACGAGTTCATCAACAACGCCAACGGCGCCGTGCTGGTGATGGAGTTCGTCGAGGGCACGCCCGTCGACATCCTCCTCTCCGAGCGCGGCGCGCTGCCGCTCAGCTCCGCCATCGGCATCTGCCAGTGCCTGCTCGAAGCGCTGGTCTACGCGCACGGCAAAGGCATCACCCACCGCGACATCAAGCCGGCCAACCTGATCAAGGAAAAGGGCGGCACGGTGAAGGTCACGGACTTCGGCATCGCCAAGATCCGCGAAGGCGGCGGCGCGAGCGGCCAGACCGTGCTCACCAAGTCCGGCTTCCTCCTCGGCACGCCGCACTACATGTCGCCCGAGCAGATCCGCGAGCCGAAGGACGCCGGTGCGAAGAGCGACATCTACTCCTCGGGCGTCCTGCTGTACGAGATGCTCACCGGCTCGCTGCCGTTCAACTCGCGGTCGCTGCCCAAGCTGATCGACGCCATCTACCGCGGCGACAAGCCGGCGGCGAGCGCGCTGCGCCCCGAGGTCGACAAAGAGCTCGAGCAGATCGTCAACAAGGCCATGCACCCGCGCATGGACCAGCGCTTCGAGACCGCGCGCGAATTCTTCGAGGCCCTCGAGGAGTACACCGCCCGCCAGCCTATCGCGCCGACCGGACGCCAGCGCATCGCCGAGGTACCGCCGCAGGATCCGGGCACGCAGCCCGAGCCTCCGAAGAACTGGGCCCTGGTCAACGTAAAGTCGGACGTGAACGAGAAGCACTCCATCAGCGGCGACAGCGTCATGGTCGGCCGCGACCGCACCTGCACCATCGTCCTCGCCCACCCCGCCGTCTCACGCCGCCACGCCCGCATCACGGTCGGCGGCGTCGCCCCGGTGCTCGAGGATCTGCAGTCCGCAAATGGAACCTATGTCAACAACGCGCGGGTGGAGCGCGTCGTACTCAAGCCGGGAGACATCGTCCGCTTCGGTGCCGACCCGGCCTGTTCCTATGTGTTGAGGGAGGGGCATGGGTAAAAGGTAAAAGGAAAAGGGTGAAAGTGGCTCCGCCTGACTTTTCCCTTTTCCCTTTTACCTTTGGCCTTTCCCCGGAGAGAGATCGATGAGCCAGACCATCACCTGCCTCAAATGCAAGCAGACGATCGACGCGTCGTATGACCTCTGTCCGCACTGCGGGGACAAGATCACCGGCCTGCAGCGCACGTACGGCGGTCGTCTGATCGACGGCAAGTACCAGATCATCGACCGCCTCGGCGTCGGCGGCATGGGCGAGATCTTCAAGGTCCGCCACATCCACCTCAACGAGCTGCGCGTGATCAAGGTCATGCGCGCCAACGTGGCCGCGGACGATCAGGGACTGCAGCGCTTCCTCCAGGAAGCGCGCACGTCCACCATGATCAAGCACAAGAACCTGGCCATGCTGTACGACTTCGCGCAGCTCGACGACGGCTCGTACTACATGGTCTGGGAGTTCATCGACGGCACGAACATCCAGAAGTGGATCGCCTCGACCGGCGCCGTGCCGCCGCGGCTCACCGTCGAGATCGCGGTGCAGGCGCTGATGGGCCTCGACCATCTCCACTCGATGGGCCTCATTCACCGCGACATCTCTCCCGAGAACATCATGCTGTCGCAGGACCATCACGGGAAGCTGCTGGTGAAGGTCATCGACTTCGGCATCGCCAAGCAGCTCTCCGAGGGGGACGGCGGACAGGGGCAGGGACTGACGCAGACCGGCATGTTCCTCGGGAAACTGAAGTACGCCTCGCCGGAACAGGCCGGCTTCCTCAAGGACGGCGAGCACCTCGACCCGCGCTCCGACCTCTACTCGTTCGGCATCGTCATGTACGAGATGCTGGCCGGACGCGCGCCGTTCAACGCCACGAACCCGCACGGCTACATCCTCAAGCACGTCACCGAGAAGCCGGCGCCGATCGCCGAGACCAACCCCGGCACGAAAGTCCCGCCGCAGCTCGAGTCGATCATTATGAAGTCGCTCGAGAAGTCGCGCGACAACCGCTACGAGACGGCCGAGGAATTCGCGAGCGCGCTGGAAGGCATCCGCGGCTCCATCGCGCCCGACCAGAAGTACGGTCTCGGCGAGAAGATGATCACCCTCTCCGGCGCGCAGACGCTGGCCGACCTGCCGAAGGTCACCGGCACGACGCCGCAGGTGACGGCGAGCGGCGCGCAGGCGACGCAGCACACGCATACGGGCGGCACGGTTCCCGGACGCACGATGCCGGGCGGCGGCGATGAAGCGACGCAGATCGAGCGCCTGGCGGCGGGCTCCCCGAAGACCATCGGCAGCAACGAAGCGACGGTGATGGAGCGCCTCGGCGCCACCGCCGCTCCGACCGCCGTCGAGGCGAAGTGGAGCTCCGAGGCTGCGGCCACGCAGCTCGAGCCGAAGATCGCACCGCCGGGCCCCCGGAAGAACATGGCCCTCATCGGCGGCATCGCGGCGGCGGTCGTCATCGCCATCGTCGCGGCGGTGTTGCTCACGCGCAAAGAGACCACCGTGCAGCCGGCGGACACCGTCGTCTCGACCGCGGGCACCGAGGTCACCGCCACCGCACCGACGGCAACGCAGGCGCCGATCCCCGGCGATCAGGGACTGCTGCTGCTCTCCGCGTCGCCGTGGGGCGAGCTCGATCGCATCGTCAGCAAGTCGGACCAGAAGGAAGTGCCGCTGCCCGCCGACCGCGACACGCCGACGCGCGTCCAGCTCGAGCCCGGACAGTACACCCTCACCATGAGCGGCCCGCAGGGACAGAAAACCGTCGACGTGAACATCAAGGCGGGTGGCCGCCACGCGCACAACGTGAACATGGGCGACGTCAACTTCGACGAGCTCGAGAGAGAACTGACCAGGAAGCCATGAACCGCGCACGCACACTCGCCGCTTTTCTCCTGACGCTCGCGCTGGCGTCCACGGCGCACGCCTCGTGGTACGACGATTACGACGCTGGCATCGCCGCCGCGCGCAGCGGCAACTGGAACGTCGTCGTCACGAAGATGACCGCGGCCATCAAAGGCAATCCGAAAGAAGGCGACCGCACGCGCACCTACGGCGCCATCTTCATCAACTATCACCCGTATTACTACCGCGGCGTCGGCTATCTCAACAGCGGCCGGTACCAGCAGGCCATCGACGATCTCGAGCGCACCAGCGGACCCGGCCCGGAGAACCTCGGCTCGATCGGCGAGCTGCTCGACCGCGCCAAACGCCAGCTCGCTTCGACGAGTGCACCAGAGCCGGAGCCGGTGCGCCCCGCGCCGGAGCCGACTCGTCCCGTCGTGACGCCGTCCGCGCCCGCCGCGCCGGTCATCGATCCGGCGCTGCGCGACCGCGCGCGCTCGTCGCTCGCAAACGCCAATCGCAAACTGCAGGCCGCGCAGCAGCGCCGTGCGGGCGGCTCCGCGCAGTACCAGCAGGCGGCGACGCTGTTCAACGACGCGTCGGGCCGCATCGGCGGCGTGAAGTCGAACGACGATCTCAACGCCATCATCACCATGGCCGAGAACGCGGGCGATCTCGCCGATCTCGCGACGGCGCCTGCGGCTCCATCGACGGTACCCGCCCTCGCCAACACCGTCCCGCCCGCGCCGACGAAGCCGACCGTGGCGACGGAAGACGTGCTCGACTCGTACAAGCCGCGCCTGCGCCGCGCCCTGCAGAACTATTTCGCCGGAGAGTTCGGCGACGCATCGCGCGACTTCGAAGTGCTGGTGCGCGACCTGCCGACGAACGGCTGGATCTGGGCATTCCTCGGCGCGTCGCAGTATTCGCAGTACGCGTTCGAAGGCGAAGAGAGCTATCGCGCCGCGGCGCTGAAGTCGTTCCGCAAGGCCAAGTCGCTGCGGCGCTGGAGCGGCGGGCTGCCCGACAAATACTTCTCGCGGCGCATCCGGCGCGCCTTCAACGAAGTGGGGTGATGATGCAGGGCGGGTGGGTGCCCGCCCCCATCATCCTTAGAGAGTGGCTCCGCCGCCGCCGTTCGAGGAGCTGTCGCTCTCCGAACCGCTGACGGCTTCGCGAACCTGTTCCACGACACGCGCCACCGCGCTCTTCGCGCGGGCAGCTACGCCGCGTGAAGCGGCACCGGCCGCGGCGCCCGCGGCCGCGCCGACCACGGCGCCCGTTGCAGCAGCGCGGCGGACGGTCTTTTTGGTCGGGCGTTTTTTGGCAGACGCCGAAGCCTTCTTCGCACTGGCCGTGCGGCTCGATGTACCACCGCGCTTGGAAGCGCCGCCCTTCTTCGCTCCGCCGGCCTTCTTTGCGCCGCCCTTCGAGGAGCCGGCCTTCTTCGACGAAGCGGAGCTACCGCCCTTCTTCGACGAGCCGCCGCCCTTCTTGGAGGAGGCGCCGCCCTTCTTCGACGAAGCGCCACCGGCTTTCTTCGACGAAGCCGAGCTTCCGCCCTTCTTCGATCCGCCAGCCTTCTTCGACGAAGCGGAGCTGCTACCGCCCTTCTTCGACGAGGCGCCGCCCTTCTTGGACGACTTGCTGGATGCCGACGACTTCTTGGAAGCGCCGCCCTTCTTGGCGCCTCCGCCCTTCGATGATGCGCCAGCCTTGCTGGAGGCGCCTTTCTTCTTTGCAGCCATTTGGTTTTCTCCTTGTTGAAAGTCTCGGATGGGGAGCCGTACTTTTCTTCGTGGGAAACCTTCGCTGCCTGCTACAACCCGGTGCACGAGTTGCACAAAAAACAATGTAGACGAACATGTCACGATTGTCACGCAGAGCACGACTGTTGCGCGCGATGCTGCCGCTCTTCATCGCCATCTTTCTGGTGATGTGGGCCGCGTCGTTCTACTTCTTTTTTCTCAACCGCCGCATTTCGCGCGAGCTGGCCACGCACAGCTGGCGCGAGCCGACCACGATCGTCAGCGCCGCGGGCGGCAGGAACGCGGACGTCGTGCGCGTCTACGGCACCGACTGGCGCGTCACTCCGCCGGTGCTCATCGACAAGATGCCGCGTCACGTCATCGACGCCTTCATCGCCGCCGAAGACGTGCGCTTCCGCCGCCACATCGGCTTCGACCCGATCGGCATGGCCCGCGCGCTTTTCATGAACGTGCGCAAGGGCGGCATCGCCCAGGGTGGTTCCACGATCCCGCAGCAGATCGTGAAGCAGCGCTTCCTCACCAACGACCGTACGTGGCGCCGCAAGCTCACCGAGATCGTCCTGGCTGTGCTCCTCGACCTGCGCCTGAGCAAGGACGACATCCTCGAGCTCTATCTCAATGACGTCTACCTCGGGCATCACGCCGGCGTCCCCATCCTCGGCGTCGACGAGGCCTCGCGCCTCTACTTCGACAAGACGCCGCGCCAGTTGCGCGTCGACGAGGCCGCGCTGCTCGCCGCGATGATCCGCGCGCCGAACCAGAAGAACCCCGCCGTGGCCCGCGCCCGCCGCGACGCCGTGCTCGCGGTGATGCACGACCGCGAGTGGCTGAGCGAAGCCGCGTACGACGGCGCGAAGTCGCATGACGTGGACATCGTGCGCGGCTCGCTGCCGCCGACGCCGTATCCGTACTACCTCCGCGCGCTGCGCGCCGAAGTGCTGGCCGAAGTCGGACGCGGTCCGATGATGAGCGGCGGCGCGACGATCGTCTGCGAGCTCGACACGAAAGCACAGCGCGCTGCAGAAGACGCCGCGCGGCGCGGCGCGGCCAGCCTCGTGGCGCGCTACTCCTGGCTGCGGCAGCAGTCGCGGCAGGATCCGCTGCAGGTGGCCATCCTCTCCGTCGACCCGCGCACCGGCGGCGTGCGCGCGCTCGTCGGCGGCGCCAGCTACGCGCGCTCGACGTTCGACCGCACCTCGCAGATGCGCCGCCAGCCCGGCTCCGCCTTCAAGACCTTCGCGTATCTGGCCGCTATCGCCTCGAAGCGTGCCACCACGTCATCGCTGCTGCTCGACGCGCCGGTGAAAGTCGAGCTCTCTGGCAACGAGACGTGGGAGCCGCAGAATTACGACGAGAACTTTCGCGGACGGGTGACGCTGCGCGAGTCGTTCGAGCGCTCGCTCAACGTCCCCACCGTGCGCCTCACCACCGACATCGGCGCGGGCCGCGTCGTACGCGTGGCCAAGGACGTCGGCCTCGGCAAGATCGAGAACGTTCCGGCCATGCCCCTCGGCGTCGGCGAGGTGTCGATGCGCGAGCTCACCGCCGCCTACACCGCCTTCCCCAGCCTCGGCGAGCGCGTCGAGCCGTTCCTGCTGCGCACCGTGAAAGACCGCCGCGGCAAGGTGCTGTTCGAGCGCGAGATCCAGAAGAAGCGCGTCGTCGACGCCAACGCCGCGTACGTGATGCACACGCTGCTGCGCGGCGTCGTGCGTCGCGGCACGGCCACGCGTCTCAAGAAATATGGGCTCGGATACGTTGCCGGCAAGACCGGCACGACCAACGATTACCGCGACGCGTGGTTCGTCGGCTACACGGCCGACGTCGTGACGACGGTCTGGGTCGGCTTCGACCGCGGCGCGCCGCTGCGCCTCTCGTCGTCCGAGGCGGCCATCCCGATCTGGGGCTCGTACATGCGCGAGACGCGGCACGACCAGAACCAGCCCGTCGCACCGGCCGGCGTCACCTTCCGCGACATCGACCCCGAGTCCGGCATGCTCTGGCGCAAAGGCTGCCCCGGCCCCATCCGCGAAGTGTTCCTCGACGGCACCGCCCCGACGCGTCACTGCCCGACCGGGATCATGGGCCGCATCGTCCGCCGCGTCCTCTTCGACGAGGAAAACTTCGACGAGCCCACCGCCATCACCTTCGACAAGTTCAGAAAGTGGGCGAACGAAGTCGACCGCAATCGCCAGCAAGTCGAAGGAGCGATGCAGAAGCTGAAGCGGATATTCGGAAAATAGCGTTCAGGTATGAGGTATGAGGTATGAGGTATGAGGTATGAGTGGGCGGTGGCACACTCGTACGTCGTCCCTGATCCGTCGTACCTACTCGGCACGTTCATCCCAAGATTGTCATCCTGAGCCGCAGGAACCGACCCACAGCGCCCGAAGCGTGGCGGCGAAGGACCCCCTAATCGGGCTGCGTGCTCGAGCACGATCGGGGGATCCTTCGCCGTCTGCGCGGCTCAGGATGACAGCCGAAAATTAATCCTGCGCGGCCCGCCATGAACCTATGAGAGGCGCGTGTGCCGCCGCCCACTCATCCCTCATACCTCATCCCTCATACCTGACAATCACCGCCGCACCGCCCGCCTCTTCCCGACGACGTTCATCTCCACCTTCGCCCACGACGTCGCCCACGACCCGTTCTTTGCGTGGATCTGGACCGTCCAGAACGAGGCGTCGTCGAGGGGGTCGATGACGGTGGTCGTGTAGTCGCCCCAGCGCTCGTGGACCGTCACGGCGTCCGTGCCGGCGCGGATCGGGGCGATGTTGCTGACGCGGCCCATGAAATCGCGGTAGACGTAGGCCGACGAGGGATAGCGGTCGCTGGCGAACGTGCCGAAGCCGATCAGCATCCCGCCGTAGCGGTTCACGGCCAGCGACGGATACGCGAAGCGCGCCGCGCGCACGGGATCGCCGACGGCGCCCCATTCCGACTGGCGGGTCGTCGTGTTCACGCGGCACCAGGCCACGGCCTGCGTGTCGGGGCCGACGTCGCGGATCATCACCGCGTAGATCCAGCCGTCCCGCTCCGCCACCGCCTCGAGCAGGCCGTAGCCCGCGTCGAGCGCCACGCTGCTGAACTGCGGCAGCGTGCGGAACGGCGCGGTGTCCCAGTCGTTCGGCTCGTGCACGTTGATCGACCAGGCCAGGTCGTTCAGGTTCATGACCGTGATGCCCGAGCCGTCCGTCACGACGATGTACTGCTGCCCGCCGTTCGAGCTCACCGGCAGCAGGAACTGCTTGTTGATGCGGTAGCGCAGCGCGTCGATCTCGGGGGCGCGGTTGTAGAGGTCCTGCTTCCGCATCGAGGAGAGCAGCGTGCCGTCGCCGCCGGAGGTGTTCGTGCCGATGACCAGCCGGTCGCGCGTCACCGCCAGCATCGAAAAGTCGGCGCCCGGCTCGTCCAGCATGTACCGCCGCCAGACGCCCGCGGGGTCGCCGGTCTCCGAGATCGCGAACGCGATGGCCTTCTCGTCGTGGATGGCCAGCAGGATCCAGCGGTCCGCGGAGGCGTCGTACGCGACGCGGGGATCGTAGTACTCGCCCACTGGCAGCGCTCCAGGCGACAGCGACCAGAACTGATCCTGCGACACCGTCTTCAGGATCTTGCCGGCGCGGTCCTGCACGATGATGCGCGCGTTGTTCGTGCTGACCACGTGCGTGCGTCCCACCGCGCCGGCGGAATCGGCCGGGACCAGCGCGCGCGACGCGTCGGCGTCGAAGAGCGCCGTCACCGGCGGCGCGGCGATCGTCGGAGTGGTCACCGCCGTGACCGTGAGCGATGCGGCGGCGCGGACCCCGTAGCGCAGCGGCGGGAGCAGGCGGTGCGTGAACACCCGCGGCTGCGGATCGCGGAGCGGGATGGCGGCGGCTTCGCTCATGGAGATGGGCGGCAGCTCGACCGGATGGACGACTTCCTGTGCCGCGAGAGGCACACCGATGGCGAGGGAAAGCGCGAGGACCTGGAGTCTCATTGGACCGGCGCAGTTTGACATTCCCCCGCCCTCGGACCTAATGTTCATCGCGCTGGACTGATTTGGGGCGGCTTGCAACCAGCTAAAAAAAAGCTAAAGGGCCGGGACTCGAAAGCGTTTTCTCTCCGCCCCACGTCGCCTCCGGCGTGGGGCTTTTTTTTGAGCTGGCAGCTGGCAGCTCGCAGCTGGCAGGAGTCACCGCGGCGGGTGGCGGCCTCCTGCGAGCTGCGACCTGCGAGCTGCGAACTGACTTATGGACTTCATCCAGGCAATCGCTGACGAACACGTCTACCTCTTCGATGGCGCGATGGGGACGATGCTCTACACACGGGGCGTCTTCATCAACAAGTGCTACGACGAGCTGAACGTCCGCAATCCCGAGATCGTGCTCGAGGTCCACCGCCAGTACGTCAAGGCCGGCGCCGAGATCCTCGAGACCAACACCTACGGAGCGAACCGCGTGAAGCTCCGCGGCTTCGGCATCGAGGACGAGCTGCGCGACATCAACACCCGCGCCGCCGAGATCGCCCGCAAGGCCGCGGGCGACGGCGTGTACGTCGCCGGCGCCATCGGCCCGCTGGGCATCCGCATCGAGCCGTACGGGCCGACCGCGCTCGACGAAGCGCGCGAGTTCTTCCGCGAGCAGGCCACCGCCCTCAACGACGCCGGCGTCGACCTCTTCGTCTGCGAGACGTTCTCGAACATCTCCGAGCTCGAACAGGCCATCGCCGCCATCCGCGAAGTCTGCTCGCTGCCCATCGTCGCCCAGATGACCATCGGCACCGACGGCCGGACCATCTTCGGCGACGTGCCGAAGACCTTCACCCAGCGCCTCGACCGCGCCGGTGCGGACGTCATCGGCATCAACTGCTCGGTCGGTCCCGATCTCATGCTCGACGCCGTCGAGGAGATCGCCTCCGTCACCGCCAAGAAGATCTCCTGTCAGCCCAACGCCGGCCTGCCGCGCGACGTGAACGGGCGGCAGATGTACATGGCCTCCCCCGAGTACTTTTCCAAGTACGCCAAACGGCTGATCCACAAGGGCGTCAAGTTCATCGGCGGCTGCTGCGGCACGACGCCGGAGCACATCAAGATGATGGCCGACGCGGTGCGGCCGCTCTCGCCGCGGCGCACGTTCGTCATCGTCGAGCCGAACGGCCGCACGGCCGACAAGGGCGCCGGCGTCGAGCCGCAGCCGATGGCCACGCGCTCGAACTGGGGCCGCAAGATGGCCGCCGGCGAGTTCGTGACCACCATCGAGATTGTCCCGCCCAAGGGCCCCAACGCCGACGCCATGCTCAAGCAGGTGGAGCTGATCAAGGCCGCGGGCGTGGACGGGGTGAACGTCCCCGACGGTCCGCGCGCCCAGAACCGCATGGGCGCCATCGCCGTGGCCGTGCTGCTGCAGCAGCGCATCGGCATCGAGGCCGTGCTCCACTACTGCTGCCGCGACCGCAATCTCCTCGGCATGCACTCCGACCTCCTCGGTTGCGCCGCCCTCGGGCTGCGCAACCTCCTGCTCATCACCGGCGATCCTCCCAAGATGGGCCCGTACCCCGAGGCCACGGCGGTGTTCGACATCGACTCCATCGGCCTGACGAACATGGTCAGCCTGATGAACCACGGCCTCGACCTCGGCGGCAATCCGTTCGGCGAGCCGACCCGCTTCACCATCGGCGTCGGCGTGAACCCCGGCCATCTCGACCTCGAATACGAGCTCAAACGCCTCGACTGGAAAGTGAAAGCCGGCGCCGAGTACGCCATCACGCAGCCGGTCTTCGACGTCCGCCAGCTCGAGCACTTCCTCGGACGCATCGAGCACATGCACCTCCCCATCGTGGCCGGCATCTGGCCGCTGCTCTCCTACCGCAACGCCCAGTTCATGAACAACGAGGTGCCGGGCGTCTCCGTGCCGGACGACGTCATGGAGCGCATGCGCATCGCCAGCGAGAAGAGCAAGGAGCACGCTCTCCGCGAAGGCGTGACCATCGCCCGCGAGACGCTCGAGCGCGTGCGCGGCCGCGTGGCCGGCGTCCAGGTCTCGGCCCCGCTCGGCCGCGTCGACCTGGCGCTTCAGGTCTTCGAGGGAATCACGGCCACGGCCGCCGGCGCCCGGAACGCCTGATCGCGTGGGGAGCTTCGAAACACTCCATAGAGGGTGTTGAAATGCCGCCAGCGCCTTTCGAAGTACCCCGATGACGCTTCGGATGACGCCCGGTGAGCCATCGAAACACTCCATGGAGTGAATCCGAGACACCGCTGATGCCTCTCGAATACCCTGATGATGCTTCGCGAGACACCCGGGGAGCCATCGAAACACTCCATGGAGTGAATAAATAGCGTCCCGAGAGCCTCAACACACACCATGGTGTGTTTCGAAGGCTCCGCGGACGTCTCCCGAGACCCTCAAAGCGTCGCGAAAACACTCCATGGAGTGTTGTCAAACCTCTTCTGTAGCCTTGCGAGGACGCTCGGGCGTCTTTGCAGAGTCCCAAAAGCATTTGAGATACACACCATGGTGTGTTCCGATAGGGTCGGGGAGCATTTGAATACCACTCCATGGTGTGGTTTTAGGGCTCCACGCCTCGATTCGCGACGCTCAGTGCTTGATTTTGGAGGTGGCGGCCTTACGCAGAACGCTCTCATCGCACCAACGGAGCGAGATGGGGCGTCGCGGGAGAAGTCAGTCCCCTCTCCCCGCGCACGGGGAGAGGGTTAGGGTGAGGGGCTCCCTTTTGTCGAGCGCCACAACCCCTCACCCTAGCCCTCTCCCCGCTCGTCGCGGGGAGAGGGGACTCACTTGTCCCGAGACGTCCCACTACACCGCGCTGTGTCACCGAACTTAACGAATGGGTACTAAGCGGCGACCCGCCGGATGATCGCGATCGACACGTCGTCATCCGGCACCACGCGGCCGATGAACGAGCGCCATTCGCCGAGGAGCGAGTCGAGGAGCGACTGCGCGCTCGCCTCGGGGTGCCAGCCGGCCACGACTTCGATGTAGGCGTCGCCGAACTCGTTCTCCGTCGTGTTGCGGGCCTCGGTCAACCCATCCGAGTGCAGCAGGAGGCGCTCGCCGGGGGCGAGCGTGCCGGTGACGGTCTCCCAGGTCAGCGCTGCTTTGACTCCCATCGGATACGCGCCGCGGCCGATGCGCTCGACGACCTTTCCCTGCCCGTCGATCTTCAGCACCGGCGGGTGGCCGGCGATCGTCGCCGAGAACGTGCCGTCCGGCGAGAGCAGGAAGTAGCAGCAGGAGAAGAATGACCGCGAGCCGCCGGTGCGGCAGAGGATGCGGTTCAGCGACGCGGAGATCAGCTCCGGCGACGGGTCGACCTCGAGCTGCGTGCGAAACGCGGCGTGCGCGACGGCCATCACCAGGCCGGCGGCCATCCCGTGCCCGGAGGCGTCGCCGAAGAGGACGGCCAGCCGGCCGTCGGGCAGCGGGACGAAGTCGTAGATGTCGCCGCCGACCGTGTTGGCGATGCGGTTGAAGGCCGCGATCTCCCACGGTTCGGTGCGCGGCATCTGGTGTGGGATCAGGCTGGCCTGCAGGTCGCGCGCGAGCTGCAGCTCGTCGCGGAACTTCACCTTGTCGATCAGCTCCATGGCCAGCAGCAGGACCATGATCAGGAACGTGGCCGCGATCTCGACGAAGACCCAGACCGGGGGATCGGGCGTGCGGGCCAGCATGCTGGCCAGGCAGACGAAGAAGGCCACGAACGACGCGGCGAAGAGCAGCCGCCGGTGCGGCGCCAGCTTCTTGGCCAGGCCGTAGAAGATGGCGCTGATCGAGCGCACCCAGCGGCGGAACGCGGTCGGCTCCTGCTCGATCGACGCGCGATGCTCCGCCATCAGCATGTTCTTCGTCTCCGGCCACTCCTGCGAATAGAGGTTCGCGACGTCGTCGGTGTTGAGAGACGTGAAGGTGCTCTTCCCGAGGTCGAGCCAGTCGCGGAAACGTGCCACTGTGGGGGATTGTACGGATACCTTCGAACGAAGTTCGGGGATTAGGTAAAAGGAAAAGGGTAAAAGGTAAAAGTGGCTCCGCCAGCTGGGCGCGAGTGTCGCCCGACGCGAAGCGACTTTTACCTTTTACCCTTTACCTTTAACCTGCGCGCATGCTGCGCCGCTTCATCATCGCTTCCGCGATCGCGGCAAAGGCACTGCACGCCCAGGAATTGCCGTTCACGCACTTTACGGCGGACGATCTGCTTCCCTCGGCGAGCGTGCAGAAGATCACGCAGGACCATCAGGGCTACGTCTGGCTGGCGTTCTACTCGACCGGCATCGCGCGCTATGACGGGCAGTCGATGGAGAGCTATGGCGTGGCGGACGGGATCGCCGATCCGACGGTGCGGGAGATCGTCGAGGACCGCTCGCATCGCCTGTGGGTCGGCTCCGAGTCGGGGCTGGCCGTTTCCGAGAAGCCGCTGGACGCGTACGGAGCCGGCACGCGTGTGCGCTTCACGCGCACGGGACTGGTGCAGTCGCGGATGCGCCGCAACTGCATCGTCGCGGCGCCGGACGGGTGGGTGTGGGTGGGGACGCGCGACGGCATCGTCCGCTACCGGCTGGGCGACAAGCTCGAGGCGCAGGCCATCGATACCGGCGCGGTGATGGCGATGCTCGTCCGCCGCGACGGGTCGGTGCTGGCCAGCCTCGACGACGGCACGATTCTCCTGCTCACGAACGGCACGCGGCGCGTCCTCACACGAACGGCGCCCGTCACGGGCGCACTGGCCGAGCTGGCGGACGGCACGATCCTCGGTGGACGCGCGGACGGCGCGGTGTGGCGTCTCGAGAACGGCCAGCCGCTCATCATCAACCATGACCTCCGCGAGCGCGTCGTCACGCTCCTCGTCACGCGCGGCGGCGACCTGTGGGCGGCCAGCCTCGGCACCGGCGCGGTGCGCATCGACCTCCGCGATCCGTCGCAGCGCCTCGCCGTCACGCCCGCGAACGGCCTCCTCGGCGTGACCCTCTGGACCCTGTTCGAAGACCGCGAGGGCAACCTCTGGTTCGGACAGAACGGCGGCGTCTCCCGTCTGCGCAAGGGCTACCGCGCCTTCAGCGCCTGGACCGCGCGCACGCGTCCCGCGCTTCCCGACCCGAACACGTTCGTCGTGCTGCCGCGCAACGGCGCGCTGTGGGTCGGCAGCGGCAACGGCGTGACGAGGCTGACGCGGATGACAGGTGAAACGAAAACGTGGCGCGTGAGCGACGGCCTGCACTCGAATCAGATCTACGCGCTCGCGGACGACGCCGACGGCCGCCTCTGGATCGGCACCTCGGCCGGCGTGAACTCACTGACCGGTGACCGCCTCGAGAAACACGGCTTCGACACCATCTACGCCATCCGCCGCCGCGGCCGCATGCTCTGCTTCGCCGGAGCCCAGGGCATCGTCTGCCATGAGGACGGCAAGTGGTCGCGCTACGGACGCGAGTCCGGCCTCTCGGCTGGCGGCGCGACCAGCCTCGCCTTCGACGATGCCGGGCGGCTGTGGGTCGGCAGTCCCGATCGCGGCCTGTACCGCGCCAGCGGGCCGCTCGCGCCGGGCGTCACGTTCGCGCGCGTCTGGGGTACGGTCAACGGCGCGCCGTCGGACAGCGTGCGGTCGCTGCTCTTCCACGGCGGCAACCTCTGGGTCGGTACCGTTGCGGGGCTCTCCATTCCCGGCAAGGCGCACGTCTATCGCGGGCGCCCCGCCATCGGCATGACCCCGTCCGCCGACGGCACGCGCGTCTGGGTGAGCAACAACGCCGGCCTCGTCGAAGTCGACGCCCGCACGCTGCGCGTCGTCTCCACCGTCACCAAAGCCGACGGCCTCCTCGACGACGAAGCGTGGGCATACGGACCGCTGGCCGCGGATGCGGAGGGCCGCATCTACTTCGCCACGCCGCGCGGCGTGTCGCTCTTTCATCCCGCCGCGCGCGAGCGCAACGCCACGGCGCCGATCGTGCGGTTGCGGCGCATCGACCGCGGCGAAGAGGCGAACGACATCGGCTTCGAGTACGCGGCGCTGACCTTCGGCGACGAGCCGCGCGTCCATTTCCGCACGCGCCTGGCCGGCTTCGACCGCAACTGGTCGATGGAGACGCGCGACGCGAAGATCCGCTACACGAACCTGCCGGCCATGTTGTTCGCGCGGCGATACGCGTTCGAGGTGAAGGCGCGCAACGCGGACGGAGTCTGGAGCGAGCCGCTGTCGTACGAGTTCCGCGTCGCGCCGCCGCTGTGGCTGCGCTGGTGGGCGGCGCTCGCGTACCTGGCCGTGCTCGCGATGGCGCTGACCGCGTTCAATCGCTGGCGCACGCGCCAGCTCCAGCGGAAGAACCGCGTGCTCGAAGATCTGGTCATGGTGCGCACGGAGGAGATCCGGGCCCAGGCCAGCGAGCTGGAGACGCTCGACCGCATCGTCGAGGTGATCAACCGCGAAGTGAGCCTGGAGAACGTGCTGCGGAGCGTGCTCGCACAGGGGATGAAGCTCTTCCCGAAGGCGCAGAAGGGCGTCTTCCTGATGTTCGATCACGAGACGCGGCGCACCGAGGCCGTCGGCGTCGCGGGGTACGACCCGGAGCTCTTCCGCGGCGTGTCGCTGTCGTTCGAGGAAGCGATGCAGCGCTACTCCGAGCGCGCCGAGCAGCTCGGCGAAGGCGTGTACCTGATCCGCTCCGCCGACTTCCGCCATCTCGCCGGCGCCGACAAGATCAGCCACTTCCCCGAGCCGAAGGTGATGCTGGCCATGGCCGTCACGCTGGGCGGCCGCATGGAAGGCTTCCTCATCTTCGACAACTTCGACGACGAGCACGCCTTCGGCCGCAGCGACCTGCAGAAGCTGGCCCGCGTCCGCGAGCACGCCGTCTCCGCGATCGCCAAGGCGCGCATCCTGCGCGAGCTGCAACTGAAGAACGAGCAGGCCGAGGAGGCCAATCGCGCCAAGAGCGTCTTCCTGGCCAACATGAGCCACGAGCTGCGCACGCCGATGAACGCCATCATCGGCTTCTCCGAGATTCTCGTGGAGCGGCTGCAGGAGCGCATCGAGCCGAAGTACACCGGCTTCCTCCGCTCCATCCTCCAGTCCGGGCAGCACCTCCTCGGCATCATCAACGACATCCTCGACCTTTCGAAAGTCGAGGCCGGGAAGATGGAGATCTATCCGGAGACGTTCCCGGTGCGTCCCGCCATCGAGAGCGTCTGCCAGGTGATGAAGGGGCTCTCGGCGAAGAAGAGCATCGCCTTCGAGGTCGACGTCGAGGCCGGCGAGATCGAGACCGATCACGCCAAGTTCAAGCAGATCCTCTACAACCTGATCTCGAACGCGGTGAAGTTCTCGAAGCCGGGCAGCACCGTCACCATCCGCGCGCGCGTGAAGGCGGACGTGCTGGTGGTGTCGGTGATCGACCGCGGCATCGGCATCGCCCCGCAGCATCAGGGCGTGATCTTCGACGAGTTCCGCCAGCTCGAGAACGCCGCCAGCCGCACCTACGGCGGCACGGGCCTTGGCCTGTCGCTGGTGAAAAAGTTCGTCGAGCTGCAACGCGGCACGGTGGCGGTGCAGAGCGTGCTCGGCGAAGGGAGCGAGTTCACCTTCACGTTGCCGCTGCGCTTCGCCGGACGCGTGCTGCTCGTCGAGGACGAGGACGAAGCCTTCGACGCCTACAGCGCCCAGCTGCGCTCCGCGGGCTACGTCCCGATCCGGGCCCGCAGCGGCGACGATGCTACAGAGCGTACGCGCGTGATGAGTCCCCGCGCGGTGGTGCTGGACACGGGTGCAGCCCTCGTCATCCGCTCCACGCGCGGCGACGAGGACTCGTTCGCCAAGCCGGTGGAGTGGCCAGTCCTCCTGCGAAGACTGGCCGAGGTCACGGGGCGAACGTAAGCGTTACTGGCGCGGCCGTGCGGCAGCCTGCTGTCCGAGGACGCGGGCCGTGTCGATCAGCTCCTGCACGGTTGCCTGGTCCTTGCCGCCGGCCTGCAGCAGGGCGATGCGGATCGCGCTGCCGACCGGGATGACCGTGTTGGCCGGTTCCGCGTAGAAGCGCTCCAGGCTCGACACGAGCTCGAAGCCGGACATCTTGCCGGAGGTCGACGACTGCCGCTCGGTGCGCACCGCGAGACTGGCGCACGGAGAGGTCGGGCCGGCGGTCACGTCGATCTTGTCGAGCGCCTCGCGGTATCCCTGTGAGTAGCCGATCGCCCAGAAGAGCTTCTCGGTGCTTCTGAGCCGGAGCCACTGATCGCCGTTATCCGGCGGAGTGAGCTCGGGGGTCGTTGCACGTTCGGCAGCGAAGCCGGCGGTGGCGAGGAGGAGCAGAGCAAGCCCGAGAACAATTTTTTTCATTGCGCACCTTTTCGAATGTGGAGGCGGCGCGATTCTAACCAAATTCCGGCGAGCGACGGAAGATAGTTAGCGAGCCGATTCGATCTTGACGCGATAACGCTCCACGTCGGCGGTCGCTTCGATGTGCGGCAGCGCGCTGGCCAGCTCCCGTTTGGCGCGCTCGAACTGCCCCGTTTCGTACAGCGCGACGGCGATGTAATAGCGATAGGCTTCCTCGCCCGGGCGGAGCGTGCCGACGCGCTGGAACGCGGTCAGCGTCCCCGCGAAGTCGCGCGACCGGTAAAGCCCCTCGGCGATGCGGATCCAGGTCGCATGGTCGACGCCCGGGGCGTCCAGCAGCTCGCGGTAGATCCTCTTGGCCTCGACGAGGTTCGTCGCGTTCAGGGCCCGCTCGGCTGCCACGAGCCGGGCGGGAACGTCGATGCGCGGCGCCTGCTGCTGGGGTTTCGGCTGGGTTTGTTGCTGCGTCTGCGCCGACGATTGCTGCTGTTGCTGCTGCGTCGCGGGCGGTGGCGGGGGAGGGGGTGGCTTGAGGACCGGCGGCTTGGCCTCGGCGACGACCGGCGCCTTCGTGGCGGGCTGCGTCGTGACCGGTTTCGGCGGTTCGGTGACGGCACGGGACGGCGTCTCGGTGACCGGCCGGGTCGGCGCCGCAGTCGTCGTGGGGGGCGGAATCGAGGTCGCCGAGAGCGACGCCACCTCGGCCGAGGTCAACACCTTCCGGGCCACGGTATCGAACGAAGTACGGATCGACGGCGGGAGCGACAGGGTGCCGAACTTCCGCTGGACGCGCTCCGCGGCCAGGATGCGCTGCAGCGCGTCGCGGGTGCGCGGCGCGTCGCCGGTGCGGTCGAGGGCGATCGTGAGATAGGCCAGCGCCGTCTCGTACTGGTCGATCGTCTCGACGAGGCCGAACGCGGCCAGCCGGAGCGGGGTCAGCGCGTCGTTGAAACGTCCCGCCTCCACGTCCGCCGCGCCGCGGCGCAGGAGTCCCATGTAGAAGTCGTTTGCCGTGGCGGCCGTCACCGGCACGCTCATGGAGAGTGCCGCGAGAAGGAGCATCGACTGGAAGAGTTTGCGCATGCTGATCTTAGCCGGACGTGTACAACAGCAGACCCGTCCGGATTCTGCCATACCTCACTGGCGATGCTGTAACATCCCGGGCACCCGTGAGTAAAAACGTAGTCATCGTGGGAGGCGGCCTGGCGGGGCTCGCCGCGTCAATCTACCTCGCCCGCGGTGGCCGAACGGTGACGGTTTTCGAAAAGCGTCGCTATCTGGGCGGCCGCGCCATCACCCAGCTCCGCCACGGCTACCGCTTCAACCTCGGCGCGCACGCTTTCTACCGCACCGGTGCCGGCGCCGCGGTCTGCCGCGAGCTGGGCATACCCGTGCGCGGCGCCGTCCCCAAGCCGAACGCCGTCGCCCTCATCAACGGACAGGAGCGCCGGCTGCCGACGACCTTCCTCTCGTTACTGGGAACGTCGCTTCTCTCGCTGCGCGGCAAGGCGCAGCTCGGCAGGGCGCTCTGGCGCATCCGGAGCATCGACCGCAATCCGCCGGCGCCCTCGCAGACCGTGCGTGGGTGGATCGACGAGCAGGTCAGCGACCCGCGCGCCCGCCAGGTGCTCGAGGCACTCATCCGGCTGGCGACGTACTCCAATCACGCCGATACGGCGGGCGCCGCGCTCGCCCTCGCGCAGATGAAGGTGGCCCTGCGCGGCGCGATCTACATCCACGAAGGGTGGCAGCGCATCATCGACGCGATGCACAGCACCGCCATCTCGGCCGGTGTGAACTTCGTCAGCAGCTCGCGCATCGTCGGCATCGACACCGAGGGCGGCCAGGTCCGCGCCATCCGCCTGGGCGGTCTCGAGGTCGACGCCGACCGCATGGACACGCAGGCCGTCGCCTTTCCGGAGATGACGCCGGAAGCGGTCGACGGCGCGCGCCTGCCCGCCGAGACGGTGATCCTGGCCGTCGATCCCGCGACGGCGTCCGAGCTGACCGGACAGAACTGGACCGTGACCCCGATCACCGCCGCCTGTCTCGACGTCGCCCTCCGCTCGCTGCCGAAGCCGAAGCGCAACTTCGCCCTCGGCATCGACGATCCGCTCTACTTCGCCGTCCACTCCGTCTGGGCGCAGCTCACGCCGAAAGGCGGCGCGCTCATTCAGTCGGTCAAGTACGGCGGCACGGCGGCCGACGAGCCCGTGCTGGAAGGCCTCCTCGACCGCATGCAGCCCGGCTGGCGCGACCTCGTCGTCCACCGCCGCTTCATGCCCGCGCTCACCGTCTCGAACGCCCTCGTGCCGCCCAACGTCTCGCGCCCCGCCGCCGTGACGAACGTGCGCGGCCTCTACCTCGCCGGCGACTGGGTCGGCGACGAAGGCCTCCTCTCCGACGCCGCCCTCGCCAGCGCGCGCACCGCGGCGAAGGCCGTGCTCGCGAACGCGTAGCTGGCACGGCCTCTGCCCGCCGTCACGCGGTAAGGAGTGGAAATGATGTTGCGCAACAGCAAGGCATTCTCGAGTTTCTCCGCGAACGACGTCGACGCCGCGCAGGCGTTCTACGGCGACACCCTCGGCCTCAACGTCGAGAAGATGGAAGAGGGACTGGCGCTGCACCTCGGCGGCGACCAGGAAGTCTTCATCTACCCCAAGGAGAACCACACCCCCGCCACCTTCACCGTCCTCAACTTCCCCGTGGACGACGTGGAGAAAGCGGTCGACGACCTGAAAGCGAAAGGCGTCCGCTTCGAGGTCTACGACGAAGGAGACCTGAAGACGGACGCCAAAGGCATCTCCCGCGGCAACGGCGGCCCGACCATCGCCTGGTTCAAGGATCCGGCGGGGAACTTCCTGTCGGTGCTGGAGATGAAGTAGCCCGCGCTTACAGCGACCGTCCCAAAACTGTCATCCCGAGCGTGAGTCGAGGGACCTGGGCGGGTGGGGGCGCGCTGAACGCGCCCGATGTCGGCATAGCGCGCCCCCCGCCCACCCAGGTCCCTCGACTCACGCTCGGGATGACAAACGTGCTTACAGCCCCCGCACGCGCACGCCGCCGCCCGAGGTGCGGAGGGTGAGCTTCGGGCCGCCGCCGTTGATCTGGCCGCGGATCTCGTCGTCTTCCTGCGTGCCGATCACCGTCACCGGCACGTCGGAGCGGACGCCGCCGCCGCTGGCGCGGGCGTCGAGGTCGACGCGGATGGACGGGGCCAGCGACACCGTCACCGTCCCGCCGGAGGTCGACAGGCGCGAGTCGCCGCGCGGCTGGCGCGAGATGCGCGCGTTGATCGAGCCGCCCGAGGTCACGGCGTCGACCTTGCCCGCGGCGTCTTCGATCCTGATGTTGCCGCCGGAGGTGCGGGCCACGACGTCGCCGTCGATGCGGGCCAGCGAGATCGAGCCGCCGGAGGTCTTCGCCTCGACCGGCCCCTTCGTGTCGCCGATGGCGATCGAGCCGCCCGAGGTGTGTACGTCGAGCCGCGCGTCGGCGCCGTTGACGTCGATCGAGCCGCCCGAAGTCCGCAGCGTCGACTCACCCGCGAGATGGCCGGTCTTGATGCTGCCGCCGGAAGTGCGCGCGTCGACCGTGCCGCCGATGTTGCCGAGGTCGATCGAGCCGCCCGAGGTCTCCACCTTCACGTTGTAGCGGGCCGGGACGCGGATGTTCCACTGCACCTCGTAATCGTCGTCGTCCATCCAGTTGAACCAGCCGGAGCGGTCGTCGTCCAGCTTGCTGTCGATGACGACGTCGTTCCCCTGCTGCGTGATCGTGATCTTGTGCTCGGCCATGCGCTTCTCGGCCTTGCGGCCGTGCGCCTCGCGCGTGATCTCGACCGCCACGCCCGTGCCGCCGGTCACGACTTTGATGGCGCCGTAAGCGCCGTCCAGCCGCAGCGTGCCGCCCGCGGAGACGTTGAATCCCTTGCGAATGACGTCGTCCGCCGCGCTTGCGGCGAAGGTGAAGAAGAGTGCGAGTGCGGCTCCTGCAATGCGGCGCATGGTCAGTCCTCCGTTTGCCTGCTTAGTACGCACCGTTACGTCAAAAGTTTGAAGTAAGATCCGCCCCGCATGCCGATCGACGACGGGCTCTTCAAACTGGCCATGTCTCATTTCGCCAGCGGCGTCACGGTGGTGACGACCGAGCACGAGGGGACGCTCTACGGGATGACCGTGGCGTCGTTCGCGTCGCTCTCGCTCAATCCGCCGCTCGTGCTGATCTGCGTCGAGAAGAACGCCAAGTCGCACGACGCCATCGCCAGCTCGGAACGGTTCGGCGTGAACATGCTGGCCGCCGATCAGTCCGAGCTGTCGGGACGGTTCGCCTCGAAGAAGATCGACGACAAGTTCGCCGGCGTCGCGCACCAACCGGGCAGCGACCTCGGCGTGCCGCTGCTCGACGGCGCCATCTGCGCGATCGAGTGCCGCCTCCACAATCAACTGCCCGGCGGCGACCACACCATCTTCGTCGGCGAAGTCGTGAACGTGCAGACCACTGAAGCCGCTCCCCTCCTCTATTTCCGCAGCGGGTATCGCGCACTTGCGTGACATGAGCGACACGCTGCGCGCGACGTTCCGTCGCGTGCTGCATCTCCCCAACCGGCGAGCTACGATCCGTCCCGGGCGACTGGAGCGCTTTCCGTTCGAGTCGCAGATCCTCGACAACACGCGCGAGGTCACGGTCTACCTGCCGGCCGGCTACGACGAGCGCGAGGAACGCCGCTATCCCGTCCTCTACATGCACGACGGGCAGAACCTGTTCGATCCGCATCGCGCCTACGTGCCCGGCAATCACTGGAAACTGCAGGAGGCCGCGGACGCCGCGATCTTCGAGCGCACCGTCACGCCGCTGATCATCGTCGGCATCGACCACACCGGCGCCGCGCGCATCGACGAATACACGCCGGTCAAGGACGCGAAGCACAGCGGCGGCGGCCGCGCCGCCGACTACGCGCGCTTCCTCATCGAAGAGCTTAAGCCCGCCATCGACTCGCGTTACCGCACGATGCCCGACGCGGAGCACACCGGCGTCGGCGGCTCGTCCCTCGGCGGCCTGGTCTCGCTCTACCTCGCGCTGAAGCATCCGGACGTCTTCCGACGCGCCGCCGTGATGTCGCCCTCGGTGTGGTGGAGCGACCGCGCCATCCTCGCCGAGGCCGAGGCGTACGACGGCACGCCGCCGCACATGTGGCTCGACATCGGCGGCCGCGAGGGGATGGAAGCGCTGCGCGACACGCGCTCGCTGCGCGACCGCATCGCCCCGAAGAACTGGCCCGACTTTTCGTACTACGAGGACCGCCGCGGCGACCACAGCGAGCGTGCCTGGGCGAAGCGCGTCCGGCAGGTGCTGGAGTTTCTCTACCCACCAGTGTCATCCTGAGCCCGTAGACGGGTCAGGATGACAACGCACGACACACTCGGCCGGCCGCTGCACGATCTGCGGATCTCCGTCACGGATCGCTGTAACTTCCGCTGCCCTTACTGCATGCCGAAGGAGGTCTTCGGCCGCGATTTCGCGTTCCTCCATCGCGAGGAGCTGCTGACGTTCGAGGAGATCGCGCGGCTGACGCGCCTCTTCGTCCGCCACGGCGTCGAAAAAGTACGCCTCACGGGCGGCGAGCCGCTGCTGCGCCGCGATCTCGAGAAGCTGATCGAGCAGCTCGCGGCGATCGAAGGTCTCCACGACGTGGCCCTGACGACGAACGGCTCGCTGCTGACGCGCGAGAAGGCGCGCTCGCTGAAAGCCGCGGGGCTGCAGCGCGTGACCGTCAGTCTCGATGCGCTCGACGACGCAATCTTCCGCGCCATGAACGACGTCGACTTTCCGGTGGCGCGCGTGCTCGACGCGATCGACTTCGCGGCCGAGGCGGGGCTGGCGCCGGTGAAGATCGACTGCGTCGTCAAGCGCGGCGTGAACGAGCCGGAGGTCGTGGCGCTGGCGAGGCGCTTCCGCGGCACCGGCCACATCGTCCGCTTCATCGAATACATGGACGTCGGCAACTCGAACGGCTGGCGGATGGCGGACGTCGTCTCCGGCCGCGAGATCCTGGAGCTGCTGCAGCGCGAGTGGCCGCTCGTCCCCGCCGGGCCGCAGTATTTCGGCGAGGTCGCGGAGCGATGGCAATACGCCGACGGCGCCGGCGAAGTCGGCATCATCACGTCCGTGACGCAGCCCTTCTGCGGCACCTGCACCCGCGCGCGCCTGGCCGCCGACGGCAAGATGTATCTCTGCCTCTTCGCCAACCTCGGCCACGACTTCCGCGCGCTGCTCCGCGGCGGCGCGAGCGACAGCGAGATCGAAAGCGTGATCGCGAGGGTGTGGGGCAGCCGCGACGACCGCTACTCCGACCAGCGCTCCGAGGCCACGCCGGGGCTGCGCAAAGTGGAGATGTCGCACATCGGCGGCTGACGCTCCAACGTTTTCGTTTCCCATGCGTATGAACGTCCATGCGCACCCTGATCGCCATCATCACGCTCGCCCTCGTCACGCCCGTCATCGCCGGCACCCGATCCGTCACACGCAGTGAAAGCGTCAACGGCAGGGAAACCCGCCTGCTGAACGTCGTCGAAGACGACGGCGACCATTACGCCACCTGGGAAAACAACGGTGTCCGCTATCGCACCGAGGATCCGGGCGTGCTCGCGAAAATCGAGGACGCGCTCCGGTCGCAGCGGGAGCACTCCACGAAGCACTCCGACCTCGGCCGCAAGCACTCCGCGCTCGGCCGCGAGCATTCGGCCCTGGGTCGCGAGCATTCGAAGCTTGCCCGCGAGCACTCGCGTCTCGCAAGAAGCTCGTCCGCGGACGTGGAAGCGCGCCAGCGCGAGCTGGAACGGATGCAGCGCGACCTCGAGATCAAGCAGCGCGACCTGGAGCGCCGCCAGCAGGACCTCGAGCGCCAGCAGCGCGAGCTCGAGCGCACCCAGCAGCGCCACGAGCACGACACGGACGCCAAGCTCGACGAGATCTTCCGCCGCGCGGAGAAAGAGGGGAAGGCGCGGCGCTACTAGGCCGGCGTCCTACTCCCGCCCGCCGTTGTACTTTTCCTCCGCCGAGCTGGGCACGGTCGACAGATCGACCGCGTTCTTCGTGGTCAGGGCCGACTTGGGCCCGAACGGCTGCAGCCGCCCCGACCAGACGCGCTCGCGCATGGCGCGCCCTTCCTTGATCTCCTGGATCTGGCTCTTCTTCGTCATGGGAGATCAGAACTGCGACAGTCGCGCCATCCCCTCGACGAAGAGGTTCTTGCCCCCCTGGGAAGGATGCCGCACCTTGTCGTGCGCAATATCCAGCCGCTGCAGCGACGCCGAGGCGTGATTGCCGATGGCGACAACGCGCTCGATCGGGAACAGCCGGAGCAGCCGCTCGATGAACGGCTGGCCGATGGCCAGCTCGCCCGCGGTCGGGGCGCGGTTCGTGTCGGCGTTGCCGGCGTGGAACGGGTGGAAGGGGAAGGCGTTCCAGAGCAGCGGCAGCGGCACGATGTCGCGGATCGTCGACCAGACCATCGTCGCGCTGGCCTCGGTGGAGAGGCGCAGGCCGGTCGTTGCCTTGCGATAGCCATGGTCCGCGCCGAGAATATGGCCGCTGCGCGTCTCGACACCGCCGAGCATCACGCTCTCGCTGACGAAGGCGATCCCCGTCAGCCGTCCGCCGCGATAGCTGACCGCCTCCCCGATGAGCAGCATGCGTGGCCGGATGGCGTCGAGCTGTCCGAGGTAGAGACGGAGGTTGCGACGGCGCACGGCGTTCGCCTGCAGGTCGCCGGTCGTGCGCGACCACTGATTGCAGGCGCGGTCGGATACCTCCACCGCGCCGAGGTCAGTGAGGAACGAGTCGAACTTTCTCACCAGCCTCCGCCGCCCCCGCCGCCCGAGCTGGAGCCCCCGCCGCCACCACCGCTGCTCCCGCCGCCGCTGCTCGACGCCGGTGACGCCACGCCCGCGGCCATCGCGCCGGCGGCGATCGCCCACGAGCCGGTCGCACCCGCGCCGCCGAACGCGCCACCGCCGCCCGTCCACGAGGACGAAGACGACGTCGATGACGACGAAGAAGACCCGGTCGATGACGACGTCGCATGCGATGACGAGGAAGAAACGCCACCGAATGAGCGGAACCATTGTTCCGCGTGCGCGCCGAGGCCGAAGGCCAGCACGTACGGAAACCATTCGTCACGCATCGCGGGATTCGGCGATTGCAGCTCGCGCAGGAAGAATTGCCGCGTGCCGGAGATGCGCTTGCGGGAGGCGATGAGCATCGCGGAGTCGGGGATCTTCAGCAGCTCGAGCACGAGCCGCAGCCAGGCCAGGAGCCAGAGCGCCACCGCCGCGAGCACGAGCGGACCGACGTGCAGCGATCCGGCATTCAGTGCTGTCGTCGCGTACGAGAGCACCGGAAAGACGAGCAGGATCGCGGGCGCGACGAACGCGGGGACAAAGTCCGTCACCGCGCGCGACTTGAAGTGCGCCACGATGGCCGCGATCCCGCCGAGGATGAGACCCGTCATCACCGCGCCGGCGGCGACGCCCGATTCGTCTTCGCCGACCATCGCGGCGCCGATGAGGAACAGCAGCGCGCCGAGCATCATCCCCACCAGCCTGGGTACATTGCGTTTTCTTTTCTGCGACCAGTCGGGGATCGTCCGCGCCAGCTCAGCCTCGATGCCCGGCCGGATGATGCTCGTCGGGTTGAACCCGCGGCTCTTGTAGCGCGAGCGGATGCGGTCCGTGTCGGTGTCGTGCTCCCCTTTCGAGAAGAGCGCCTCCACGAGCTCCTGCTCGTAGCCGTCGAGCGACGCGCGCGGCACGTCGAGGTGCATGTGCAGCGTCGTCCCCTCCACGCGCGTGGTGAGCTTTCCCTCCTGCGCCATCCGCGCGATCGTCGCCGCAACCTCTGGCGCACCGACGCCTGCATCCCACACCGCGCCCGCCACCTCGGCCTTCAACTCGAGCAGCCCGGGATCGACTTCGACGTGTAGCGGTTCGAAGCGTCCCTTCCTCCACTCGCCGCGGTGGAACGCGCGGATGAGCATCCACGCGCACGCGCCGAACAGCAGCAGGATCGCGACGCCGACCCACCACGGCTGTTGACGGTGAACGCCGGCCGGCCATCCTTCGCCCGAGTAGTGCAGCTTGCGATTGACGACCACGCCCGCGCCCGGCGCGAGGTTAGCGCGCGTCTCGACGACCGGCGGCGTGTTCCAGACCGGGTCGAAGTCGACCCGCAGCGTGAAGCGCTCGATGTTGCCCTCGCGCACCGGCAGGCCGAAGTCGTGGGAGAGCGCGAAGTCGGCGTCGAGGATGTTCGAGTACGTGTAGTCGAGGACGTACGTCAGCTCGCGATTCGCGAACGGCGGATCCTCCGGCATCCGCCTGCGCCAGCGCAGCACGCCGGGGGTGGCGAAGTCGTAGCGGTCGACGACGTCGAGCGAGCCCCACTCCAGCGGAATCTCGCGGCCGTCCTCGACGCGGATCAGGCGATGTAGCTCGAGGTCCTGGCGCGGCCGCAGGTTGAAATCGCGCTCGCCGCCGTTCCAGTCGCCGTCGAACACGATGCTCTGCCGCTCGACGACGTGCAGCCGCCCGTCGCGGTCGAGCCGCGCCTGCACGTCGATCGCGCTCCAGTGCAGCGACTTCGCGAACGCCGGCAGCGCGAGCAGCAGGATGAGGGCAAGGCGCGTCACCATCCGCCGCCGCCCCCGCCGCCCGAGCTGGACCCGCCGCCACCCCCGCCGCCCGACGATGACGGCGACGCTACGCCCGCCGCGACGCCTGCCGCGGCCACGGCCCACGAGCCGGTCGCGCCGGCGCCGCCGAACGAGCCTCCGCCGCCCGTCCATGAAGACGACGAGGAAGACGACGAGCCGCTCCATCCCGAGGACGACGAGGACGACGCGTGCGATCCGGCGCTGCCGAACGCGCGGAACCAGCGGTCGGCGTTTCTGCCCAGTCCGAATGCGAGCAGATACGGGAACCACTCATCGCGCAGCGCGGGCTGCGGTTTGCGCAGCTCCTCGACGAAAAACTTGCGCACGCCTACGACGCGCTTGCGCAAGGCCACGACTTTGCGCGGCTCGCGCATCTTCAGCAGGTCGAGCGCGAGCCGGATCATGGCCAGCACCCACAGTCCGAACGCGATCGTGACCGGCAGGCTGACGCGTCCCCCCGGCAGCGCGCGCGCCGCGCACATCCAGAAGAGCAGGATCGGAATCGCGAAGAGCAGCGCCGGCGGGATGAATGACCGGCCGAGCCCCGTGATCGCGCGCGCTTTGCTGTACGCGACCACGCAGGCCAGGAAGCCGAAAAAGCCGCAGAAGAAGAGCCCGGCCAGCGCCTCGCCGACACTCTCCGAGTCGCCGAGAAAGCCGAAGCCGGCCAGCAGCAACGCCGACCCGGCGAGCGTCACGACGTGGCCCTTCCGGCTGTAGCGGTGCGCCTGCCCCTTCCAGCGCGGAACCACCTCCGCGAGCGCCGTCTCGATGCCGGGCGTGATCTCTTTGGCCGGATTGAAGCCGCTGCCCTTGTAGCGCTGCTTCAGCCGCTTCGTGTCCATCGTCTCCTCGCCGCCGAAGATCTTCGCCACGAGGAGCCGCTCGTAGCCGCTCATCTCGCTCGGCGAGATGTTGAGCTTCATGTGCAGCACTTTCTTCTCGACGCGCGTGGTGATCTTCCCTTCCTGCTCCAGCCGCGCCAGCGTGGCCGCGACCTCGGGCGCGCCGACGTCGGCGTCCCAGATCGCGCCGACCACTTCCGCGCGCAGCTTCAGGACTTCCTCGTCGAGCGCCGGCGCGACGCGCGCGAAGCGTCCGAGCTCCGATTCCGCGCGCACGAACATCGCGATCATCACCACGATCGCAACCGCGAACGCGACCTGCAGTGCGATCCCGGCCCACGGCAGCGGCGGCGTCAGCGATTCCAACAGCGCCGCGGGCGCGCTGGCAAAATCGCGCCGCACCACGACGCCCCTCCCCGGCTGCACTTCGGCACGTGACTCGACGACCGGTGCGGTCTGCCACACCGGGTCGAAGTCGAGCTTCAGCGTGAAGTGGTCGATGACGCCCTGCCGCTCCGGCAGCCCGAAGTCGTGCCACAGGACGAGCTTGCCGCCGTCGACCTCGAGCACGTTTTCGTACGTGTAGTCGAGGACGTAGGTCAGCTCGCGATTCTCGAACGGCGGATCGGCCGGCATGCGGCTGCGCCAGCGCACGATGCTCTTGCTGGTGAAGTCGTAGTGGTCGACCGCGTCGAGGTCGCCCGCGACGAGCGGGATTTCCCCCCCATCCTCGACACGCACGAGCCGATGCAGCACGAGCGCCTGCCGGTTGCGCAGGTTGAAGTTGCGCTCGCCGCCGTTCCAGTCGCCGTCGAACACAATCCGCTGCCGCTCGACGACGTGCAGCCTGCCTTCACCATCGAGCCGCGCCTGGACGTCGATCTGTCGCCAGTGCAGAGATTTCCCGAACGCGGGCAGCGCGATCAGCAGCAGGATCAGTACTCGGCGCATGCGGCGATTCTATGCGGAGAAGACCGACCGGGAGGCCTCCGGCGGGCCGGTACGACCGGCGGCGCTTAGTGCGGCACCTCTTCGCGCGAAACGTGTTCCTCGCGAGAAGCGTGAGTTCAGGCTAGGCCAACCAGCGCTGCCGGTCGCACCGGCCCGCCGGAGGCCCCTCGTCGGTCCCTCGTCGTCACCTCCGCACAGCGCGCCGCTTGGGCACGGGGGGACTGTTCTCCACGATCCGGTAGATCGCGCCGTCGTGATCGGCCACGTACACCTCGCCGTTCACATCCTCGCCGAACGTCGAGATCGAAAAACTCGTATCGGCCAGCACGCGCGAGATCACCGTACCGTCGCCCTGGCGTTCGCCCGTCCAGATCATCCCGTTGCAGAAATCGCCGTAGATGTACTTCCCGTACAGGCGGGGCGAGCGCGTGCCGCGGTAGACATAGCCGCCCGTCACCGAGCAGGCCCCGTTCGAGTGCCCGTACTCGAACACCGGCAGCACCAGAGTGCCCGGATTGCAGTTCGTCGACGGATTGAAACAGCGCGAGCCCTCCATCCGGCGCCAGCCATAATTCTCGCCGCCGATACTCGACGCCGGCTGGAAATCGATCTCCTCGATGCTTCCCTGACCCACGTCCGCGATCCACATGTCCCCCGTGAGCCGGTCGAACGAGAAACGCCACGGATTGCGGAGCCCCACGGCCCAGATCTCGTTGCCGTACGGATTCGAGGAAGGGATCGAGTACTCCGGCTCGAATTCGGCCACGTCGATGCGCAACATCTTGCCCAGGAGCGTGCCGAGAGACTGCGCGCGATTGCCCGGATCGCCGCCCGAGCCGCCGTCGCCCATGCCGATGTAGAGGTAGCCGTCCGGGCCGAACTGCAACTGGCCGCCGTTATGGTTGGCGAACGGCTGCTCGATCCTCAGCAGCACCTGCCCCGAGGAAGCGTCGGCGCGGTTCGGATCGGCCGCCGAGCGGAGGTAGCGCGCGACGATCGTGGTTCCCAGCGTATTCGTGTAATTCACGAAGAACGCGCCGTTCTGTGCATAGCGCGGATGGAAGGCGACGCTCAGCAGCCCGCGCTCGAAGCCCGTCGAGACCAGATTGCTGATGTCGAGGAACGGCACCGGCAGGCGGCTCGTACCGTCGTGGATCACGATCTGCCCGCCCTGCAGGGTGATGAACAGCCGTGAGTCGCCGGCGTGCGTGATCGACACCGGCTCGCTGAGCCCGGTCGCGACCGGCTCGAACACGACCGCGGCGTGGGCAAACGTCGAGAGAAGAAGAAAGAGCAGCAGCGCCAGAGACCGGTTCATGCGTCCTCGCTCATGCAAATAACGGGAACGGTTCTTGAGATTGTCTCCCAACGGAGGAAACAACATGGGAACGATCAACCAGCCCAAGCCGAGCGAGCCGAAGTCGCCGCAGGCCGACGTGCCGCCGCTGCAGCCCGGCGGACCGAAGATCTCGAACAGCAACACCGCCGATCCGCAGCGCGTCAATCATCAGACGCCGGACGGCCAGAAGGATCACTTCACCGACAAGCGCTGAACGCATTACCCTGACGCGCATGCATCGCATGCGCGTCCTCCTCTTCACTCTCCTCTTCGCCGCGTCCGCCTTCGCGCAGGACCACGCCGAGAAGATCCGCGCCTTCGAACAGTTCGCCGAGGCGACGATGAAGGCGCAGCAGATGCCGGGGCTCTCCGTCGCCGTGATGCACGGCGACTTCCGCTGGTCGCGTGGCTTCGGCCTGGCCGACGTGGAGAACCAGGTTCCCGCCCGTGCCGACTCTTCCTACCGTATGGCCTCGGTCACCAAGCCGATGACGGCCGTGGCCGTGCTGAAGCTCGTCGAGGAAGGGAAGATCGACCTCGACGCCGAGGTGCAGACCTACGTGCCGTATTTTCCGCGCAAGTCGAAGCCCGTCACCGTGCGGCAGCTGCTTGCCCATCAGGGCGGCATCAGCCACTACCGCGACTACATGAAAGAAGGACGCATCCGCGAGCCGAAAACGACGCGCGAGGCCATCGCCATCTTCGAAGACTTCGACCTGATCAACGAGCCCGGCACCGCCTACAGCTACTCCAGCTACGGCTACAACCTCCTCGGCGCGGTGATCGAAGGCGCCTCCGGCAAGCGGTACGGCGACTATCTGACCGAGACCGTCTGGAAGCCGCTCGGCATGACCGCCATGCGCATGGACGACCCGCGCGCGCTCGTCCCGCACCGCGTCACCGGCTACGTGCTCGAGGACGGAAAACTGAAGCGCAGCGAGTACGTCGACATCTCCAGCCGCTTCGGCGGCGGCGGGACGCGCTCCACCGTCGACGACATGATCCGCTTCATCGAGGGCGTCGACGAGCTCCTGAAGCCGGCGACGGTGGACCTGGCGTGGAACGCCGCGCCGACCCGCGACGGACGCTACACGCGCTACGGCCTCGGCTTCGGCGTCGTCTCGCGCAACGGCCGCTGGATCATCGCCCACTCCGGCGCGCAGCAGGAGACGCGCACGACGCTGATGATCGCGCCGCGCGAGCGCTTCGCCGTCGCCCTGGCGTCGAATTTCGAGGACGCGGAACTCGACACGTTCGAGGACAAACTGATCGCCCTCTTCCTCGGCGATCCGCGTCCGATCTCCGCCCGCACTGCCGACGCCGCCAACGATGCCACGTGGCGCGCCATGAACGAGGCCTACACCTCCGGACTGGCCTACTACAAACGCCACGGCCGCGCGATGACCGCGGACAGGAAGGAGCTGGCCAAAGCGTTCCAGTACCTCGCCGATGCGACGAAGAACATGAAGCTGGCCGAGGAGGGAAGCCATCCGGTGGCGGGAGAGGCGTTGACGAAAGCCGGCTCGCACGTCGCCGCCACGCTGGCGAAGAAAGGCGCACTCGACGCGTACCATCGCGACGGCGCGCTGCGCTTCTTCGCCGACTACGCCGCCGCGGCGTCCGCGCCGAGGCTCGACAAGACCCTCGCCGCGCGCGTGCAGACGTGGCGCGACGAGTGGTCGCGGGTCTGGGTGCCGGCGCTGCAGGACGTCGATCTCTCCAGCGCCGCGGGCCTCGACGTGCTCGAACAGCATCGCAACGCGCTCGTTGTCGCGACGCTCAAGCCCGACTTCGCCGGGGCGCTGATCGACCTCGCCGAAGCCAGCGCCACGCGCGGCGACCCCGCCACCGCCTTCCGCGCCGCGAACCTCGGCTACGCGCTCTACCCCCGCTCGCCCGGCCTCAACGGCATCCTCGGCCTGCTCACGCTCATCTCCGGCGACTACGCGAAAGGAAAGTCGCTGCTGGCGACCTCCGTGCAGCTCGACCCGCGCGGCTACGCACGCGCCGACAACCTCCTGCAGATCGCCAACTTCCTCTCGCGCGGCGGCCCGATGAAAGGCGCCGCGGTCTCGATCCTCCAGGCCGCGAGCGAGCTCCACCCCGACGCCGCCAACGTGAAGGCACGGCTGGAGGAGCTGAAGAAGTGACGATGGGAATCGTCCGCTAACCCAACCAAACTGTCATCCAAACTGTCATCCCGAGCGTGAGTCGAGGGACCTGGGTGGGTGGGCGGCGCGCTGCTCATGCCGCCAGCCGCTGCCGCACCCCCACCGAGGTCCCTCGACTCACGCTTTCAAGAAACTCGCGCATCTGTCGCCCGCTAACGCGGGCTCGTTCCGGTGGGTACGTACCAACCCCGGCTGAAGCCGGGGTCTATTTCCTGGAGCCGCCTACGGCGACAGACCTGGCCCGCGTAGCGGGCTTCAGGAAATAGCCACCGGCTTCAGCCGGTGGAATGGGTCGATCATGCATCGAGCCCGCGTAGCGGGCGACAGTCATGGCGAACGGCGATGTTGCGTGGCACGATGTAAACACCAATCGTCCCATTCGCGTCATCTCAGCGAACAGAAGGAGTGCATCGTGAAACGAACGTTGATCCTCATCGTTGCCATTCTTGCCCTCGTGGACACTGCCGACGCGGCGCGCACGCGCGTTGTCCGCCGCGGCCCCAACGGACGCGTGCGCGTCACCGTCCGCACCGGCTTCCCCATCCGCCGCACGCTGCCGAACGTCGTCGTGCGTCCCGCTCCGGTCGTGCGCGTCGCGCCGCGCGTCTACCTCGCGCCGGTGGCCTTCGGCGCCGTCGCCGTCGCGTCGATCGCGAACACGCAGGTGTGGCACGAGTCGGAGACCCTCGAGCGCGAGGACGGCTGGACCGACTTCACCAGGAGCGTCGATCGCCGCGGCGACCGCCTCTTTCTCCAGATCGAGCGCGGCGCCGCCGAGATCAGCTTCGCCGAGGTCGTGTTCGAGAACGGGGAGACCCAGGTGGTCGATTTTGACGACCGCACCCATGGCCGGGGAACGTACGCCCTGCTCGACTTCAAGGACGGCCGGAAGGTCGACCATGTGCGGGTCGTGGCCAAGTCGGTCGGGTCGGAAACGGAGATCACGCTGCGGCTGACGTCGTAAATCCCTGTCGTAACTGCTGGAAAACAAAGGCCGCGAGGAAACCTCGCGGCCTTTTTGCGTCTCGACGCGGAAGAAAATGCTTGCGCCGTGGTTAGGTGTTGTAGTTAACTATAACACCTAGTCGGAATCGAGATGGACCGCGAATGGAACGACAGTCAGCCGATCTACCGCCAGCTTCGCGATCGCGTCGTGGCGCTGATCCTCGACGGGGTGCTCAAGGAGGGCGATCCGCTCCCCTCGGTGCGCAACGTCGCGGCGGAGTACCGGGTGAACCCGATCACGGTCCTCAAGTCTTACCAGAACCTGGTCGACGAACAACTCGTCGAGAAAAGACGGGGTCTCGGCATGTTCATCAACGCCGGAGCGCGCAACCTGCTGATGCAGGGCGAGCGGCAGAGGTTCCTCGCCGAGCAGTGGCCGCGGATCTACGCAACCATCCAGCGGCTCGGCCTGACGCCGGAAGAGCTGCTGGCCGCCACGGTCACCAGCGCCCCCGCGCCGGATGCAGCACCGGATACGACACCGGCTGCCGCCGAGGAGGAGGGCTGAGATGTTCTGCATAGAGGCCCGCGGCCTGCGGAAGGCTTACGGCTCCTCGGTCGCCCTGGACGGGGTGGATCTCCGCGTCGAAGAGGGCCGCATCCTCGGCCTGATCGGTCCCAACGGCGCCGGCAAGACCACCGCCCTCAACGCCATCCTCGGCCTCACCCCGTACCAGGGCGAGCTGCGAGTCCTCGGCCGCGACCCGTGGACCGAGCGCGATGACCTCATGAACGACGTCTCCTTCATTTCCGACGTGGCCGTTCTGCCGCGCTGGATGCGCGTGTCGCAGGCGCTCGACTACGTCGGCGGCGTGCACCCGCGATTCGATCGCGCCAAGGCGGAAGGCTTCCTGGCCAAGACGAACATCAAGCGCACCAGCAAAGTGCGGGAGCTGTCGAAGGGGATGGTCACCCAACTCCACCTGGCGCTGGTCATGGCCATCGACGCGAAGCTGCTGGTGCTGGACGAGCCGACCCTCGGCCTGGACCTCCTCGTCCGCAAGCAGTTCTACGACTCACTGCTCAACGACTACTTCGACCGCAACCGCACCATCGTCGTGACCACGCATCAGGTCGAAGAGATTCAGGACGTACTGACCGACGTGATGTTCATCAACGGCGGCCGGATCGTGTTCGAATGCAGCATGGAGAATCTCGAGACCCGCTATACCGAAGTGATGGTGAATCCGGAGCACGTCGCTGCAGCGAAGGCGCTCCGTCCGATCCATGAACGCCAGGTGTTCGGCCGCAGCATCCTGTTGTTCGACGGCGCCGACCGTCAACAGCTCGCGGCGATGGGGGACGTGCGCACGCCCAGCATCGCCGATCTGTTCGTGGCCATCATGGGCGGTCAGCCACAAGGAGCGGCGCGATGAGTGAGTCATTGAGCACGGTGCCGGAGTATCGCGTTGCACCGACCCGGCCCATGTACTGGTCGATCCGCCGCGAAGTGTGGGAGAACCGCTCGATCTATATCGCGCCGCTGATCGTGGCCGCGGTCTTCCTGTTCGGGTTCCTGATCAGCACGATCGGTCTGCCGCAGAGAGTCCGCGCGGCGGAGACGCTCGCCTCGCCCGCGAAACGCATGGCGCTGGTCATGCCGTACAGCATGGCCGCGTCGATGATCCTGCTGACCGGGTTCATTGTGGGGATGTTCTATTGTCTCGACGCCTTGAACAGCGAGCGGCGCGACCGCAGCATCCTGTTCTGGAAGTCGATGCCGGTCTCGGATCGGCAGACCGTGCTCTCCAAGGTGGCCATCCCCGTACTGGTGCTGCCGCTGCTCACGTTCTCGATCGCCCTGGTGACGCAGTTCATCATGCTACTGCTCAGTACCGCGGTCCTGATCGTGAACGGGGTCAATCCGGTGACGCTCTGGCGCCATGTGCCACTGCTCTCGATGATGGTGGTGATGTTCTATGGCCTGACCGTGCACGTGCTCTGGTATGCCCCCATCCACGGCTGGCTGTTGCTGATCTCCGCGTGGGCGAAGCGGGCCATGTTTCTCTGGGCGGTGCTCCCGTTTCTCGCGGCCTTCGCCCTCGAGCGGATTGTGTTCGGCACCAGCCGCGGCGTCGCCTTTCTGAAGTACCGCTTCCTGGGCGGGATGACGGAAGCGTTCGCCGTTGAAGTGCCCGCCAAAGCCCCGATCACGCGGTTCTCGGAGATCGATCCACTACGGTTCCTGGGCGCGCCAGGTCTGTGGCTCGGACTGATCTTCGCGGCGGCGTGCCTCGTCGCGATCGTTCGATTGCGACGCAATCGCGAACCGATTTAACCACTCACTGCTTCTTTGCCTGAGGAGGGCTCCCCACAATGACCTTGTGGCCGATACTGCTTGTCCATATTTGTGCCGCGACCATCGGCTTGCTGTCCGGTGCGCTGGCCATGATTTTCCGCAAAGGCGGCGGCAAACACGGCGCGGCCGGCACGCTCTTCTTCGTGTCGATGCTGGTCATGACGTCGACCGGCGCGTACATCGCCGCCTTCCTGCGGCCGATCGCGCTCAACGTCGTCGTCGCGCTGCTGACGTTCTATCTCGTGTCCACGGGCTGGCGCACCGCCAAACGCAAAACCGCCGGCACTGACGCGTTCGATCTCGCGGCCATGCTCTTCGTCCTGACGGTGGGCATCGCCGGCACGACGTTCGGCTTCGAAGCGGCGAACAGCGCGAGCGGCACGAAGGACCACATGCCTGCGGCGATGTACTTCGTCTTCGGGACCATCGCGCTCCTCTGTGCCGTGGCGGACCTCCGCATGATCGTGCGCGGCGGCGTCGCCGGCGCGCGCCGCGTGGTCCGGCATCTCTGGCGAATGTGCTTCGCGATGCTGATCGCCACGATGTCGTTCTACCCCGGTCAGGCCAAGCTCTTCTCGAAGGCCGTCCGCGACACGAACCTCCTCTTCATCCCTCTCGTCCTGGTCCTCGGGACGATGCTCTTCTGGCTGTACCGCGTGCGCTCCCGAGGCTCCAAAGCCGCCAGGAACGCCTTGCTCAACAACCATCACGTTCCCGTCTAAAGGAGACGAACCAATGCGAACCATCCTGTCCCTGCTGCTGCTCTGCCTGGCCATGCCCGCCGCCCTCGCCGACGACAATCCGCTCAGCGGCCACACGAAGTCCATGTACGGAGGGGTGAAGCACCTCATGCTCCGCTCCGCCGAGAGAATGCCCGAGGAGCACTACAGCTTCAGGCCGGTCGACACGGTCCGCACCTACGGGCAGATCATCGGCCACCTCGCCGACTCCCAGTACACCTTCTGCTCCGCGGTCCTCGGCGAGAAGAACCCCGCCCTCAAAATCGAGAAGACCAAAACCTCGAAAGCCGACCTCGTCGCCGCGCTCAAGGAAGCCTGCGCCTACTGCGACCGGGCCTACGACAGCCTGAACGACAAGTCGGGTGCGGAGATCGTGAAGATCTTCGCCGGCGACACCCCGAAGCTCGGCGTCCTGAACATCAACAGCGTCCACAGCATCGAGCACTACGGCAATCTCATCACCTACCTCCGCATGAAGGGCATCGTCCCGCCCAGCAGCGATCCCGGATTCATCCCCGAGGCGAAGAAGTAGCGTCTCTGCCGGGCCGGCCGCCGGCCGCCGGCCGGCCCGGAACGCGACGCTCGCGATACGATTCGCGCCGATGCTTCCCTGGATCCGCATCGCCACGGCCCGCGTACCGGGCGGAAACGGCGAGCTGCTGCTGCAGCAGCGCGGCGACGAGTACTCGATCCGTGTCGACGGGTACGAGCTGATGAACACGCGCGTCCACGGCTCGGAGGACGCGCTGGCCGAGATCGCGTGCGCGCAGTTGCCGGACACCTCGCGGGCACACGTCCTCATCGGCGGCCTGGGCTTCGGGTTCACGCTCGCGGCGGTCCTGAAATCGATCGGCGCCCAGGGAGGGGCCACGGTGGCCGAACTGGTGCCGGAAGTCGTGGACTGGAATCGCGGCCCCATGGGCGCAGCCTCGGGACATCCGCTGCACGACCCGCGGACGATCACCGAGATCGCCGACGTAGCCGACGTCATCCGCAGGAACAAGAACACCTTCGACGCCATCCTCCTCGACGTCGACAACGGCCCCACCAGCCTCGTCGCCCGCGGCAACAGCCGCCTCTACACAGAAAAAGGCCTCCGCACCGCCCACGCCGCCCTCCGCCCGGCCGGCATTCTGGCCATCTGGTCCTCCGCCGACGCCCCCGCCTTCACCCGCCGCCTCAACCAGACCGGCTTCGAAGCCACCATCCACAAAGTCGGCAGCCTCGGCCGCTCCCGCGGCCCCCGCTACTTCGTCTGGATCGCGCGACGCGTGGGGTGAAAACGAACAGCGGAAGAATCTAACCCCTGCCTGGCCGTTCATTCGCCCGCGCTGCCGAAGGCAGCACAAGATCTGTAGGCCCGGTCTTAAGACCGGGCACTTCGGGGCGTCCGCCATCCCAGTCCCGCGAAGCGGGCGACAGAACAGATCAGGCCCACAGAGATCGATCATCGAAATCAATTCCATGCCGGCGCAAAAAGGAGGAGGGAAGTGTCGTCTGTCGCCCGCTCTGCGGGCTCGACCGGGGGCCGGATCTCTTACCCGGCTTGAAAGGCCGGGCCTACAGATCTTGCGCTGCCTTTGGCAGCAGCAATCCGTCGTCCGCCGCTGTCTCCGCATTCACGCGCCGCCTGGGGGGTAAAACAAAAGGCCGCGAGCGTGAGCTCGCGGCCTTCGGATGGGTGGCGATTTGGTGGAGGTGGCGGGAATTGAACCCGCGTCCGAAAACAGTGGCAGCCTGGCTACTACATGCTTGTCTCTCCGTTTGATCTCGTTCGTGCCTTGTCCGGAGAGCGGGAACCGGGCACAAACCAGCCTCTTAGTCTCGTGACGCGCACGTAGGCGTTGCGCGCGTCACCAGCTCACATCATGACGCTCGATTCCGCTGCCGTGAGCGGGCGGCGGAGGAGCGCTCGTGGGTTTTTAGGCCGCGAGGGCGAAATCGTTGTTCGCGTTTATGTTTTTCGATCGGTTTTACGAGCGAATCGAGCTCGGCATGCAACCATGACCCCGACATGTCCCCGTCGAAGCCGGTGCACCCCCAATTTGTCAACGAACCACACCTCGAAACGGGAACAACACTGGCAGAATTTCGACCCATGTTCGAAGACATCGTGCAGCGCGCGTTCGCCGAGGACCTGCCGGACATCACGTCCGAATCGATCTTCGAGCCGGGGGACCGAGGCTCCGCCCGCTTCCTGGTGAAAGGGGAGGGCGTCCTCGCCGGGCTGGCCGTCGTCGAGACCGTGTTCCGGATGCTCGATCCGGCGGCCGAAGTGAAGCTGCTGAGCGCGGATGGGGACCGGGTGAAGCCGGGCGACATCGTGGCGGAGGTGAGCGCATCTGTCATCGCCCTCCTCTCGGGCGAGCGCACGGCGCTCAACCTCATGCAGCGCGCCTCGGGGATCGCTACGATGACGCGCCGCTTCGTCGACGCCGTGGCCGGGACGCGGGCGAAGATCCACGACACGCGCAAGACCGCGCCGGGCCTGCGCGCGCTCGACAAATACGCCGTCGTGGCCGGCGGCGGCGAGAACCACCGCATCGGCCTCCACGACATGTTCCTCATCAAGAACAATCACATCGACCGCGCCGGCTCCATCACCGCCGCCGTCGAGCGCATCCGCACGCGGAAGATGGCGCAGCCGCTGATGATCGAAGTCCGCGACATGCGCGAGCTCGACGAGGTGCTCGCCCTCGCTCCCGACTTCATCCTCCTCGACAACATGACCACGGACCATCTCCGCGAGGCCGTCCAGCGCGCCGCCGGCCGCGTCCCGCTGGAAGCCAGCGGCGGCATCACTCTCGACACCGTCCGCGGCGTAGCCGAGACCGGCGTCGACCGGATCTCGGTCGGCGCACTGACGCATTCGGTGACCGCACTCGATATTTCGATGAGAGTGAAGGGATGAGGTATGAGGTATGAGGTATGAGTGGGTGAGGGCACCGGCCTCTACTCATCCCTCATCCCTCGTACCTCATCCCTGGTTTCCCGGTGGCATGCTCGTTGCGCCCGGCTCGCTAGCGCCATGTCCGACTTCACCATCGCCATCGTCGACGACGATGCTGCCATCCGCCGCCTGGTGCGGCTGTTCCTTCGCCGGGCGGGCTTCGACACGCTCGAGTACACGACCGGCGAGGAGGCGCGGGCGTCGCTGTCGCGGGAGCCGTGGGACCTGGCCATCCTCGACCGGCGCCTGCCCGACATGGACGGCGTCGTTCTCGCGCAGGAGCTGAAGGGAAACACCGACTACCGCACCCGCTACATCATCATGCTCACCGGCGACGACGAGCAGGAGGACAAGGTCGAGGGGCTCGAGCTCGGCGCGGACGACTACATCACCAAGCCCTTCCAGTATCCCGAGCTGCTGGCGCGCATCCGGGCCGGCAAGCGCATCGTCGACCTGCAGAAAGAGCTGCTCGAGACCAACAAGCGCCTCGAGCTGTTGTCGATCACCGACGGCCTGACCAAGCTTCACAACCACCGCCACTTCCAGGATGAACTGGCACGCGCCTTCGAGGAATCGCAGCGCTACCAGCGGCCGCTGTCGCTGGCCATGATCGACATCGACTTTTTCAAGAAGATCAACGACACCTACGGCCACGCCGTCGGCGACGACGTGCTCAAAGCGTCGGCCGCGCTCTACCGTTCCTCCGTGCGCAGCACCGACCTCGTGGCGCGCTACGGCGGCGAAGAGTTCGCGGTGATGATGCCGGAGACGACGCTGCAGGACGGCATCGCCTTCGCGGAGAAAATCCGCCATCTCGTCGAGGAGACCACGCTCGACACCCAGGCCGGACCGGTCAAGGCCACGGTCAGCATCGGCGTGGCCAGCGTGCCGCTCTCGCGCATCCACTCCGCGAAAGAGCTGATCGTTGCCGCCGACAAGGCCCTGTACCGCGCCAAGCGCGGCGGCCGCAATCAGGTGCAGGCGGAGAAACGGCGCGATCCGTCGCGTCCCATGCGCGACGGCCAACAGTCCGCGCAGCCGGCGAAGGCCGAAGCTTCTAAGGCCGAAGCCCCTGAGGTTGAAGCTCGGTAAGCGCGCGGTCGATCTCGGTACGCAGGTTCACTACGCACTGCTGGATCTTCTCGGCGTCCGAGCCGCTGCCGTTGCCGTCCGTCATCGACTCGACGACTTTCTCCATCTCCGCCGCATCCAGCGAGATGCGCTGATAGCCGTAGCTGCCGCCGGAGCCCTTGAGCTGGTGCGCGAGGTAAGCCAGGCGGTCCAGCGATGAGCGCTCGCCCACGCTGCCGAGGGCGGTCTGCATCTCGTCCACTTTCTCGCGGGCCTCGTCGAGGAACTCGCGTTTGAGCTCGTCCAGTTCGTAATCAACCACCATCGGTTCCCCGGTCGCCGCTCCGTTGCACGCGGTACGCCAGCGGCTATGATCTCCGGCGACGATGACGGAGACGCTCCTGGTGCCGCGCGCGGCGTTCGACATGGAAGAGCCGTGGGCGACGCCGCGGGAGTGCGCGCCGGTGCGCCTCCGCCGCGCCACCGACGCCGCCGCGCCGCGCCTGGCCACGAGCGTGGCCGTCTGGCACGACGCGGATTACGTCACTTTCCTTTTCTCGTGCAGCGACGACCACATCCGGGCCACCTACCACTCCCGCGACGAGCCGCTGTACGAGCAGGACGTGGTCGAGGTGTTCCTCGCCCCCGGGAGTCTCGAGCGCTATTACGAGATCGAGGTCAGCCCGAACGGCACGGTCTTCGACGCCTCGATCGACTCGCCCGACGGCGTACGCCAGACGATGCACGCCGACCGCGCCTGGACCTGCGAAGGCCTCTTCGTGGCGGTGCGCAAGGTGATCGAGTCCAGCGGTGCGATGTCGATCGACACCACGGTCCGCATCCCCTTTACCGCTCTCGGCCGCACCACGCCCGCCCCCGGCGAGACCTGGCGGGGCAACTTCTTCCGCATCGACCGCCACCCCGACGAGGGCGACGAGTACAGCGCCTGGCAGCCGACGCTGAAGCGCCCCGCGGATTTCCACGTGGCCGCGGCCTTCGGCGTGCTGCGGTTCGGCGCGTAGACCGCGAAGCAGTCCAATCGGCTCGCGCGGCAGTCGCCTTCGACTCGTGAACTAGTCCACTCGACTCGCGCATTAGTCGACCTCGACTCGTGAACTAGTCCAGTTGACTCGCGCACTAGTCGACCTCGACTCGTGAATTAGTCCAATCGACTCGTGCACTAGTCGACCTCGACTCGCGAACTAGTCCAATCGACTCGCGCACTAGTCGACCCCGACTCGTGAACTAGTCCAATCGACTCGCGCACTAGTCGACCTCGACTCGTGAACTAGTCCACACCGACTCGCGCACTAGTCGACTTCGACTCGTGAACTAGTCCATACCGACTCGCGCGACACTCCACTTTTGCTCGATTGACGTCCGATTGACGTCAGTCGAGCGTCAGCGCGTGGTCTCTCTGTCGCCAACACGCACGGGCCTACCGATTGCACCCCGACCGGCCTCATGCAACGGACCCCGTTTCTGCTCCTGGTTTCCCTGCTTCTCTCCCTCTCCGCTGCCGCTGCCGAATTCGGCATGTGGGGCCAGCGTGGCATCAGCCGGCGGTTCGTCGTCAGCGGTAACGGCAACCATCTGTACGCCGCCGACGGGCGGGGCGTGGCCGTGTACGACGTCAGCGCGGCGAACTCCGTCGCGCGCATCGACGTCGAGTGGAGCGATGCCGAGACCAACGACCTCGCCCTGATGGGCAATGACCTCGTCGTCGCCACCAGCGAAGGGATCGAGCGCTTCTCCGTCGCCGCCAACGGCACCATCACCCGCCTCGGATTCACCGACGCCACCGGCCCCACGCCGCGCATCGCCGCGAGCGCGCGCTACGCGGCGGCCGCCTCCGGCCGGACACTGACCATCCTCGAGCGCGAGGAGACCTCCCTCGGCGTGGCCCGCCGCATCACGATGACCGCGAACATCACCGCGCTGGCGTTCGTCGGCGACCACCTCTACGTCGCGCTGGAGCGGGAGGCGCTGCGCGTCTTCCTGCCGCCATCCTCCACGCCCGTGGCCATCCTTCCGGGCGTCAACGCCGAGGCGCTGGCGGCGGCGGGGGGGATGCTGTGGACCGTGTCGTTCGATGACGGCCTGACCGGTCTGGACGTCTCCAATCCCGCCAACCCGAAAGTCGTCGCCTCGGCGGGACGCGGGGTGCTGCGACCGCGCGGCGTCGCCGCCGGGGGCACGCGCGTCTACGCCTTCGAATATCCGAACGAGCTGCACGTCTTCGACGTCAGCAAGCCGGCCGAGCCGCTGCTCGTGAACACGATGACCGAGTGGGTGAACGTCGTCGCGGCGCACGGCTCACGAGTGTTTCTGGCGGGCTCCGTGGCCGGCGATCGCGGCGTGCTCGAGTTCGATCCGGGTCTCATCCCCCGCGAGACCGGCAAGCCGGTGCGCGTCTTCGACGGTACGTCGCTCGTCGCCGAGTACAGCGACCTGGCCGGACCGGTGAGCGGCGTCTGGACCGACGGCTCGGTGGCCTATGTCGTCGACCCGCCGTACCTGCGCGTCCTCGACGTCTCGAAGACCAGCGACCCGCGCGAGGTGCTGGCGGTCGAGATTGAGAACCTGCAGGACAAGATCCGCGTGAAGAACGGCAAGGCCATCATCTGGGGCCGCGCCTACGTGAACTACCTCGACGTCTCCACGCCGCTCCGTCCGCGTTTCCTCAGCACGTGGGACGCGCAGGGGCATCCGCCGAGCGGCGCGGCGATCCTGCGCGACCGCATCATCGAGGCGAACGAGCACAGCGGCATGCACATCGTCGACTTCACCGATCCCGCGCACGGCGTGCAGATCGGCGGCCGCAAATGGCATTACCACGACGTTGCCGCCGGGGAGGATGCGGCGTACGCTCTGATGCAGGACCTGATGCTGGTCGTGGAGATCGCCGGCGAGCGTACGGTCGTCGACCGCGATCTGGTCCACATCCAGTACGAGCAGGTCGACACGGTGCCGCCGAACTCGCTGTCGCCGCACTCGCTGCTCGTGCGCGGCGACGAGGGGCTGCGCCTCTACGACATCACCGGCGAGAACCGCTTCGCCCCGCAGGAGACCGGCTTCCTCCTGCTCCCCGGCCTGGGCGTGTTCGGCACGAACGACGGCAGCGCCTACATCGCCAGAGACGGCCGCCTGCACTTTCTCGACCTCCCCAGCCTCGAGCCGCAGGAGACCGCCATGCGCGTCACCTCGCCGATGCAGATCTCCGTGGCCGGAGACAAGGTCGTGGTCGCCGACCGCTACTCGGTGCGCATCTTCGGCCCCGACACCGCCCCGCCCGCCCCGCTGCCCGCCAAGCGCCGCTCCACGCGGAAGTGAGGGATAGGGAGCAGAGCGCGGGGCGCAGGAGAAAAGTCATCACACTCTCCTGAGCCCTGCGCCCTCCCGCTACTCGTCAAACGAGCCCGTCACAGACCCGCTAACGTATTGATCCACAGGGAATTCGATCACCATTTTCCGATTTGTAAACGGCGTTCGGGCGCTATCGGCTTAGAGTGATCGCCGGCCCGGATCTCCATCAATCGTTCATGGGACACAGACTCTCCAGAATTTTCGTCGCAGCCGCGCTTGCCGTCACCGTCACTGTCCAGGCGGGTGACCAGAAGTGCAACGGCACCGCGCGCGAGTGCGATCAGCAGATCCGCCAGATCCTTGGCGGCAACCGCTTCCTTGGCGCCACGATCGAAGAGCGCAACCCGGGACTGTTCATCACCGCCGTCACCCCGGACGGGCCCGCCGCGCGCGCCGGCATCATGGTCGGCGACCGCCTCATCGCCTGCAACAACAAGCCGCTGACCCAGGCCTCCTCGCGCGAGTTCAAGCAGACCCTGGCCGACGCGCGCACTCACGGCAAGCTCCTGCTCATCGTCGGCCGCCGCGGCGGCTACAAGCGGATCATCGCCCGCCTCGAGCCGTACACCAAGGAACAGATCGACAAGATCATCTCGGCCCACCTCTCGCAGAGCCATCCCTCCTCGGCGGGTGCGCACTGAGCAGGGATTGAGGATTGAGAATTGGGGATTGAGGATGGGGGGAACGGAATCCTCAATCCTCAATTCTCAATCCTCAATCCTCAATTCATGATCGACACGGTTCTCTCGAAGTTACGCCATGCCACGCAGCGTGCGGGCAGGCCTGACCGTGTCTCCATCCTCCTTCCCTTCCTGCTGATCTCCATCGGCCTCGGCGTCCTGGCGTGGCGCTCGTACCACCTCTCCCTCCGCACCGAGCAGGGGGCGAAGAAGCTGGCCATGCATCACGCCGACTCCGCTGCTTCGATCACCGCCATTCGCGTCGACGCCGCCGCGCGCGCCGAGATGGCGCAGGCCGTCGAGGAGTGGCAGCAGATCGAGCGCCGCATCGGCGATCCGACATTCGAGGCGTTGAGCGCTTGGATCGGCCAGCACGAGTGGATTGTCTCCGCCATCTACGTCCCCGACTTCGATCCGGCCAGCGCCATCTACGCGTCCGAGAACGCCAAGAGTGCGAAAGGGGAGATGCGGCTCACGCGCGAATTCTTCACCGTCAAAGGCTCCATCAAATACACGTATGACCCGCGCCGCCTGCTGGCGCGCCCGTCCGTGCAGACTGCCATCCGCCAGCCGCGGCCGCCCGGGAACGGCACCGGCCTGCGCATCGAGCAGACCGCCGACGTCGCGCTGGTCACGGGCGAGAATCCCGGCCTGCGCAAGCTCCGGGACGGCTTCGCCGTCGTCACTCAGCTGGCCCCGCCGCTGACGCCGTTCGGCATCCGGGCCATCGTCCGTACGTCCTATGTCGGCGGCTCGGGCTGGGAAAACCAGCGCGTGATGAGCCTCTGGGTGAGCCTGCTCGCGCTCGTCCTGCTCGGCATCGGGGCCATGCTCGCGCTGCGCGGCATCAAGAAAGAGTCCGAGACCATGAAGCTGCGCGGCGCGCTCATCGCCAACGTCTCGCACGAGCTCCGCACGCCGCTCTCCATGATCCGCCTCGGCGCGGAGACCCTGAAGCGCGGCAAGCTCAAAGAGAAAGAGCGCCACGAGATCGAGGACACCATCCTCCGCGAAGTGCTGCTCCTCTCGCACCTCGTCGAGAACGTGCTCGACGTCGCGCGCATCCAGAACCAGTCCACACGCGCGCTGGCCTTCACCCCCGTGCATCCGCGCGACCTGATCCGCAACCTCCTCACCACCTACGAGTCGTGGATCCGCAACAAGGGCTTCACCTGCGACGTGCAGATCGACGACTCCATCGGCGAGCAGATGTGGGATCGCGACGCCGTGTCCCGCGCGCTGCTGAACCTCGTCGACAACGCCATCAAGTACTCCGGCGAGGACAAGGCCATCGAAGTCGTCCTGCGCCAGGACGAAGAGCACATCATCATCGAGGTCAAAGACCACGGCATCGGCATCGCCGGCAACGACCTGACGAAGATCTTCGACCCGTACTTCCGCGCCCAGTTCTCCGATACCCAGACCCGCCGCGGCGCCGGCCTCGGCCTGACCCTCGTGCAGCAGATCGTCGAATCGCACGGCGGCAAGGTCGAAGTCGAATCCACGGCCGGTTCCGGCTCCACGTTCCGGCTCCTGTTCCCCCGCGGTCTGGCCGGCGATCCGGCTCAGATCCACTCATTCGGTGCGCCGCGGGAGGCGTTTTAGAAACCTCTGTGACTTCTGGACGTACATTACGTTATGACGCGAATTCTGATCGTTGAAGACGAAGGCGGCCTGCGTCAGGGGCTGGAGATCAACCTGCGCCACGAGAATTACGAGACCGTGACCGCGGCAGACGGTGAGGAGGCCATCCGCCTCTTCCACTCCGAGTCGCCCGATCTCGTGCTCCTCGACCTCATGCTGCCGAAGAAGAGCGGCTTCGAAGTCCTCGACCACATCCGCAAGATCTCGAAGGTACCGGTCATCCTCCTCACGGCGCGCGGCCAGGAGACGGACAAGGTGCGCGGGCTCCGCGGCGGTGCCGACGACTACGTGACCAAGCCGTTCGGCGTGCAGGAGCTCTTCGCGCGCATCGACGCGGTCATCCGGCGCTCCGAGGTCGTGACCACGGGGGCCAAGACGGTGTGTGAGGATTCGCTCATCCGCCTCGATCCCGCCACGCGCGAGGCCTCGGCCAACGAGCAGAAGCTGAAGCTCTCGCCGAAAGAGTTCGATCTGCTGATGTACCTCTTCAAGAACAAAGAGCGCGTCGTGCCGCGCGACGAGCTGCTCTCGCGCGTCTGGAACTACCGCGTCGACCTCAACCTGAACAGCCGCACCGTCGACACGCACGTCACCCGTCTGCGCCGCAAGCTGCAGAAAGCGGTCGGCACCGACGCCGCCGTGATCGTGGCCGTGGCCAAGATCGGCTACCGCTACCTCGGCGCCGCCAGCGGAGCGGTCGTCGCGCATTGATGTAGAATCGCCGTCCATGATTCGTCTCGACCGTTTTGCGTGCGCGTGTTGTTGGCCCGCCGCGGGTCTGTAGACGAAGCTCCACGCCGACTTCGACACTGAGACCCGAGCCCTCACCGGTTCGGGTCTTTCTTTTTCACCGAACGAAAGGAGCAACACATGCCACACGGAAAGATCTACGACAGCATCACGGAGCTCATCGGAAACACGCCGCTGGTGCGGCTGAACCGCGTCGTGCCGGACGGCGTCGCCGAAGTCGTCGTCAAGCTCGAGTCGTTCAACCCGCTCTCGTCGGTCAAGGACCGCATCGCCATCTCGATGGTCGAAGAGGCCGAGCGCAGCGGCGAGATCCGCCCCGGCTCGACGATCGTCGAGGCCACCAGCGGCAACACCGGCATCGGCCTGGCCTTCGTGGCCGCGGCCAAGGGCTACAAGTGCACGCTGGTCATGCCCGACACGATGTCCGTCGAGCGCCGCAAGCTCTTCGAGGCCCTCGGCGCGACGCTGCTCCTGACGCCCGGCCCGAAAGGCATCAAGGAAGCGCAGCGCGTGGCCGGCGAGTACGCCGAGAAGACGCCCGGCGCCTGGCTCTCCCGCCAGTTCGACAACCCCGCCAACCTGAAAGTGCACCGCGAGACCACCGCGCGCGAAGTGATCCGCGACACCGGCGGCCAGCTCGACGGCTTCGTCGCCGGCGTCGGCACCGGCGGCACGGTGACGGGCGTGGGCGAGGTGCTGAAGAAAGAGCTGCCGCACGTGATCGTCGGCGCGGTGGAGCCGGTCGAGTCGCAGGTGCTGCGCGGCGGCACGCACAGCCCGCACAAGATCCAGGGCATCGGCGCGGGCATGATCCCGTCGATCTACAACGCGGGCGTCGTCGACCGCATCTACGACGCGAAGCACGAAGACGCGGTGAGCTACGCCCGCCGCCTGGCCAAGGAGGAAGGCATCTTCGTCGGCATCTCCTCGGGCGCCGTGACGTGGGCCGCCATCGAGCTGGCCAAGGAGCTCGGCCCCGGCAAGCGCGTCGTGGCGGTGCTTGCGAGCACGGGCGAGCGGTACCTCTCGACGCCGCTCTTCGAGTACAGCGACTTGATCAACCAGCCCGCGACGACGCCGCAGATGCTCGCGGAGCAGGAAGCGGCGGCGGCAGCGGCGGCGAAGTAAATGTAGGAGTGCGGCAGCGGTGAGCTGCCGCTTTGGTAGGGTGGGGGAAGCGCGCGCTCTACCGAAGCGTGACAGCTCGCGCGAACCAGTCCCCTCTCCCCACCGCAGTGGGGAGAGGGTTAGGGTGAGGGGCTCCCTTTTGCCAAGCGCCGCAACCCCTCACCCTAGCCCTCTCCCCGCTCGTCGCGGGGAGAGGGGACACCTTGTCGCGAGACGCCCTATTCTTCCTCGTAAAGAAATGAATCGTGACTCTCAGGTAGCGTGGCTGGCCGCGGTGACGCACATCGTCGCCGCGGCGGCCATGCTCGTTTTTCTGCGGCGCGGCCTGCCCGGCTTCCCGGAAGCCGACCGCCTCGCCTACATCGCCACGCATCGCGCGGCGTGGCTGACCGGGTGGCTGCTCTGGCAGATCGCTGCCGTCTCCGTGGTCGCGTTCTACGCCGTGCTGGCGCTGCGATTCCGCGGCGTGCTCTCCGTGACGGCGATGGCCGCCGCCGCGGCGGCGATCTCGATCGACATCTCGTGCGAGGCGCGCTACATGGGCGTGCTGCCGGACCTGCGCGGCGCGGCGTTCGCGAGTCTCGACCGCGAGTTGGAAGTGCAGATCGGCTACGCGGCGAACGGTCTGTACACGCTCGCCTTCGTCCTGCTCGTGGCCGCGGGGTGGCGCGTGCTGCCGAAGCTCGCGCTCGTCCTGGCGGGTCCGGTGGCCGCGAGCGGGTTCGGGCTGGCGCTGGCCTCGCTGCGCGGCGACGCGCGTCTGGAGGTCATCACCTCCGCGGCGCTCTTTCCGCTCTTCACCCTCTGGATCATCGTGGTGGCGCCGTGGCTGCGAAAAAACGCATCGTCGTAACGGGATCGCGCGGCGTCTTCGGCACGCACCTCCTCGCGGCCCTCGGCGATGCGTACGACGTCGTGGCCACGACGCGCGACACGCTCGACCTGCATGATCTCGATGCCGTCGCCCGCTCTGCCCGCGGCGCCTTCGCGGTGGCCTGCACCGCGGGTCCGTTCCAGCAGCTCGACCGGCGCATCGTCCGCGCGGTGGTGAACGAAGGCGCGCACTGGCTCGACATCGCCGACGACGAGCGCTGGTTCTTCGACCTCCTCGACGACCGCGCGCTCGACGCGCTGGCCCGCGAACGCGGCGTCGTGGTCATGCCCGGTCTCTCCACGCTCCCCGCCATCTCCTGCGCCCTCGTGCGCCGCGTGCTGCCCGCGACGCACGTCACCATCACCCTTTACATCGGCGCCGACAACGCCAAAGGCGCGGCCGCCATCGCCAGCGGCGCCGCGTTGCACCCTCCCGATCGCGAGCTTCTCCGCCGTGAGCTCGGCATCGACGCGACGGTCCGCACCCGCTTCGAGATGCCCGGCGCCCGGATCGCCATGTACGCGTTGCGCGTGCTCCCGCTGCGTCTCCGCGTGCGTCTCGCGAAAGCCATCTCCCGGATGGCCCCGCGCTTCGGCTCGAGTGGCGGCTACGTGCAGGTCAACGACACGCGCCTGGCCATCCGTCAGAACGCCGCCGTCCTCCCGCTCGTGTACGCGCTCGAACAGCTCGAAGGACCGAGCGGCTGTCTCTCGCCGACGGTGCTCGATCCCGAAGAATTGCTAGAGTTCGTGACGTGAAGCGCCGCCGGTTCCATCAGATCGTGTTCGCCATCGCCGGCGTGTACAACCTGGCCTGGGGTGCGTACTCGGCGCTCGATCCGCAGTGGCTGTTTCGCTACGCCGGCATGCCGCTCTCCAATCACCCCGAGATCTTCGCCTGCCTGGGGATGGTCGTCGGCGTCTACGGGTTCCTCTACTGGCAGGTCGCCCGCGAGCCGGAGCGCGGCATCCCCATCGCCGCCGTTGGCCTCCTCGGCAAGGTCTTCGGGCCGATCGGACTCGCTCAGCTCATCGCCACCGGCGCCTGGCCGCTGAAGTCGATCGTCCTCTGCGTGACGAACGACTTTATCTGGTGGATCCCCTTCGCGCTCTACCTCTGGGACGCGCGCACGATCCGCCGGACGTGATCCGGCGGATCGTGTTCGTTACCGCCGCCTGCGCTCGCCACGGCGCTCCGCGAATTGCTCGAGCTTCTCGCTGAGCTCCGCGCGCTGTTCGGCGTTCAGCACGGCCAGCGCCTTCGCCGTCGCATTGAGGCGGTTCGTCTGCATGGCCCGCTGCGCGCTGGCCTGCCGGTCGATCAGAGCCTGGGCCGCGGCGACGTTGTTCGGATCGGCCAGCAGCACCGCCGCCACGCCCTGGCGCCCGCCGCGCAACTGCTCGCGATACTGCTCGTTCTGCGCGTGCAGCTCGGTCATGATGGCCTTGAGCTGGGCGCTCTGCTGGTCGGTGATCCCCAGCTCCGCCTTCATCTTCTGCAGATGGCCGAGGAGCCCGGCGCCGCGGTGCGGACGGGCCATGGCCGGCGGGGCAATCGTGACGCTGGTGAGGGCAATGAGGGCTGCGATGAGTGCGATGCGTTTCTTCATGTTCGTCTCCTTACGAGCGTGAGACGGCAGCGCCGAAGGGATCGTTTACTTATAATCGCCCGCATTCCATGCGCGTTTCCCGATTGTTCATGCTCCTCGCCGGCAGTTACGCCGCGGCCGCTGCCTCCGCGCAGTCGCTCTCGTGTCCCGCGCCGCCCGCGGGCCGCACCTGCGACGCGTACCACTATCACGTGCAGATGTACCGTCCCGACACGCGCATCCTGACCGAGTTCTACGGCGGGACGCAGTTCGCGACCGAGGACGCCTGCAAGCGCGCCCGCGAGCAGCAGGTCGCGCTCAATGCGAAGGTGGTCGAGTACATGCGCGCGAACAAGGACCAGAAATACGAGCCCGACCGCGTCGGCGCCTGCCACTGCGACATGACCGGCGAGCGCTCCAGCGCCACCTACCTCGATGAGGCGAAGCGCATCCAGCAGCTCCGCACCGCCGAGGAGATCCGGCTCCGCGTCCGCGAGCGCCTTCTCGACAAGAACGCGCCCAGCGACTCCGAAGTCGTGCGCAACCTCTGGGCCGACCTGCCGTCGACGCCGAGTCTCGAAGTCCCCAAGCTCGTCCCGCTCCCGACGACTCCTCGGGCGCCGGTCGCGACGTCGGCGGATGACCTCCGCCCCACCCGCACTCTCGACACCTCCAAGCCCTCCGTCGCCGCGTTGGATGTGCCACTCGCCGACATCCTCAGCGGGCCGCCGGCGTCGCCGACGGCTGAACAGCAGCCTGTCGGGACTGTTGCCGAAGGGGCTATGCCGCCCGCGGCCACGGCTCCTGTCATCGCCGAGCCGGTGGTCGAAGAACGCGTCGAAGCGCAGCCTGAGGCCATCGCCGCCGAGACTCCGGCCGAGGTCCAGGCCGCCGAGCCCGAGGAAGACTCCCCCGAGCTCACCGCCGAGCGCTTCATCAGCTACGAGACGCAGCGCATCCAGAGCGTCCTCCGCGCCTCCTCCGCCATCGGCGACGAGAACGTGAAGACGAAGATCTTCGAAGCCTCCATGGAGCGCATCCAGCTCCTTTCCAACCTCCGCCTGCTGATCGAAGGCTCCGGCGTGCGCAGCCGCCTTGCCGCCGCCGCGCGCGATGCGCAGACCGAGGAGCAGCGGCTCGCGCTCGTGGCGCAACTGTTCGGCAGAGGCATGACGCCGCACTGGGCGCCGAAAGACGCGGCGGACGTCGTCTTCACCGTCGACAACGCCGTGGCCGCGGAGCCGGAGCGCGTTCTGCGCGACACCACCGGCGGCTTCACGCCCGACCAGAAAAAGCGCGCGCTGTATCTCGTCCTCGCGAAGACGCAGCCGACCGAGGAACAACGCCTGTGGCTGACCACCGTCGTGGAGGGCTTCCTCCGATGAAACGCCTGCTGCTCATCCTCCTGCTCGCACTCACCGCGTTCGCACAGGAAACGCCTGCTCCCGTTGCCGCGTCCACACCAACCGTTGACGAAGACTTCAACAAAGCCGTCTTCTTCGGACGCAAGTTCGCCGACCTCGGCGAGTACGCATCGGCATACGAGCAATACGCGAAGGCCGACGCGCTGAAGGCCGACCAGCCGGCGGTGCTCTACAACATGGCCGTCGTGCTGGCGCGCGCGGCGCGCTATTCGGAAGCGCAGGTGAAGGTCGATCGCTACGTGCAGCTCTTCCCCGAGGGGGCCGAGCGCGCCAACGCCGGCAAGCTGCAGCTCGAGCTCGACTTCCAGCGTGAGCTGCAGAAGAAGCGTCAGGCCGATCAGGAGTACGCCGAGGTCTTCAACCGCGCGAAGTTCACCTACGCGCGCGGCGAGCTCGATGCGGCCCTGCAGCTCTTCCGTCAGGCGGAGCAGGTCCGTCCGAACGACCCGGCGCCGGTGTTCAACCAGGCCGTCGTCTACGAGAAGCAGGGAGAGCTGGAGAAAGCGATCGAGCGTCTCCGGCGCTACTCCGAGCTGGAGGGCGATCTCGAAAAGAAGGGCGCCGTCGACGAGCGCGCCTTCTCGATGCAGCGCGAGCTCGACGACCGCCGCACGAAGATCGTCTGCTCGTTCTGCGGACGCAAGTTACCCATCGGCACGACGTGGTGCGAGCGCTGCTGGCACGGACCGTACCTCGTGAAGTCGCCGGTGTGGAACTCGCGGCCGTGCGTGGACGGCGCGTCAGCCACGCGCGCGACGTATTACTCCGACGCGCGCTTCCATCGCAACGACGTCCTGCCCTGCCTCTGGAAGAACGGGACGATGCTCGAGTCGTGCAGGGCCCGCAGTACCTCGAGCGCGTGACCTCGAGCGCCGGCGGCGAGATCCTCACCTACATCGCCCACGCGGAAGGTGAAGGGATGTGGCTGCTCGACCGCGAGGACCTCGTCATCGACGCCACGCGCTACATGAACCGCTACGCGTACGACCCCGCCGGCCGCATCGCGCAGCAGCGCGTCGACTACCAGAACACCGCCGCCTGCAACCACCTCATCACCATGACCGCCGACTATACCTACCAGAACGACCTCCTGCAGTCGGTCACCGTGCGCGGCGGCTACGACGGCTTCCCCGCCGAGGGCGCCCCGCGCACCGACTGGCAGGCCGCCATCGCCTACGCCTACGACACGAAAGGCCGCGTCGCGAGCGAAGAGCTGAACGTCACCTCGCAGGCCAAGATGTACACCGTCAAACCCGACGGCGCCCTCCGCGAAGAGATCAACCGCGTCTATACCGGCATGCGCGTCAAACGCCCGCTGGAGAACGTCCAGCGCATCGGCGACGTCTGCGCCACGGCGGGCTCCTCCCTGATCTCCAACGCCATCGACTTGCGGCCGTTCTACGCCGTCTCGCCGAACCTGGCGATTGCGCTGCCGCCGGGGGTGACGAAGGCCGTGGTGACGTTCACGTATCCCCCCTAGTTTTTGAAACCGACTTGACAATTTCAAAAGTGCACACCACATTGCAGCAGGAGAGGATTCGCAGGCTAGACGTGGATGACTTCGTTCTCGCGCCGGAGGGGACGGATAGGAGCTAACGTATGCCTGTGAGTCTCAAGGTGACCGTGCTGATTCCTCTGCGGGACAACGACGGCGAGCCATTCGACCTCGCTACTTGGAGTTGGTGGAATGACCGGCTCACGGAACTAGTGAGCGGATTTACGGATGTCGGAGTCGTGACTGGCTGGTGGCGCGGGTACTCGGACCAAAACCGCAGCCTCGTCATTATCGTAAAGACGCTGCGCGAGGTGGACGCGATCAGACGCCTGCTGCGTGAAGCGCGCGTGCGGTTCCGGCAGGAAGCCATGTACCTCGAATACCATCGCGTTTCTTTCGAGGAAGTGCGGTGAGATCTTATGGGACGGCGATTGCCAGCGAATGACCTGACGTCCGACGAAGAGTCGTTTCTCCGCCATGCGCGCCGAAAGTTTGCCGACAACGCCGACTGGTTCGAGTTCGAGGATTTTGCCTTCGGCAGTCGTTCGCCGCTCTATGCAAAGACGCGCTCGCAGCAGGATGTCCTTACGCATCCGCTCTACGTCGCGTTGAAGGACATGTGGCTCGAGCTTGGCGTTCGCCAGGGAAGGGTGAAGGATGCCTCGGGGCGGAAAGCGCGAGGGCGCCGGTAGACCGTCTACCGCGGCCACTCCGCGCCGCGCGGTCACGCTGCGATTGCCGATTCACCTCATCGCCGCGGCGCATCGTCGCGCGGAACTGGAAGGCGTGACGGTCACGCGGTGGATCGAAGCCGCTATCGAGCGCCGGCTCCGCCGCTCTTGAACGGCACACAAAACGGATCATCCGCCGCGCACATGGCGTACTCGAACTGAATGGTCGTGTGGGCGATGCGGTAGTCGCGGGCCAGCATGGCGTTGATCTCGGCGAGGATGCGCGAGGTGCTGCTGAGGGGGACGTCGCCGACCATGAGGTGACACGACAAGGCGGGGCTGGATGGGCCGAGGGCCCAGATGTGGAGGTGATGGACGCCGTAGATCCCCTCGATGCCGCCGAGGGATTGCGTGACCGCCTCGGGATCGATGGCGGAGGGCGTTCCTTCGAGGAGCAGGTTCACCGACTCGCGGAGCACGCCGTAGCTGCTCCAGAGGATCAGCACGCCGATCAAGACCGACACCCCGGCGTCCCAGAGGGGATTGCCGGTGGCGCGGATGAGCAGCGCCGCGACGATGATGCCGAAGGACGAGACCGCGTCGCCGATCATGTGCACGAAGGCGCCGCGGATGTTCACGTCCTCGCTGGCCTCGTGGCGCAGCGAGAGCGCCGTGGCGCCGTTGACGAGCATCGCGATGGCGGCGGTGATCAGCATCGCCGTCGTCGACACCTCGTGCGGGGAGCGGAAACGTTCGTAGGCCTCGCGGAACACGAACAGCGTGAACGTGACCAGCATGGCCGCGTTGATGAACGCCGCCAGGATGCCGGCGCGCTGGTAGCCGAACGACTTCATCGACGTCGGCGCGCGCTTCTCCAGCCGCACGGCTACGAGGGCGATCAGCAGCGCCACCGCGTCGGTGAGGTTGTGCAGAGCGTCGCCGACGAGCGCCAGCGATCCCGACCACGCGCCCACCGCCAGCTCGGCCACGACGACGAGCAGGTTGACCGCCGTGGCGATGGTCAGTTTTCGCGTGATGGAGACGTGGTGATGATGGTGGTGGGCGTGCGCCATCACGTCACCGCGTCGATTTTTCCACCTTCTTCGACTTCGCCGTCACCGCGTCCGCCATCGAGGCGCGCTGCGCTTTCATCTTCGCCGCCAGCTCGGCGTCTGACGTGGCGATGATCTGCGCCGCCAGGATGCCGGCGTTGCGCGCGCCCCCGATGGCCACGCTGGCCACCGGGATCCCGGGAGGCATCTGCACGATGGCGTACAGCGCGTCGACGCCGTTCAGCGCGCCGCTCGCCAGCGGGACGCCGATCACCGGACGCGTCGTCAGCGACGCCACGACGCCCGGCAGGTGCGCGGCCATCCCCGCGCCGGCGATCATCACCGCCGCGCCGTTGGCCTCGGCGTCGGTGACGATCTGCCTGGCGCGGTCAGGACTGCGATGCGCGGAGGCGACGGTGAACTCGTACGCGACTCCGAGCTCGTCGACTGCGGCGGCAGCCTGCGACATGACTTCCGCGTCGGAGTCGCTGCCCATGATGATGAGGACCCACGGTTTCGGCATGAGGGTGAATGCTAACAAACCAGCGATGAAGGATGAGCGATGAACGATGAGCCGGCTCCCGGTTCATCGTTCATCACTCATCTCTCCGCACCGGCGGCTCGCGCTTCGAGCGCACGATACCCGATGTCGCGGCGATACCGCGCGCCTTCGAAGCGCACCTTCGGCGCGGCCTCGTACGCCTTCGCCAGCGCCTCGGACAGGGACGCCGCGCGGGCGCAGACGCTCACGACGCGCCCGGCCTGGTTGACCAGCTTCCCGTCGCGCTTCACCACGCCGGCGTGGAAGACCACCACGGCGGGATCGTCGATCGGGTCGAAGGCCACTTCCTGCCCCTTCGAGAAGTCGTCGGGATAGCCGTCCACCGCGACGACGATGCAGGCCGCCGCTTCCTTCAGCCAGTTCAGCTGCTTCAGGTCGCCCAGGCTGCCGCGGGCCACGCGGAGACAGACGTCGGCGAGATCGTCTTCCAGCCGCAGCATCTGCACCTGGGTCTCGGGATCGCCGAAGCGGCAGTTGTACTCGAGCACTTTCGGCCCGCTGGCGGTGAGCATCACGCCCACGTACAGCACGCCCGTATACGGCCGCCCCTCCGACGCCATGCCCTGGACGGTCGGCACGACGATGGTGCGCATGATCTCGGCCGCGGTCTCGCCGCTCAGGACGACGGCCGGCGAGTGCGCGCCCATGCCGCCGGTGTTCGGCCCCTCGTCGTTGTCGAACGCTTTCTTGTAGTCCTTGGCCGGCGCCAGCGGCAGGGCGCGGGTGGCGTCGGTGATGACGAGGAAGGAGACCTCCTCGCCGGTCAGGAACTCCTCGACCAGGATGCGGGTCGCGGCGGTGCCGAACTTCTTCTCCTCGAACACCATCCGCAGGTACTCGTCCGCCTCGGACGCCGAATTGACGATGACCACGCCCTTCCCGGCAGCCAGGCCGTCGACCTTGAGGACGCACGGATAGCCCATCTGCTTGACGGCCTTCTTGGCCTCGTCGAGCGAGTTGCAGGCCGCCGCGTCGGCGGTCGGGATCGCGTACTTGCGCATGAACTCTTTGGAGAAGACTTTGGAGCCTTCGAGCTCCGCGGCGAGGCGGGTCGGGCCGAAGATGGGGAGGCCGCGCTTCTGGAACTCGTCGACGATGCCGAGGGTCAGGGGAAGCTCGGGCCCGATGACCGTGAGGTCGATTTTCAGCTTTTCGGCAAAGTCGGCCAGCTCGATGATGTCCGCCACGCCGATCGGCACGCAGTCGGCGACCTGGGAGATGCCGGCATTGCCCGGAGCGGCGTAAAGCTCTCGGACCAGAGGGGATTGTTTGAGTTTCCAGCAGAGAGCGTGTTCGCGCGCACCCTGCCCGACGACGAGAACTCGCATGTTCCGCCGATTGTACAGGTTCACCCCTGTCATCCCGAGCGTGAGTCGAGGGACCTGGGCGGGCGGGCGGCACGAGGAAGGTGCAGTGGGCAGGTGTGGGAGGCGGGGCACGACGGGGGAACCGCGCGTCAGGCACGGGCACCGGCCGGAGGGCACGAGCAGCGCGCCGCCCACCCATCCAGGTCCCTCGACTCACGCTCGGGATGACAAAGGGGTCCCTAGACGTTTCCACAGCAGCGCCCGTACTTAGGGCGATCATGGCCCCTGGACTCCGACTGATGATTCCGACCACGCCTACCGTCGAGCCCGATGACCGGCAGCTCGTCGAGACGATTCGCCGTGGCGATACCGACGCGTTCGAAACGCTCGTCCGACGCAAGACGTCGAAGGTGTATGCGCTCTGCTACCGGATCATCGGCAACGCCGAAGACGCCAAGGACATCTCCCAGCTCGTCTTCATCAAGCTGTGGGAGAACCTCGAAAAGTACGACGCCCACTACGCCTTCGACACCTGGCTGTACCGTATGGTGACGAATGTGGCCATCGACTTCATGCGCAACAAGCAGTCGCGCGACAACGCCGTGAACTCGAACCTCCGCCTGGTGAAGACCGCCGCGGACGCCGAACAGAGCGTGATCGTGCAGCGGAAGGAAGTGGAGCACGTCTTCGACGAGGTCTCCGCCGTCCTCTCGCCGAAGCAGAAGACGATCTTCGTCATGAACCAGATGGAAGACCTGCCGTCCTCGGAGATCGCCAAGGTCCTCGGCTGCCGGGAGTCGACGGTGCGCAATCACCTCTTCAACGCCCGCAAGCTGATGCAGGTCCAGCTCACGAAGCGCTATCCCGAATACGCGCAGCTCTGGAGGGAGAAATGATGTCGTGTGACTCCTTCCGCACCCGTTTCCACACCGGCACCGACGACGCCGCGCTGCTCGAGCACCTGCGCTCCTGCGACCGCTGCCTCGACTTTGCCGCGCACGCCGACCCGGACGTGATGTTCCGTGCCCTTGGCAGTTCAACGTTCGGCAGCGAGATGATTCCGCCGGGCGGGATCGACGCCTTCGTCGACGGCGTGATGCAGCAGGTGCGCGTCCGCGACGCCGAGACGGCCGTCGCCTCCTCGCAGGCCGCGAGCTGGCCGCGCCGCCTGGCCATGGCCGCCGCGATCAGCGTGGCTGTGTTCGGGGCGACGCTGATTTATCGTTTCGATACCCCGCAGGACAGCTCGCCCGTGCCGCGCGTCGCGGTGGCCGTTCCGAACAGGACTCTTACGACGAAGCCAATCGTCGAAACGTATGACTCACAGAATGCAACGATCGTCGAGGTGCCGACCGACGGTACCGGCGGCGACGACGTGAAGATCGTGATGATCTTCGACGAGAATCTTCCGGCGGACTTATGAAGCGAATCGCAGTCGTGATGATGATGGCCCTGCTCCTCGGCCCGGCGGCGTTCGCCGATGCCGATGCGGCGGACGCGGCGAAGGCGAAGAGCCTGTCGGTGCGGACCTTCCAGTTCAAGCACAAGCAGGCCGAGAACGCCGCCGCGGCGATCAAGGCGCTGGTGAGCGCGGGCGGGACGATCTCGATCCAGCCGAAGACGAACTCCCTCGTCGTGACCGACGAGCCGGAGAATCTGAAGAAGATCGCGGCCCTTCTCGGCCAGTTCGACGTGGCGCCGCAGCCTTTCCATCTCACCGTGCGTCTCGTGTCGGCCGGCCGTGTGGCGGAGGATCGCGCCGCGCGCGTCCCCGAGGAGCTGCGCGACGTGGAGTCGAAACTGGCGCTCCTCCGCTACAACAGCATCGAGAGCATCGGCTCGGCCGACGTCTCCGGACGCGAAGGCGGACCGGGACTCGTGGAACTGGCGGCGTACCGGGCAGACTTCCAGTTCGGCGAGTACGACCCGGCCAGCGATTCCATCAGGATCACCGACTTCAAGCTGAGCCGCCTCGACGGCGATCAGCTCGCGCCGATGATGAAGACCACCCTGAACCTGAAGCTCGGACAGACCGTGATCATGGCCGTGACACGTGACGCGCAGAGTCAGCGCGCGCTGATGATGGTCCTGTCCGCACGACGTTAGCGTTCCCCAGCACCCTGTGGCGCGTCGCCTCGAGGGGGCATTCTCCTTACTTTCGCGCGAAGGCGCGGCGCACCACCGCTCATCCGGTGCGCCGCGCCGGGCGGCGCGGCATCGTCAGCGCCTGCCGGCAAAGTACTCCGCTACCTCGTCCACCGACTTCGTATTGAAGATCTGCTTCGGCGACAGGCCACCTTTGCGGGCCACCCAGGTGCCGGTGATGACGGCGTTGTACTCGCCGATCGAGTGCGCGTCGGGGTGGATGGAGAACATGACGCCGCGGTCGGCGGCCTTCTTCAGCCAGCGCCAGTCGACGTCGAGGCGGTTCGGGTTGCCGTTGATCTCCACGATCACGCCGCGCTCGACGGCCTTGTCGAAGATGCGCTCGTGGTCGACGCGGTAGCCGGGGCGTGAGAGCAGCTTGCGGCCGGTGAGGTGGCCAAGGAAGGTCACGTGCGGGTCATCCATGGCGCTGAGGATGCGCTCGGTCATCTGCTCCTCGTCCATCGTGAACTGCGAGTGCACCGACGCCACGACGAAATCGAACTTCGAGAGGATCTTCGAGCCGTAGTCCATGGTGCCGTTCGGGAGGATGTCCGCCTCCGTGCCGCGGAAGACGCGCATCGGGGCGACGCCCTTCTCGTGCTTCGCGATCTCCGCGTGCTGCGCCCGCAGCTTCTCCTCGGTCAGCCCGCCGGCGTAGTACGCGGTGACGGAGTGGTCGGAGATGCCGACGTAGTCCCAGCCCCGCTCGCGGGCCGCGGAGAGCATCTCCTGCACGGTGTTGCGGCCGTCGGAGAAGGTGGTGTGGACGTGGAACGTGCCGCGCAGGTCGGCCACCTCGACGAGCTTCGTGCGCTTCCTGACCTGCAGGTCGTCGTCGCTCTCGCGGCGCTCCGGCTCCACGAACGGGACGCCGGCCTTCTTGAACACATCGCGCTCGTTCGCGGCCTTGGCGATCGTGCCGAAGGCGTCGACGAAGTCCGCGCTGCCGGTGGTGCGCAGGAGCGTCGACCCGTACTCCGCGGGCGTGGCCAGGTGGAAGATCACGTCGACCTCGCCGCGCGCCACGCCTTTGTACGTGCGCTCGTCGAGCTCCTCCAGCCCGGAGACCAAGCCGCCGAGCTTCTTCACCACCGCGGCCGGCTTCTTCGTGGAGATGACGATGTTCACGTTGCGGATCACTTCCAGGCGGCGGCGCACGCTGCCGGAGACCTCGGCGTCTTCGACTTCGTCGACGTCGGCCAGGCGCTCGCGGAGGTGCTCGCCGATCTCGAGCCCGATCGGCAGCAGGAACTGCGACTCGCGGATGCGCGCGAACTCGATCCCTTTCAAAATGGTCTCGGCCGTCTTCGCGCCGAAGCCCTTCAGGGACGCGAGGTGTCCGTCGCGCGCGGCCGCCTCGAGCTCGTCGAGCGACGCCACGCCCAGCTCCTCGTACAGCACGCCGATCTTCTTGAGGCCGAGCTTCGGGACGCGGAGCAGCTCGAAGATGCCCGGCGGATACGTGGCGCGCAGCTCGTCGAGGTACTGCGAGGCGCCGGTGCGCACCAGCTCCTCGATCACCTGCGCCGTGGCCTTGCCGATGCCGGAGATGTCCGTCAGGCCGCCGGATGCGACGAGGGCGGCGACGTCTTCCTCGAGATTCTCCACGGCGCGCGCGGCTTTCTCGAAGGCGCGGGCGCGGAACGGCTGCGGGTCGGTGAGCTCGATGTAGCGGGAGATTTCGTCGAGCGTGCGGGCAATGGTGAACTTGTCCATACTGTCGGCCGCATGATGCAACCTGCTGACCGTTTCACCAACCCCGCCGAGCGGCTCGTCATCGCCATCGACGCCTCCTCCCGCGAAGAAATCCTCCGCCTCGCCGACGCGCTGCGCGGCGTCGCGGGGATGCTCAAGATCGGCTTACAGGCCTTCGTCTCCAACGGCCCGTCGATCGTGCGCGAGCTGGTCTCGCGCGGCGACCGCGTGTTTCTCGACCTCAAGATCCACGACATCCCGAACACCGCCCGGCACGCCGTCAACGAAGTAGCCGCGCTCGGCGCCTCGATCACGACCGTGCACACCGGCGGCGGCAGCTCGATGCTGAGGGCCTGCAATCACGACGCGCTGCTCGTCCTCGGCGTGACGCTGCTGACCAGTCTCAGCGAGAGCGACATGCTGGAGATCGGTCTCGGCGGCTCGTCGGTGGAGAACGTCGTCCGCCTGGCGCTCCTCGCTCAGGGCAGCGGGCTGCCGGGCGTCGTGGCGTCGCCGCTGGAGATCGAGCCGATCCGCGAGGCCTGCGGTCCCGACTTCGTCATCCTCACGCCCGGCATCCGCCCAGCCGGCTCCGCCGCGGGCGACCAGCAGCGCGTCATGGCGCCGGGCGAAGCGGTCCGCGCCGGCGCGACCTACCTCGTCGTGGGACGCCCCATCACGCAAGCGGCCGACCCAAGGTCGGCCGCGTTGCGAATCGTGGATGAGATGAGCGTTTAGGAGCGTGTCGAGCGGCGGCGCACGACCGAGCAGTTCTGGCCGGGACCTTCGAAGAAGACGCGCTGGCTGTAGAACTGGCGGCGGCGTCCGAGGATGTCGGTGCCGATCGCGCGGAGCGTGTACTCGCCGCGGGCGGTGGTGTCGAGGTTGACCTTGATGCTCCACGGGAGCACCGGTGTCTTCGACGACACTTCGCGGCGCAACGGGCCGCCGAGGGTGGCCGGGCCGAGCGGCGTGTTGTTGAGGAACACTTCCACGCTGACGATCTTGTTGATGCCGGTGACCCAGCCGTGGATCGTGGCGCCGGCGCAGGTGAGCTGGCGCGGGCTGTCGAGCTCGATGCGGCCGGTGACTTGGCCGCAGGAGCCGTAGCTCTGCAGGCCCGACTCCTCGCCGATGACGTAGACGAACGGACCGACCACGACCGGATTGTGTTTGACCTCTTCGTCCTCGAGCAGCGTGACGTCCTCGAAGACGCGCTCGGCGGAGCCGTCGTAGAGCGGCAGGGTGAGGTCGAAGACGTCGAAGGCGATGGTGCGCGCGGCGTCGAGGGTCATCGGGTCGATTTCCTCGATCATCGTCACGAGGCGGCCGTTGCCCTCGTCCCACCAGGCGTTGCGGCTGAAGCGGATCGGATTCGCGCGCTCGATGCCGAGATACTCGGGGAGCGTGAGGATCGACGTCCGGGTGAAGACCGGGCTCATCGGACGGACGTTGAAGAGGTTGATGGTGGTGTCGGTGCCGACGCCGATGATGTCCGCGCCGTTGCTGACCAGCCACTTGCCGGGGAAGCCGGCGAAGGCGGTGCGCACGATGGCGGCCGGGTTGGCGATGTCGACCGCGGTCAGGCCCTCTTCGCTGAGGACCATGAGCAGGCCGAAGTTGAAGGCGATGTCATTGATCCCGCGGAACTGCGCGAACGAGCGCGACTGGATCGTGCCGACCACGCCCGGTGCGACGGGATTCGTAACGTCGATGATGTCGATCTGGTTGACGCAGAGCGGCGTGGCGCTGCCCAGCGGGTAGCAGGGGAGATCGGTCGACGGGAACACCCCGGCCACGCGGTTGCCGCTGACAGCGAGGCGCCGGTAGTGGCGGCCCGGCAGGATCGAGCGGCGCACCGGCGCGGTGCCGCCGACGCGCGTGTTCGTCAGGTCGAAGATCTCCAGGCCGGCCTCGCTGCTGACGTAGAGGAAGCCGTTGCCGAAGGCCGTGCCGCCTTCCGCCTCGCGCCCGGCCAGGGAGCCGAGGAAGTCCTCGCGGGCGATCGTCAGATTGCCGACGTCGTTCGTCGTGTACGTCGTGAGGATGTTGCCTCGCAGGACGTAGACGAGCGAGCCCGAGCGGAACACGCCGTGGGGCGAGAGATGGAACTCCGTGACCGCCGGCGTCGTGTCGACCAGCGACAGCGGGCACTCACCCTGTGTGTGGTCAGCAAAAGCGGGGAAAGCGGAAAGAAGAATGGTGGTTACGACGACCGCAACCCGTGACCAAACGCGCATACATGCCTCCCAAAAACACACCCGTGACGTTTCGTCCAGGGGAACAGTCTCTCTCACATCCGGGGTTTATTGCAATATTGGCGGGAACGTCGATGGCTGTATCATCTGGTTATTACTTATGCTCGATGGTCATGTACTGGTTCTGAATCGCGTGTTTCAGGCAGTCCAGATCACGTCGGTACGTCGTGCGCTGACGCTCCTGTACAAGGGACAGGTCCGTGCGGTCGACTCCGAATACCGCACGTACGACTTCGAGAATTGGATGGACATCCCGGTGCAGCCGGAAGACCACTACGTGGTCACGCCGAGCCGCAACATCCTCATTCCGCACGTCGTCCAGCTCCTGATCTTCGACCGCCTCCCCCGGCAGGAGGTGAAGTTCTCGCGCGGGAACATCTACCTGCGCGACCAGAACCGCTGCCAGTACTGCGGGAAGAAGTTCCCCTCCTCGGAGCTGTCGCTGGATCACGTGATTCCAATCTCGCGCGGCGGCAAGTCGACGTGGGAGAACGTCGTCTGCGCCTGCCTCCCTTGCAACGTCCGAAAAGGGAACAAACTCATCGGCGAGAGCGACATGAAGCTCCGCCGCGCCCCGGTACGCCCCAAATGGCACCCCCTCCACCGCCTCCAGGGAAGGACGTACCCGGAGATCTGGAAGAACTTCCTGGATGAGGCATATTGGAATGTGGAGTTGAAGCCGTAGGGCGTTGACGCGTTTGACGTTGCTCGGCAGGGGGGCGGTGTCGCGCGGCGCATGAGTCGCGGCTCCCGGGACGCGGCATCCCGAACGAGCAACGAGTAACGGGCAACGCTCACCCCGCTTTGCGCTACGCGCAACGACACGTTGGACCTGATCTTGCTACCCCGCTCCCCTCATGCAGTACTGCTGTGTGTTTTTGGAGTGGCAGCGATGACGTTGGTCAACTCTCTCTGCGCGGAAATCAGTGTGTATCAGGGCGTGGGTGAGTCCACAGGGGTCATGGTCGAGCGGAGCGCGATCCGCGGCAAGAAGGGCCTCTGCAAGAGCATGCGCGATCTGGCCATCAAGTCGCGCGTCCTCGGCGACGGGTACTACTACATCCCCGTCGACCTCTGGCCGAAGGCGAAAGAGCCGATCGTCGTCCACAAGCACGACTGGACCGTGATCAGCTCGATCCCACGCACGTCGCGCGCGGTCAAGAAGCGTCGCGTGGCCGTCGAGTGATCGCGTAGCGATCACGTAGGTACGCCGCGTGCAGTCTGGCCCCGCCGGACGCAATCTCATTTTTCGGAGTGAATCGATGAAGGTTTGGAAATTGATGCTGATCGCGCTGGCGATCGCCGCGCCGGTCTTTGCGCAGAACGAAGAAGGTCCCGGACAGGCGCAGGGTACGGCCGTCGACACGACGGGCAAGGGCTACACCGCCGCGTACGCCATCGAGGCGTCGACGAGGAAGGTGCTCTTCGCCGAGAACGAGCATCAGATGCTGCCGACGGCGTCGATGGCCAAGATGATGACGCTGCTCATCACCATGGAAGAGATCCGAGACGGCCGCCTCAAGTTCGACACGCCGGTGACGATCTCGGCGCGGGCCAGCAAGATGGGCGGCTCGCAGATCTACCTGCGCGCGGGCTCGGTCTGGCCGGTCAAGAACCTGATCATCGCCACGAAGGTGCAGTCGGCCAACGACGCGGCGCAGGCGCTGGCGGAGAAGATTGCCGGCTCGTCCGAGAACTTCGCCGACATGATGAATCAGCGCGCCCAGGAGCTCGGACTGACGCACTCGAAGTTCTACGATCCGCACGGCCTCCCGAACCCGACCAACCCCGACGAGGTTGACTCGATGTGCCCGCACGACCTGGCCATCCTCGGCCTCGAGCTGATGAAGTACCAGCCCATGCAGGCCCTCGGCACCGTGGCGGAGATGCCGTTCCAGAACGGCACGCTGGCGCGCATCTACAACCCGAACCACCTCGTCAATCCGCGCAAGGCCAACTACATGGAAGACGCGACCGGCATCAAGACCGGTTACACCGCCAAGGCGGGCTACTGCGTCACGGCGTCGGCGAAGCGCAACGGCATGGAAGTCATCGCGGTGATCATGGGCGCGAAGACGGGCGGCGGCCCGAACGGCTCGTTCGCCAATGCCTCGCGCCTGATGAACGACGCCTTCCGCAACTGGCGCATGACCACGGCCGCCAAGAAGGGCACGGTGGTCGGTCAGGCGAAGGTCGCGAAGGGCCGAGCCGAGACGGTGCCGGTCGTCGCCGGACAAGACGTCACCGCGCTCCTCGGCCGCAACCAGCAGCGCAACGTGAAGGTCTCGTTCACCCAGGACAAGGCAGTGACCGCGCCCGTGAAGAAGGGGCAGCCGGTCGGCACGATCGTCGTACAGAGCGGCAACGAAGTGATCGCCCGCATCCCCGGTCTGGCCGGCGAGGATGTCGCCACGCAGGCCTGGTACAAAGCCTTCCTGCCGTAAGCGAGCTCCCCTACTCGAACAGAACTCTTCTCCCGGCGACGCGCCAGCGGCGCGTCGCCAGTTTCTGCAGCGCTTCCACATACGCCTCGTGCTCCTGCACGAGAATCCGCGCGCTGAGCGTCTCCGCGGTGTCGTCGTCGCGCACGTCCACCGCGCGCTGCACCAGGATCGGACCGGCGTCGAGCTGCTCGTCGACGAAGTGCACCGTGCAGCCCGAGACCTTCACCCCGTACGCGAGCGCCTGCGCCTGCGCGTCGACGCCGGGGAACGCCGGCAGCAGCGACGGGTGGATGTTGAGGATGCGGTTCGGGTAGCGCTCGATGAACGGCTTGCCGAGGAGGCGCATGTAGCCGGCGAGGACGATGAAGTCGGGACGCGCCTCGTCGAGCACGCGCAGGACTTCGTCTTCATGCGCGGCGCGATTGGCGAAGGCCTTGTGGTCGAGTGCGTGCGCGGCGTAGCCGTAATCGCGCGCCCTGGCGATGCCGGGGGCGCCGGGACGATTGGAGATCACGCAGACGATTTCCGCGTCGAGCGCGCCGCGCTGAATGGCCTCATGGATGGATTGAAAATTCGAGCCGCGTCCGGAGAGCAGGACCGCCAGGCGCATCATTCAATCCCTCATTCAATCCACGACGGGAAGCCGGCCGGCGGCGTGTCGTAATCGACCTTGCCGGAGCCCTTCACCACGTTGCCGATGAAGTAGAAGGTCTGGCCGATCTGGCCGAGGTGTTTCGACACGACGTCGACTTGGTCGGGCGCGACGAGCAGCACCATGCCGAGGCCCATGTTGAACACGCGGAGCATCTCCTCCGAGGCCACGCCGCCTTTTTCATAGAGATACTTGAAGATCGGGAGGACGGGCCACGAGCCGAGCTTCACGCGTGCGTCGAGCGTTTCGCCGAGGACGCGGGGGAGGTTGTCGGTGAGCCCGCCGCCGGTGATGTGCGCCATGGCGTGCAGCGCGCGCTGCTCGACCAGCGGGAGGAGCGGCTTCAGATAGGAGATGTGCGGCGCGAGCAGGATCTCGCCCGCCTTGCCGATCTCGGGGATGATGGTCTGGTGGTCGAAGCCGAGCTGGTCGAAGAGGATGCGGCGGGCCAGCGAATAGCCGTTCGTGTGCAGGCCGACAGAGGGAAGGCCGATCAGAATGTCGCCCTCGCGGACCGCCTTGCCGTCGATGAGATTCTTCTGGTCGACCACGCCGAGGATGAAGCCGGCCACGTCGTAGTCATCGTCGCCGTAGAAGCCCGGCATCTCCGCGGTCTCGCCGCCGATCAGCGCGCAGCCGTTCTCCTTGCAGGCCCGGGCCATGCCGCGGATGACGTCGGTCATGACCGGCGGGCGGAGCTTGCCGGTGGCGTAGTAGTCGAGGAAGAACAGGGGACGCGCGCCCTGCACGAGGATGTCGTTGACGCAGTGCGATACCAGGTCGTAGCCGACCGTGTCGTGGACCTTCATGGCCTGGGCGACGCGGAGTTTGGTGCCGACGCCGTCGGTGGAGGAGACGAGGATCGGCGCGTCGATGCCCTCGAACGTGCCGCGGAAGAGCCCCCCGAACGAGCCGATGTCGGAGAGGACGCCGGGAGTGTAGGTATCGCGGGCGATGCGCCGGACCTCGCGGAGGGCCTCGTCCTGCGCGTCGATGTCGACGCCGGAATCCTTGTAGCTGGTCACGGGCGGGGATACTAACATTCGCCAACCAATGGCTCAGGCATTACTGATTACGACGCTCCTCACCATCGCCGGCCTCATCGCCACCATCGTCATGGGCTTCCGGGCCACGCCCGCGCACGTGGCGGACCACATCATCACGGCCATCGTGACCGTGGTGATCGGCCTCTTCTCGCAGTCGATGACGATGTTCTTCTTCATCGGTACGGGGAAGGAGCTGAAGGACGCGTCTAACCAGGACTCGGGCGTCGTCCAGCGCACCAAGCACTTCAAGTCGCAGGTCTTCCCCTCGGCCATGTGGGCCATGACGGCCATCATGATCACCTTCATCACCGGCGGAGGCGTGGGACAGGGGAAGACGCCCATCTGGCTGCACAACGCGCTGGCCGCGCTCTCGATCTTCATGTACGCGAGGGCGTACTGGATTCAGATCCGGGCCATGAACGAGAACGCGACGTTGATGGAGAGGTATTTGAGCGAGTGAGGGCGCAGACACAGTCCCCTCTCCCCGCGCACGGGGAGAGGGTTAGGGTGAGGGGCGCCCTTTTCCCAAGCGCCGCAACCCCTCACCCGGCCTTTGGCCACCCTCTCCCCGCCTTTGGCCACCCTCTCCCCGCTAAGGCGGGGAGAGGGGACTGAAGTGCGCGCTTTTCGCGAGAACGGCGGAAGGCTTCACGACTTCGGTCTGCCAATGACCCCGATCGCGTCGAGGGCATCGAGGTACTGCGTCACGTCCTCGACGGGCACCGGCTCGTAGATCGCGGAGAGCATGTCGCGGATCTCGGCGTCCGTGCGTTTGCCGTCCCAGAGATTGAGAGCCTCGTACTGGTACTCGCCGTTGAGGCGGATCGCGGGTCCCTGGTAGCGCGCGGTGAAGTAGTCGTAGCCGAAGGCGCTCATGGGGCCGCGGACGTTGCGCTGCACCGGTTTCGGGCCGGCGAAGAAGCGGGTGATGGAGGCCTTCATCTCGCGGTCGTACCACTCGGAGAACGGGACGCTCTTGCGTCGCAGCGCACGCGCGCGGCGTTCGAGCGCGAAGGGCTCCATGAGGGCGTGGATCGCCGGTGCGTCGTCGGGCGTGAGGCGCGCCAGGATGTAGCCGCTGGCGGCGGCGATGAAGGCGGCGCGGCCGAGCTTCGTGGAGTCGATGTTGGCGGGGACGTCGCGGTTGGTGTGGATGTATCGGTCGGGCCAGTCGTTGAGGTAGATGGCCGGGATGGCGAACGAGCTGTCGCTGTAGACCTGGTGGTCGCTGCCCTGTGTCAGCGGTACGAGCGCGGCGCGCAGCGGGTCCTTCGTTCCGTCGGAGGCGATGAGCGGGAAGCGCGCCGTGCCGGTCATGGCGTAGGCGGCGGTCTGCTCGTTGACGAACGTGCCCACCGCATCGGCGATGTCATAAACGAACGACGGCTGGGACGCGGGGCCGCGGGTCGATCTCCGGCGGCCAGACGAAGCGGATCGTGCGGCGCGGCGGGGCAAGGCGTTTCGCGGCGATGAGCTTGTTCAGCGTCCGCGCCGCTTCGAGGATGGCCGCGCAGCCGCTGGCGTTGTCGTTCGCGCCGGGACGTGGGTGGTCGAGGTGGCAACTGAAGACGATCTCGCCCGGCTCGCTGCCGGGGATAGTGGCGGTGGCGATGTCGTAGGCGCCATTCTCCTGTCCGGCCACGACGTTCGCGTACAGGCGGATCTGCTCGCGGCGGGCGAGGCGCGCCTGGAGGCGGCGCGCCTCCTGGAGCGAGACCATGAAGGCGAACGTCTTCTCGGTGGCGAAGGTGTCGAGGTGTCCCCAGCGGATCAGCGTCTCGTCTTCGCCGTACCAGGCCGTTCGCTGGTTCTGGGCGTAGCTCACGATGCCGAGCGCGCCGCGCGGGAGCGCTTTCGCCGCAACGGCGCCTGGCTGCGAGGAGGTCAGGACGATCTTGCCCTTCACGTCTTTGCCTTCGTAGTCGGAGTCCTCGGTGCCGGCGCCGACGTAGATCAGCTCCGCAGTCACGTCGGCGGACCAGCTGTCCTGCGCCAGCGTAATCGGCGCGGCGTTCCAGCTGGCGATGCGCTGGACGGCGACGCCGTCCTTGTCGAGCTCCCACAGCTCGCCGCGCTCGGCGTTCCACGCGGGCCGCGAGCGCTGCGTGCCGTAGAAGATCTTCCCGTCCGTGGGGAACGACTCGATGTGCGCGTCGCCGTATCCGTAGCGCTTCAGCTCCGCGACGACCTGGTCCGCCGCCGCGCGAAACCCGCGCGAGCCGCGCATGCGGTGCTCGCGCGACAACCCTTCGAGATTGCGCTTCGCCGTCTCGCCGGAGATCTCGGTGGCCAGGGCGGCGGTTTCGGCTTCGGTCAGGAAGGGGAGGGTTTGCGCGGTTGCGGAGAGGGTGAGGGTGAGGACGAGCAGCAGTCTCATAGGCTCAGAGTCGCATAGTAGGAGAATTGAGAATTGAGAATTGAGAATTGAGAATTGAGAATTGAGAATTGAGAATTGAGAATTGAGAATTGAGATTGCGAATTTCGCGCGAACCCCAATCCTTCATCCTCAATCCTCAATTCCGCGCGTCAAGCGCGGTACAGCGCTGCTCCCCAGTGCAGGCCGGCGCCGAGGGCGGTGAAGCAGATCAGCATGCCGGGCTGGATGCGTCCAGAGGAGAGGCACTCGTGGAAGAGGATGGGGAGCGTGCCGGCGGTGGTGTTGCCGTAGCGCTCGATGTTGTGGGGGACTTTGTCCATCGGCAGGCCGAGCTGTTTGGCGACCGCTTCGATGATGCGCAGGTTGGCCTGATGGATGAGCAGGAGGTCGATCTGCGCGAGCTCGATGCCGGCATCGGCGCAGACGGCGCGGACCGCGTCCGGCATGCGCGAGACGGCTTCCTTGTAGACGGCGCGGCCTTCCATGACCGGGATGATCTCGTTCGTGTCGATCTGCTCGTGCGTCACGAAGGGACGGCGGCGGAAGCCGACGCCGGGGACGTAGAGCGCCTCGATGTTGCCGCCGTTGGTGAAGAGCTTCGTGGCCATGACGCCGCGGTCGGCGTCGGTACCTTCGACCACCACCGCGCCGGCGCCGTCGCCGAACAGCACGGTGCGGTCGCGGATGGCGGTGTTGGCCGCGTACTCCTCGGGCGTCACCTCACGGTCTTCCTGGCCGATGGTGGTGGCCCAGCCGTTCTGCCATGGCATGAACGGCGAGTGCACGTCGGCGCCGATGAGGAGGATGCGTTTGTATTTGCCGCTGCGGATCAGCGAGTCGGCCAGGTCGAGTCCGTAGAGGAAGCCGGAGCACTGCTACCGGATGTCGAACGTCGGCACCGACTCGGCGAAGCCCATCTTGGCCTGCACGACGGGGCCGTTGCCGGGGAAGAAGTGGTCGGGAGTCATGGTGGCGAAGATGATGGCGTCGATGTCTTCCTTCGTCCGTCCGGCCGACCCGAGCGCCGCGGCGGCGGCGAGCATGCCGAGGTCGGCGGAGCCCTGGCCGTCGTCGACGTAGTGGCGCTGCTCCACGCCGCTGCGGGTGCGGATCCACTCGTCGGTGGTGTCCATGATCCGTGCGAGCTTCGCGTTCGGGACGACGTTCTTGGGGATGCCGATTCCGCTGCCGGTGATGACTGAGCGCATGGTGCGCGACAGCTTAGCCGGGATTGAGGATTGAGAATTGTGGATTGAGGATTAGGACGAATCCTCAATCCTCAATCCTGCATCCTCAATCCTTCAGCCTAGGCGTCGTGTTTCGCGGTCAGGGCGAACAGCTCGTCGGCGGTGAACTGGTACTTGCGGCCGCAGAACTGGCAGACCACCTCGGTGCCGCCTTCGTCGATCATCTCGCGGAGGTCGTCCTCGCCGAAGAGGGCGATGGGGGCGAGGGCGCGATCGCGGGTGCAGTGGCAGGTGTAGCTGACCGGCAGGGCGTGTCCATCGTCGATCTGCTTGTAGCCGACGCCCTGGAACACGGTGGCCACGACGTCTTCGATCTCCATCTTCTCGAGCAGAGTCGAGAGCGGCGGCGCTTCCTGGATGCAGCGCTCGATGGCGGTGATGGCCTCGTCGGGCGCATGCGGGAAGGCCTGCACGATGATGCCGCCGGCGGAGGCTACGCCGTCGCGGCGGTTGTACACACCGAGCAGGACGGCCGAGGCGATCTGCTCGGAGTTCATGAGATAGCGGGTCAGGTCGCTGGCGATGCCGGTGCCGGCCAGGAGAAGCTGCGAGGTGTACGGCTTCCCGGCCGGCGGCGTGCCGCGCACGACGGTGAGCTTGCCGTTGCCGATCCCGCTCTCCACGTCCAGCGCCGGATCCTCGGGGACGGGATTGGCCACGAAGCCGCGTACGTGGCCGCTGTTGGTGCCGTCGGCGATGAGCGTGCCGAGGGGACCGTCGCCTTCGAAGCGTAGGGAGACGTACTGGTTTCGGATGTCTTTGTCGAGCAGGCGCGCGAGGAGCAGCGCGCCGGTCATGGCGCGGCCGAGGGCGTCGGCGGCGACGGGAGCGAGATCGAGGATCTCGCGGGCCGTCTCCACGGCCGTGGTCGTCTGGGCGGCGAGAACGCGGAAGTGGCCGTCGACGGCCATTCCCTGGATGATGCGGTCCTGAGTCTGCTGCATTGGAGTGGTGGAAACGCGGGGGCGCGGGAGTTGCTTCCGACCTGAGGCATGAAGAACATCGCGCTGGTTTTCGCTCTGCTCGCGCTCGCCGCATGTGAGGTCAACGAGAAGACGGGGGATGTGCAACCGACCGCTGAGACCCAGACCGCCACGGCCGCGGCCGCCGAGGAGACGAAGGACGCCGCCCAAGCCGTCAAGGAAGGCGCGCAGGACCTCGGCCAGAGCGTGAAGGAAGGCGCCGCAGCAATGCGCGACTCGGACGCCGGCCAGCGCATCGAGGCCGGTGCGCGCGAGGCGGGCCAAGGCATCAAGCAAGGCGCCGGCGAAGCGGCGGAGGCCGCGGGCGACGCGATCGCGCGCGAGGGGCGTGAGGCGCAGGCCGAGGCGAAGGGCGGCCGGACGACGACGGCGGGGACGACGACTACGACGACGACCACCGCCACCACAACGACGAGAAAACAATAACTGTCATCGTGGAGCGGCGGGCTTTAGCCCGCCGCATCCCCGGGGGCGGCGGCGGGCTGAAGCCCGCCTCTCCACGGCTCCACTAGAATGCACGCACACAAACCGCGGCGGGCGTGGACCCCGCCGAATTGCGCAAAGGAGGAAGCTTCCAATGGTCAGTTTCGGAAGAGCTTCCGTTGCCAGCCAGACGCAGACGCTCAAGGTGGGGGATCAGGCTCCCGATTTCGAGCTTCCGGGTCATCGCGGCGACGAGAAGATCAAACTCAGTGATTTCCGCGGGAAGAAGAACGTCGTCATCGTCTTCTATCCGCTCGACTGGACCCCTGTCTGAACCGTTCAGATGCCGTCGTACGAGGCCGAGTCGGCCGACTTCGAACGGTATGATGCCCAGGTCGTGGGCATATCGGTGGATTCAGTTCCCAGCCACGTAGCATTCGCAAAATCGATCGGCGGGATCACGACGTATCCCCTTCTCGCCGACTTCCATCCCAAGGGCGAAGTCTCGAAGAAATACGGCGTCTGGAAAGAAGACAAAGGCATCTGCGAGCGCGCCATCGTGATCGTCGACAAGCAGGGCATCGTCCGCTACGTCGACGTCCATGACATCTCCGAAGCGCCGGACAACGAACAGTTGCGCGACGTGTTACGAGAGCTCGACTAAGAAGGCAGTGGACGGGCCGTCCACGGGCCCGTCAGAGGTCAATCAACCATGCTCAGCATCGCACGCAAGTGCGTCCCGTTCACCCCGTACGACAAAGATCTTTCCTCCGCCACCGTGACGCTCGTTTCCGCGACCGGCATTTACCTCGCGGACCAGGCGCCGTTCGAAGGCGAAGACCCCGGCGACATCAGCTATCGCGTCATCCCCGGCGACGCCGACCTCGGCGCGATGCGCATCGTGCACGGCCACTACGATCACGACGAGGCCGACACCGACCCGAACATCGTCTTTCCGCTGGAGACCCTGCGCGAGCTGGCGGCGGAGGGCGTCATCGGCGCCGTCAACGCCCAGCACTACACCCTCGGCTTCACCACCCGCCTGCGCGAGCTGTACGCAACCACGTACCCCGAGATCGCCGACAAGATCGAGCGCTCGAAGACGAAGCTCGTGCTCCTCACCGGCGGCTGCCCCGAGACCTGCCACCGCTCGATCACCAACGCCGCCCGGGAGATCGAATCGCGGGGCATCCCGACGCTGATCATCAGCGCGTCGCCGGCCGCGACGGAGTCGGTCCGGCCGCCGCGCGCGATGACGTACGAGGGCGTGGCCATCGGCAAGCTCGTCGGCCGCGCCGGCGACCGCGAGATGCACAAGCGGGTCGTGCGCGCCGCGCTGCAGATGTTCACGCACGACACGCCGCCGGGCAGAGTGGTGACCAAGAACATTCACGCATGACCACCAGCCGCCGCGATTTCGCGAAGTCGATGGCCGTGCTGGCGGCCTGTCCGCCGCTCGTGCCGTTCGCGAACCGGCTCACCAGCGACGAGCTCGCGCGCATCGAGCAGAGCCTGAAGGAAGCGGCGCCGATGCTGGAGCGCCTGCGCGCGTTTCCGCTGACGAACGCGGACGAACCGGACTTCGTGTGATCGACGCGTTCTCCACGGTCGCCGGTCTCGGACGCGCTCTGCGCGCCCGCGAGGTGTCGTCGACGGAGCTGACGAAGCTCTACCTCGACCGCCTGGAGAAACACGGGCCGACGTTCGGTGCGGTGGTGACGATCACGCGCGAGCGCGCATTGCGTGAGGCCGCGGCGGCCGACGCCGCGCTCGCCGCCGGCAACACGCAGAACCGCCCGCTCCTTGGCATCCCTTATGGCGTGAAGGACCTTCTCGCGACGAAGGACGCGCCGACCACATGGGGCGCCGAGCCGTACCGCAATCAGCAGTTCTCTTTCGACGCCACGGTCGTGGAGAAGCTGACCGAGGCCGGCGCGGTGCTCTGCGCGAAGCTGGCCATGGTCGAGCTGGCGGGCGCCTTCGGCTACAACAACGCCGACGCGTCGTTCACCGGCCCGGGGCGCTCGCCGTGGAACACGAAGTTCTGGTCCGGCGGCTCGTCGACCGGTCCCGCCGCCGCGGTCTCCGCGGGGCTCGTACCGTTCGCGATCGGCAGCGAGACCTCGGGGTCGATCCTGACTCCGGCGGCATTCTCGGGCGTCACCGGTTTCCGCCCGACGTACGGTGCCGTGAGCCGGCACGGCGCGATGGCGCTCTCCTGGACGCTCGACAAGCTCGGCCCGATGGCGCGCACCGCCGCCGACTGCAACACGGTCTTCGGCACGATCGTGGAGCGCGCCGTTTTCCCCTCGGGGCGCGCCTCGTGGGTGCACAGCGACGTCATGGCGCGGCTGGCCAATAAACGCCTGGCTCGCATCGGCCTCGTCAAGGGCTCGTGGGAAAACGTGCAACCCGCCGTGCGCGAACATTTCCTGGAGAGCGTCGAGGTGCTGCGCTCCCTCGGGCACACGATCTCCGAGATCGACTATCCCGACCTGCCCTACGGCCCCGCGGTCAGCGTGATCATCGACGCCGAGGGGGCCAGCGCGTTCGAGGAGCTGCTGCGCGACGGCCGAGCCAAACTGCTGCGCGCGAAGGCGGACCAGCTCGGCGGCTTCGAGTCCGCGGCCACGCTGGCCATCGACTACCTCCGCGCGCAACGCATCCGCGCGAAGGTGCGCACGGCGCTGATGGAGCTCTTCGAGAAGGTCGACCTGCTCGTCTCGCCCACGCGCGCCACCGTCGCGTTTCCGATCGGGCCGAACTTCGACGAGGTCTATCGCGACGTGCGCAGCGGACCTTCGGTCATCGGCAGCATGAACCTCATCGGCGCGCCTGGCATCGCCATGCCCAACGGCTTCGGCGAGCACGGCCTGCCGACGTCGATCCAGTTCAACGCCGCGCCGGCGAACGATTCGTTCCTGCTGAACGCGGCCATTCACTTCCAGCAGGCTTTGAACCTTTTCCCAAAACCGCCGGTATAGCGTGATGTGAACGACGCCCACCTCATCGGCCTGATCGTCAATGGCGACGCCGACGCGGTCCGCCCGCTGATGGAGCGCTACCAGCGCCCGCTGGCGGCGCTGCTGCAGCGGGCGCTCGGCCGCACGCCGGACGTGGAGGACGTTTTTCAGGAGACGTGGATCCGCGTCGTGCGCAGCGCGCATCGCTACGATCCCGAGCAACGCTTCAGCGCGTGGCTGTTCGCCATCGCCTGGAACCTGGTCAAAGACCGCTGGCCGAAGCGCGTCGACAGCGACGACGTCGACCTCGTGACCATGCCCTCGCGTGAGCGCTCACCCGAGGAGCTGGCCATGGAGGCCGATCGCGCGGAGCGGGTGCGGGCCATGGTGGCGCGCCTGCCCGAGCGTCTCGCGCAGGCCGTGCTGCTGCGCTTTTTCGAAGAGCTCTCGGAGAAAGAAGTCGCCGAGCGCCTCGGCATTCCGGTCGGGACCGTGAAGAGCCGGATCCACAACGGACTGAAGCTGATGAGGGAATCCGATGAACTGCAATGAAGCCGTGGCGGCGCTGATCGCGTCGCTGGAAACAGGAACGCCGATGACCGAGGCCCAGCGGGCGCACGTGCAGTCGTGCCCGAAATGCCGCGAGCTGATGGACTCCGCCAAGCAGTTGCTGGCCGACGGCGAGACGCCGGCCGTGCCGCCGATCGACGAGGCCGTGGCCGCGGCGGAAGCGCAGGTGCTGCGCAACCGTGTGAGGCGCGTGATCTGGATCATGATCGGCGTGGCCACGATCCTGGCCGGCGGCGTGGCGCTGATGCTGCTGCCGTTCGAGGAAGCGGGAAGCCTCGGATTCTGGCTGTATGCCGCCGGCACGGCCGCGCTCATCTCGGCCGGTTTTGCCGTCCCCGTGCTGCTGATGGTCTATCTCCTGCGCGACTCGGCGCGGCGCCGCATTTACAAGCGGCTCAAGCCGGGGCGCGTGCTCCACGGCGTCTGCCTCGGCATCGCCGAGAAGCTGAACTTCGACGTCACGCTGGTGCGCCTGGTCTTCGTCGCGCTGGTGATCCTGGCCGGAGGTCTCGGCATCTGGTTTTACGTCGCCCTCGATGTGGCCATGCCTGTGCATCCCGACGACCGCCAGTACCTGCTCCGCTTTCGCCTGCGGCGCTGGCTGGCTCGGAGGAACGCGCATGCAGACCACCACGCTGGGTGACACCGGCGAAACCATTTCCGCGATCGGCTTCGGCGGCATGCCGCTGTCGATCCAGGGACGCCCGCCCGAGGAACAGGGCCGCCACGTGCTCGTCGCGGCGGCCGACGCCGGGATGACGCTCATCGACACGGCCGACGTCTACTGTCTCGACGACCGCGACATCGGCCACAACGAACGCCTCATCGCCTCGGCCCTCGGCAACCGCGACGACGTACGCATCGCCACGAAGGCCGGCCTGCGCCGCCCGCGCGGTGCGTGGACGAACGACGCCAGCCCGGAGCACATCCGCGAAGCGTGCGAGCAGAGCCTGCGCTCGCTGAACAGGGAGCAGCTCTGGCTCTACCAGCTGCACGCCCCCGATCCGAAGGTCGCGTTCGAGAAAAGCGTCGAAGCGTTCGCGGAGCTGCAGCGCGAGGGGAAGTTCAGGCACTTCGGGTTGAGCAACGTCAGCGTCGCGCAGATCGACAAGGCGCGGAGCATCCTGCCGGTGGTGTCGGTGCAGAACCGCCTCAATCCGTGCTTTCGCGAGTCGGTCAAGGTGGCCAAGGCGTGCGCCGAGCGGAACATCACGTTCCTCGCCTACAGCCCGGTCGGCGGCGGACGCCTGGCGAAGAAGCTGCCGCAGTTCGACGTGCTGATCGAGCTGGCGCGGAAGCACGACCGCAGTGTGCACGCCATCGTCATCGCCTGGGTGCGCGCGCAGGCCGCGACGGTCGTGCCGATCCCGGCGGCGCGCACCGTCGAGCATGCGGTCGACAGCGCAAAGGCCGCGGATCTCGTCCTTGCGCCGGACGAAATTCTGGCCATCGACGAGACGGAGTTCGATCGCTCGTGACTGTCACCCCGAGCGTGAGTCGAGGGATCCGGGAGGGAGGGCGGGGCCACGCATGAGCCGCGCAGCGCCGCCCGCGAAGAGGAGCCTCGGGGCGCGAGCAGCGCACGGTGCATGAGCTGCGCGCCGCCGCCCGCCCAGGTCCCTCGACTCACGCTCGGGATGACATTGCAATGGCCTTAACTTAACGCGAGGTCTGGCTGTTCGGTGAAGGCGAGAGCTTTACGTTGGGAGCGGTTGAAAATTGGGTAGCTGCTGGCCTTGTGTTTGACGCCTCGTGGGTAATGACGATGGGGACGGACACGAACACGGGCGTCGGCGATCTCGCGACGGATGTGCTTAAGGCAGCGCCGC
>Ga0190272_10000033_pt1 | contig 113142 bp, 102 predicted proteins | sample Popmic504T_FD_133746 | JGI IMG/M metagenome (GOLD analysis project Ga0190272, IMG submission 133746) | Populus adjacent soil microbial communities from riparian zone of Shoshone River, Wyoming, USA - 504 T | ecosystem: Environmental > Terrestrial > Soil > Riparian zone | place: USA: Wyoming... | reverse complement strand
TTATTTTGATCATGCCGCTTCCACTCCTCTCAAGGCGAGACCGACAGCAATCGCCATGTCGGGAACGATCTCTTTCATGTAATCTGGGTCAAACTTTCTACCGTCCACCTGAATTTGGCGGAATGGATCAAACAACTCAACCGGTATCTCAAATCGTTTCGCGAGATACTCCGGCAGACCAGGCAGCTTCGACCCGCCCCCCGATATCAGTATCTTTTGAATTGCTTCCTCGCTCTCTTCCGCGGTGGCCCGATAAAAGTCCATTGTCTTTCTTATTTCCAATGCGAGGATGTCAGAGACAGTTTCAATGATCGGCTGGATTGGACGCGCCTCAATTCCTTCCGGAAGCGGGAAACCACGCTTTACCGATTCAGCTTGCTCGAATGAAAGACCAAGCTCTTTTTGCAGCAGGCTCGTATATTGACTGCCCCCAACCGAAGCATCCCGCGCAAAAACCGAGCGGATTCCATTAAGAATATTGATGTTCATCGTGGATGCGCCGATGTTTAGCAACGCGACCACTTCGCCGGGCTTGGGCTGATAATTGAGCTCGTAGCAATTCTGTAATGCGAAAGCGTCGACATCGATAACTACCGGTTGTTTGCCAGCGAGCTGAATCGCCTGCTTGACGTTGGCAATCTTGTCGCTCTTGCACGCAGCCATCAATACGCTCAGCGTGTCCGACGAACTGCTGGTCACCTGGTAGTCAAGATTGACATCCGAGATATCAAAGGGAATGTGCTCTTCAGCATGCCAGCTAAAAGACTCCTGAAGTTCGTCCTCGCTCATCTGCGGCAACACGATGTTCTTAACGATCACCGAGTGACCACTGACTCCAGCGGCGACCTTTGAAGTCTTGATTTGGTGCTCATTAAAGATGCTCGTGATTACATTGGAAACGTTGTTGAGCTCCATTATTTGTCCGTCGACGATCGTGTCCGTCTGCAGATTCTCGAAGCCCAGGTTCACTAGATGAAGGATGCCTCCCTTCCTCTGCAGTTCGACCGCCTTAACGGAACTCGAACCAATGTCCAGGCCAACCAGGTTCTTCTTACCGATGCTTTTTTTGAACATGATCTATTTATTCCTCGCAATGAAGAGAGACCGAATTCTGTGCTGTTGACGAAGGCGGGCACGAGCTTTCATTGCTCTTGATGACCGGCATCTGACGAATCTAAAGGGAGTTGAGTTGCTGTCGTTTTTCAAGGTCAATTCCTCGGGTAGCGGGTTGTCTTAGGAGTGTGGTGAGCGCAGGCGCGAAGTCGCAGTCGTAGACCTTAAGAATGAAACGACCGCTAATTTTCTGGTGGAATCGAGCCTTCGCAAAACCAAAGGCGGGAGAAACTAGAGGCAAGGACCTGTCGGCTGTAACCGTGACCACCGACGCACATGCAGACTACCTTAGCGAGCTAAACATTGTCAACTTGTATTTTATCAATGTTTAACCAAATACTGGGGAAACAGTCTGGAAGTGGGTGAGTGGCGCCAAGTTCTGGAAACAACTTGAGCGGATTCCAGGATAAATAATAGTAAATGTTAGGCTTGCTCCCGAGTGAAGCTCAGGGTTAGGATGCGCCCCATGAGACGAGGTCGGTGGTTGCTTGTAATCTTTGTGGGCTTCATTGTGATTGCCGCAGCCTGGCTTTGGTGGATAAAGCCTCGACAAGTCGACATGGCGAACTATGCGCCTGCCAACTCACTGCTCTACCTGGAAGCAAATAACCCTTCAGAAATCGCCCGCGCCTTGGAGAATACCGAGGCTTGGAAACAGGTTCGCGATCTTTCAGGAGCAACTGAACAGGCCAACCGAAACGCGTGGCTACAACGATTTGTAGGTTGGACGGGCATCGGTCCCGTCGAATCGGTAATTCTTGCGCGGGCGCAAATCGCCGTCGTGGTCACTGATTTGGGAGCCACGGAAGAGTCGGACACGCTACGGATCAAGCCGGAGGGCGCGCTAATTATTGACACAAAAACGAGCGAACGCAGGATCCGGCCGGCGATTGACAAAGCCATCAAGAAGCTCGCAGAACTGACCTACGGCAGCTCCGTTCCTCGAAACGTAAGTATTGATGGAGTGGCCTTTACGGAATATGTCTCCCCGGATGGTTCTCGCCAAATCGTCGCGGCAGTTTCCGGGAGCCTCGTAATTATTGGCAATACGCGGCAGGCGGTTCAAAGTTGTCTGGCGGTTACGCAGGGACGCGGGCCCAGTTTAAAGGACGATGCCGAGCTTGGTAGGATGCGTTTTGAACTCAGGGCTAACGAAGCTTTGGCTTTTGGTTATGTACCCCCCGGCAATAGCGCGAGATTGTTGTCCATTGGTCTGCCCCTGATGATGGGAAGGGCGCCAGTCAATTCTGAATTTCAACGCCTGATCGCAAGTGGCGCCTCCAAGGTGCTCGGGAGTCTTGGGTGGACTTCACGACCATTCAAGACTGGAATTGAAGATCGCTTCTTGATTTCCCTGCAGCCGCCCGTCGTAGCTCGTCTCGATCCTGTTTTCACTTCCAATAATGTGAGCCGCGAGGTCGAGCAGTTTCTTTCCCATAATGTTTCCTCAATCACCTTCTATAGGTTTGAAGATCCACTCAAGGCGTGGCAATCGCTGAGAAGTTCCATCTCCTCGCAAATAGACGCGCTGTCAGCCGTTTTCTTCACTTCCGTGCTTAACTCGTCTCTGAGTTCCTATGGGATAGAAGATCCGGAAAGTTTCCTCTCAGTAGTGGGTGCTGAAATCATAACTTTTCGGATAGACCCGAATGCCGATCGCTCGTTGCTCGTGGCGCGAGTAGATGACGAAAAAAAGCTTCGCGAACTTCTCGCCAAAACGATGCGGGTTCGACCGACTACATCTCAGGTGAACCAGATGGAAATCTTTGAAAACAGCGAAGGAGAGTCAGGTGCTGGTTTTGTAAAAGGATTTGTCGTATTGGGTCCGCCGTCAGAAGTTCTACAATATGCTCAGCTACTAAAGAATGCTGTACCCGCTTCAGACCCCAACAAGATAAAAAGGCTAACCTTTTTCGCTCCGTTGACCAGTTCGGCAACCATACTTACCTACGCTGACGACAGCGATCGCGTCCGGAGCTTTTTTTTATCGGCCCAGGCCGCCCAAAACCTACCCCCTTTACAGCGCAACCGTTTCGACCTGCTACTGTCTCAGCTACCGTTCGCCGCAACCGAAACCTCGTTGGGTGAGCGAGGGATAGAGCGAACTACTGTGTCTCCGATGGGGCAATTTAGTACGCTGCTCCCATTGTTGGTTCCGCCAGAACGTGTTCAACCAACCCCCTAGTTTTTTGGATCAAACACATTGGAACTATTAATCGCGACGTATAACAACGGAAAAATACGCGAGCTTGTGCAAGCCTTGCGCGGGTTGCCGATCACCCCACGATATCTCTGCGATTTTCCCGATACCTCTCCAGTCGAGGAGACAGGAAAAACGTATGAAGAAAACGCAGTGCTGAAATCGGCGGATTACTGCGAACGAACTGGACTCTACTCCTTGGCAGATGATTCCGGCCTGGAAGTCGATGCCCTGGAGGGAAGACCCGGAGTCAAATCTGCTCGTTTTGGTGGCGAGAACGCGTCGGACGCCGATCGAACCGCCAAGCTTTTGCAGGAGTTACTTGCTTACAAAGGAAGTCAGCGTACCGCTCGTTTTGTTTGCTATATGTCACTCGCCGGGCCGTCCATTGCATCCGGCATTGAAACGCCCGCCGCTCGAATTCTAAATATCTCTCAGGGATTTTGTGAAGGCATGATCGCGCTGGAGCCACGAGGAACGGGTGGCTTTGGTTATGATCCCGTGTTTATTCCGACTGGTCACGACGAAACGTTTGGTGAGTTGTTATCTGAAGTTAAAGCGAAGCTAAGCCATAGGGCCAAAGCCATATCAGCAATGCGACTCTTTCTTACGCAGTTTCTGAGTGAACTTGACCCTCCTCCCACCGCCCCCTAGAATGCATCCGCGGCCTGCAATCACATCAGGCTGAGCTCGGGGCGTAGCACAGCCTGGTAGTGCGCTCGGTTTGGGACCGAGAGGCCGGAGGTTCGAATCCTCTCGCCCCGACCACTAATATCGACAACTACGGCCGCCAGCAATTGGCGGCCGTCTTACTGTGGGCGAGATTTGTGAGCGGAAGCGACACCACTTTGTCGCGGTCGGTGCGCCTAAAGGCTGATTGGTTTCCTCGTTCGCACTGATTCGTAAATCGCTTCCACGAGTTCGAGGCTGCGCCTCCCCTCAATTCCGTCACAGCAGGGCCTTCCGTCGGTATCAACTGCACGAAGAAAATCGCCCAAAAGTCTCTTATGACCTTCAACATCTGCAACGACTGCACCTGCTGCGCTGCCAGTGAGCGGTTCGGCTTGCCGGCCAATCAGCTCAGGGCAAGGTGTGCGGAGGTCAGCGGCCACGATGCGATCGTGTTTCAGAATTACGGTGCCTTCGGATCCGGACAACTCGACGCGGCGTGGATAACCCGGATAGACCGCCGTTGACGCTTCGAAGGTACCAATTGCTCCATTCAGGAACTCAAAAGTGGCGACAAGTGTGTCCTCCGCTTCGATACTATGCATTGCAGTGCGGGCCACTGCTGAAACCCGCACGACGTCACCCCATCAGCCACAGGAGCAAATCAATTGTGTGCACACCCTGATTGACCAACGCCCCGCCGCCGTCCAGCTTCAGAGTGCCTCGCCATCGAGAAGCGGCGTAATACTCGGGCGGGCGATACCACTTGACCCGCGCTGAGATCAGAATAGGTTTTCCGAGAGTTCCCTTCGCGATAAAGTCTTTAAGGTGTCTAATATCAGGTGCTACCCGGTCCTGGAAACACACGCCGAGTTTGACGCCAGCCTTGGCGCATTCACTGATGAGTACATCCGCATGTTGGGTGTCAATGTCGAGAGGCTTTTCAATCAGCAGGTGAAGCCCGCGTCGTGCCGCCGCAATTCCCTGCTTCATGGAAACGCGTATGAGCTGTATGGGATTGCCGCCGCTGTCCTCGGAGGTTGTTCACTCAGGGGAGGAGAGGGTTCGCTAGTCGGCATTCTAATTGGCGCCGCGCTGATTCAGGTCCTGCGAAATCTGGTGAATCTTCTGGAGATTCCGAGCTCGCTCGACTTCGCGGTCATGGGCGCAGTGATCCTGATCGGTGTGATGGCCGATCAAATCTTTACTGAGCGTCGTAATCGGAAACTGGTTCTATCGCCAGAGGTCGGCGGCGAAAGTCAGTCTTGATGAAGTATTTTCGATCGATGGAAACTGCAGAACTTCACGAAAAACAAGAGTTTATCCTACGAGACTACCGGCCGACACTTCTCATCCATAAGTCATGCGTAGGTACGATGGCCGCAATGCAATCGCTCGTTATCTTACAAGAGTCTCATGGTCTGGTGGATGCTCGGTGAGCCGTCCCGTTGGGAGCCCGCCTGCTATCAGTCGAGTTAGTCCAGGGCTTCTTGCTGCGCTTAGCTGCATACATGGCTTCGTCCGCCTTACAAATCAAATCATCCAGGCTCAAACGATCACGGGGTTCGACCAGCACTGTACCCACACTCAAAGACAATTGGTAAGGCTGAGCTCCCTCGGCGTTGGCTGTGCGCAAGTTTTCTTTGAGACGGTCGAGGATGATTGCACTTTCTTTTGCCGAGGCATTCTGCGCGAGGATAGCGAATTCGTCACCGCCAATGCGCGATACAATGTCGGAGTTGCGAAACGTTCGTCCTAATATTTCTGCGGTGGTTTTGATAGCGGCTGAACCCTCGGAATGCCCAAAGGTATCGTTGATAAGTTTAAGGCCATCCATGTCGGCATAAAATAACAAGGAACTCTCGCCTGAGCGCCGGGAAGTGGCCAGCGTATGTTCTACCATCGTAAAGAATCCACGCCGGTTGTAGAGACCTGTCAGATCGTCTGTCAGGGTCAGGTTGCGCAAGGCCTTCTCTGCTTCCTGGCGCTCGCCAATAGCGACTTCCAGTTCTTTCACCCGCTGAACCAGGCTGCTCTGCAGTTGAACAATTCGTTCACCCGCCTGCAAACGAACTCGCAGTTCCTGCCGATCGAAAGGCTTCGTTACATAATCGTCTGCTCCTGCCTCCAGGCCAGCCACCATTTGTGTCTTTTGAGACAGGGCGGTTAACAGGATCACGTAGGTCTGCGCTGTCTTACTTTGCTGGCGAATTCTTCGGCACACTTCGGTCCCTTCGATACCGGGCATCATCCAATCAAGGATTGCCAGGCGCGGGGCATCCTCCTTTTGCAATTCGGCCAGGGCATCAACACCATTGTCGGTGCTAACCACCTTGTGACCCCATTTCTCCAGCGTCGTCCTCAGAATTCGACTGGAAACCGGATCGTCTTCGGCAATTAGAATCTTCATCGCAGTCTGGACCGCCGTTCTTCCAGGAATATATGAAGCGCTCTCTGACATTCCAGTTCCAACCAACTCAACAAAGGTGGAATGCTCGACCAAAGGTCAACTGATTCCAGACCCTCGATCTCGGCGCAAATTTGGGCGACTTGTTGGGCTCCCAGGCTGCCGCTGCTGCCTCGAAGCGAATGCGCGGCAGATGCTAGTGCCGCCGGGTTTCTGAACTTCACCGCATCCCTCATCGCCTGCACACGTCTTGGCACTTCATCAAGATACAAATCAATCAATTCGATAACTAAATCCGGCTCGCCCTCGAGCTGAACGGATTCATAGCCGGCAAGCACGGCGAGATCTACCGGACACCCAAAGATTCCGGGACCTGATCGCTGAGAAATTTCAGTGCTCTCGCTGATTTCAGATAGCATCATGTTTTTATTGAGCGGCAACTGCGGCTGGCTGGTGAGCCATTAAAATTCGAAAGGTTGTTTGGAATTGCTCCGTCGTGAAAGGCTTGGTCAGAAAAACGGTCGCTCCCGCCATGAAGCTTTGGCCCATCAACTTCAGATCAGACTCCGCGCTGATCATCAGTATCGGAATCCGCCGAAGCCGCTTTTCCGTTCTCATGTAACTGATGACGTCGAGGCCCTTGAGGTGGGGCATCATCATGTCAAATACTCCAGCTTGAAAGTTAGCGTCTGACTGCAGGGTTCGAAACGCCTCACGACCGTCTTCGACTACTACAACCTCGTACCCTTCTTTCCTGATCATTGATTTCAGAAGTTGTCTCATTACAGGATCGTCATCGGCGATTAGAACTCGCGGTGCAGGCTGATTGTCTAATGTTTGCATCGTTCAAGACCTTTCCAGGAGTGCGGGCTGTGCAAGATTCGCCAGCAAGAATGTCTTAACTCTCTCAAACTCGCTGAAGACTTCCAACCCCAAAGCAACAGCGCCCTCGAGCGACCCTTCACGGCCCATTCGCTCTAACTTTCGCAGTGGTTCGACGAGGGCGGTCATTCCACAATTAGCGCTGGTACCCGCGCAGTTGTGCGCAATAGAATCAACCTCCATGGCATTGCCCGTGGCGATCGCCCTCTTAAGGTTTGCAAGGTTCGCGGATGTCTGACGCATGTAAATTTCTACTATTTCAGAAACCTCATCACCCATCGCTTCGTGCAGGCGAGCCATATCCACCGGGGGGAATCGCTCCTCAGGCATTCGCTGTTCATTTATCTCTTCAACCTGCGAATCCGCGAAGATGCGTCCGAGAACACGGGCGAGATCTTCAGACTTAACCGGCTTCGAAATGTAGTCATCCATACCTGCCCCAATACACTTCTCACGATCTCCCTGCAGCGCATTCGCTGTCATCGCCACAATCACCGTATGGCGATCATTGCCATCAAGTCGCCTGATTTCGGCGGTGGCTTCATATCCATCCATCTCAGGCATTTGGCAATCCATGAGCACAACATCGTAGGGAATTCTCTGGACAGCCTCTACGGCCTCACGCCCATTCGCAACAGCATCAGCCCGATAGCCGAGCTTTTGTAATTGGCGAACCGCGACTTTCTGGTTAACGGTATTGTCCTCGGCGAGCAGAATCAGTTTGTTAGACATTTTGTGTGTCTCCTCCAGTCCGTGACGAGTGATCAGCTGGGACCGATCAGTTGGCATCTCTAAAATTCCTTCAGGGTCGATTGTGGGCAAGCTCACGACACTGGTTAGGCACTCATACAAAAGCGCCTGGCGCACGGGCTTCGTGAGATATGCGCCAATACCGGCTTCGCGTGCCGTCGTGCTGTCACCCCGCTGGCCGAACGACGTCAGCATCACCAAACGTGTGGAAGCGATGAGCGGATCCGACTTGATCCGGCGAGCAAGTTCAAACCCATTCATTCCGGGCATCATCAGATCGAGGATGGCCAGGTCGTAAGCGTGGCCGCCGGCTGCTGCCGAACGGAGCATTTCCAAAGCACAAACTCCCGAATCGGCTTCTTTCTGAATCAAGCCGCGCGCACTTAACTGGTGAGACAGTATCTTTCTATTCGTCGCGTTGTCATCGACGATGAGAGCGTGCAATCCTTCGATGATTGCTGTTGGTTCCGCGGTCTCTGCGCTGGAACAGGATTGTTTTGTAAACCTTGCGGTAAACCAAAAAGTGGAGCCCTCGCCCGGCACGCTATCAACACCGATTTGTCCTCCCATTAGCTCAACCAGTTGCTTTGAGATCGCAAGGCCCAAGCCGGTACCGCCATACTTGCGAGTAGTGGAACCATCGGCTTGCATGAACGCTTTAAAGAGATTTTGTTGCGCGTCCTGATTGATGCCAATTCCCGTATCGCTCACGCTAAAGCGAATAACGGTGTCCTCCTCCGTTTCGGATTCCTTGTCGACTCGTACGATTACTTCACCGTGATCGGTAAACTTGACGGCGTTACCCAGGAGGTTGGTGAGCACCTGACGAAGTCGGCCTGGATCTCCCTGAAGTCTGGTGTTAACGCCGTTGTAGATCAACGACGCCAGTTCAATGCGTTTGTCTCTCGCCCGCTCTGCCAGTAATTCAACAGCCCCCTCAACTGTATTCAGCAAATCGAAATCAAGAGTTTCAAACTGAAGCTTACCCGCTTCAATTTTAGAGAAGTCCAGAATGTCGTTGATGATGATCAGCAAAGAGTCGCCGCTGGCGCGAATGGTCTCGGCAAACTCCCGCTGGTCTTCACTCAATTCCGTGTCCAGCAGCAACCCAGTCATTCCAATTACACCATTCATCGGAGTGCGAATCTCGTGACTCATGTTTGCCAGGAATTCCGACTTGAGCCGTGCAGATTCAAGAGCTGCATCACGTGCTTCCTTGAGATCGTTTTCGAGGCAAACTCTGTCGGTTATGTCTTGAGCAGTGCCAAACACTTTGAGGGGTTGGCCATCGTTATCAAGGATTAGCCTCCCGAATACGTGATGATGCCGGACCGAATTGTTCGGTTGAATGATTCGATGTTGAAATACGCAGTCTTGTCGGTTTTGTAGTGAGTTAGTGATCTGGTCGGAGACGTATTTCCGATCGTCAGGATGAACAAGATTGATAAACCCTTCTAAGCTTGGCAGCAAATCCTCAGGTCGAATCCCGTAGATGCTATACAGAGCCGCCGACCAGGTAGTGGTATTTCGAGCAATGTCCCACTCCCAATTTCCAATCATGGCCAGATGCTGAGCTTCAATAAGCTCTAACTCTCGTTCCTTCAACTCGGCCTCAATCTTCTTTTGCTCGGTGACGTCCTGGACCAATGAACCGACGCCGATCACTTTCCCGTCGCGTTCGAGGATCGTGTTGTGCCAGTCACAAATAATGGTCCTTCCATCCTTGCTCCAGTTTTGATTGGTATTGCGCGACCCGCCCCTGCTTGTAACGAGGGCCTGCCATGCTTGCTCAAGACCCTGACCGTCGTCGTCAGCCGCTACCAGGTCGAATATCGAGCGCCCAATCGCTTCAGCTTTGCTGTAGCCAAAAATTGTTTCGGCCGCAGGATTCCATTCCACGATCTCGCCCTGGGGGTTCATTTCGAGTGCTCCGAGCGGAGTCTTCTCGATTAGTAGTGCCAACTTGCGCTCTGATTCATGCAGGGCATCCTCCGCCCGTTTTCGCTCCAGCACCATCGCTAACTGCCCCCCGACAGACGTGAGAAATTCGAGGTCATGGGCCGAGTAGGCTTCTACGTTTGTGTAATGCTGCACCACCATTACGCCGATCACTCCAGAAGGCGTTGAGAGAGGTACTCCTAACCATGATGCGGGCGCGGTTCCAAAGTCCTGCACTTCTCCGTCGTTCAGCAATTGCTGAAATACTTCAGGCGTCATCATGAGGGGCTGCCCGGTACGGAAGACGTAAGAAGTGCGACTGTTTGTGAACTTGTTGGGCGGTGGCGCCTCGTCAAACTGATCAACGAAAAACTCCATTCCAAACAACTCAGTCGCAGCATCGTAGAGCGCAACAAAACAGTTTCGCGCATCAATGACATGGCTCAGTGAACGGTGCACTTTTTCGAGGAGTGGGCCGAGATCTGATGTTTGGCTCATGGTTTCGATTACTGCAGCAATTGCCTCTCGCTCTTTTTCGGCACGCCGGCGTTCGGTGATATCGCGAGCGATGCCCTGCACCGTGTGAGGCTTGCCATCCTTCAGAGTGAGCCTGGAGCTGATTTCCAGTCTTACCCGGCGCCCGCCTTTGCCAATAATTTCAATTTCGTATGAAGCCAATGACCCGTCGGACTGGCGCGCCGCAAGCATCTCAGTTGTCTTTTTCCGAAACTCAGGCGCAACGACCTGCATGACATTCATTTGAAGCGACTCGGCCACGGTGTAACCCGAAATCTTCTCGCAGGCCTTGTTTATTGACGTGTAATTACCGGCAAAATCGTGGGTGTAGATGATGTCGCTGGCATTTTCAAACAAGTCGCGGTATTTCTCCTGGCCTTCCCGCAGCGCCAACTCAACGGCTTCGCGTTCGAGGATTTCGTCCCTAAGCGTTTCCAGAAATGCATCTTTGTCTTCTGCAGCAGATTCCGCCTGATTCCTGGCTTTATAGCCATAGACCACCGCCCCGCATACCATTACGAGAACAAATGCAGCGAACAAGTATTTATATTTATTAAGCGAGGCGGCTGAATCGGTTTCGGCTTTGAACAGGTTTTTCTGAATCTCGGTGATACTCTCATGCAATTGAAAGAGGGAGGCGGATACGTGAGCATACCTCCGGGTCATTGCGGCCCCGCGCGCTTCAGCTTTCTCGCGTTCTCCCTGACGAAGTTCGGAAAAAACCAGTTCAATTTCAGCGGCCATTTCAGCCATTGAGACTCTTATGGCGACGAGGTCTTTTGATAGTTTGTCCAGGGCAGGCCGAATCGCCGGATCACTCTCATCACTAGCCTCAATCTGGGCCAGTAAACCCTCCTCGAAGACGGCCGCTCGCCCGTTAAACAATTGAAGCGCAGCCTGCGTCCTGGCAGCTTCGCGCTCTTCGTCGTGCGAATCAAAGACGTCGTTGCCCACGGTGTAGACTGCCCCGGCCAACGTTCCGAGTTCCCTCACCCGGGTGCGTTGCTCCACCCATTGCTGATTTACCTGAATAGACTCGTTGTGTATTCGCAGCGTGTGGTGACTAAAAAAAAGACCGAGCAAAACAACCAACACGTTAAAAGCAGCCAGCAGGTAATAGACTCGATGCCACCTGGGCGTCACCGACGCTTGCGCTTGCGGAGCGATGATGGTGGACTTAGGTTTATTAACTTTCATTACTTGAATGGAAGTGATTGAAGAAAGAGTGCCGCGTGTGCGGAGGAATGGACTGGCTGTGGAAGATTGGCGGGTCGAAACACCTCGAAATACTCGAAGTGTGCTGGTCTGGCCACCCATTTGATATCTTGGCACTAGCTGTGCCAACCATTTGAGGAAGGCGAAACCTAAGCAAACGCTGGCGCAGGTTGCAACATCATTTCGCTTACCCGTAACGCGAAAAGATCCAGGGCGAATGGCTTTTGAATAAAAGACATCCGATCGTCCAAAACTCCATGTCTCACGATCGCGTCGTCGGTATACCCTGACATGTAAAGTACTCGGGTTTGCGGTCTCAATCCCACCAGCCGTTCGGCCAACTCGCGCCCACCCATTTGCGGCATTACTACATCAGTAATCAAGAGGTCTATATGATCCGCGTACTCGCTACAAACGCGTAAAGCTTCGACGCCGTTTGCTGCCGTTAACACTTCATAGCCGGTGCTCGCCAGGAGTTCGGCCGCCAGGTCCCTCACCAACTCTTCGTCCTCCACCAGAAGGATGGTCCCGTGCCCTTGAGGAATTTCGGGCATCTGCTTATCGACCTGGTCGGTGGTTAATTCATCTGCAACAGGGAGGTAAACCTGAAACGTCGTGCCTTGCCCAGGTTCGCTTTGCACAATGATGTTTCCCCCGCTTTGCGAGACTATGCCGTAGACCGTTGCGAGTCCCAATCCTGTACCCTTGCCAACTTCTTTGGTAGTGAAGAACGGCTCAAAAATACGCTTGCGCGTTTCAGAATCCATTCCTACGCCGGTATCACTTACGGTCAACATAAGATAGCGCCCGGGCTTCGTGGATGAGTGAGACTTAACCGTTTGGTCCAGAATAACGTCGCTGGTTGCAATCGTGAGTTTGCCACCGCGGGGCATCGCATCGCGCGCATTGACCACCAGATTCATTAGTACCTGCTCGATCTGTCCCGCATCCGCCTTGATCTTGCGGAGGGAAGGCGCCAGCAGAGAGACGAGATCAATATCTTCACCGATGAGCCGCCGCAGTAGTTTGTCCATATCCGCGACCACCAGATTTAAATCGATAACCTTAGCTTGAAACATTTGTTTCCGACTAAATGCCAGCAGCTGGCGAGTCAACGAGGCGGCGCGGTCGCCTGCCTTCTTGATCTCCTCCATATTTTTCCGCATAGGATCGGAAGGCGACATTCGCCTGATACCGATTTCGCTGTAGCCAGTGATTACCGTTAGCAGATTATTGAAGTCGTGGGCCACTCCTCCCGCCAGTTGACCAACTGCTTCCATCTTCTGCGACTGTCGAAGTTGCTCAGCCTTCTCCCGTTCCCGTTGAATCAGCTCTACGTTTTCGATGGCAGTGGCCGCCAGGTTTGCGGCCATCCGCATGGCTGTGCGATGTTCATCTCGGTAGACGCCCTTCTGGTAACTTTGAATCTCTACGCAGCCAACGGTGCGTCCTCGGACAGACATTGGAGCGGTAAGTGCGGAAAGAGGAATCGCCCCCTCTTCGTGTTTTCCGACCTTGACGGCTGTATTGCCTGCGCTGCGCTGATAGTCGTTGTCGATCACGATAACGCCGGTCTTTATCGCTCGGCCGGTCATTCCGTCACCGACCGGGATGCTGACTAAATCAGAAGTTTCGAGCTCCTGGCCGTCGACCCAACAGTAGGTTATTCGCCTCACGCTTTCTTCGGCGTCGTACAACGAGATCACCATCCCATCGCAGGGCACAGACACAACTGTAAATGCGCGCAAAGCCCTGAAAATGGTATCGATTTCTCGGGCCTGTCCCATCGTTTGACCCAAAACTGCGATACGCTCGACCAGGCGCTCATACTCCCGAATCGCCCGTTGATTTGCTTCCTGAAGCGCTAGTTCGGCGTGCTTCCTTTCGGACACGTCGCGAATTACGGCTTGAATAGCATTGCGGTTACCTGAGCTGAAGGCGACGGATTGCATCTCTACCTCAAGCAAGCTTCCGTCACGCCGTACACATTTAAAGCCGACCACGGGCAGCAATTCCCCGTTTCCGATCTTGTTAATACGAACACGCAGAATGTCATGATCTTCCGGAGCAACGAAGTCGAAAACTGAAGAACCTATAAGCTCTTCGGCCGAAGACACACCTACAAGTTTGGCTCCGGCGCTGTTGCAGAAAGTCACCTCGCCCTCAACGTGAACAATGATCGCATCCGGAGATAATTCGATTAGACGCTCATAGCGTTCTTCACTTTCGCGCAAAGCATCCTCAGCGTCCTTGCGCGCCGTAATATCTCGCTGGGTGCCCCAGGTGCGCACTACCGCGCCATCCTCAACTATTCCCACGAGGTTATTCAGAAAACACCGGGTGTTTCCCGATTGGTCAAGTTCGTGCGATATTGCATCGCTAAGTCGATAACCTGATTGAATGAACGACGCCAGATACTCCAGATTCGAAGGGACATCCGGCGGGAGCAAGTCAGTCATGCGCGCTCCCACAATCTTTGAGGCTGCCGAGAAACCATACATCCGAGCCATTATGTCGTTACATTCAGACAAAAGGCCGTGCTGGTAGAAGTGTTTGATCTGATCGTCTATGGAGAACGAGGTCAGGCAAGGCGGATCGATATCAACGCACCAGATTGCCTCTGAGCTGTGCTCAATGAACGCTCGATGGCGTTCTTCGCTCTTTTGAAGAGCCTCATCAGTTTTGCATTGTTCGTTCATTAGAGCGGAATCCATCAAGTGACCTATATCTACGTTGCGAGGTTTGGGAGAGTGCGGATCTGTCTGCGCCCGGTTTCTCTGGTTAGTGGATCCATCTCGATTTTTATTGGTTCCTGATGAAAAAACGGATCGCCAGCCGGCACCTCTGTCGCCGCTAGAAAGTTGTCAAGCTCTTCCAGATCCTCCGCGGAACAGTCAAGCTCTCCAAGTCGCCAGGAGCCCTTGGGATCCTGTTCCACATTCGAAGTAGCGCGTTGAATCAAAGAAAGAATCCTCGAACGCGACTCCTCATCAAGATTCACAAATCGCGCTCCAAAACCGAGGTTCCGGGAAAGATGGGCCACGACGATCTTCAACTCGAGCCACTCTCCTTCGGACACAAGTATCCTAATCACCAGCGATTCCCCGAGCGTCACTTCGGAGATTGAATCCACGTAACAACCGCCCTCTGACAAATCGGAGATTCGAATCTCACGATGGGCTGCGGTGCCATAGAAACGGGCTGTCAGGCTCACGTCAAATCTTGGTTTGGTTCGATTGTTTTTCATTTTTCATACGACAATGGCTTCATCCACGCCTTGCTGAGCGTCAATGCCAGGCATGGCGGCGCCCGAGGCCGGATAGGAATCCGCATCGATGGTTTGACGCATCCCTGCATGTTCGCCGAAACCTCCGAGCATTTCGTCAGGCGTGTTGATCTCTTCAGGGTTGACTAGCGACAACATTTCGACTACTGCGGGATCGAATTGTTTCCCTGCCCGCTGCGACAGAAATCTCATAACCTCATGATGAGTCATAGGAGCGCTCGCTTTTGGCTGAACCATTTGGTCGTATTCGTCAGCGAGCCGGATAATGCGGCCGGCTAACGGAATTTGTTCTCCACGCAGCCCACGTGGAAGCCCCGTTCCGTCATAGTTCTCACAGTTGCAACTGATAAGTTCTGACACGTTTGCCAGCTCAGGAATAGCGTCCAGCAATCTGACTTCAATTTCAAAATGCGCCTGCGCTCGGGCCGAACCTGGTGACTCCTGATTTGTCACGGTAGCGTTGGCAAACATTTCGATTGGGTTAATGTCATGGAGGAGGGCCGCGACCGCCAGATCTGATTTCTGTTCATCCAGCATTCCAAACTTGTCCGCAAGCAACATTGCACAATTGCGCACTCGGAGGGCATGGTCGTATGCGTGCTCGTCCCTGATGCGCAGCAGCCCGGCTAGCGCCGCTACGACACTGAGCTTGATTTCGTCGAGCCGTTGAATCAGACGTTGGTTAGCATCCGCTAACGCCTGCCGCTTTCTGTTGTTCAGGTAATGTTCCGAAGCTCGGTTGACACGAAGTTTTAGGTCTTCATTGTTCCAGGGCTTCGTGATGTACATGTAAACCAACCCGGAATTTAGTGCTTCCACCAACGCCTCAACATCCGTGTAACCGGTTAAGAGAATGCGCACCATGTGTGGACGAACCGCCGCAGTGCGGTTAAGCAACTCGAGTCCGGTCATCATCGGCATACGCTGATCTGTAATAAGAATGGCGATGTCGTGTAGCTCGATGAGACGGATAGCCTCGACACCCGAAGATGCCGTCAGGCAGGTAAAAGTGGGGGAAAACAGTCTTTCAAGTAGCCGCAGATTTGCGACTTCATCGTCTACTATGAGCAGTTTCTGGGTCATAAGCTGGTCTCCTTAATCTTATCTAGCCGGTACCTTAAGTAACCTGTAATTTGCGAACTGGAATTCGAACCCTAAAATTGGAGCCTACTCCCAGCGTGCTCTTAACTGTGATCGTTCCTTCATGTCGTTCGATAATTCCGTAGGAAATCGACAAGCCTAGTCCAGTGCCTTCGCCCACAGGTTTAGTGGTAAAGAAGGGATCGAAAATTCTGGAAAGCTCGTCTTCCGGAATGCCCTTCCCGGTATCGCTAATCGTTACCACCACTGAATCACCATCCACTTCGGTGGTTATTTTGACTTCGCCGTCCTCAGTCACTGATTGCGCAGCATTGACCAGGAGGTTCATCCACACCTGATTCAATTGACCGGCATAACAGGTCACACGAGGCAGCTCGCCGTAGTCCTTAAGCAGATGCAGTCGTCCCGAAGTGTAATAACGCGAAAGTAACCTCAGCGTTGACTCGATGCCCTCATGGATATCCACGTGCTTGAGTTCGGCTTCATCAAGCCGGGAAAAAAGACGTAGATTCTTGACTACGTCGCAGATTCGTTGCGCGCCCTCGCGACAATCCGACGCGATTGAAGCGAGCTCCGTCATCAGGCGATCGTAGGCGATGTCCTGCTTCACTTCTGCGACTGATATTGAAGAGTCTTGCGGGAGAACTAATTGATCATAAACCTTGAGCAGTTTTTCGAGTTGAGCCAGATAATTCTGAAGCAACTCCATGTTTCCGAAGACGAAGCCGGCTGGGTTGTTCAACTCGTGCGCGACGCCGGCAGCCAACTGGCCCAGGCTGGCCATTTTTTCACTGTGCACCATTTGGGCCTGGAGTCGCTGGAGCGTTGCCTTCTGTGTTGCAAGTTCGATGTTCTGATCCTCTAAATGCCGGCGGTAAATGGCTGCGGTACGCTGAAGTGCGCGGCGCTCGAGTGCATGTTCCACCGATAGCGTCAACGCATCCATCTCGCAGGGTTTTATTAAGTAATCAAACGCGCCCAGCCGCAGCGCATCCCTCATCCTTTGCGGCCGGTCAACTCCGGAAACCATAATTACCGCTGTCCCGGGGAACCTTGTCGTAACCTCGCGAAGAAGCTCAACTCCGTTTCGTCCCGGCATCATCATGTCGGAGATCACGAGTGCCTGCGATTCCTGAGCGAGAATTGCAAGGGCTTCGTCTGCCGAAGCTGCAGTGCGGCAGGTAAAATTGTCAGCCAGCCATTGCGCGAACATATCGCGAATGCTGCGCTCGTCGTCAACGATGAGGACGCGCCGGTCGGCTGGTTCTTCCTCGGCTTCAGAGTAAATCTGAGGAAAAGTTTGAGCCGCCGGGAACAGATCATCAGGTGGCACAAGCGTTTGTGGCTGGAAAAGGTTACTCATGTAATGAAGGGAGAGCTGGCGACGTTGGGGCGAGTTTCAAGGTGGAGAATGGTACGCTTTGGAGTGTTACTTATCAGGCAGTCGAATCAGAAAAACTTCGACGGCGATAGGGAGATCTGGCGGGGTTACGACGAAAAGCCTATCCACATCGCCCCAGTCGCAAGACAGTTAACGACGATTCGCCCTGTCAGGGGGTCACATGGCATCTGTTGTGCCGCGACTGCGATGTATCAGGAAGTTAGAGATCAGCGCAACGTCTGTGAGGTTGTTGCGGATCGTTTCAGGCTCGACTCATTGGTCAGTTTACTGACCGCTGTTTGATGGTTTGAGTTTGGGGTTTTCCGCCCAGGACTTCGCCGAGACGAAAGAAACCTTATCGTAGACAAGTACAATTGTCCCTAACCTCAACAGCTTACTCACTTCGCGCGCGGCGAACATGGGTATGCGAATACAACCATGACTGGCCGGGTGGACTGGAACACTGGGGCTTCCGTGAATCGCCACGCCACCGCTGATGTAATTGGAGTAATACATCGATCCTGCCGGACTCTTCTCCCAACCTGGTGTCTTGTCGTAGACAATGAATCTGCCCCGCGGCGTGTACGCTATACTTGTTTGACCTTCGTCAAGAAACTTTTTTCCGCTGCCCGTCGAGACAGGTAATACCCTGACCAGGTCTTCGTCGTCGATAATTACCAACAACTGCCGATCGACATCCACTTCAACGTGCGGATACCCGGTTTCCCTGCCGTGAGGCCGGTCGCCCGTGCGAATGGCCTCAAGCTCAGCGAGCGTTAGGCGACCATTAACAGGTCGCCCCTCCCACTTTTGAAACGCGATGACTGCCGAGTGAGTCGCAGAATCAAATATTCCATCTACAACGCCTGTCCAGTAGCCCATGTCCGAGAGCCTTCGCTCGACCTCGCGGGTTTGTGCCCTGCTTAAAGCCGGGTTTTGTTCGCCAGCTCGCTGTGCGGTCGCGACTGCTGACATCGAAATCAGAAGCCAGCACGCGGTGATAATATATTTCACATAGAAGGTCATAGTGCTTTGTGTTAGGCGTCGCAGTATTCGGTAGCCAAGTTGCGCTCGCTTCCTATGATGCGGAACATATTCTGGCGTTGGCTGTCAGTCAAGTCAGCCGCGAATCTGCTGGCCGAACCTGGGAAGTCCCGTTTTAGGATCATCCGGGAGCAGTTCGTCCACTAATCCAGTGAGCCAATTTGAAGCTCAAACGTTAACTGGAAATGTCCTCGCATAGTCTGCGAGGTCGACCATATGACAGTTCCGCCCGTATCTGATGCGGTTTATTTGCCCTCGCGAGGCACTTGAGTGACTTTTTTTGAGAAAAACGGCCAGAAATCCAGATTTTGCCGAGACTTTGGGCCTTGAGTGTGATATATCAGTGCCGACCAGTTTTTCAATTCAAGTCTCATTCGGAGGTTTTACACTAGACTATGGCGACTAAAGCGGCGACAGGCAGAAAGCGCATGACTCAATCGGAGGTTTTCAATCACTTTGCCGAGAAAACGGGAATGAAGCGCGGCCAGGTGAAAGAATTTTTCGACGAACTCTATAATCTCGCTTCGCGCGAAGTGACATCAAACGGAGAATTCGTGCTACCGGGCTTCGGTAAGCTGGTAAAGTCCGAGCGAAAAGCCCGCGAGGGTAGGAACCCAGCGACAGGTGAAACAATTCAAATACCGGCCAAGACCACGCTGAAGTTCCGCGTCGGCAAAGGTATGAAAGATACAGTTCTACCCAAGAAATAACGCAATCGTTCAAGGTTCTTGGATTAATCAAAAGCGCCGCCCTCAGTTCATCATCGGTGAACGCGGGCGGCGCTTACGATTGTAGCCCTATCAAAACCGCCCGCAGTCCGTTAGCCCCCCCTTATCAGAGTTATCACGACTCACCTGTACCCCCGGATTGGAATAAAAAGTTCTGGAGTTTTCCGGTGAACTCAGGTAGAATCCGATGTTTTGCTGATCCCCCAAAAATTGAACGTTCGGAACAGTGTACCGGCCTAACTGGGAAATGTTCCTAAATGCAACGAATCTGCATCCTCGACATTTACCGAGGCATCTAAGGTTAGTAATTAAAACGACCGCATTGCGGTTTTTCGGAGGAGAAAGAGTAATCGTGACTTTCAATAGACATTTGCCGCTGGACGAGCGGATTCTCAGAATTGACCATATACAAGCCAGACGTTATTCGAAGCTGGGTGGAGTGGCGCTTGAAATTGCGACCGAAGGCATCATTCGTCATTTACGCGCATGCGATCGGATGGATGTGAACCCTGATACGTCTGCCGTTAGAGAAATCATCGACGATGCCGTCAATGGACGTCGAGTTTTCGCTGAGGGTACGGAACAGCAAACTCAGGCAGCCTAAGTCCAAGCTCCTGTATTCAAAAAAGAGATCGCCCCCGCTGGGGCGATCTCTTTATTTTTCCGAAAGAACGCCGAGTTGACCGTGAAGGTTGACTCCGTGCTAACATGCGGCGCCAGACATTTGTCCCTGTAGCTCAGTGGATAGAGCATCTGCCTTGTTGGAGCCTTAATGGGGAAGATTTATTTAGAACTCATTAAGTGGACGGCCCCATATGCGGGGACGCCCTTAGAGCCTCTGGTACTCGCTAATTTGAGTAACAATCCATGAGGATTGGGTAATCCGCAGGAAACCTCTCTCGTCTCCAGTAAGACGGTTGGGGGCTCCTCAGAGACTATACGGGTCGGGACTGTGATGTCCAAGATATAGTCCAGCCAGCAAACCTGTTACGAACGACAGGCGGTCAGGGAAAGCCTGATGCTGGATGCTAAGCAGAGGGCCGCAGGTTCGAGCCCTGCCAGGGACATTACATCTCAGCATTACGCCCTATGGCGGCTATAGTTTAGTTGGTTAGAACGCCTGATTGTGGTTCAGGAGGTCGAGGGTTCGAATCCCTCTAGCCGCCCCAATAATTTCTTCGCTCCGTACTGTCCCTTTCTTCCAAGGAAACTCTCTACATCTCGTCACTAGGCTATGCTCAGATGCTAGAGCCCTGCATAGGCTCCATGGTTCGTCACGTCCCGAATGCCTACAGCTATATGTTTCGCATACACACGATGCGGACGTTGATCGTCGTTACCGGGACTACTTCTCCTGATTTCAAAGGTAAATATAGGATCCAGTGGAAGGAAATAGAGGCTGCGCGCTGGCATCGCCTTTGCAGCCTCAGCAAGAATGAAATCCAAATCGATCAGAGATATCAGGTACGTGTTGCGGGCCTCATGCCTGTTGGCGGCAGCTTTTTTGTGCATCGTGCCGGTAAAGGCTTCAGCAGCACAGAAGCGGCCGACCAGCACTCCTGATTCGGTAGTGGACCGAAAAACCGTTGCAACTTTCCTGAGTCGAACTGAGGCCTACGTGGAGTTACGCAACCGTGTGGAGAGCAAGCTTCCCAAGCTTTCGAAAGACAGTACGCCCGAACAAATAACGACGCACAAGAAAGCTTTTGAAGACGCCGTTCGTTCAGCGCGGATGAATGCCAAACCGGGAGACATTTTCACGACCGGCACTGGTGAGTATCTGCGTCGAATGATTCGCACAGAGTTCAAAGGTCCGGACCGCGGTGAAGTTAAAGAAGCAATTCTTGACGCTGAAACTGCCGGAGTTCCGCTGAAAGTTAACTACCCATATCCGGAGACAAAAGAAGTATCGGCTATTCCGCCGACGATGTTGCTCAAGCTTCCGGAACTGCCCGAGGAGTTGAATTATCGTTTCGTTGGTCGTCACATGCTGCTCATCGATAAAGAGAACGGTTTGATACTCGACTACATGTTGAACGCGCTTCCCTAAAGACTTGGCCGGAGAAAGCTATGAGATTTACGATGAAAAGACATCCTGCTCTTTCGCTGACTATCGCACTTGTAATAGTTAGCGGTCTGATCTCAGCCCTATTCGTTCGGTCAGAAAGTTTTGCGCAGGCACCAGCGAAGAACCCCAATGCGATTGCGACATCAAGTGCGCAGTTAAGGCTCACCCTTCCTCTCAAAGAAGGTTCAGTGCGCTTTGCCATCATCGGCGACACCGGCACCGGCGGCAACGAGCAATATCAGGTGGGTGCGATGATGGAAAAGTATCATTCGCTCTTTCCGTTCCAGTTTGTCGTTATGTTAGGTGACAACATGTACGGTAGTGAAAAGCCAAAAGACTTCGAAAACAAATTTGAGCGGGCCTATCAGAAGTTGCTGGATAACAAAGTAAAGTTCTACGCCTCATTAGGCAATCACGATCAAACGACTCAGGTAAACTACGAGCCTTTCAACATGAACGGTAAGGAGTTTTATCGATTCACCAAAGGTAACGTTGCTTTCTATGCGTTGAACAGCACCTACATGGATAGGCGTCAGATTGAGTGGTTGGAAAGCGAGTTAGCCAAAGACTCATCAGAGTGGAAGGTTTGCTTCTTTCATCATCCACCGTATTCGTCAGGAGGAAAGCATGGTTCCGAGAAGCAGCTTCGTGAAATAGTAGAACCGATTTTTGTTAAGCACGGCGTGAACGTCGTGCTCACTGGCCACGATCATTTCTATGAACGAGTCAAGCCACAAAAAGGAATCTATTACTTTGTCTCGGGCGGAGGGGGCAAGCTTCGGAAAGGCGACGTCAGGAGTAATTCGCCGCTAACCGCAAAAGCATTCGATACGGACCTGCACTTCATGATTGCGGAGATCGTCGACGACTCACTTTTTTTCCAGGCTATTTCTCGCACCGGCGAAACGATTGACTCGGGTGTTTTGGCACGGCAACCAAAGAAATAATACTTTCGTTCCGGAGTTTAGTTGGAGTGATGTCGCGATGGTAAGTTTTCGCGACCCCACTTTAGTGCACGCGTCATCCAGATTAGCTCATCCAAGAAGTCCTGTGCCCTTTTCTCAAAAGCAGAATCCAACAGCATTCCGTCCTCGCTAAATATCTTCTGAATCTTGGGGAAGTTGAGGTCCTGAAACGTTACCGCCAACCCCAGCTCCCTGACCATGGGTACCATCGCCTCAATCACGCGCGTCCCTCCCCATGGACCACTAGAAATCCCCACCAGGGCAACGCTCTTGTGGATGTATTCCTTCAGTAGTATGTCCAGAATAGATTTTAGAATTCCAGGGTATCCATGATTGTATTCAGGCGCCACTATGACCAATCCGTCGGACCGCTGGATCGCGTCTCTCCACTCCGGAAACTGATCCTTAACTCCTGTTCCGTAATCATCCCGCGGGAGTGCAAAGTCAACCGAATCGAACAATCTGGTCTCGATGTCATTGCGCTTTTTCATCTGCGCAACTAACCATTTCGCCGCATGAGCGCTTTGGCGCAGTTTGCGATTCGTGCCCAGCAAAACTGGAAGGTTTAGCTTTTCCATGTGATTGTCCTTTAGTCCTTCTCTTCGTCGCTTGAGGCTCTTGGATCATACTCAACGAGCCTGCATGGCAGAGTTGTTGTTTGCTCTCCCACTGTCTTTGGGAAATAATGATTTGTAGTCATAGATAATAAACCTAATTCGCGCCTGCTTGTAACAACTGACAAAGCGGGCCAATTCCAAGGAGATAGTAGTGCCAGACGAGCAAAGAACAGCGAATAACTCCCAGACTTATGTGGTCGACGCAGACAGTTTTTCTTATGAGACGATCGAACAACAAAACGGACAGGCCGTCATCGTGCGCTTTCCAATGGATGACCCTAAATTTCAGGCCGGCGATGTGGTAGTAGTTTTGTCAGGCAGCGATATTCATTTCCACGGAATGATTGGCAGTCTCGCAGATGGCTTTGCCACCGCTACTGACCGTCGCGGCTCACTCTTGCCAGCGACCGTGCAATAGTTTGAGGGTTTCCCGAGATGAAGGTTAGTTACGACTGTAGCCAGACGGATAAACCACCTCTACGCCGGGTGTCGAGGAACTAATCTTCACCTTGTGGAACCCCTTGTTGGGATGAGTGGAGAGATAAGTCAAAGCAATCTGCATGTCCAGAGATTCCTTTAGATCTTTGATAAAAGGCACGAAGCTGGTTGGCGCGCCGAAGCCCTGAAAGTATGCGCGCCCGCCCGTGTCATCAGTCAGACGCTTAAGCGAGCTTTGGGCGTTCGCGATAAGTGTTGTGCTTCCTGAAGAGGTCACTGTCGGCGCAAAGAAAGCGTAGATGGCAACGCTTCTCCTCTGGGCCTGCGTTATGGCACGCTGAAGGTCCAATGTTTGGCCTCCGGCATCGACTCCACGCGAAATATCCATACCATCGGAAACTAGCAACACGGCCCTTCGTCCGGCCGGCTGAGAATCGAAACGTCTGAGCGCCTCGATCACTTCGACGTAAGGATTGAACGGTGCGGTGCTCGCCAGGCCAACGGGCGGTCGTAATGCTTTGGCTGCTTTTTCGAGATCCAAAGTGAACCTTTGACGAACTTGCAGCGAACCAGTCCGCAAGTAACCGACAGAAACTCGCGACCCACGAGGCAAACGTCGAATAAACTCCGCCAGTGGTTTTATCTCCAGACCAATGGAACTGATAACATCGTCCTGAATCAGCACGAAGAGATTGAGTGGCCAATTGGAGCCCATTGCCCTGATCGATATCGGGGTTTGCGGTTCACCATCCTCAGTCACTGTGAAATCCACTATCTTCAGATCGAGCTCGCTGATAGGCACAGAACCCTTCACGCGAATCGTGAGGGGAATCGTGACGGGTCTGGCTGAGACAGCGGCCCCGTTACCAACACTTCCACCCGGTGACTGAGCCAAGATATTCTCAGCGTCGCTTATCAAAAATACTGAAACGACAACTAAGGCCCCAACAATTGCGCGTCGCATTTGAACTCGCGTCATAGCTGCTCCTATTCACACCACAACTTGACCTGATTATACAGCATCAACATCTTAGAGCTGGTGTGGGGGCGCCAAACTGGCAATGCGCCGATTTACTAGTTAAGATCATGTGGACTTGACCGTTTATTCATTAACATTGGGCATGCTTCAAAAACCAGAAGGAAAACTAGCGCCGCGGGACGAAAGAGTCGCGACAGTTCTTAAATGGACCCCGTGGCTCTCCTTCATCCTGATAACGGTTCCCATCCCCGTTGTCTTCCTTGGATTTTTCCTGGCGGCTGCGACCACTGATGGGGCTGCGGTCTATCTGCTTCTCTCTTTTGTTTCAATGGGGCTTGGTTTGGTTGTCGGACTTCTGGTTTTGACGCTGTTGTTGTTTTACCGGCGGCGCTGGCTGGGACGACTCAGAGACCGTCTCGCCGCGGACGGGATCACGGGAGCCGAAGTCGCATGGTTTGTTAACGAACTGACATCGGAGGAGCGGAGAATCTGGCGTGAGCTAACAGAGAAAAATCCTTTGTTGGGTGATGCTTACTGCCAAACGCTGGCCAACCGCCTTGCGGCCACCCGGATCATCGCCAAATCGCGAGGCGAAGTCCTAAGAGTTGAGCGGCAAATCAATCGCACTCGCGGCCTGCGTGGAGTCGACACCAGTTCCCTTCTGACGGAGTTGAATTCGGATCGACAACGAGTAGACGGGGTACGCCAGGAAGCAACGCGGCGATTGTCTGAAGCGAAGGCTCAACTCCAGGCTATTGAAGCTTCGGCAAACAGGAAGTTGAGCCAGGTTGAAACTGACTCAATGCTCCGGCGTCTCGCAGCATCGCAAGCGCTCCCTCCACTCGCATTGGAGATGGATCAACTCGAACGAGAGGCGCTCCGCGAGTTGGACTCCTAATAATTACGCCACGTCAGATGAACTCCTCGCCATTAGCCGCTGCCCAACGCAGTCAAGCAGTAAACTCCGGGACCCAGTCTGGTTGCAAATCCTTCATCGACGAGTGCCCAGTTTCCAAGTCCCGCTTCAGGATTTGCAATCCCGGTCGCTCTCGCCAGTTCGCCGCGGACAGTCATCCCTCCACCCTTGAGGTAAGCTCGCGCAATCTCCTTCACCCCATCTTCGCGATCAATCACAGTGTTCAACTCGGCGTGAAACCTGGCATCGGCAAGTGACCAAATGTAAGTAAAGAGCGGTTGGTAAACTACCTCACTCGGAATAACCTTGAAGACTCTCTGCAGTTCTTCTATTCCTTTGTTAAAGGTCGGACGGTCAGTGATGCCGCTCGCGGCACGGAGATCGCCAGTGGCCATCTCCCATTCCTTGCGCAACACCTTAAGAATGTTCTGTGCGGGTTCACTCAACGCCTCCTTCTCTTGCTGTCGGGTAATCCCGAACACCGAATTGAAATATGGCAGAAGTTTTCGGCTGACAAATATTGATCGGTTTCCTCGCAACTTGCCGTAGTGGACTCGTCCCCTTCGCAAGAGGTCGTCCTTGATTGTCCATGCGAGCCTGGCTTCCGGATCCTTTTGAACATTGCGCGGCATGTGCGCATCTCGCCTTCCGCAAACCGCGATATACAGCGACGGCCCTGGGCGACGTGCGTCCGTTAGACCCGCACAGAAACCCACATCTTCAATAAAGCGCTCGGCATCGAGTTCAGTTTCGATGCGCAATTCAGGATCGCGGCACCACGTGTGATCTCGGTAGGTCTCTATGAATTCAGGGATTGTTGCGCCCGGCATGTCAGCCATCCTATCAAAATGATTAACCATGCCATCAGGATGACCTCTTCGATCATTCATCCGCAGAAGCCGCATATGCCCTATGGTGCTTAAGTGCGCCATTCATTGGGTTTTCGGCATCTTGAAATGTATGGCACTAGCGTTGCGAAACGGATTGCGCCCGGACTCTCGTCTTACCGGGCCTAGCTTCGAAAGAACGAAAGTTTGAGTCGGACCCTGATGAAGAAAACAAACCGTTCAACCTCAAGAACCTTGCTAACCTACGTGGCGATAATTGGTGTCGTCGCATCGCTCACTGGGCGAGTCAGCACCACCATTCCAGCGTTTGCGTCACAGGGCCAACGCGAGGAAAGAGCTGACAAGGTCGGGCAAAAGCTCCGAAATCGCGTTCGCGACAACTCCACAACGAATGACAGTGTTTCCGTAATCGTCCAACTCAACGGTCAAAAAAGCCCTCGCCTCCAAACGCTATTGAAACGAAACGGCATTCGCCTGAAGAAGGATTTCTCAAACTTTAATTCGTCCTCCATTGAGTTGCCGACAAAAGTTGTCGATGAACTGGCCTCACACAGCGAAGTAGACTCCATTACTGAAGACGAAGAAGTAATAGCGCTGGGACACCTAACCTCAACTACGGGTGCTGATGACGTTAGAACGCAGCCCAGTTCGACTGGGGTCAGTTCAAGTCTGGACGGAACAGGTATCGGCATAGCCATTCTCGATTCCGGCATTTACGCCGGCCACAAATCTCTCGCCCCGCGCGTGGTCTACAGCCAGGACTTCACCGGCGAAAACCGCGTTGACGATCCATATGGCCACGGAACCCACGTTGCCGCGTCTGCTGCCGGGAGCGGCAGTCTACACAAGGGCAACTACACTGGAATCGCATCCAACGCCAACATCATTAACCTACGAGTGCTTGACTCACGTGGTCGTAGCACCACTTCAACGGTTCTTTCAGCGCTCAATTGGGTATTTTCAAACCGCGCCAACCACAACATTCGCGTCGTAAACGTGAGCTTGGGTGGAGCGGCAATCTCCTCTTATAAAAACGATCCGCTTTGTATCGCCGTCAGACGTCTGGTTGATGCGGGCGTGGTAGTTGTGGCAGCTGCGGGAAATGATGGCAAAGATGCATACGGTCGCAAACAGTATGGCGCCATTCATGCACCCGGCAATGAACCATCAGCTATCACGGTGGGAGCGACAAACTCTCTTGGAACAAATTCCCGTGCGGACGATACGGTCACCACGTACAGTTCGCGTGGCCCGACCCGGAGTTTTTGGACAGACCGTTCGGGGGTTCGTCACTACGACAACCTAGTCAAGCCTGACCTCGTTGCGCCGGGAAACAAAGTCATCTCTGCTCAGGCTGCGGGTAACCAGCTGATTGAGGACAACCCCGATCTGGATGCCGGATTCGCAGGCAATCCTAACCAGAGAATGATGTATTTGAGCGGTACGTCAGTCTCCGCACCGGTCGTGGCGGGAGCTGCAGCCCTCATGCTCCAGGCGAATCCGAAGCTCACCCCTAACATGGTAAAGATGCTGCTCATGTACACCGCACAGCAACTGCCAAACATGAACATGCTTGAGCAGGGAGCCGGACAACTCAACATTGAAGGCGCTGTGAAACTTGCAAAGCTCGTGCGAACTGACCTGACCAACAGCACTGCGGTTGGTTCCCCTCTACTGAAGTCTTCTGCCCCTACTCCTCAGTCAACTATAGATGGCACAACCTTCTCATGGGCCCAGGGGATTGTTGCCGACCAGGGCTACGCCAAGGGCCTTTCTCTAATCACGAAGTACCAAAAGATCTACGGCACCGGCGTCCTCATCAGCGACGCAACTCTGGAAACGAATGGTGTTCTGGTCGCCGATTCCGCAATGGTCTCGAGCGGTGTACTAATCTCTGACTGCATACTTATCAGCAACGGGACAACTATTGGAGGCGGCGTAAATCTACTGCCGTCCGGCGTCCTGCTCGCTGATGGAGTTCTTTTAGCCGATGGTGTCCTGGTGGCTGATGGAGTCTTAATCAGCGATGGAGTGCTGGTCGCCGATGGAGTATTAATCAGCGACAGCATCCTGGCCAAGTCCACACTGTTCGGCGATCTCACTGCCTTCATGCGGTAGCGACTCAAAACCTACCCCAGGCATACGCCTGGATATCACAAACCAATTCGTCAGGTGACAACAAATCATGGCTGGTTCTTCCCTAATGCGAATATCGACGGCTGAGAGATGGATTCCCGTCACTGCGTTTCCAGACGCAGGCGCTGAAGTCTTAACCAATAGCGATCAAGCGGAAACGCTTGCGTTCCTCTCCCAGCGTGGAATCAATGCCGCTTTCTTCGCTGGCATTGTGCATGACAACGGCCTGGAAAGTGTGCTCAACCGGGGCTTTTTCTGCGGCTACCGAAATCCTTTAGGGCAACTTGAAGGCGTCGGTCTGGTAGGACACTCGACACTACTTGAAGCTGAAACAGATCAAGCGCTGGAAGCGCTTGCGATAGCCGCGCGCCAGTGTAAATCAATCCATATGATCATGTGTGAGGAAAGTCGCCTCGCAACTTTCTGGCGCCACTATGCTGAACCTGGCCAAAAAATGCGGAGAGCGAGTCGCCAGTTATTGCTGGAGTCGCGTTGGCCCGTTGGGGCATCGAAGGACGTTTCGAAGTTAAGACCCGCCACCAATGCCGATCTTGATTTGATTATCCCTGTCCATGCCGAGCTGGCCCTGGCCGAGAGCGGTACCGATCCAAGGGCGGAAGACGCTGCAGGGTTCGCCGAGCGGTGCGCACGCAGAGTCCAACAAGGTCGCACCTGGGTTTTGACCGAAGGCGACCAATTAATATTCAAAGCGGAAGTTGCCTCAACAAGCCCCGAAACTACATACCTGGAAGGCGTTTGGGTGAAACCTGAACGACGGGGCGTTGGGTATGGGCAGAGTTGCATGTCGCAACTCGCGCGTCGGTTGATGTGGCGGGCCAAATCAGTCTGCTTGTTTGTAAATGACGACAGCGACGAGGCCCGACGCTTTTACCGCCAGGCCGGTTATCACCTGCGCACTGTTTACGACACGATTTTCTTATAGGAAGGATTCTCTGCCAAGAGTCACGTGCGGAAATGACTTTAGCAAAACCCATCACTGAGCAACCAACCCCGGTTGAGTCATTTGTGTCTCATCCGGGATATTCAGTTCACCGATCCTCGGGTACTGAGTCTAACATCTGTGACTACCAGATTGAGCGGGCCATCAGGGGAATCGATCTTCCAGGTGTGCGTGAGTCTGTTGGCACAGTTTTTCAAAATCTGCTGGCTCTGATTGAGTGTCTTCACCTGATCGAAAGCCATCTCCGGCAAGTCGACGCTGCAGATGAAACTTTTGCGCTATTCAGAGTGATTCACGATGAAGCTCGCTCGCTAGTAGACTTCATCCGAACTGACGCTTTAAACATTCCGTCGATGTCCGAAGAGTTGGTCGACACACTGGACGGAATCACTTTCGCATTAAGCCATGACTTGCAACGAGTCTTTGATGCCGATTCGCCTGCGTCACTTGCAGGCCATACCCGGCATGTGATTGTCGGCAAATTGTCCCGTGCCCATGACGTACTCACAAACTGCCTGCAACAGTCGACCATTACTCTTGCAATGGTCTTTGATCCGGAACTTGAGGGCTCTAAATTATTTAACAACTCAGACATGCGTTACAGGCAGTCGCTTCAGCTTTGCGAGGACATTTCTGAGCTCATCAAACTGATAGAAACATCGGAAGTAACGGGTACAGAAGAGGCGAAAGCCGAACTTGAGGCAGGTACCGAAAAGTTTCGCCAGGAGAGTCTTGAGTGCTTGATGTATTCAGACTGGCCACAGTTTGAAAGTTTCTGCGAACTAATTGCGCTACCAGCGGAGTTCGGCGAAGTGGAATCAACGCTTCACCAGTTTCGATGTTATCTCGAAACGCTGTTGGGACAGGTGCGGATGCGAGCCGTCCTGGCAAACGTTTTCCCAGTTAATTTTGGGGACGCTGACAGCATTCTAACTGAGACAACCTTTGCAGAGGTTGCCAGGGACTCTGCTTCCCGAAACTCTCAAAGCGAGGGTAGTTACGATGAGCTAGCCGTTGCCGGTTAAGCTCCTTCCCCATCTGCCCCGACTTAGTATGTACCCTCCGCCAAACAATGAGAAATTAGCTAAGACCTACATGTGGATTACGGTCTGCGTGGGTGGCTTGGTCTATTTCGCGGCCGGCCTCCAGGTACACCTCAGCTCAATGGACCTGCGGTTCCTGGTTCTGGCAATTTTGACTATTGTTTTTAGTTCCCGAATCACTATTGAAATCCCGCAGTTCAGATCCAAGATTTCCGTTTCTGACACCTTCATTTTCCTGACTCTGTTGCTGTACGGTTGGAAAGCCGGCGTCTTGCTGGCGGCGACGGAAGCGCTCTTTGCATCGTTTCAGTTTGCACGCAAGCCCGTCACTATTCTTTTTAACTGGGCGTGCGCTGCATGGTCCACGGCAGTAACCTACGCAGCGATTTATTTCCTCGTCGGGGATCCGGTCGCACTCAATCAAGGACCCCTCTCGGCCAGATTTGTCGCCTGCGTCGCGATAATGGCACTGGCCCAGTACGTTTCAAACTCCGGATTGGTAGCGATCTGTGGCGCACTAAAAGCAGGAAAGCCCATCTGGGAAACATGGAAAACCCATTACCTTTGGACTTCGATCACCTACTTTGCAGGAGCCTCTGCAGCGGCTCTGATCGCAAAGATGGTCGGAGTAATGGGACTGTATGCACTCGTGATCACAATCCCAATCGTGGCCATTGTCTTTTTCACCTACCGCACTTATCTAAAAAATATTGTGGCGTCCGCAGCTCAGGCTGAACAGGCCGAGCGGCACGTCGAAGAGCTATCTCATTATATTGCTGAACAGGATCGCATCCGCGAACAGTTCTCACAGATGGAAAAACTTTCAGCTTTGGGCGAATTGGCCTCGGGGGTGGCCCACGATTTCAACAACACCCTGGCCGGCATTCTTGGTCGCGCGCAGTTAATGCTGCGGACCAATGACCCGGAGAAGATCGAACGTGGACTAAATATTATTATCAAAACTGCCGAAGACGGTGCGAAGACGGTTAAGAGGATTCAGGATTTTGCGCGTCAACGCCGCGATCACGACTTTGAAGCTGTTTGCATCGATCAGATTCTTTTAGACGTCAGCGAGATCACCAGGCCCAGATGGAAGGATCGAGCTGAGGCGGCGAATGTGCAGATCGGGTTGGAACTCCAGATCCGTTCAAAATCGAAAGTTATGGGCGATGAGTCAGAACTGCGTGAAGTGCTGGTCAACATGGTCTTCAATGCGGTGGACGCAATGCCCAATGGCGGTCAACTCACGCTAGCCGCTGAAGACGTAGACGGCACCGTGGTTATTTCTGTTGGCGACACCGGATCGGGAATGGCACCCGAAGTTAAATCCCGTATTTTCGATCCCTTCTTTACTACCAAAGGTAAAGCGGGAATGGGCCTCGGCCTAGCGGTGAGTTTTGGAATCATCCGGCGGCACGAAGGTGCGGTTGAAGTTGAATCGGAAATTGGTGTCGGAACTCGGTTCCGAATAATTCTACCAAAAGCCATCGTCTCTGAGGACTCGGTTGCATCGGAATCGAAAGCTCAGCCTCATGTTGTCGAGGTCCCAAGTTCGGCAGTTTCTCGTCCACGCAATGCAAATCAGCCAAAGGTGCTGGTGGTCGATGACGAAGAAGCTGTGCGAGAGTTGCTACGCGACTTGTTGGAAGCGGAGAATTGTCGAGTGTATCTGGCACCCGGCGGCCGCGAGGCACTGGGCCTGTTTGAAGTGCACCAGTTCGACGGCATATTCACTGATGTTGGAATGCCTGGTATGAGCGGTTGGGAACTGGCACATGCTATTCGGGAACGAAATGAAAAGGTTCCCATAGCCGTGATTACGGGATGGGGCTCGGCAGTTGGCTCTGATGAACAAAAAGAAGCGCGCGTCAACTGGGTAATTACAAAACCCTTCCGGGCAGAACGGATAGTCGAGTTGGCTCGGGAGATTAGCGAACTACGAAACTCACAACCACAACGGGCGACGTTGACCACCGTTGCAGCCTAACTATAAACGATCGTTCTTCACGATCCTCCAATCGCTCTCCTCATCGTCCGCTTGCTCGGCCTGATCGTTATAAGCTGAGTCCGCCAGCACTCGACGTCGATACTCCGTTGCTCGCTTAACACACTTTTCAACTACCTCAAGGCTAAACGGTTTCAAGAGAAACTCGAAGGCGCCTAACTTGATCAAACCCTGTGCGTGTTCCTCGTCACCAATGCCGGAAATGATAATTACCGGCGTATCCGGAAAACGTTGACGCACGTGCCCGAGTAACTCAAGTCCGCTTAAGCCGGGCATTGAAATATCAGTCAGAACAACGTCATAAGTATCCGCGGCCAGGCGGGCGAATGCTTTTTCGGCAGTTTCAGCAGTCTGGCAGAGGTAATTTTCAGAAAGCAGTTCGTAGAGCGTATCGCGGATGGTCTCGTCATCGTCAACGATGAGCACTTTAGGCATTTCTAGTCCCCCAGGGCGGCAGTGAGCGCCGGAAAAATTGTAATTCCACAAACCCGTGGGAGGATTCTTTGAGTAAGGTCGAAAGAATAATAACACACAACCGCAGCGGCGAAACGAAAAGAGGACCGGTAAACTTTCGCTTACCGATCCTTTTCGTTTATCGCATTGAGGCAGCTTTTTCTGCCCTGCGCTTATCGCGGCCCAGTCGCCCGAATGGAGACTTCAGCACCGCGCGTTAGATTGAGATCATCACGTCCTTGAACGTAAACCGATCCAGCGCCACCTCCGGCACCGACGATGGCGCCTATTGCTGCACCCTTACCGCCGCCGGCGATAGCTCCGATGATCGCTCCAACTGCGGTACCGATCGCTGTTCGCTGAACGGTCTTAGTAGTTTGGTTATCGTCTCGGACACCACCTTCGTTGTCGATTTGGATCGTCTCACCCTGAGCGTTCCTTACGGATTCAAGGATACCTGCGAAACGATATGATCGACCATCACGAAGTCGGATGTTGTCGAAGTTCAGAGTCATTTGCGAACGACCGCTAACTCGACCGCTCCGTTGCACCTGAGTTACGCGTCCCTCGATCGTCGCACCATTAAGGTTTGACGGCTCGCGTACGGTAAGTGTGAAACGATCGCCTTCTCTCGCATTCGCAGTAGAAACGTCATCGTTAAGCACTGCGACCAATCTTTCACCATTAGGAACGATGAATTCGGTTCCAGCAGTGGTTGGAAAACCAGTCCCTGGCGTCATATCAAACTGCGCGACGTCGGACGTTCTTTCGTAAACGCTCTGCACAACTACCGGTCGTGACAAGCCCTGAACAAAAACCCGCCGAGTCACGCTTAGACGTGCACCATTTTCAATTGGATTAAAAGTTACGTTGAATTCGCTTGCCCTATCTCCGGTCGAACTAATAATTAGCTGGCCGGCATTGAGCGCTGCACTCGCGCGAGTCGAACGACCATTGTTGTTTTCAACGCGTTCGATTCCGTCGGCCGAAAAGCTGATTTGCGGCGCACGCGAGGAGCCAATGGTGACTTCACGCCCTCGTACGTCGATTGCCAGGCGATCCGGCGATTCAAGGCGCGTAATCAATTCATTTCGCACCCGGTCACGGGTGTTATACGTCAAAGACTGCGTTGCCCTTTCCGCAGCATCCCGCGGGTCATCGCTACGAGCGACGTCAAGTCGATAGGTTCCTGTTAACCGATCTGAACCGTAGCGGCCTCCGACCGGAGACGCCGGAATGTTGCCGGTGTTATTGCGGCCAACGGTGGGCCACGTCGCGTTATAGGCACGCGCTAACAGCGTTAAGTCAGCCCGGACGTTCGTCCATTGTCGCTGCGTCACAGCGTTGATTGTGTTTCTGCGCATGAAGCGATCGATGCGTGATCCCAGATCCAATACTTGTTGGCTCTCGATGCTCGTGGATTGACGCGCGTTAAACTGTACTCTCAGCTGCCTGACCGCATCATCAAACTCACGCGTGAGATTACTTATATTTTCTTCCCGGTTGGCTCCATATGTATTTGTGGCCACCGCATTCTCAATGTTGTTTGCAAACGTGCTTGCGCGCGTATCCAATCTGACAATGACTTGTTGCACCGAGCGAAACGTTCCGCGGTAACCCTGTGTTTGGGCTTGCGCTAACGAAGCCCCAGATGACAACAGCAAGCCCGCGAATATCGCGACAAGCGTCCTTCTTAAATTACTCATTTCTCTTTCCTCCAAGTTTCTATGTAAGACATTGGTTCCCGATGTATAGCCCAATGTTAAAATTTTCCATCACGCCAAGAACCGCCTCTGTCACACTTTCGGGACATACAGATCACTGGACGCAAGATTACTTTAAACAAAAGCTATGCCACGCCTTAGCCCCGCTTTAACTGTTGTGGATGCTGGTGCCAAGCGCAGTTCAGGAGAGTCACACGGCTTGGCCACTAACCTGTATGGTATGCTCGTCGCAGGAGATAGACTCAATGAGTTCGGATAATTCAAAAGCGACGGTGCGACTGAAAGGCGACAATCTCTTTTCTGTCACAACCCCTTCAGGACACTCGATAACGTTGGACACTGATCACGAGCGAAACTCAGCGCCGACGCCAATGGAACTGTTGTTAGTAGCGCTGGGTTCCTGCACGGCGGTTGACGTTATCTCAATCCTGCGGAAGAAGAGGCAGATCATCACAAATTATCGGGTGGAAGTGCGCGGTGAGCGGCGCGAAGAGCACCCGCGCAGTTTTCATCGAATGGAAGTGCATCACATTTTGACTGGGCGTAATGTTTCCGACCAATCGGTAGCCCAGGCCATCGAGCTGTCTGAGCAAAAATATTGCAGCGTTGCGGCAACGCTGAGACCGACGGCGGCGATCGTTTCAAGTTATGAAGTCATCGAAGGCTAGTTGGCAGCACTGACAGATAGCCGACCAGGCAAAAATTAGTAGATACGGAGTTACAAGTGAAAGCGCGTTTATTTTTTCTGTTCACGATAATTAGCGTAGTAACAATTCTAAGCGTTGTTAGTGCACTAGAGTTTTCACCGATTGGCACAACCGCTGCGCAAACGAGTAGTGATGCCAGCCTGGCGGCCGTCCGTCGCGAGGATCGCTTTGCGCGGAATGCTAAGGGAATCATGACGCGTCTGGCGGCGCCCGAGCATCTCCGTCGTGCGAGCGTCTACCATTCGAACCGCGCCTTCGAAGAAGCTCGTGAGCATTGGCAAGCAATCATTAATTACTATCCCGAAGATCCGAAGGTTGCAGAGGCGATGTTTGGCATCGGCCGCACAAACTATCAGCAGCGTCGTTATGAAGAAGCCTATAACCACTATGATCGACTGGCAAAAACATATCCGGCTACGAGGGAAGGTCGTGAAGGCTTAAACTTCAGCGCCGCGGCACTCCTTCGCATGGGCCAGGCCTCGGCCGCTGCTGATCGTTACATTCAGTACATTGACCGTCATCCGGAAGGCGAAAGAATCGAAACAGCCCACCTGAACGCCATCGACACCTTGAGAGAGGCTGGGCGAATAAAGGAAGCTGCTACCTGGGTCGCGCGAACGAGGCAAACGTTTGCCGGTACTCCCACGGAAACGAATGCAATGTTTGGACTCTTGCGACTTGAGGTGGCCGAGGGCAACTGGAAGAGTGCAGTCTCGACAGCGGACGGATTGCGCGGGAAGGCTTTTTCAAAAGCCGTGTCGACCAGTGCAAGTGAAGTGGCCTACCTGAAAGCGTTTAGTTTGGATCGGGCCGGTAGTCGCAACGACGCAGTTGCTGCGTATCTGGCCGTCCCCGGAGGAATCGATTCCTACTACGGTTGGTTGGCCAATCAGCGGTTGGAAAGTATTGGCGGGGCAAGGAGGTCGCAGGTTGAGGAGCGTTTGGAACGAAACAAAGAACAAGCGAATCAGGTGGCCGATCGCTACCCTGCACCGTACCGCCAATCAATCTTAAGCGCCGCCAAGTCCCGCAAGCTCGATCCCCGCCTCATTCTGGCCATCATTCGGCAGGAGAGCGTTTTTCGTCCGACAGCAAAGTCGCCGGCAGGCGCGCGCGGACTATTGCAACTCACAATCGATGCCGCCCAAAGATACGCCCCCAGCGCCGGCTATAAAACTGTATCTGAGAATCAACTCTATCAACCCGACATTTCAATCGTGGTTGGGAGCGAATACCTGGCCGAGCTCTTCCGCATGTTTCCAAATCTGCCTGAGGCAGTGGCAGCGTCCTACAATGGGGGCGAAGACAACGTAGCGCGCTGGGTCAAACGCGCAAAGCATAAAGACCCCGGCGTATTTACTTCAGAGGTAGGCTTTGATGAAACTAAGGGTTACGTACAAAAAGTGATGAACAACTACCGCGTGTACCAGCAACTGTACAATGCAGATCTTACCCGCAGGTAAGACTTCGGAAGCGAGCCGACCACGACCTCGGTCCCTCAGCTAGTTCCCTTCCCCTTCAATCACACCCATCTGCGCGGGCCGGTGCACTATATGCGGCTGCATACAAGTGGATTGAGAGTGAGATCAAACAAATCGGTCGCGATTTGCAGTTTGGGCACAAAGGCATAGAGGTTGCCACTCTTTCGGCAAAGGGGAAACAACACACATGAAAAATTTCGGAAGAGGGATGAGCGGGGCTCTATTGACACTCGCATTTGTCGTCGGCGTACCTGCTGTGACAGTCGGTACCGCGCAGGCGCAGCAGCGAAGTCGCGACGGCAGTTATCAGCGTCGCGACCACAATGACGACCGCAAAGACCGCCTGCGAGAGATTAAGCGACGGAGAAGAGAGGCTCGACGCGAAGCTCGCCAGAACAACCAGGGTGATTGGAACCGGAATCGCGACAACAACGGCCGTTACGGAAATGGTCGCGGCGGCAACAACGGCCGCGGCATCGGTGGGTACGGCAACAACGGTCGCTATGGTAACAACGGCGGCTATGGTAACAACGGCGGATACAATCAGGCCGACATGAATCGGGGTTACCAACAAGGCGTGGAAACCGGATCGAGCGACGGGCAGCGTGGGCAGAGTTACGATCCGCAGAGATCGCGACATTTTAAGAATGCCTCGAATCAGGCTTTTCGTGAGGGATTTGTGCGTGGTTATGACCAGGGGTATCGCCAGTATTCTGGAAATGGAAATCAGCGTAACCGAACTGGCGGTGGCTGGGGCGACGTTCTCGGCGGCGTATTCGGCAGGCCGTAAATAACGGTTCACTGGAAAACAATCAATGCCGCGATGCTGAGTCGCGGCATTTTTTTATCCTTATCTTTTCCCACTCGCCTCGTCACACCTGATTCGTTTCGCTCAAATAGCTCAACTTCAATCTTGTAATCAGGATTTAGCTTTTCGATTACGAGCCACCCTTCAAAGCTACCACCGGCGCGGCAACCACCGTAAATCTTAGTAATCCGAAGCACGTATGACCTGGACGAATCCTTCCGAAATACTCGGGCCGTGGCTCGAACGAAACAGTCACCGTTTACTCCATACCTCAGCAGAGTTTGGCGGTCGAAATCGACCTCTAAACGATTGAGGAAAGCGCATCGTGTGGCATCGGTTGACGGCAGACGCTTTGAGCCGGCCGCGAGAAGCTCCCGGAATTCGTCTTCGGAGACGACGGGACCAACTACTTTGGAATAGCCGCAATAGCCAAAACCAGCGCCTCGCGAATCAATTTTCTGAATAATAGGGATCTCGATTTCCGCTGACTGTGGAGCAGATGCCTGCGTCTCAGTCTCGGAACTTTGACTTATCCCGATCGTGCTGAAACAAATCAGCTGCGTAAGCAGGAGGGTCAACAATATCGAACGCCGTAGGGCGCGGGAATAGTCGGAAGTTGGCTTCGTCATCAGGCTTATCCTAAATGACTCGTGGCCTCGATCAACTTTCGACATCGACAAGGCCACGAGCGCTAAAACAATTTGAGTTTCCAGACCAGGCCACCCTATGGCTCGGGACTAAAGCGCCTGTCTTCAAAGCCGCGAGCGTCTTCACGTCTGCGCAACGAATCCGGCCGTTCGTAACGTCGAGGAAGTATTCCTAGTCGCACCAGCGCCGGGTAGTATTCATAACGTATCATTACTTCGCTTGCTGCTTGTGATTCCAGTTCCAGGTTAACCCACCGTACATCATTCTGAACCGAGCGTCCGATTCCGGTCGCGGCATAGTCATCATCCGGCAATGGGGCAATGGTTCCCTGACGCTGCCTTGCCGAGTTAGGAGCCGCCCCCTCAGACTGTGATTCAGATTTTTCGACCGGGTAATCGGAACGGCGCCCATCATCTTTGTAAATTGGGCGCGGAGGTGTGATAGGAATTGTCCTACGCAATTCACGAAAGAAGACTGCTGAAACCACCCCAAGGTTCGCCGTTTGTCCGAGCTTCGCACCATAGGAATCACGCTCGGAAGTGAAATAGAAACGACGTGCGCGCGCTGAACTCATCTGCCAGCCCCCAACCGTTATCGTCCCGTGCGGTTCGATTACCCACTTGCTCGCGTTCCAGGCAGTTGTCCTGCGCGCGTCAATTGTGTTCAATCCATCTACCGACAATGCCACGGCCACGCGATAGGGCAAGGGATTCCGAACTCTGACTTCATATTCTGCGCCTTCACGGGCTTCGACATATTTCTTGCCGCGCGCGTAATACTCTTCAAGCGGACGCCCATCAACCAGCAGTTGTACTTCAAAACTTCTTTGGATCATCCTCTGCTGCTGCCCCCCTACCTCAGCTATTGCCGTCAGTGGCGACTTGGCCGCCGACGTTCGGACGTTGAGAAACATGAAAGCGCCCATGGCGCTCACTGCTAAACCTACGATGCCAACTAATATCAGCAATTTCTTCATGATCATTCCTCCAAAAAGCCTCCATCTACCCGCTGGAGGAACGGCCCGCCCCCGCTGTTCTTGCGCCTTTCTTCAATATTTCGCACAAAGCCCGGGGGGATGCCGCCATTAGCAAGTTCCTGTCTCACATTGGTTGAGTAAAACGAGGATGGAGGCTACAATCAACGCCACTTCAACGCGGTTTGTGACCGATTTCCCTTAGTTAATGTAGGAGCGTCCATGGAATATGTACTGACCGGAACGAAGAATGAGGCTCGCGCCGGCTCATACTATGACAAGATCGCAGCCTACTACGACCTGACCTTCAAACTGAATGGTTACGGGCGATCGCTGGATCAGTACTTCGCGAATCAACCGCTGCCGATTTCGCGCGGTGCAAAAATTCTTGATGCAGGGTGCGGCACCGGTTTACTCACACTCGCGCTGCTGCGCTCCATACACGTCCCGGTCAGCATCACAGCTCTCGATCTTTCGGCCACTTCAATCGCCGCCGCAAAAAAAGCAGTGAACGAGAGTCCCGGTCGTACGCGCGATGTTACCTTCGCTGAAGGAAACCTGCTGTCGCTTCCCTTCATCGACAATTCCCTCGATCTCGTAGTTACAAGTGGAGCGCTCGAATACGTCCCGCTTGACGAAGGCATGTCGGAACTCGCGCGGGTGATCAGACCCGGCGGACACCTCCTTCATATTCCGTGCAGACGCCCTTCACCCGCTACAACGTTTCTCGAAATTCTGTTCCGCTTCAAGTCTCACCCGCGAAAAGAGGTTTTGAGCCAAACCAACAAACATTTCCGGATGGTTCACGAGTATCGCTTTCCACCGCTGCAAATTATTGGCTGGAGTAAGACAGCCATGCTTGCGCAAAAATCTTAACTAAAACTGACAGAAGATCTGTTCTAAACGTTCGAATTCAAGCTCGTGAGTTGGGCTTCTGGTTATTCGCGATACGACTGATCCATTCGATCAAGCTTTCGCAATAATCCCGGCCAGGCAAGTTGTGCTCCCTGCCCTACCGTAACGGCGTCGAGTTGGGCGGCCACACCTTCCACGATTGGCTGCGCCACAGGCATCAGAGCTGCGCCTCCCGACTGGGCCAGGATCTGAACCTTGCACGCCGATTCGAGAATGTACATTGAAAGAAACGCTTCGGCCGGAGTTTTTCCGAGTGTCAGCAACCCGTGGTTTCTGAGAATCATGAAAGTATTGTTGCCCAGGTCCGAGACTAAGCGGGCTTTCTCGTCCTCATTCAACGCCAGACCTTCGTAGTTGTGGTAAGCGAGTGATGCGAGCGCAAATAATGATTGCTGGGAGATGGGAAGCAGTCCCTTCTCCTGGGCTGATACCGCGATGCCGTGATCAGTGTGCAAATGGATGACGCAGAGCGCATCCTCACGCGCAGCATGAACGGCACTATGGATTGTGAAGCCGGCAGGATTGATGAAATATGACGACGGCATTACTTTCTCGCCATTGAGATTCACCTTTACCAAACTCGACGCGGTGATTTCCTCAAACATCATGCCGTACGGATTAATCAGAAAATGGTGTTCTGAACCCGGTACGCGCGCCGACAAATGCGTAAAGATGAGATCATCCCAACCGTAAAGCGCCACCAGCCGGTAAGCGGCGGCGAGATCCACGCGCGCCTGCCATTCTTCCTCGGACACTTGTTGGCGAATGTTCGCTGTCTCTGCTGTACTCATGATGTCCTTTCGAATGATCTTAACCGCAAGTTTTGCAGATTACACAGATTGGAATGGTTAGGCAGCAGTCAGTCAAGACCATCGGCGGGTAAGCATCTTCTCAAACCTGCTCATAATACTCGCTGTAGTGAATCTGTGGAATCGGCGTAATCTGGACAACTCCTTCACTTCACCGGCACCAAACGAATAATGCGGTCGTCGTCGCTTGCCGGTGTGCCGCGCTGATCGCGGTTTGACGTTGAAAAATAGAGATGGCCGTCAGGGCCCTCCGCTACATCGCGAATTCGGCCATACTTCCCTTCCAATAGATTCTCCTGCGAGACCACTCGCCGTCCGTCCAGCACGACGCGTATCAAACGAGTGCCCTTCAAACAAGCGAAGAAGAAGTTGCCCTTGAACTGAGGAAAGATGCTTCCACGATAGAAGGCGCCGCCCCCTGGTGCGCAGGCTGGCGTGTACTCGAGTAAGGGGCTCTCCATTCCGGCTCGGGTCTCGCGGTGATGAATCGTAGGCCAGCCGTAATCCTTCCCCTTTTCAACGATGTTCACTTCATCGCCGCCGCCTGGGCCATCAAACCCCGATGGACCATGCTCAGTCTGAAACATCAGGTTGGTTTCCGGTTGGAAATCAAGCCCCTGCGCATTGCGATGACCATACGACCAAATTTCAGGCCGCACATTCGCCCTCCCGATAAACGGATTGTCCCCAGGGACTGTGCCATCATCGTTTAGTCGCAAAGTCTTCCCCGCCAGCGAATCCAAACGCTGCGCCAGCGCTCGCTCGGTTGCATCGCCCGTAGTGACATAGAGCTTACCGTCAGGACCGAAGCGCAGGCGGCAACCCGCGTGATATTGCGCGGCGGGAATATTCTCCAAAATGATTTTGCGTTCACCCACGCCGCCGGTGGTTTCCGTATAACGAACAACGCGCACGCGCTGTCCATCACCCTTGTAAGCATAGGCAAGGTACAGGAAGTGGTTGGCGGAAAACTGCGGATGTAACGCAATGCCCATCAATCCGCTTTCGCCGCTCGGCTCAACATCTTCGACCGTGAGTAACGGCGCGTCTTTCAATTTGCCCGCTTCGTAGATGCGCACTCGGCCAAGACGCTCCGTAAAAAACATTCGCCCGTCCGGCGCCCAAACCATCGACCAGGGCACTTCCAGTCCGCTAATTACAGTTTCCACGCGAAAGCTCACACTCGATTGTTGAGCTGGAGACTGGCCCTGACTGGGTTGTTGAGCTGTCGCTTCCACCTCTCCGGCGCCCCGCCCCGGAGGTGGTTGACCGCACCCGAAAGCCAGCAAGGTCAACAACAACAATCCACCGCTTTGTTTCATCATGATTTCTCTCGCGCAACCCGAAGACAAAAACGATCCACGAAGTCACACGACCTAAAACGAACAAGTGCTGGTATCGTCTCGTGAAACTCGTAGATCGCTTTCCTCAGCTCCAGGAAGAGCCCGTCGCGTGCGCCCCTCGTCCGGGCGTCAGTGCTGGATATACTCGTGGAGCAGTTTTATCTCGTCACCCTGTTCGCCCAGTTCCACCCGCATCAGATCGCGCATCGAGAGCATACCCACCCAGCGTTCGCCATCGACTACCGGCAGGTGGCGCGTGCCGATCTGATCCATTCGCTCAAGGGCCTGATGCGGAGTCTCGTCGCAGTTAATTACCGCGCGCAGCTTGCTCAGAACATCGCCGACCTTCACTGCGTTAGGATCTTTCTTCAACACCACGACGCGGCGCAATACGTCTCGTTCGGAAATCACTCCGAGCAATTTCCCACCGTCATCGACAACACAAACAGCCCCAACGTTACGAGCCGCCATAAACTCGGCCGCATCCTGAACTGTAGCCGACTCGTTCATTGAGTAAGGCTCGCGATCGCGAATAACGTGTCTGACCAGCATCATGGGGAGCCTCCTGACGACTTACGAATTGTTCTGATTGCAGTGGCCATTATAGATAAACAGTGAGGGTCTGTCTCTACTTGTAACGCAAACTGTTAGTTTGCGTCTGGGTACTGGTTCAGTTTGATTCGATCAGGCCATTACTTTGCGGAACTTTGCGTCTGGCTTTGCGACCTTTGCGGTTTCTGCTTGTCTTTAGACCTTTACCGCAAAGTACGCAAGGGTTTCGCCAAAGAGCGCAAAGCAAAACTGAACCAGCCCTGCGTCAAGCTTTTGATTGCAACTGTCCAGAAGTTCCGAGTGGTGTCCATGGCATGAATATTTGACAGGACGTGAGACGCAACCTCACAGTTTGCGTTACATCAGCCAAAGAGACTCGCCTGCGCAGTCGGCCGGCGGAAAGTGCTTTCGCTCCGGGCCACGCGTCTACTGGTTTTGTTAAAGCCTAGTCGCTCGGAATGGATCTTGAAGAGGCGTTCAATCGCGCTCCAATATTCGCCCTTGCCTCGCATCCGTTCGCCAAAAACGCTTGAATTCATTTTTCCGCCACGGGCTTCGAGAATGCGATTGATGACGCGGTCGGCTTTGGTCGGGAGTTTTTCTCGCAATCTCTCCTCAAAATAGGGCGCAACGCTACCGGGCAAACGGAGCATGTTGATGAAAGCGAGCGTTGCCCCCGCTTCCTTAGCGCGTTTCAGCAGCACTGGAAGATCAGTGCTGAGCCCGGGAATCACTGGGGCGATCCCGATGCCCACGGTGATACCAGCAGCAGCGAGGTCGGCCATCGCGTGAAAGCGAGCCTCAGGCAATGGTGCAAACGGCTCAACGGCCCGAGCAGTCTCGTTGTCCGTAAACGGGATGGTAAAAAACACGCCGAGCTTCGCGTTGGTCGCGAGTTCCTTCAAGACGTCCACATCTCGACGGATTAGTGCGGACTTGGTAATTATTCCTAAAGGCTGGCGAAACTCAGCGCAGATTTCCAGGCACTGGCGGGTCAGCTTGTAATGAGCTTCGAGCGGGATGTAAGGATCTGAAGTGAAGGAAAAAACGATCTCGTCGCCTTTCCAACCCGGCTTCATCAATTCCTTGCGCAGCAGTTCAGGCGCTTTGACCTTTGCAACTATCTTTCGATCGAAGTCAGTTCCGGCGCCATAACCAAGATACTCGTGCGTCGGCCGGCTGAAGCAGTAAGTGCAACCGTGAATGCAGCCGCGATAACAATTGACGGTGTAGTCGAAACCAACGTCGGGGCTATTGTTGTGGGTGATGATGCTGCGGGTCTCGGTTTCTTCAAACACCTCGAGCTTGGCTTCGGGAGGCTCGCCCATCCATTCAACCGAGTGAGTTAGCCAGGGATTAGGAGGATTTACTACGTAGCGCATGGATGCAACACCTGTGTCTTACCGGTGAAACAAGCGTACCACGCGTGACGTATACTTGGCGAGTGAGGCCGGCGGAGATGTTGCGCACTATCTATTCAACTCCTTGGAGTGCGCCGACTAGTCGGCGCTTTTGCCTATTGCAGCCCTGTATACGATGTTTGATCTTCCTCGCAACGCGGGCCCAAGCCGGCGCGGGCGAAAGCGCCGACTAATCGGCGCACTCCAGGGAGTTGAGCAGCCCCGCAGGGAATATTCAAATCAGGGCGCAGTGCCGTCGGCTTCGCTTCCCTTGGCCCAGGTGACAAAGAAATACCGATACTTGTCCGGGTCTTCCAGCGTGATGAAGCGGCCGCCCCATCCTTCCTCCGTAGGCGGATTAATCTCAGCTCCCCTGGCTCTCAAGCTTTGATAAAACTCATCGACGTCTGCCACTCCCAGGAAAAAGCTCACTCCCCTGCCCCTACGCAGCATCGTTTCAAGATGCTGGGCAAGCTTGATCGTTAGCGCGCCGGCCCGCAGCGTTGCCATCGGTGGCTCGGCTTCAAGATCCTGGCTGGTCACTTCAAACCCAAGCACACTTGTGTAAAAGTGCAGAGACTCCTCAAGGTGGTTCACCTCAAGAAACAATAGATCCAATCCGGAAAAGTTCATTGTGTTTTGCTCGCGATCTGTCGCGTCACCCAGTCAGATCAGTTTCGTGTAGCTTCGTGGATCGTATCCTACACGACCAGGTTAGATCGCCGTCAGCACCAGATATAAACCATACCCGCTGAAAGCGACTGCGATCCAGAAAAGCGCTTCATGTAATCGGGTGTATTGTCTAAACCGATTCGAAACTGGAAGCGTGGCGTTCATAGCTCTGAGCGCGCTGCGCGCCATGAAAACTCCGAAAATGATTACGGATACTGCGAGGATTACGAGCGGCCATAAAAAGAACATCCATTGAACGCGAACCAGAACCAACAGAAACAATCCCACCAGCAAACAAAGCAACGCGCTCAACCCGTGTCCGAAGAGCCCCACGTCCTGGGCTGTCGGCGCCGCCCGAGGAACGAATGTAGTGCCGGCGACGCCCGGCCGCATGGTGCGTTCTGCGTCATAGTTGCGTCGGGTTTCCTGGTTATGCAGGACTCGATAAGCCTCATTGAGCGCCTTCATTTCCTCTTCAGTGCCGCCCTTATCGGGGTGCCGGCGGGCAGCCATTCTCTTATAGAGACGTTCCAGTTCGCGATCAGATGCACGCCGATCGGCGCCGAGAATTCCGTAGTAGTCCTTCTTTGAATCAAACTCGCTCATGAAGTTTGGCGATTCTAGGCAGCAGGTTGCGTATTTGCAACGCATACCAAACCCTGCGATCCACGAAAGCACACGAAACCATGATTTGGGTTATTTCGTGGATCGCTTTATTTTCGTAGGGCACTTGGGACCTTTTGCGCTTCATCCGCACGTTTCGTAACATCATCAACTAATGGCTCACGCATTTGCTCCCGGCGATGATTTAATTTTTCAACTTGAAAGCGGGTTGGGCCTGCTACGCGTGCTTGCTATCGATGGCGAAGGCGCACAAACGGTCTGGCATCTAATGGCCTACGATGAATTCTTCCCTGATGCCGAGTCCGCAGAAGAAGCGCTCAAGCAACCTGACCAGCTCAAAGTGCGAAACCCACACATGGCCCTCACTGACCGGGCTTTCGAGCGAACACCGGCCGCGCGTTTGGGGAACCGGCCCGTCAGCGACAATGAGCTTGCGGCTTATCACGAATGGCAAGAGTCTGAAGCGCGAAAGGTTTCCGATCGCTCAGCCTTATTGATGCTGGGAATCCGTTGAGACTCGCGAGAACACCAACATGATCACGCCCTTTTCAATTAACCTGCGCATGGCTTCTCGCGCCATGCTTATCCTGGTTGTTGTGCTGTGGTCGATCACCGCAGTAGCCGCACGCCGCGAGCGGCTCATCAACAACTGGAGACCGGTTAACTACAACGTCGCAATCACCTTCAACGATCAACTGAGTGAAATCACCAACGCGCGCGCGGAAATCTCCCTGCTGACCTTGAAAGATAAAGTGTCAGTCATCGATCTGGACTTCGGTGAGCTTGAGATCGACTCAATCACAATCGAAGGCCGGGCCGCACAATACGAACGCGAGAGTGGCAGCCTGCGAGTTATCCTCGCAAAACCGGTACTGCAAAACACACGACTCGTGATCGTGGTTTCATATCACGGCAAACCGAGGGATGGCTTGATTCTGGCGAATGACAAAGCAGGTAAACCGTCCGCCGTCGGAGACAATTGGCCCAACCGCGTGCATCACTGGATTCCGTCGCTGGACCACCCATCAGCGAAGGCGACCATTAACTTTTCGGTAACTGCGCCCGCGAGAAACGTCGTAGTTGCGAATGGAAAACTTTCCCGAGTGGAAACCACCGCGAATTCAACTCGCACCTGGACCTTCAATGAAGCGGCGCCGATTCCGCCTTACTGCATGATCGTGGCAGTGGGCGACTTTGCTGAGTTGCAGCCGGCGCAAACCAGCGTCACGCCCCTGGCTTACTTCGTGCCGCAGCCGGACCGGCAGTTTGCCATGCAGGGATTCGCTCCAGCGACGCCCTCGTTAAAATTCTTCAGCGAAACTGTTGGGCCATACCCTTACGAGAAGCTCGCGTTGATTGTCGGCGCCACTCGCTTTGGTGGCATGGAAAATTCCGGCGCGATTGTCTTCTCCAGCACCTTGTTCGATGCGCGCCCACCGGGATCTGATCCGATCAGCAGGACGTTTAAGATTCGTTCCAGCCTCGTAGGTTTGGTGGCTCATGAGATCGCGCATCAGTGGTTTGGCGATTCAGTCACCGAGTCCACCTGGTCTGATCTTTGGCTGAGTGAAGGTTTCGCCACGTATTTCGCCGGCCTCTTCATTCAACGCGAGGACGGTGAAGAAGCGTTTCAGGCGTATATGAAAAACGCGGGCGAAGCTTATCTTAACTATGCAAAGAGGACCGAGACCCCGCTTCACGATACGGAGACTGAAGACCTTTTCAAACTGCTGAACCCAAACAACTATCAAAAGGGCGCCTGGGTTCTGCACATGCTGCGTTCGGAACTCGGCGACAAGGCTTTCTTCAACGGCATCCGCGACTATTACACAGCGCACCGCGACTCCACCGCGTCAACAGAAGACTTGCGCGCTGCTTTGGAGAAGGCTTCAGGGAAGGACTTGCGGGCCTTTTTTAAACGCTGGGTCTATGGGGCTGGTCATCCTACATACGATTTGTCGTGGGAGTGGATGCTGAAAAAGAAGACGCTAAAGCTGCAACTCAAACAAACCCAGGCGGGCGACTATTTTCCAAACTCTGTGCCGGTGGAAATCACAACGCCAACCGGCAAGCATCGATTTGTTCTGAAGCCCACCGGCAAGCAAACCGTTCAAGAGTTCAAACTCGACGGACCGCCTTCCCTCGTAAGCCTTGATCCTGCGAACACGGTCCTCAAAGAGAACTGATTCGTCACCCAGCGCCCTTCAGAACGGGAGCACGCGAAGCGTGCGTCAGCATAAAGCCTGGGGTGGAGCGAAGCGAAACCCCAGGACTACTAGAAGATAAAAGAACGAGCGCGCGGAGCGTGCGACAGAGTTATGAAAACAACAAGCTGTCGCCCGCTTCGCGGGCTCGTTTCATTTTTCGACTGGCTAACCTGGGGTTCCGCTTCGCTTCACCCCAGGCTTTATGCTGTCGCACGCTCCGCGTGCTCGGCCGATTTCAGGACTGTGTGCGTGCCCTAAGGAAGCGGTGGAATTTCCTGAGTAGCCCCACTGACTTGAAGATATAAAGCAAATCCCGCTATCGCTACGGCAAGTAAGGAGAGTACCGCTGATAGGTAGTGGGGTACTGTTGTGGTGACTGATGGCGGTAACTGATGCGGGGCACTAGCCCGACCGTCAGGGAGGGCTCATTAAGCGGTCTCTCGAGCCCTCCCTAACGGTCGGGCTAATGCCCCGGCGATTCGCACCACACCTTTACTCCACTACGCGCTGATAGTGTCTATTGACACGCACCCCTCACTTTTGATATTCAATCCCCGCTTTCAAAAGCAGTTTCGGGACTCACGCGCTCGAGCCTCCGCACACGCGAACCTCGATCCCAAGCCCTGAAGCTTATCCAAGGGAACGCTCATTTAAGCAACGATAATTGAAATTTGGTAAGTCAGTTTAAAGTGGCACGGGCGTCCCGCCCGTGAATCACGCGCAAGATGCGCGTGCCACCCTTCAACTGACTCACTACCTTGATTTAGGGTGTTTTGGGCCGTTTTTAGGTCGTCCGAGGCGCAAGTAAGCCGGTTCGGCTTACGTTCCGTTCGGTATTCTGCCAAAAAAGGCGCTTTGTCCACCCGGACATAGGCTTTGTCCGACTGGACAAAGGCTTGGGCAGATCGGGGCAAAGGCCTTGGCGAAGCGGACAAATGCCTTGTCGGCCTGGACAAAGGCCTGGGCAACAGTGGGCGAAGCTCCTGTCCACCCGGACATAGGCTTCGACCGGCTGGAAAAAGGCTTTGTCTTTCCGGACAAAATGCTTGGTCCTTCGGGACGAAAGGCCATGATCCTAATTAAACGGTACTGGTGCAGTTTGCTTTGCGCACTTTGCGAAACCCTTTGCGTACTTTGCGGTTAAGTTCAAATACCAGGAAAACCGCAAAGGTCGCAAAGCCAGACGCCAAGGTTCGCAAAGGAATGCAGCGCATTAGGTAATTGGAACGCAGCGGGTTACGTCGAATTGCCTCAGTGCCAATTGGTTCACTCAACGTTTCGCATCTCGCCTTGAGATGCGAACTCACAACCAATGGAGAAAAGACAATGCCTTCACGAAATAAACAGACCAGAGATCGTGTTACCACCATGAACAACGCCTGGAAACAGGGCGCCCCCGCGGCAGTCTTTAGGGGCATTTCCCAACCGGCCTTTCAAGCGGACATTAACGCCGCCGCCGCAGAGGAACAGGAGATTGCCAACCTCGAAGCTCAACTTCAGTTAAAGAAAGTTTCGGTCGACGCTCGATACAAAAAATTGAACGAAGACTCGATCAAGGTTCGCGACGGCGTGGAGGGTCATGAGGACTTCGGCTCAGACCATCCCCTTCTTGAAGCGATGGGATTTGTTCGCTCCTCCGAACGCAAGTCAGGACTGACGAGGAAGAAAACTCCTTCGGTTCCGGCGTAGTTAAGCCGTTAGTCGGACACAGCGGACGAACCCGCGTGTTCGACCAAGCGGAAGCCCGACTGTAAGGGAGGAGTTCATGTGATTGCCAGGTCGGGAGCCCTCCTTTACGGTCGGGCTTCCGCTTGCTTGTTAGCCATCGACCAAACGCACTCACGTCATTTTGACCAGGCTGGTCGGTTTTCTTTTGTGCGCTAGCGCACAGACAGTCAGTCTGGGTGTCGCTATTCTGAACATTGTTATGACAGCTATTGATCACATGACAAATGCAATTCAGCGCTGGGAAACCGAACTTCGCGAGAAGCCCAGTGAAATGTTGGGTGCATGGCCAGAGGCAAGGCCTAAGGGCGATCCTGACCAATATAGCGCCCAGCACCGCGACACAAACGAATCCAAACGTCTTTCAATGAGCCCCCGGCTTAACTAAACCTACATCTCGAATAGCTCGACGCCCCGACCCAAATGCTCTCCCGCATTGATTGGAAGGTGGTTAATAATGATTCCCCCTAAAGGCCGAATTCTCTGTACTGAAGACGACCAGGATACCCGTGATCTACTAACTTTCTCGCTCACTATGGCGGGGTATGAAGTGTTTTGCTCGGATGGCGCACAGAACACCATTGAGCGCGTCCAAAGCGAGAAGTTTGACCTCTTCCTTTTAGATAATTGGATGCCGGAAACTTCAGGCGAAGACTTATGCAAGCAGATTCGGGAGTTTGATAAAACTACGCCCATACTTTTCTATTCCGGCGCGGGCTATCCTGCTGACAAGGAACGTGCTCGCGCTGCCGGCGCCCAGGGCTACCTGGTAAAGCCTGTGCTGGCAGATCTGCTGGAGGAGGAAATCGCGCGAATCATCTCCGAATCAAGAGTTGGTGCGCCACTTGCCGTTTCGGCGCACTGTTAAGCGTTATTCTCTCTTAGGAAACTGAAAAGAGCATGGCTGCTCCGGAAAAGTCTACAAACACGCTCTTGGCCGCATTGCCCAAGGCCGAATACCAACGCCTCATTCCCCATCTGGAAAGAGTCTCGGTTAAAAAAGGCGACGTCCTCCATCAATCCGATGAACCTGCTCAAGATGTCTACTTTCTTGAGGAGGGCGTGGCTGCTCTGACCGTGAGCACTGACGTAGGGCAGAAGCTGCAATTGAGCATCGTTGGAAATGAAAGCGTGGTAGGAGAACGCGCCATTTTCAAAGATGGGGTGTTCATCATTAGATGTGGGATGATCTCGGACGGCAGTGGATACAAAATGCCGCCAACAATATTTCACAAAGAATTTGATCGGGGTGGCGTTTTACACGATCTGGTTCTAAGCCGAATGGAGGCCAGAATCACAGAGACTGCGCAAACTGCTCTTTGCAACCAGATGCATGAGATTGAGCAACGGCTCAGCCGGTGGTTGCTGATTTTTGCAGATCGTTTGCACAGTGAAGAACTTCCGGCGAAACAGGAGATGATCGCCGACATGTTGGGTGTGACGCGTTCGCAAATCTCGAGGACGGCGGGCGAGTTTCAAAAAGCAGGACTGATCGCTTACTCACGCGGCCAGGTGACTATTACTAAACGTGCTGCTTTAAAAGAGAGGTCTTGCGAGTGTTATCGAGTAATCAAGACCGCGATCGAGGAGTTCACTAAGAAGTGACCGGCATCAGGACTCTTCTCATCCCTTATCGAGACTCTCGGATTGAGCGGATCTTACGGTGCGCTTGCGCACATAGCAGCCTCAGCCGCTGACTCTTCACTCTCCACCTCTTACCTCTCAGTTTTCACTTTTCACTTTCCGAGGTTAGCCTCCTGGTTGATCCATGGATGTGTTCTGAAATACGGCGATGCTCCATTTGCCCGCCTCTTTAGTCATCACCATCGTATTCATTGCGCGGCCTTTCCTTGCTTGTCCGCCCATCTGATACTCAAGGTTCCATTCGATGTGAACTACAGCCACGTCAGGTCGGATGAAGCGAACGCTCTTAACCGTGCCAGTGTTCTTGCTGTCTTTGTAGATCGTCGCGAATATCCCTGCGTGTCCCTTTTCAATTTCGTCTCTGCCCTTGGCCTTCATCCCATTGATGACCACATAGTCGGCATCCGCAGCGAAGGGTGCTGAAAAAGATTTTGCGTCGTGCGTATTCCAACCATCCTGAACTTGCTGAACAACCGCGCGGACCGCAGCCTCATCAGAACCGGCCGGCGTTTGGGCCATGCTTCCCGATCCGCCAATTACAAGACTGGCAAAGACAACCACAAGAAACCTGGTGCATAAGTGCATTCGAATTTTCCCCCTCACAAGATGTAGCAACTCAACCGCGCGAACAAAGTAAACCATCCGTTGTCATTTGGAAAGAAGGCCGTGCGTGAACGTCCACGAGCGATAAAAAGATCCAATCAAGGGTCGATTAATTCAGAACCGGGAGCGGTAGCGACCGGGTGCTGCACTCAACACTAACGCTCAACAACGAACCCGATTCCCCTTGCTGTTGATCCGGTCGCTACCGCTCCCGGTTCTGAATTAGTCGTCCCACTGAGGCTCTTCGTCTGATCCACCCCGATTCCTGATCAATCACTAGGTCTTGCCGAGGCGCTTCATTGTACATACGAGATTATGATGTTGAGTACAAAACTCCAGATGACGTTCAGGCAGAGATAGAAACCCTCTTACAAAAAAATGATTATTGACACCGCAATAAGACCTAACTAAGATCGACTACCTTCGCATTTTGGACCACTTTGCAATTAAGCATTTACCCGACAAGTTGGTCTGGGAACAAAGTCCTATCAAGCGGTGACCCACGGTTTTTGAGTTAGCCCAACGGTTTTGAGTTAGTTTGACGCTCGAGGTATCTCGGATTGATCACATTAACGGCTCATCATCAAACCCACAGTTAGATTACAGGAGAAAATCATGCGCAACGTCTCGCTTCGCTCCCTGACTTCTCAGCTCAAGGGACTCTGTTTTTGTCTGCTCATTACCATGGCGTTTGCAGCCGTCGTCCCGGCCCAAACGCAAAGCACTTCGGGAACGATCCAGGGGACTGTCCAGGACGCCAACGGCGCAGCAATCCCCGGCGCCAATGTGGAAATCAAACATTTGGCAACTAACTTTACGAGAACGTTTGTCACTGATGAAGACGGACGTTTTGTTGCGCTGAGTTTGCCGTCTGGAAGTTACAGCCTGACGGTGGCCAAACAGGGGTTTGCCACGCTGGTGCTGGAGCAAACCGCCCTCACGGTGGGTCAGGCGCTGAATCTGCCCCTCTCAATGAAGATCTCGGGCGTCGAAGAGCGTGTCACCGTCACCGCTCCCACGGTCGATACAATTAAAACTGAATCGAGCACAACCCTTAATGAAAAGACTGTAGCTAACACCCCGATTCTGGGTCGCAAGTTTGAAGACTTGCTGACGTTAACCCCAGGAGTAAGTGTGGTCCAGGGACCAGACGGCGACGAAATTACCTTTGCCGGCCAGCGCGGCGTTTTCAATAACGTCACGCTCGACGGCGGCGACTACAACAACGGTTTCTTTGGCGAACAACTCGGAGGTCAGCGAGCCGCGATAGACATTCCGCTCGACGCAGTGAAAGAGTTTCAGGTAGTGGCAACCGGGGCTACAGCGGAATTCGGCCGCACCGCCGGGGGCGTAATTAACGTCATTACCAAGTCAGGCACGAATGAACCTCATGGCAGTCTGTTTCATTTTCAACGTCTCGAAGCGTTGACCGCTAACGGCTCTGATGGTCAACCGCTCACAGGTTTCCGCCGCGAACAGTTTGGCGGAACCATCGGCGGACCAATCAAACGAGACAAGGCATTCTTCTTTTTCGCGCTTGAAAGCATTCGGGAAAAGCTTAGCCGTCCTAATCTGAGCGTGCCGATTGGCACTCCCTGCGCGGTGGCGGCGCCCACCATTCTGGCCAACGAAGGATTGATAAACGGTAGCCCTGACTGCCAGCGATTGGCCTTAATCAATTTCTTCAGAACGAGCAGAAGTCAGGAGGAGGGCCTGCCGGTTCAACGCCTGATCCGGAACACTGCGCTTCTGGGCAAGTTGGATTTCCAGCTGAATAACGACAACAAGCTGGGCGTGTCGTACAACTTTGACCACTCGGAAAACACGAATCAGACGTTTGACGTGCCGACCTACGGAAATTCAGCCAACGGCATCGAAGGCCCTTCCAAGATCAATAACCTGAACATCAACCTGATCAGCACGATCTCCGCAGCCAAGGTCAACGAAGCGCATTTCTCGTATTCGCGTGAGAACCGCCCACGAAGTGCAGTGACGTCAAACGTTCCGGCCGATACCGGAATTGGCTTTGCGCCCGACTTCAGGTTCGGCATGCCTTTCTTCATGCAGCCGAATGTAGACGAACTACTTTGGCGAACTCACCTCAAGGACAACTTCTCGGTCGTTAGCGGTAACCACACTGTGAAGGTTGGTGGTGAGTGGATACATTCGCTGAACGATCAAGTGTTCCGCGGATTCTTCACTGGCCGATACATTTTCGATTCAGTGACCGGCTTCCTTCGCTATGCCTCACCGGCGGGCCCGGGAGGCTTCGGACCAAACGCAGTCACCTGTTCCAACGGTAGTTATGTCACAGCGCCGGCGCCCTGCCCGGTAGGCACAACTCCGACCGGCGGCGGGCCGTTGCTCTTATATTTACAGAATGGAATATCGACAGGCATCGCCGGCGTTCCCCCTCCCGGTAAGTCAACAATCAAGAACGAAGACTTTGCCCTCTTCGTCCAGGACAAGTGGCAGGTGCGGTCAAACTTTACGCTCAGTCTGGGACTACGCTGGGAAGCCCAGATCTTCCCGTCACCGGTTGTGCCTCCGGCACAGACCGCATATGGACCATTGCTTGCCAACCCCAACTTCCCTTCTGACGGCACGCTGCATAGTCCCAAGAAAGAATTCCAGCCGCGGGTTGGGTTCGCCTGGGACATCTCCAAGGTTGGCAAGTCCGTTTTGCGCGCGAGCTACGGGATCTACTTTGGCAGGCAGAACATGTTGACGCAGGTTGGGTCCATTACCGACAACGGCGTGCAACAGTATGGAATCGCATGCGCTTCCAGCTTTGGCTGTTCGAATGGCGCGCCGCGCCCCACTTGGCCAAATATCGTGCCTGTAGCGCCCGGCGGCGGCATTCAGCCCGGGTCATCGGTTCGCGTCTTTAGTAAGGACTACGCTAACCCGCGTATCTATACGACGAATGTCGCATTCGAGCAGGAACTCGCGTCCGACGTTTCGTTATACCTCGATTTCACGCATGCGAAAGCTGTCCATCTGACACGCTTTTTCAACTACGCTCGCACAGGTCTTTTCCCAACCCTCGGCGACGTTTTTGTAACCAGTGCAAATGGCAAATCACTCTATCGTGGTTTCACGGTGGGAATTAGAAAGCGGCTCACCAAAGGCTATCAGCTCGAGGGGAACTACGTACTCTCGAAGGATCTCGACGACGATTCCAATGAACGCGATCCTTTCACTGATCGTTCGTTTAATGTTCTCAATCCCGGGTTGGATTATGCGCTGTCGGATCGCGACATCCGACATAAGTTCAACTTCTTTATGTCGGCCGAATTACCGCTCGGACTGGAAGGTAACTTCCGCGTTCAGGCGCGTGGGGCCCAACCCATTTCGCCGGCAATACGCACCGCGACCAACCGCAATACGCTGCGAAAGGACAACAAATATTTCTCGTTTGATTGGCGTTTGCAGCGTCCGTTCAGGTTTGGCGAGCACATGGCATTGACGCCGGTGTTTGAGTTGTTCAACACCTTCAACAACAAAAACAATATCAACCCGCTGAGCACGCCAGGACTATTCAATTTCGATGGATTTCTCAGGCAGGGCGTGGGCGATCCGAGGCAGGCGCAATTAGCGCTGAAGTTTGAGTTCTAGACTCCAGGCAGAAGCCCGACCGTGAGGAAGGGCTCGGTGATGGGAAGCATGTTGTCCTCAGCCGAGCCCTCCCTTAAGGTCGGGCTTTTGCTTGGTCGGGCTACTGCCCAGGCAAATTTAGCTCACCAACAATTCTGGAAGCGGCTGTGACAGCTGAAAGTTCAGTTGTATCTAACACCAAACGAGCGACAGGAATCTCAGGATGGTTCAAACCACCCGATTGGCTCAGTGCCTCAAAATCCGTTAACGAGTTTAATTTTCCAAACGCGCTTCGACTCGGATCCGTGATGCGTTTCTCCAGCTCAGTTTGCGAGCAATGCAGGTTTACGAAAATGAGTTCACCACCGTTTGATTCGATAACGCCGCGAAGTCTCTTAATGAAGTCAGCCCGCACGGTTCGCTCGAAAACAAATGTAAAGATCACACCTGGGACCTTCTCCGCCGCAGTTCGGGAGAAAACATCCAGCCAGATCTTCTCCCGCAACTCCACAAACGACGGACTACTAAAATCAAACACAGACAGGACCAGATCAACTGTCAGGTGATTGTGAAACAGTTTGAAGCCCGTCAGCCTGGCAAGTTCGCGCGCAACGGTTAATTTTCCCACGCCAGGCAAACCATAAAGGACAATCAGCTTCATCTTGTTGTCATTGGCGCCACTTCAGTATTTTGCAAATGAGCAAAGCGGACGCGATCCACGAACACACACGAACCATCACGAAGTTATTTAGTGTTACTTCGGGTATTGAGTGGATCGTCCTGTCCTTTGCATTGAGCGCAATTGTCGCGGTGAGCTAAACCGATGGAGTCGCAGCCCTTGCTTCGCGAGCTTTCTGGCGCCGGGACTTGAGATACTCGATCACCGGCGGCATCAAAGAAAGGGCAACCACGATGATCACTACCCATTCAATATGCTCGTCCAGATTAATTCCGAACCTGCTCTTGAGCAGACTCCCAAGAAAATAACCACTGAGGATCATGCTGAAGACCCAAAGAAAGCCACCGGCGATATTGAAAAAGATAAAGCTGCGATAGGGCATCTGCGCCGCCCCGGCAACAATGGGAGCGAACGTTCGCACGAAAGGAACGAAGCGGGCGATGATGATTGTCTTGCCGCCGTACTTTTCGTAGAACGCATGCGCCTTCTGCAAATGGCTGGGTTTGAACAGTAACGATTCCTTGCGCGAGAAGATGCGAGGGCCCATTTTCGCGCCGGTGTAGTATCCAACCGTATCGCCGATGATGGCGGCCAACGTCAAAGTCGACAGCAGAATTGCGAGGCTAAGTTTCCCAGTGGCCGCGAAAAGCCCTGCCACTACGAGTAACGAATCGCCCGGCAGGAAGAAACCCGCAGCTAGTCCGGTTTCCGCAAAGACGATAAAGATCAGGCCGCCATAAACAAACACTCCGCCCTTGGCGAGAAGTGTCTCGATGATGATCTTGGGATCGAGCAGATCTTTTAGTTGATGAAAAAGTTGCGAGAGCGTTTCCATAGTTGATAACGGAAGCCCGACCGCTAGGGAGCGGCGGGCGTCCAGGTATTTCTTAAGCGAGCCCTTGCTTAGGCGCGGGCTTCTGCCTGGTATTAGTTACTTCTGATCCGCCCAGCCGTGCTGGCCAATCAACGGGACGAAAGCACATGCGCCATGATCTTCTTCGATTGAACCGCTTTCAGTTTTAATCACCCGAACAAGTCGTTGTGATTCGCGAGTCTGCCCCACGGGAACTACCAGCCGCCCGCCGGGCTTTAGCTGCGCTACGAGTGGCTTCGGAATAGTTGGGCCGCCGGCTGCGACCAGGATTCCATCGTAGGGAGCATTCGCAGCCCAACCCAATGTGCCATCAAAGCACTTTACGGTGGCGTTGTAGATCCCGAGTTCACGAATTCGCAATTGAGCAGTTCGAGCCAGATCGCCGATTCGCTCGATTGAATAAACCTGACCAGCGACCTTTGATAGAACTGCCGTCTGGTAGCCCGAGCCCGCGCCGATTTCCAGCACGCGACTATCCCTGGTTACCTCGAGCAACTCTGTCATGCGCGCAACAATGTAGGGTTGCGAAATTGTCTGGCTCGCATTAATCGGCAATGCATGATCGCCATAGGCCCGGCCCTGAAGAGCTTCCGGCACGAAGAAGTGACGCGGTATCAACCGCATCGCCTCGAGCACTCTCATGTCGCTGATCTTATAATGCTCACGCAGCCTCTCGACCATTCGCTGTCGAGGGATAGTGTAATCCTGCTGGCTTCTGTTGGCGGGCTGTTGACCGGTGGTTTGCACGAAACTCAATTCTCTTCTGTTCTTAGCAAACTGCTCAGGATTTCTCCAGCAGCTCGAGGTCGCGCAGGTAATTCCAGGATTCGATGGCGGTAAGTGCTCGATGGTCCGTCATATCGCTCTTCAAGGGTGTCACCGAAATATATCCTTGTTCGATCGCATTGTAGTCGGTCCCATCCGCGGAGTTGGTACTGAAATACTCTTCGCCAATCCAAAAATACGGCTTCCCGCGCGGGTCAATGTGCTCTGTTATAACCGGTCGCGCGTTTTTGATTCCCTGCCGCGTTACGCGCACGCCTTTGATTTCTTTGGCCGGAATATTGATATTCAGCAGTGTGCCCTCGGGCAAGCCTTCAGCCAGGACCTTCCTTAGAGCTACGACAGCAAACTGGGCGGCTTCACGAAAATCAAACTTTTCTCTGGCGACCAAACTTAGCGCCACGCCCGGCACACCCAAAATTGTTGCTTCCAACGCACCGGCGACGGTTCCCGAGTAACTTGCATCGTCACCAAGATTGCCCCCGTGATTAATCCCCGAGACGCAAACATCCGGTACTTCGCCGTCCGTAAAAATTCTATTTAACGCCAGAGTGACGCAATCGGTCGGAGTGCCGTCGACCGACCAATGCCGGTCGTCAATTTGCCGGATGCGGAGAGGGCGCGCAAGAGTAAGACTGTGAGAGGCGCCGCTCATTTCCGACGCAGGAGCGACGACGAAAACATCGCCTACTTCCTTGAGGGCCTCTTCAAGCTTTATGAGGCCGTTCGAATGTATCCCGTCATCGTTAGTAAGCAGAATTCTGGTCATAACACTCTTGATGTGGCACGCGCATCTTGCGCGTGTTTTCACGGGCGGGACGCCCGTGCCACTTCCGGAGTCAGGACTACTGGAGAGTGGAGGGTGCTGAATACCCCAAAAACTGCTTTAGTCTCGCGGGGCAGTAGGACGCATACGGCCTTTCTTCTTGTTCCGTTTGCGCGCTAAGGCTGACTTGAGTTTGGCCTTCTGGCCGGGAGGAATGAAGAACGCGTGTTTTTTCGCATCCTTGATAATCTCTTCCGTCATCACTTTGCGTTTGAAACGACGTAATGCGCTTTCAATCGACTCACCCTGATTAATAGTAACTATAGCCATTCGCTTCTCGTCTTTCTATGGTGTGATTGTTAGTTTTGTAACTGAGCTATTTAACACGCCGTAAACCACTACGGTCAAGCTGGCAGACTTACGATTACGCAATAAACCCCGCGAACGTGATTGACTCGCGGGGTTTGCTGCCTGAACTACGTTGCCTTCCTAGACCGCAACTGCTTCTGATACTTCCTGCTTCTTGCGGCTCAGGCTCTGAATCTGGACCGGCTTATCCGATTCCTTCACATCCAGCTGCTTCTTGAGCACCATCTCCTGGTAAAGCTTGCGCATCATCACAGCCTCTTCATGGGCGGTCTTGGGACCATCCATCTCAGGCTTATTTGGACGCGTCAGATCAATCTGGTTTAGCACAAGATTGTGGGTCTTGTCGTTGAGTTCCACTTCCCTACCACGAGCAAAAATCTCGTGGCGGCCGTTTTCCTCATACCATTTGGCCACGGTCGCATTCTGGTGCATGTTCTCGATGATATTTCTCCATCCGATGCCCGTGTTATACGCGCAGAATGAAATTTCACCTTCCTGCGTCCCATAGGGAATGATGCACATTTCGGTGCGGCGGAAGTCATAGTTGAACAGATCCTGGAACCACATGCCGGCGATGAAAAGGAAGTTCCAACGATCGGCGCGACGTTTTTCAATATCCGTCTGCGAACGATCGCCTGTGACCTTTCCGTAATCCTTGCCGGTCAAGCCAAACGACTTGTCAAACTTCTTGAAGAGCTCGTAAAGCGTAAACTGCGAAGGCGACTTGTACGGGTCGTAATGCTTGAGCAGGGCCAGGCCCATCATCAAGTTTGACATCCATTTGCCACGTGCCGCGTCGGTGATCTTCTGCATGTCTTTGACGAGCCCGGGAATATTCAGAAACTCAGGTACGGGACGCATCTCGCGAGTTTCCTTGTCAACCATCACCGCCGTTCCCACGCCACAGTTTGGATGGCAACCGCACGAAACCTGACCCCAGTCAGCGTCCGGTCCATGGACCAGATCCGCAAAGTCTGCAAAGGCGCCCATCAGTGATAGCGGGAACCAATCGCGCGTCGGTTCAGTGATGCCAACTTGATTCTTCACGTCGTGCGCCAGATGGGATAGCGTGTAACGCTGCTGCAGTCGACGTTGCGGCGTAATCTCCTCATCGCGGCCAGTGAACGAAACGGGCTGAAACGAGAGGAACGCAATCTTCTTGGGATTGTCGAGAGCGAATCGAACAATCGAACCGACCTGGTCATTGTTGATGCCGTTGACCAGGGTTGTGACGAGCACGATTTCAACCCCGGCTTCATGCAGGTTGTTGATTGCGCGCATCTTCACATCAAACAAGTTTCCTACCTGTCGATGGCTGTTGGCATCGTTGCCCACACCGTCAAACTGGAGATAGACATAACGCAAACCAGCCTCGGCCGCTTCACGACAGAACTCTTTGCTCTTGGCAAACTCAATTCCGTTTGTCGCCGCCTGAACGCTGTTATAGCCAACCTTGCGTGAATACTTAATCGATTCGATGAAGTGCGGCGAGATTGAAGGTTCGCCACCCGAAAACTGTACGGACATTTGACGACGCGGCTTGATTGAAATCGCGTTGTCCAGAATCTCTTTGATGTCGTCCATGCTCAGTTCATGAACGAAGCCAACCTGATTAGCGTCCATGAAGCACGGGTCGCACATCATGTTGCAACGGTTCGTCAAGTCGACCGTCAGAACCGCGCCGCGGCCATACTTGATTGTGCTGGTACCGTGATTGTGAAGTTTCTCGTCGTTGTGCGCGTCTATGTCTCTGCCAGGAAACATCTTCTCGATGTGATTTAGAAACTTCACATCGACGGCCATCATGTCTTCAAAGTGACCATGGACCGGACAATCTTTAACCATCCAAATTTCACCGTCGCGTTCGATGATCTGCGCCTTGATTTCACCCACCTTTTCGTTGATGAGCACACTCACGTCTTGCTTGCCGCTTAGAATCGATTCCCGCGCCTCAATCACGCAGTTTGGACAAAGCGAATCTGTCGTGCGGGGCCAGCCAAGGGTCGGTTTACTTTTCTGCCATGATTTCAGCAGCGGTTTGTCTGACCACTTGGGGGTGAACGACGGGTTTGGTTTGTACTTATTGACTGATTGAATAACGTTGTGCAGGCCGCCGGCTGCCAAAGTCAGCCCTTTTTCGGCGCGCTTGATTAGTCGCATGGATTCTCCTCAAACTAACAGATATCTTAAATAGAATTGCCGCACGCAAGGTGGGAAAGCACACGTAGCCTTGCAAACTCGAACGCTCTGTATTGGCAATGACCATGCCGCCACTTGCTACCTGACGTAACTGAGCGAATAGCACGAGTTATCTAACCCTTCAGGAGCGAGGGTCACAATAAAGCACCTTTCGGCGCGTGTCAAGTTGGCGCAGTCTGGGGCAGTGGAGATGGAGCGGGACATTTTGGCATGCCGCAGATTTAGTCAATCGGGCCGAAATCGACCTTTTTGAACCTGACATTTGCTCGCGTTCCGCTATTTTTTTGGCGCGTAATAGCCAATTCGGGCGGACACTTTGTGGGTAGGGTTCGTGGTCTCGACCCGCAGCCGGCGGAAGCGGCCGTTGCGGCTTATGTCCAGGGGTGAATAAAAGATGGTGTACTGCTGGCTAAGCTCCTCTGCCACTTCGCGGTAGATCTTCTCCAGGTCGGTGAACGCGCCAGGCCGGAAGAGTTTACCGCCAGTGGCTTGAGTAACCTCCTCAAGATTGCGTTCGCTTGCATTCAGGGCTGCGAGTCCCAAACGCACGTCATCAATTCGAAGTTGATTAAACCGAATGACGGAGGTGGAGCCTGAAAGCAATTCATTGAGTTCGCTTTGTTTCTGGGACCGCTCGATACGCGTATTGCTCACGACGTAGATCGTTGTTTGCGACTCCAATGCAGCTCTCAACGCTGATTCGAAAGTTGCGCCGCGACCACTGTCGATCCCATCGGTCAGGACGATGATTGCATGACAAGCGTTGGGTCGAGGCAGCTGCTCCTTCGAAGCAAGCAACATCGCATCGTGAAATCGAGTAAACATTCCGGGCGCAACTCGTTTCAGAGATCGGCGCAGCTGAGCAATGTTCGCGGTCCAATCCTGTAGCAGCAGTACCCGATCGTCAAATTGCATCAGGCTCAAACGATCGCCGGGGTTGAGGTGCATTGCGAAGCCTTCTGCCGCCCTGCGAAAGTCGTCCAGGTTCTTGGCGACCGATGAGGATGCGTCGACCATGAGCACAACATCGACCGGAACCTTCCGCAGACTCAGATCGCTGAGGGGCTGGGCGACGCCGTCCTCATAGATTCGAAAATCTTTCAACTCGAGATTGTTGACCAGAACTCCGGCTGCATTACGGACTGTGACCGGCAACAACACTTCGGTTGTGTTCACTGAGATAACATCTTCAGGATCGATTTCCTGGTCAATAGCAGGGGGTGTTGCGGCGGGCGCGGGCGCGGCCGACTGAGCCAGCGATTTGGGTACTAAGAGGACGGCAAGCAAGAACAACACCAGGATGTTGATCGAGGCGAACCCCGTTGGAACAAAGGCGTTCACCTCAGTTGTTGCCGGCCTTCGCCGGCTTTGAGTAGGCCGGCGATTCATCATTCATCGCAGCTCTCATGGCGGCGATTACGACATCGTTAACCCGCCGTTTGCGAAGCTCATCGATCCGGGCGGCGGACAGATCAAAATTCGCCGGCAAATCTTCAATCCTCTTGACGATCGTTCCCTCAGAGAATCCGGCCTCAACGAGTTTGATTACAGCTTCGTTATCGAGCGTGGGCGTTCGTTCCAGTTTCGCGGGCGGTCCACCCGATTCCGCCGGACGGAGAATCCTGACGGTTGCAGTTCCTGTGGTAGCAATTTCCCCCTCAGTTTCACCGCCCGCGCCGCGGCTGCGCGTCTGACCTTTTGACCCTTGGCTATTACCAAAAATATCGACTCCCTGCCGGCGCGGGTCAGTGGCGGAGGTTCGCCCGCCGGGATTGAAGTCATCTGGCCAGTCGTCGTCAGAAATCTGAAACGATCCAGCTTGCGCCAGCATCGCGAGAATTATGTTCTCACTCACACCATTCCGCTTGAGCTCAATCAGCCGGTCCGGATCGAGCATGAATCGATTCGGCCGACTCCGGACGATACTGATAACAGTCTTCTCTTTGAATCCAGCGCGCACGAGTTTCATGACTGCCGAGTTCGTGAGCGGAGGTTCATTCTGCTGGCCACGCGCGAGATCTGCAGTTGCAAAGCAAGTGACAAACAGAAGTATGAGAGTAAATATCTTCATACGCATTACGCGACCTTACGTTCCTGCCCGCAGGGCCAGGTTCGTTAACTCGCCTTTCGAAAAGACGGTAGATTTATTTCGGCGATACCGGTGGCTAATTCTCTTTACATAGTCACGCGTTTCGCGATATGGAGGTACTCTCCGTCCAAACTTCAGCACCGCACCCTCGCCGGCGTTATAACTCGCCAGGACCAGATCAACTCTCCCGTCAAATTGGGCAATGAGCTGTTTGAGGTAGCGAGTGCCGCCGGCAATGTTCTGTGCAGGATCCGAGAGTCTGGTGACGCCAAACCGGGCAGCGGTCCCCGGCATCAACTGCATTAGCCCTCGTGCTCCCTTGGGCGATAGCGCGCGGGCATTGAAGTGTGATTCCTGCTCCATCACACAAAAAATCAAGTAAGGGTCGACCCCATACTTCATTCCGTTCTGACGAATTAGAGTGTCGAGCCGGTGATTCCCGGTGGTCCACCCTCGCTCGCGATTGGAAGCGCTAGCGGATGTTTCGCGCGCTTCCAGTGCTTCCCGCTCAACATGGTCTACGCGTGCTCGTTCAATAAACACTGAAAGCGATCCCCTGCGATACCAGACACCTTCGGCCGACTCAGTTGCTGTGTCAGCCTCTACGCGCGCTCCACCCACCAGATGAATCCAAACAGGCTGGTCTATTGCGGGTGAACTTGTAGTTGAGAGGTTCCTTTCGCTCGACGTTCCCACGTCCGCAGTCGGTTTTTTTGTAGAACCGTTTCGCTGGATCGTTTTTATCCGATCGCGGGAAACCAGGTGGCTCATTCCGCTCTGCCGGTACCAAACACCTTGCTCGGTTTCCCACGCCTCGTCCACCGCGATGCTGGTGCCGTCTGTGAATTGCAAAAGGGACTTGGAAGAATTCTCACTTGAATCCGCTGGGGTTCCTTTTGCGAGTCCCCCGGCCAGTTCTTTCTGCCCATACGCCATGCTTGAAACGAGCATGAGTAGTGCACTGACACGAAGAGCTTGGATGGCCGTTTTTGGGATGTGCATTTCTTATCAATATCCAGGTCGGGTTCGAGTTTGATGTTGCTACTCCGCCCGCAAATGACGCTATAGATCGAGCGGGTCGGTCAGGTCTCTCACAAATGTGTTAGGCACCGGCTGGGCTGCGAAGCTGTGCGATGTGCCAAAGTAGTTGCTCCAGGCCACGTCGATCACCTCAGACGAAAGCTCCAGTGGGTCCCCGGCGAAAAGGCAAAGGTCAGTCACGCGATCGAGCAGATCACGCGGTTCACACCCTTTCATCTGTCGTCCTGAAACTTTGTACTTAGCCAGCAAATGGTCCATCACCGGCTGCTGATAGCCAATCCCACGAGTGTGCGCCTGACGTTTGAAAATTTCTGTGTAGGCGTGTGGGGTCGGCGGCTCCACCCGAGCTCTATAACCCATTCGGCGTAGAAACGCCTGATCTGCCAAATCTTTTTCATCCAGATTCGTGGAGAACACAACCAGCTGCTCAAACGGAACTTCAATCTTTTTGCCGGTGTGCAACGCCAGAAAATCCACGCGCCGCTCGAGGGGTACAATCCAACGATTCAGAAGATCCTGCGGAGATACCCGCTGACGGCCGAAGTCGTCTATTACGAGTGTGCCGCCATTTGATTTCATCTGAAACGGCGCTTCATAAAACCTGGCTGCGTCGCTCAACGTGAGGTCTGCGTTTTCAAGCGTTAACTCGCCTCCGACCACCACAAGTGGACGATGAATCAATACCCAGCGCCGGTCGTAATCAACCGGAGTCATGTCCATTGACGCGGGCCGATGGCAATGCGAATCAAACACGCGGATGATCTGGCCGTCGATCTCGACGGCGTAAGGAATCCAGATAGCGCCCGGTAACGCATTGTTGATGCGCTCGGCCACAGCTGTTTTTCCGGTTCCCGCCAGTCCCGTTAAGAAAAGCGATCTTCTCGAATTGATCACGCAACCGAGGGTCTGCAAAAGTGACTCCGGCAGAATCAGATCATGAAATGCCCTGCGGACAGTTTCCATCGATGCCGGGTGAGACGGGATCGACTGCAACCGCATCATGTGGCTGTAATCGTGAAGCGAAACTGGAGCGGCGCCGCTATAACCACAGACCGACAGCAATCGAACCAGCCGATCCCATCCGTGGTCCAACATTCCGTAACGGGTCGAGCCGACTGCTGATTGAATCCGTATCTCAATCAAATTCTCGCGATAGAGTTTCTGGAGGATCTCTTCAGTGATGGCGCGAGGCAGGCGCAACCGGTCTGCGATGGCTGCCGTAGTCGGCTCGGGAATTGTGGCAACGTGCTTGAGCGCGAGCTCACAAAGAAATCCTTCGCCCACGCCAAGATCGGCGAGCTCGTCCGGAACAGGTGGGCCCATCGTTTCCACTTCCGCGCGCGTTAATATGGTTGTGTGCGTCATGTCATCGTAGGACAGACATTCCTGTCTGTCCTCCTCATCAATGCAAGCTAATTCAATATGGACAGGCAGGAATGCCTGTCCTACAGCCGAATCCTATCGACCCGAATTCGCGGCGGTCGCAGATGAAACAGCTGCCAAAGTGTTATTGGCAATCTCGGACTGTTCGGGTTTACCGGTGCGCTTATACAGATCGGCAAGTCGTCGCAGTGCCTGGGTATTACCAGCATCGATGCGCCGCGCTGATTCGTAGTACTTGATCGCGTCGTCATCCCGTCCGAATCTTTCCAGCATTCGCGCGGTGTTTAGATTTCCGGTGAGCGGTCCTGCGGCGCGCGCGAAATTCTTGTATGCATCGTCAAACTTACCCAGCCGGCAAAGCGCGAGACCAAGATTGTTGAGAATTCGTTCGTCTGTGGGTGCCAGTTTTACGGCGCGCTTTAGTCGGTCGACTGCCGCGCGGTAATTGCCGTTTTGATAAAGCGAGAAACCGAGATTATTCAGCGTTTGCGCATCTTCCGGTTCAGCTTTGACGGCTCGCTCGTACGCCGTCCGGGCGTGGTCGCCGAAGCCTTTCTTGTCATAAGCAACTCCGAGCAGGTTGTGCGCTTCACTCAGTTTCGGATCAAGCGAAACTGCAGTGGAGAGATCTGAAATTGCTTCATTGATTCGGCCACTGAGAAGATGCGAGCGACCAGCTGCCAAATGGTCCTTCGCAGAGGCTGCCGCAGCAAGTTTGGGCGATGCCACGCTCCTGCTGTCATCAACCCGGGCGACGGCTACGCTATTGAACCCTTCCGAATCCTTCTCAGACATTCGCTGAAACTTATTGTCATCCTTGCGATTGAAGAGTTTTCCAAACGCCTTAAACGGCGCCGCAAAAATGCGGGCGACTTTGTTGCCCTTCTTTTTCTTCGGCACTTCCCCGCTCTCAGTTTCATCGCCGGCGAGTGAACCCGAGTCCTCGATCGCGTTAGCATCAGCATCGCCCTCGCGTTCGTCAGTTGCCGCGCTCCACATCGCTGTGGCGCCAATTGTCAGGATGAAGGCGATCAGGATGGCCACTAGTCTTCGTGTGTTCATGATGCAACTCCTTACTTTCCTAGCGTGTCGATCAACTGGAGGACCGCGGGGCCGAGTAGTGCAATGAAAAGTGTGGGAAACAGGAAACAGGCCAAAGGAAACAAGAGCTTGACCGCCGCCTTCTGGGCCGCCTGCTCTGCTCGCTGGCGTCGCTTAGTTCGCAGTGAATCGGAAAATGCTCTGATTGCGCGCGCGATCGAAGTGCCGAATTTGTCTGTCTGAATGAGCATCGCCACCAGGCTGCGTAGATCGTCAACTCCGGTTCGCTCCGCCAGGTTTCGCAGTGCTTCCTCACGATCTCTGCCGACGCGCATCTCGAGGTTGGCCATCTCAAACTCTTCGCTGATGTCAGGATGCACTTCCTTCAGCTCAGTGCTTACCTTGACCATGGCGGCGTTTAGACCAAGTCCTGCCTCAATTGAAATCACCATCAGATCGAGCGCGTCTGCCAATCCCCAGCGCACCAGTTGCTGACGCGATCGCACCATGCGGCGCAGGGCGTAGCGAGGAAGCGCAAAGCCGACCAAAAAGGCAAACAGGATCCACAGCAGGGCGCTCTTAGGTTGGCGCGTCATCAAAGCGCAGACTACGGCCACGACGGCTGGAAATGCGGCCATACTGATGAGCTGAATGGCGCGATAAGTCATTACAGCACTCGGTGATCTAAATCCGGCCTGCATCAGTTGTTTCTGCAGCTTCTTCGCCTCGGCCGCAGACGGCGGAACCAGACGACTTAGCGGCGACGCCAGCCGTTCCGCTAATTCCGCGCCTGAGCGATCCACTTCAAGCGAGCCTGGCCCGGCAGAAGGACCGACTCTTTCGCCAAGACGCTTGAGCCGTTCGGTGGCGGCGCTCTGCGGCTTATAGAAGAGCCAGTAAGCCCCCATCATTGCCAGGGAGATACAGACGAAAGTTGAAATTGTGATTAGTAAAAGCATTTGGCTTTGGTCTTCAGTCTTTAGCCTTTAAATTTTTATATGCAGAATTTTTCTGACAATCAACATTCCCGTCACCTGTAACAAGAGCGCGATCCCGATCAAGTAGTGCCCACGCTGGTCTTTCCAGAAAATTGTCATGTACTCAGGGTTTAGAACGGTGATCGCAAACGTGACGAAAATGGGGAGTCCACACAGCAGCCAGGCAGACATGCGTGAACTGGTTGTCAAAGTCTTCAGGTCGCCCATAATGCGGAAGCGTTCGCGAATGGTGTAGGCCACCTTCTCAAGGATTTCGGCGAGGTTGCCGCCGGTTTCACGTTGGATCAAAACCGCAGTCACGCACATGCGCAGATCGAGCAAAGGTATTCGCTCGGTAAGATTTTCTAATGCCAACTTAAGCGAGAGACCCAGGTTCTGCTCTTCGTAGGTTTTGCGAAACTCGGTAGCAATGGGCTCCGGCATCTCGGACGAAACCATGTGCATCGCTTCCGAAAAAGCGTGACCCGCAGCCAAGGCACGGCTCATCAGGTCGAGTGCGTCAGGAAGGTGCTCCAAAAAAGCTTCGAAACGTTTTTTGCGTTTCCAATAGACGTGGGCGAAAGGCACTGCAGCCGCGACCAATCCAGCGGTTACCATCAATACAATCGAAACACTTACGACTGAGCTGGCCATGGCCGCGAGAATGCCGGCCATACCTGAGAACATGACCAAACGCGAAGGCGTGATATGCAGGTCGGCCTGGTCCAACATTCGTTTTAGCTTGAACGCGGCCTGAACGCTGACGAGCGCCCGATTCAACGCTGGGATTTCGCTCATCAATTCGTTTCGTGCGAGGACAACTTCAACGTCTTCCGTGTGGGCCGAATAAAGCAACGCTTCGCTGAGCCGCTTCTGCAACTTCTTGCGCTTCGCATCGCTGCTATGCGTGGCGGCAAGGTAAGCGCCAAACACCAGGAATAGTCCAAACACAAAAACCAGGAAGGAGATGATCATGGAATTACATTTCCTCGAAGAAGACTCGCGGTAGTTGTAGCCCGCTGGCCTTTAGACGTTCAGCAAAACGAGGACGTATGCCGGTGGGACGAAAGCGTCCGATTACCTGTCCGTGCGTGTCCACACCCGTGCGTTCAAACTGGAAGATTTCCTGCATCGTAATGGTCTCGCCCTCCATGCCGGTGATCTCCGAAATTGCAGTTAGTCGGCGGGTCCCGTCCGAAAGACGAGCCACCTGCACTACCAGATTGATCGCCGCAGCCACCTGCTGGCGCATGGCACGGTCAGACAGTCGCATCCCGGTCATCTGAATCATGGTTTCAAGTCGCGACAGCGCATCCCGCGGCGTGTTGGCATGCACGGTGGTCAAACTGCCGTCGTGCCCGGTATTCATCGCCTGCAACATGTCTATCGCTTCGCCTCCGCGCACCTCACCGATCACAATTCGATCGGGTCGCATGCGCAAAGCATTACGAACCAGGTCCCGCTGCGTCACTTCGCCGCGACCTTCGATATTTGGAGGGCGAGTTTCAAGACGGACCACGTGCGGCTGCTGAAGTTGGAGCTCGGCCGAATCTTCGATCGTGACGATGCGTTCGTCTTCCGGGATGTAGGCCGAAAGCGCGTTCAGGAGAGTAGTTTTTCCCGCGCCTGTACCACCGGAAATCAGCACATTGAGACGCGCAGTAACGCACATCTGCAGCATGTCAGCGATGTCCCTGGTTAGCGCTTTGTTTTCAATCAACGAATCCATCCGCAATGGTTCAGCACCGAATCGACGAATGGAAAGCACTGGCCCATCAATCGAGAGCGGTGGAATGATGGCATTGACTCGGGAGCCATCGCTCAACCTTGCGTCAACCATCGGGGATGATTCATCGATGCGACGTCCGACTGAGGTCACAATCCGTTCGATAACGCGCATCAGGTGTTCGTCATCTTTGAAAGCGACGTTTGTGGGTTCGAGCTTCCCGCGCCGTTCCACATAGATTGTCTTATAGGAGTTGACCAGGATATCTGAGATGGTCGGATCGGCCAGCAACGGCTCGAGTGGTCCTAATCCGAAAAGCTCATGCTGCACGTCATTGATCAGTCGCTCGCGATCCGCTGACGACAAAGGCATCGCTTCCTGAGCGAGTACTGATTCGGCCAACCGGGAAACTTCTGCATGGATCTGTTCGGGCCCAAGGTCGGCGAGTTTGGTGAGGTCCATGCGGTTTATGAGCGTGCGATGAAGGCGTGACTTCATCTCTTGAAATGAATGCCCGGCATTCTCGTCTGGGGAGTGTCCGTTTCCGGAGAGGACAGTTTCTCGAATTAATCGTTCGCGTAATGCCATATTATTTTCCGAAGTGATGCTGGTTTTCAGTAATAATCGAAGCGGCCAACTCTAAACCTGCCCGGTCGCTATCGCTCCCGGTTCTGACAAGACCTGATCGCGCTTGAAAAGCGAGTCCCAAAAAGTTCGCTTCGGCTGTTCGTCCGGAACCGTAGCCGTTCCGGTCGAGAGCGTTCGGGCGATGCGCCTAATCTCCTGCGAGATTTTGGCGCCTGAATCAGACTTCACCAGCGGTTGGCCCAGGTTTATGGAGGTAACGGCCGTCTGATAGTCGCTCGGAATAAATCCCACGACCGGCTCGCCCAGAAATTTCTCGACCTGACGCAGGTCCAGATCGATCTGCTTGCTCCAGCGATTAACTACAATCCGAATCTTTTTCCGCGGATAGCCAAGCCGATCGAATATTTGCAGCGCGCGTTGCGTGCTGCGAATTGCCGGGATGTCGAGCGTGAGCACGAGGACGATTTCATCTGCCTGGTCCAGGGCGGCAAGCGTGATCGAGTCAAACGTGTGCTGCGGATCCAAAACTACATACTCATAACTCTCGCGCAGGCGTTGCAGCACATCGAAAACATGTTCCGGCTCAATCTCGTCAGCAGCGTCGGCTTCCCTGGGAGCTGCCAACAACGAAAGATTTGAGGAGTAGGGGGTTACGAAACTCCTGATGAGCGCTTCATCGAGGCGATCGCGATTCTCCGCCATGTCAGCGAAGGAGTATTTCGGATCCACGCCAAGGAAGAGCGGGAGGTCGCCTGCTTGAAGATTGAGGTCCACGAGGACCGTGCGCGCATCGGCGCAGGCGGCGAGATTTGCGGCAACGAACGACGTTCCACATCCACCCTTGCTTGAGAAGACTGCAATCATGCGCCCCTTCTTTTTCGGGACATCCACTTGAACTGAGCAAAACTCTGAGATTCGATCGAGCACCGTCTTCAGCTCATCTTTGCTAACCGGCAGCCGAAGGAATTCTCGTGCTCCCGCTCGCAGACTTCCTAAAACCAAATCGGATGAAGCGTCGTGTGCGGCCGAGATCAGTGCGGTTTGGGGTGATTCAATGCTGAGTCGGTGGATAAACTTGATTCCCAGATCGGAGTTTGCCCCGAGCGAGATGATCGCGGCTGAGGGTTTCAGCCGTAGAATTTCTCCGTGGAGTTGTTCCGCATCATTACCTCCGGCCAGAAGTTGAACCCGGGCATCGGCGGATAGGGCGGCGCGGATCTCTTTGAAGTTATCGAGACCACTGCTGAGAACTACGATTGAAATGGGTTGCGTCATCTGTGTTCCTACAGCTCAAGGTTTGGCTGTCCCTAGTTTGGAATAATGTTGCAAGGGTCAGTGGCGCTACCTGTTCCCACGTCGCAGGGAACAAAGCCCGCGCTTTCTCCGGGTAACGAAGTGCGGTAGCTGGGAAGATTGATAGCTCCACCCACGAGCGGAACTGCAAACTGAAACTGATAGCCGGTGATGCTGACCGTCGCGCGCGAGCTCAGCTGTATCCCGTTATAATTCTGGTACGCAACAACCACTTTGCCGGTTGTCAGACCGGGGACGAGCGGCGTGGCAGTGGCCGGATTGGCATTTGGATCGCCGTAGACTACGACATTCTTGACCGCAGTGATTCCCGCAGAATCATTCTTGCGAATCGTCGCGTAGCGCGTGCCGCGACGCGCGGCGTCTCTTAGCGCGTTGTGAGTCCAGAACAACCTGCTAAGTTCGACTATGCCAAACAAGGCGGTCAGAAACACAGTCGCCCCAATCGCAAACTCCAGCAGACTGGCGCCACGTTCTTTTCGATTGCGTAAACGGTTTCGCATGACAAACTCCTAATCGGACACTGGTCCATTGAACAACTGGTGCATCGTGTGGCTGGCATTCATGTCGATGTTCAATGAAAGCGACGTAACTCCGGTGAGTTTTCCAAGGTCGAACAGCGGTGTGTACTTGTAATTCACAATCTTGACCGTGACGGAATCGATGCTGTTGGCCGATGGACCATTCGCCTGAACTACGACGTTGCCCGTTGTCAGTCCCGGAACAATAGGCCCGGTGGAAGTATCCGAATAGTCACCGTAGACAACCATCCGGCTGGTTTCGCCAAACGTCCAGGACGCGTTGCGTTCCCACTTGGACGCATGTCGGGCCCCGGCGCGAACTCCATTCGAGAGTGCGGAATAGGTGTAAAAGAAGCGTCCAAACTCAGCTGCGCCGGCCATGAGCACCACGAAGATCGGCAGCACAATGGCCAGCTCGACCAACTGGGTGCCCTGCTCGCGCCTGAGAAATTTCCTGATGCTGCGTGTAGTTAAAAGGTGGACCATGATGTCGTGCCCTCCTACTTGTAGAGAACCGGAACAGTCAACTCGCTCATCGCACTACTACCCGGCGTAAAGGTCCCGACTGGAACGGCCAGGGGCGCTCCGATGTATTCAACGTGCAGTTTGCAATCAGCGCCGACTTTGCTTTTCACAAAAAACGCGCCCAATCGATCGGCGATCACTGTGCGGTTGGTGGTGTTGTAGTCGTCGTTATGGACAACGGGAAGCGTGAGGATTCGCCGGTTCTTCATTCCGGAAGCGGCGCTGGTCGCCTGCTGATCGCGATATTGCTGGTAAGTAATTCCCTCTGCCGTCACCGTGTCAGGCGGATGTTCCGCAGAATTTGCACCCGGATGAACGGTGTAATCGCCAAAGCGAGTGTTCATTCCGATCTTTGCGTAAGAACACATTGATGCACTGGTCAAGTTTGCAACGTTGTAACTGCTGCCGATGTAACCGTAGGCGTGAACGGTCCCGGTCAGGATGAGATCTCCGTTTGGTCCAGCCAGCACACGATAGCTGGTCGGAGCCTTGTCATTGCCTGCCTTGGGAACAAGGGCATATGTCTGGGTGCGAACGAGAGGCGCCGACGTCGACTCCACAAAGGTGTATGCCGTGTAAAACTTATTCATCGTCAGTCCGACGGATAGCCCGGCCGTCGCCTTGGCGCTGAGATTCTGGGGATTTGCGATTGCCAAAGCCGCAAACGTGATCCCAACCGGCTTTGGCGAAAGGGTCACTTTTACGAAACGGATTGAAGCTGGACTTGCTTCGGCGCTCGCCTGGCTTACATACGATCCATTGAGATTTTCCGAGAACGTGACATCGGCGCCACTGATTCCGACGTTGTTCCCAAAGTTGTATTTGTTAAGAGTCTTGGTGGCTTCTGCCACTGCCTGCTTGATGCCGCCGCGGGTGGAGCTCAGTTGCGAAGCCGCGGCCAGCGCTGAAGCGTCAGCGGCGTTTTGAAGTTCTGACTTGGCGGTGTAGAGATGGCTGATGTCGATAGCCATGCCCGTCGCCAGGACCAGCGAGAGCATGCTGAGCGCCGCAATTGCCAGAACCGATCCGCGTTCTCCCCTCCGGTTATTCGTGACCACTTTCTCTCGTCGGTGCATGGCAACCTCCTTCGCTTCGGTAAACTGGTGATGGGCCGTTGCTGAACGTTTCATTAATCACTTACTCAAGATTTAGAAGGTTTCGAAGGCTTCGAGGGGGCTCCTAGTAAAGGTCGGGGCGAATAACGCGTGCGACCGGAATGACCGGATTGATAACGCGTGGGCCGGTCGACGTGGAGCCCTTGCTGGCATCAACCGGCGCCGCAGTCAGGGTTTTGGTTTTTGGTTCTTCGGTTTTGGCGAGGTCAGTAGCGACCGGCGATGTGGCCGGAGAGACGTCTGCCTTCTGACTGGAAACGGAATGGCCCGTCTTGCCTTGAATTTCCGGCGTTTTTGGCTCGATCCCAAGGGGCGATCCGCTCTTCAAACCGTCAATGCCCCGCATCTGTGGGATGTCGTCGCGGTTCATGGGCTTAACGATTTCAGCCGTGACGATGAACATTAATTCCGTTTCATTTTTCTGAAACGATTTTGATCGGAATAGACTACCCAGAATCGGAATGTCGCCGATAACCGGAACCTTCGAAAGCGTGCGAACTTCGTTGTTGTCGATTAGCCCTGCCAACGAGAACGATTGACCATCGCGTAGTTCGATACCGGTTTTCGCGCGTCGCGTGCGTAACGCCGGGATCACAAAATTGTCGACCTTCACTCCGTTGGCGAAGTCGATAGTAGAAACTTCCGGCTCGAGCTCAAGCCTGATGTGATCTTCATCAATGATGGTGGGCTTGACCTTCAATCGCACGCCATATTCTTTAAACAACACCGCGATGCTCACGCCTGTCTTGTTGTCAGCCGACTGAATGACTGGCACCGGGAATTCACCGCCGGCCAGGAAACTCGCTTCCTGTCCGTCCATAACGATCATGTTTGGCTCGGCCAGCGCGCGCAGATTTCCCTGTTGGGCCATAGCGCGAATCATACCCAGTGTGTTGCCGCTGCCCAGGAGCAGGTTCAGCGCGGTGCTCGAGAGTGAGCCCAGTAATGGCATTCCCGGTGCGACTCTGGGAGATTCGAGCGCGCTTGGGCCACCGCCGCTATTTAGGTAGCCGCTGCTGGTTCCGCCCTGATAAGCATAGGAAGTGCCCAGGTCTTTCATCTTGTTGCGGCTGACCTCGGCGACCTGAATATGCAGTTGGACCTGCAACGCAGCTTTCACCGGCGACGCGAGCATGTTCACCGTCTTGAAACCAGCGGCTTCAACCACGCTCTGAACTTGCGCCGAAGTTTTGGCGTCAACCACGCTGCCCGAAAGCACGACTGAACCGTTTGCCTGGCTCATGCGAATGTCGTCTTTCGGAAACAGTGCGCGAATCTGCGAGTCGATGAGCGAGAGATTGGTCCGCACGAAAACATCAAAAACGAGGTACTCACCGCCTGACTGCTCCCAGGCGATAAAGTTCACTTGCCCGAAACCTTTGCCGTTAACTAATACTTGCGACGGCGTGACCAACACAGCTTCAGCGATGTCAGGGTTGGAAACTGAAAAGCGACCGACCGGCTTGTCGAAATTGATCACGCGCGACTGGCCCACCAGCACATTGACAGCTATCGGCTCTTTGTTTTCTTTGAAGTTAGCGCGATAGGAAGACTCCTGCGCCTGGGCCACCGAGTTGACCAACACCAGGGTTAAGATCGCCAGGGATCTGAGCGCCGTTCGTAAACGGGCCGCGACTGAGATACTGCTGTACATGGGTTGCTCCTTATATTGGTCAGTGGTTCGACCAGCTATCAGTTTCAATCTTGATTGGTGCGATTTTGTCTGGCGCATCAATGGGGAAAGTCGACGCTCCGTTTTTTCGCGCCCTCGATCATCTCGACTGACGCCCGCGGCGGCGGCGGAACCAGGGCGACCACAGGTACCGGCTTGGGCTCGGCCTGAACGCGAACGCGTCGCGGCGCTGGTTTGCCCTCCGGTTGCTCGCTCTTCAGCGATCCCGGTTCGGGCGCGGGTACGGCCCGATCACCGCCGAGTAGACCTCTCTTGTTGATTCCCTTGGTTTGTTCGTCACCCTGGTCTATTGAATTGCGCATTACCAGTTGCAGCTTGCCTTCGCTGGAGGCTAGCGCGAGCTTCTCGGCTTGTTCAGGAGTCACCAATAGCGTGACCGCCTTTACGCTGTTTGCTTCGCGCTGATCCTCGGGCTGGTCTATGTTCACGCCATTCGCCAGGACCTTGATGTTTTGCAGCACAATTTTTGAAATGGGATCCTGCATGCCCGCTTTTTCTGCGGGGTCAATCACAACCACTACGTCAACAAGCGTGCCCGGCATGATGAATCCGGATATCCCTACGACGTCATCAACTTTGACAGTCATCGCTCGATAGCCTTCCGGAATGACCGCGGAGAGACCGCCGGCGGTGCCGATCGGCGCGAGCCTGGCTTCCGTAACCGGCTCCCGTGGAGCGATATTCATGACTGCAACTCGCCCAGCCAGCTTCTCCGGACTATCAAAGGCGCCATCGGGAATGGATTCCTTTGGAAATTGGACCACCATCAGTTGTTCCGGAATGATCTTCGTGCCCAGCGGGATCGCCACTTTCGCGACCGCAACGCTATTGAGGTTTTTAGTGTAGGCCTGGGCGCTCGACAGATAACGGCTTACGGAAACAGCAGCGAGCAACCCGAACAGGAGCGCTCCCGCCAGAACGATGAAGAAACGTTTGTTGCGCATGGTCTTAACTCTCCGTGTCTTTAGGCATCGCAGTTCTTCCACAGAGGAACGGGTGCGGCCTAATCAAATTGCGAAAATGGCAGTTGAAATGATGCTGCCAATGGTGATTGCTACGCCGTAAGGAATTGTGTGTGTGCGATCTGAAGGAACTGTAAACCTCGGCATTTCCCATCCAGGCAAAAGGCCGACGAGAATTTGAGCTACGCGCTGCATCGTCGTGATGAAAACGCCGGCGCGTACAATTGAGACAATCGCCAGGAGCCCGCCGGTAAGGATCACGATCACGAAGGTGTGTAATACGAGCGCCGATCCTGTGACTGCCCCAATGGCCGCGAATAGTTTTACGTCGCCGGCACCCATAGCTCCGAAAACGTGAAGCATGAACATCAGAACGAACGCGAGAACGAAGCCGCCGAGACTGACATAAAGTCCGTTTAATCCGCCGGTTATCGAATGGATTGCAACTCCGCCGGCGAGTGTGGCCAGGACGAAAGCGTTGGGAATACGGCGGTAACGCACATCGTAGTAAGTGATAAGCGCCGCGATGGGTAAGAGGAAAATTACGTTTACGTTGATTTCCGGCATCTGGTCCACCAAGTCAATAGTGATCTTAGCCGGCCACTCGAGTAGCTAGCTGATTTAACCGAACCCCAATCGCGTCTCCGAGTGCTGTAAATGCCGCAGCTACGGCCAGTGCCACCAAAGCCGCAGCTACGGCGTATTCCGAAAGCTCAAGCCCGGTGTCATCTTTCAAAAACTCTTTCATGTTGGTCTCCCCCGTGGGCATTGATTTAGTCAGGTCCGAAAGTTAGGCGACGACGCGCTTTAGAAAAACTCACTAAAACGCGCCGCGCCGTTTGTGCTCGCTGCCACTATTTGGAGATGGTGGTGCCGAGCGATGTGATCTTGCCGCTGATGGCGGTGCCCAAAGCTGTGAAGGCGCCGACGACGGCGATCGCCACCAATGCTGCGGCCACTGCGTATTCCGACAGTTCAAGACCTGTTTCATCGCGAAAGAACTTGCTAATCATTTTTTTGCTCCTTTGGTTTGGTTAGTGCCGATGCCCGCCGGCCTGGAAGCCGCCGAGAATTTCGTGTTTAAGTGGAATCTCATGATGTGAGGGCCACGCCTGATTGTGGCCCCCTGCGGCTTCTGTCCATGCGAAAATCAGCTTTGACCGTGCGGCGGCCGAAGCCATTGATCCCGCTCAGAACAGCACCACACAGAGTTAGTGAAAGCAGCAGAAATTCGTTTCCAGAGGCTGCCAACGTGCGCGCGCCGGTTATTACTGCAAACGCAAACACGAGGGCCGCCACTGCAACTACTGCGTGCGACGCAAACTCTTTAATGCTGGGTGTCTTCATGAGATTTCTGTTACCTGATCAATCGTTCGCGCTTTGAATGGGTCGCGAATGACTGTCGCAGTTACAAGCCATGTGCCATGAGACGCCGGACCACGAGAGCCAGTAAACGCGTTGTTTTTAGCCCGGCTTCACGGTGACGTGTCGCCTGGAGTTAACAGAGCTCAGACGAAACGAGGGCGCACGCAGAAACTTGAGCCAGCAATTGATTACGTTTGTGCTGAATCAATTCTGTCGCCCGCGGTTTACGCAGCAACAGTCGAATGTAACCTTCGAGGCGACACCGGTGGCGACAAAGAAAAAGCGTTCGAGATTTCTCTCGAACGCCGCGGAGTGATCTGATGTGAGTAGTTTTCTAATTTCTCTCAGCACGAAACTGAAGGCCGGGCTCGGTGTCTTCCTGAAGAAAGTCGGTTATATCGATCGCGAGCCTCTTAATTTTCTTGTAGAGCGTCTGTCGTGAGCCCAGTCCCAACGCTTCACTCGCCCGCGCCACGTTGCAATCATTGCGTTTCAAAGTATCTGTGATCAAGCGCCGCTCATAGTCGTCCATCAATTCTTCAAGCTTCTCGATTCCTCGTTGCCCATTTTGACTGTCTGCCGGAAGGATATGAGGACTAATCTGCTGCGGAGTGATATATCCATTTTCATCCGCGAAAAGGACCAGTCGTTCCATCTCCGCAGCCAGCTCCCGAACGTTACCGGGCCACCTGTAGTTTTCCAGGACTCGGATGGCCTCCCAGGTGATGCCGGCAATCGTGCGATCGTTCCTCCGGGCATAATGCGAAAGGTAGTGAGATATCAAAGCGGAACAATCTTCAGGACGCTCTCGGAGCGGTGGAACCTTCACGTTGAGGGTTGCAATCCGGTAGTAAAGGTCCTCACGAAAGAGTTTCTCCCTCACTAACTGTTCAAGGTTCTTATGCGTGGCCGCGATTACGCGGACATCAACCTTCCGCGCTATTCCTTCACCCAGGGTCTGAATCTCGCCTTCCTGAAGAAAACGAAGCAGCTTGGGCTGCAAGTTCAATGGAAGGTCGCCAATCTCGTCCAGAAACAAGGTGCCGTGTTCAGCAGTTCGAATCAGTCCTTCCTGATCCCGCAGCGCACCCGTGAAGCTGCCCCTCCGGTGCCCGAACAACATGCTCTCAATCAGGTCGGGTGGCGCGGCCGAACAGTTGAAAGGAACAAACTCCCTTTCGCTACGGCGGCTCAACCGGTGGATAGCGCGCGCCACCAACTCCTTCCCGGTTCCAGACTCGCCACTGATAAGCACCGTCGAGCATGAATCTTTAACTCGAGCAACCACACGAGCGACTTCCGACATTGCTCGACCAGCATAGATCATACCGGGCAGCGTCGGACCCTCGAGCCTGGTTACGGACGACTTCTCCTGCGGCAATATCTTTCCGACCGAAACGTGCGAATGGGCCAGACGCGTGAGATCCATGATCGCCTGGAGATCTTTCGCTTGCTGGTCAGTCAGTGGGCGTACGCATTTTCCGTAGAGGGCCGAGCCAGCTGAGCCTCGTTTGAGTGACGTCAATAGAAAAGCTACACAGGAATCCTTCGGTTTGATTGAGGGCCAGGCATAGTCCTCCGTCAGCATTTCGGAAACGAAGCGTTTCCCTGCCGTTAGTTCGTCTTCCAATAATCCTTCAGACCAGGCGAGTCGAGTTCCATCGCCTTCTTGAAGAGTCCACAGGGAAAGCCCATACATCGGCGCCGTAGCCTCCACTCGGAGACTTAGTTTGAGGATGACTTCATAGAGCAGATCAGGCCCGGAATCAGCCGCCTGGCAAAGGGCACGCACAAATGAGCTGATCGGCAGCTGGTTCGGCTTAGCCAACGAATTGGAGGGTCCCGCGAAAGAATGCGTCAACTCAGGCATATACCTCTCCGTTCATCACTTCAGGCGTGAAAATCCCTTGGACAAATGCCTGCGGCGGCTACTGAATTTTGCAGAGAGGCAAGAAGGTTGATTGAAGGGCTTGCGCGATTGAGAGCCAAGCTGGCGGCTCGCTTTGCGGGTCTGAGTCTAGGCTCGTCCGCGCCTTGTGTCAATACTTTCGAAACCGTGGCTACTTCCAGAAAACCAGCTGAATTTGCGTTCGCCGACCGTTCGCCTTTTGGTCCATTAAGCACCCTTAGTTGATGTAAACGTTGAACTTACATTGCGAAACCCTTGTAAAAAAATGGCTTTACACCCTTAAGCACCTTTGGTACCCTCCGGCCACCCTAGCCCTAAAGTGTTGAGTGGCAACGGATTGGCGTAGCGGCAAGCACATCATATTGGGGTCTCAAGCGGCGCACTACCGAGTATCTTGTAGGTAAACTCACCAAGCGGTTAAGCAGATTCTTAAGAGCGAGACAAAATGGCGATTCGATTTGGAACATCTGGATGGCGAGCCGTGATAGCCGACGAATTTACCTTTGCAGGTGTTCGCTCAGTCACTAACGCCATTTGTTCACATTTTGAATCCCGGAAACCGGCCGAAGACCTAATGATCGTGGGATACGACACTCGTTTTTTGGGAGAACAATTCGCGGAGGAATGCGCTAACGTCATATCCGCCAACGGTTTCCGCGCCGTGTTATGTGACGGGCCGGTCCCGACTCCGACAATTTCCCACGTCATTCGCACCCAGGGTGCTGTCTGCGGAATTAACTTTACTGCCTCGCACAATCCACCGCAGTACAACGGGATGAAGCTCTCGACCAGCGACGGCGCTCCGGCGCTACCCGAGATCACGCGAAATGTCGAGCAACTCATCGAGGCCAACGCATCTACTGCAAGCACTGTTTCAAGCACTGTTAACGACAGTCAAAGTGCAGCCCTGGCAACCTTTGCCGCGCGGCCGGCTTATCTCGCAGACCTCGAAACTAAGATCGACTTCGAAGTAATCGCGCGCGCTGGAGGCCGGTACGCTTACGACCCACTTTGGGGAACCGGTCGTGGATATCTCGATGAATCGTTGCGCAGCCACGGTTTGGAAGTGACAACTATTCACGATTGGCGCGACGTACTCTTCGGCGGACGCTCGCCGGAACCTGAAGCGAGTCATCTTTCAGAATTGCGCGACGTCGTCTTGTCCAAAGGCTGCGCTCTGGGATTAGCCACCGACGGCGACGCCGATCGTTTTGGAATCATAGACGCCAACGGATCTTTCATAACGCCAAATCAATTAATTGCTCTTCTCTTTGATTATCTAGTGGAGTCGAGAAAATGGAGCGGCGGCGCTGCTCGCTCTGTGGCAACTTCGCACCTGGTCGATCGCGTGGCTGTATCTCGCGGCCTGCCACTTTATGAAACCCCGGTGGGTTTCAAATTCATCGGAGAGCTAATCAATGAAGACAAGATTGTCATCGGCGGTGAAGAATCGGCGGGACTGTCAATCAAAGGTCACTATCCGGAGAAAGATGGCATCCTTGCGTGTCTGCTTGCAGCGGAGGCAGTTGCGGCGCGCGGCGCGAGCTTAACCGAGCAGTTAGACGACCTATATCGTCGCGTGGGCAAGCTTGAGTCTGGAAGAATCGGAGTTCGGCTCACTCCCGAGCTGATGGCGTCGCTGAGCGGAAAGCTCAAACAGGATCCTAAAGAAATAGGCGGACGTCACGTCTCTCAGACCAATCGAACGGATGGAGTGAAATTTATCTTTGCGGACGGTTCCTGGCTTTTGATGCGGCCATCGGGAACGGAACCAGTTGTTCGCATTTACGCGGAATCAGAATCGGCAAAAGACTTGGAGGTGCTTCTTGAGCAGGGTCATAAATTCTTACTGGGTTGATGAGCGAATTCGGGCGCAAAGGGTGGCCCCTCGGGCAGCTTCGCCTTTCTCGTCAGTACGAGAGATTTCGCAGGAATTAATTGGGTCGTCCGCTGAAGTCAGGCGACGCGGTGGCGTCGTACCGGCCTGGGTGATTTTCGGAATGATCATCGTAGCGACCGCCGCCATTTGCGCAACGGTTACGATGCGCACTCATAGTCGAATGTCGATGGCATCGCAGCATTACGTCCGAATGCAAACAGACGTTGAAGGTTTACGAAACGCGAACCAATCGTTGCGAGTTGAGATTGAACAACTGCATTCCGATCCGCGCACTATCGAGCAAGCCGCTCGTACTCGTCTGAACATGGTGCGTGCAAACGAAATCGTCGTGCCCGTCGAATGAGCCAGGCTAGCTCATCGTTGGGATAATTCGTTTCTTGTTTTCTGCCCGTACGTCCGCCAGTTTCCCTTCTTTGACACCCCGGACCAAGAGTGCCTGCCGAGAAGCGCGACTGTGACTGCCATCACGGTCGCGCTCCCCTCTTTTAGAAGTCTCTTAAAATTGGAAACTGCAACTTTTAGGTCTGTTGACACTGTATTACCCGTCAACTAATATCGAACTCCCGAGTCCAAGTTTGGAGCAGCCCGAGTTGTATGTCTGACACGAAAGAGATTAGTGCGCCCATAGACGAATCAGTAGATCGATGGACCACCGAAACACTCGAGCCGGCCCTTAGAAAACATCCCGAAACAAAGAAGCGATTCGAGAGCGTGTCCCTGGAAGAAGTAGAACGCCTCTATACGCCGGCCGATGTCTCGCGGCTGAATTTCCCAGAAGACATTTCGTTTCCTGGCGAATTCCCCTACACCCGCGGAATACACCCCACGGGTTACCGCGGCAAGCTTTGGACCATGCGGCAGTTTGCCGGCTTCAGCACTCCCGAAGAAACAAACGCGCGTTTCAAATACCTGCTCAAACAGGGACAGACAGGGCTCTCGGTCGCTTACGACTTGCCGACTTTGATGGGGTATGACGCTGATTCCCTGCTCTCCGAAGGCGAAGTAGGCAAGTGTGGCGTGGCGGTTTCGTCACTCGCTGACATGGAAGTCCTCTTCGACGAAATACCGCTCGAGCAAGTAACCGTTTCGCAAACGATAAATGCGCCGGCGTCTGTTCTCCTGGCGATGTACCTGGTGGTGGCTGAGAAGCAGGGCGCGGACTGGAAGAAGATTTCAGGCACACTTCAAAACGACATTTTGAAGGAATACATCGCACAGAAAGAATGGATCTATCCGATTCGGCCGGCAATGAAATTGGTGATAGATACCTTTGAGTTTTGCACCGAGCAAGTCCCTCGCTACAATCCGGTCTCCGTAAGCGGTTATCACATTCGTGAGGCAGGCGCCACAGCCGTTCAGGAACTAGCTTTCACCTTGCGAGACGGCTTGGAATATGTGGACTGGGGGCTGAAGGCCGGTCTCGATTTGGACGCCTTCGTCCCGCGCATGTCTTTCTTTTTCAACGCGCATAACGATTTCTTCGAAGAGATTGCAAAGTATCGTGCAGCCCGAAGGATCTGGGCTCGCGAAATGCGCAACCGTTTCGGTTCAAATAACGAACGCACCCTCAAGATGCGTTTTCATACGCAGACGGCCGGCGTGTCACTCACAGTTCAACAGCCATTAAATAATATCGTTCGCGTCGCAATTCAGGCGTTGGCTGGCGTGCTGGGGGGCACTCAAAGCCTACACACCGATGCTTATGATGAAGCACTTTCCCTCCCGACGGACCAAGCCGCACTGATTGCCTTGCGTACACAACAGATCATTGCTGAGGAGACGGGTGTCGTGAACACCATCGATCCGCTCGGCGGCTCTTACTTTGTGGAGTCACTCACTGAGAAACTGGAGGCGGGCGCACTCGATTACTTCAGAAAGATCGATGCAATGGGCGGCATGGTGGCGGCTATCGAGAAAGGCTTTCCCCAGAGAGAAATTCAGGACTCCGCTTATCAATATCAGAAAGCGGTTGAGCGTGGCGATCAGGTGATCGTCGGGGTAAACAAGTACACCATTGATGACGAGCGGAATCCGTTTCCCACACTCGTCATCGACGAATCCGTCCGCGAACATCAGGGCGAACGGCTCGATCGCACCCGGTCAGATCGCGATGCCGGTGCGGTAGCAAACGCACTCGAGAAACTAAAACTGGCTGCGCAGAAACAAGAAAACACGATGCCCGCTACCATCGAAGCGGTCCGTGCCTATGCTACGCTCGGGGAAATTTGTTCAGCTCTCCGTGATGTCTACGGCATTTACGAGGAGCCGGCCTTTTAACCTTCCTTGCCCATCAATCTGTGGCCCTCCGAAAAAGCTCATGCATCTAATCGCCATCCTTTTCCTTTCGTTGGGTAGCTTCCCTGTCACGGCGTTTCCAGCAACTGTTTCGCGTGTTCAAAGTGTTCAAGGCACAGAGGAACGCGCAGTCATTCAACGCCGGAGAGTGGTGCTGCTTCGCACCGGCCGGATTGCGAAACAGTTTCCACATAAGAAGCGCGCGGTGGTTACCTATCCTGTGGTAAGTGGGTTGCGCAATGCACAGGTGTTGCGCCGCGTTCGTTCACTGTTGGACTTTAAAAATATCTTCGGTTCTTCGTTGAAGGAATATCGCGAGGAAGCATGGCTCAGTGAATTCGGTTATACGGTAAATCACAATGGAAACTCGCTGCTCGACATCACCTTTGCGCAGAGCGGGTCCGGGGCATATCCGGACGATCACGAGAAGCACTTCCTGATAAACCTTAAAGACGGCAGTGTTGTGAAAGCATCGGAGGCCTTTGCTTCCGACAAGCTTCACGCGCTGGCGGCCGCAGTCGATCGCAAACTCCAGAATGAACTTCGTGAACTCCAGGCGGAGAACGCAAAAGACAAAAACGCGGATGCGCAAGATCGAGAGTCGATGAAACAGGCGTATGAGAATTTAAAGTTTGAAGTGTCACACCTTGACGACTTCTCGATTGATCGCAAGGGGATAACGTTTCGCTACGACGCCGGCTTTCCCCACGTGATTCAGGCCCTGGCGCCAGCAGGCCGCTATCAGTTCACATATGCTGAACTCAAACCCTTTATAAACTCTCACGGTCCACTGGGACATTTCGTTCGGTAAGGTACAATGGGAAACATGAACGAACGGAAAATCCGCGTCATGGTGGCCAAGCCCGGACTTGACGGTCACGATCGCGGCGCTAAAGTCATTGCCCGCGCATTGCGCGATGCCGGCATGGAAGTAATCTACACCGGCTTGCGACAAACACCCGAAATGATTGCTGCCGCAGCATTACAGGAGGATGTTGACGCAGTCGGCGTGTCGATTCTGAGCGGCGCTCACAACACACTCTGCCCACGCATTGTGCAACTGCTCCGCGATCAGGGCATGGAGGATTGCCTGGTGTTATTGGGAGGCATCGTACCTCAGGAAGACATCGCGAAATTGAAAGCTAATGGAGTGGCTGAGATATTCCTGCCCGGCACCTCGACTGAAAACATCGTGAAATTTCTCCGCGAGAATGTTAAGCCGCGGGAGTAGTTGATGAAGCAGCAGTCGCCCGCGGTTTTGATCGAGATCGCTGACTCAATTGCCATTCTTCGTTTCAACCGTCCCGCCGAACGCAACCCCCTCTCGCGCAAGACGCTGCTTGAGTTAAACACTCTCCTGAACGAGCTCAAGATCAACCAAAACATCAAGGCCATCATTTTTACTGGTAGTGAGGACGTGTTCCTCTCCGGAGCAAACATTCGCGAGCTCGCCGAGCTCAATCCCAGTTCAGCACTAGCTTTCTCCCACCTCGGTCAGCAACTCTTTCAAACAATCGCTGACGCCGAACCGATTACTATCGCCGCCGTAAATGGGTACTGCATGGGCGGCGGGCTCGATCTGGCGTTAGCGTGCGACATCCGACTCGCTTCCCAGACGGCAGTGTTTTCTCACCCGGGCACGAAGCTCGGAATAATTACTGGGTGGGGCGGCACGCAAAGATTGCCGCGATTGGTGGGCACTGCAAACGCACTGGAGTTTTTTGCTACTGCCGGAAGGTATTCCAGCACGAAAGCCCTTGAGATTGGTTTGGTTAGTCTGATTTCGGATCCGGTGCTGGATGCCGCGATCCAGTTGGTCCAAACAATTGGGACAGAAAAAAGGCGCCGAGCTGCGAACCCGGCGCCTCAAGGAAGCTGACTCAAAATCCTCAGAACTGGAATCTAGCCCCCAGTTGTAGAGTCAAAGGCCGACCCACGGGCGGTCCGAAGCCTGGTCCAAACAATGAAACAGGCTGCAGGAAACCTCCGGCACTGGTGGCCGGGCTTAGGTGAAACCGATTTGCCAGAGCCAGATTCTCCACATTAAACACATTGTAGATATCTGCGTAGGCATTAAGCTTCACTTTTTCACCGAGTCTGAACGCTTTGTTAACTCGCAGATCGACATTGAAGAAGCGATTGCTGCGTTCAGTGACGTTTCCGCTAGCGTCCACCACGAAGCCGCTGCGCAGATTATTTACTTGAGCCTGCGTGCAACCTCTTGGGTTGAGCGTTCTGATCGCTGTCGAGTCACCTCGAGCAGCGAACACGGCCTGAAGGTCAACACCGGCACAAAGGCGATCGTTCGTGGCCAGTCCGTCTCCATCAATGTCCAGACCGGTGGTTGGAGAGTAGGGCCTTGAGCTGGCGAGTTGCATGATTGGCGCAAGTTGGAAACCGCCTGGCAACTCAAAAACACCACTCATTACGATCCGGTGCCGCTCGTCCAAACGCGTCGGTCCAAACTCTTCCGGTTTGAACTGATTCTCAGGCGTGGTGGCGATGCCGTTGCCCGTGTAAGACGCTACGGGCTGACCGCCCCATGATCGAGAGCTGCCCAGGACATAGCTGCCCGAAAACAGGTGCTTGCGCGTGCGCCACTTAAAGGTGGTCGTCCAGCTATCGAATAACGAACGGTTCGTGGTCCCGATCATGTTGATCTGCTCGATGCGTGATTGACCCGCACCATTAATCGCAAAACCGGCATCTACAAACGCCCGATCAAGCAGGCGGCTGTTCACACCTCGCACGCAGAGCGGCGATGCAGGAGTTGAGCCGGGATAGAGTGGGTTGCAGATATTCTCAATGCGGGGATTGATTACCTGAACCCGCGGCTCGTTAAGACCCAGCGTGTGCACGTAATCAGTTGCCAGCGTCATGTTTTCCCCGATCTTGGTTTCTACACCAAGAGAAAACTTCTGGATGTAGGGCTCACTCGCGTCGGGATCATTAATCCTTCCGAAGCCGCCAAAAGCCAGATTGCTGAATGAGAACCCGGCAGGCGGGGTCGGTAGTGGATCAACTCCATATCGGAATGCAGGCAACTGTCCTACACCAACGTCGGAATTTGTCAGACTCAATGCTGTCTGATAGAGCACTGGATTGCTCTGGGTTAGCGAGAACAACGTCAGGTTCTGGAAAAGCTGATCATAAAATATCCCATAACCGCCGCGGATAACCGTTCGACCGGAGCCAGTCGGATCCCATGCGAATCCAAACCGTGGCTGAAATTCAGTCCAGCTTGGTGTAGTCCGGCTCAGCTTGGAGTCGTCTGATGTGATCGCTCGAGTTAGTGGGTGATTCAACTGCTTCAAGACCTGAATGGTCCGGTTGTTAGTTTGGTCAGGCAGGTTGCCGATGTTGGCATCCCAGCGTAGTCCAAGATTCAGAGTTAATCGCGGCGTGACCTTGAAGTCGTCCTGGAGGTACAACGCCAACTGATGAATCTTCTGATCGTGATTCCCCTCGCCATCTGAGAAGCTGATGTTTTGAACAGCGCCCGGCGTGGCGAATCCCTGCGGATACTTTCCGTTGGTGTTGTTTCTAATGGTCAGTGGCGAGTCGAACCAGTTGACCGTATAACCCTTCGAACCAAAGAAGAAGAATCCTCCGAGTTCGGTGTTGATATAGTTGGTTCCAAACTTCCAACCGTGGTTACCGGTCTGCCATGAGAAATCGTCTCTGAATTGATACTTGCGCACGATTGTGGCCTGCGGAACATTCACGTTGGAACCGATCTGTATGCCGCCCGGAAACGTCAGCAGTGGTTCTGTGGTAACTCCCAAAATCGCATTGCTGAAATCCTGGAAGTGGAACGAAAACTGATTCAACTTGGTCGGGCTGATCGTGTAGGTGTGATTGACGAGAAAACTGTAGATCTTGTTATTGTCCGTATTCCCGCCCGAAAGATCGGTGTTGGCCGGATTGGCAACCTGATCGTTTGGAGAATCGTTTTTCTGAAACGAGAACCGGTAGAACATTGACTGATTGCTGGTCAGCGTATGGTCAACCTTTCCGGTTAGGAGCGTGTCGTTATAGGGCGTGGGAATCTCCGACACGAATTGCACTCCCGGAATTGCCGGGAGCTGTAGGGCAGCTGCCTGGCTGACGGGAACATTCTGGCGTTCGCGAAAACGTTCCAGAGCGAAGAAGAAGAAAAGCTTGTCGGTAGCAATTGGACCGCCGATCGAACCGCCAACTTCCTGACGGCTAAAAGTGGGTTTCACAAACGACGGTGTGGCAGCCAAACGCTGCTTCTCAAAGAAATCAAGCTTGCGTATGGCTTCGTCGCGGAAGTTTGAGAAGAAAGAACCGTGAAAGTCGTTGGTTCCCGATTTGGAGATGACGTTAACGACACCGCCGACGGCGCGTCCGCTTTCCGCCGTCCATCGATGTTGCAAAACCTGAAACTCCTGGATCGATTCATAGGAGAAGTTTTGTAGGAGGCTACCAACAACATTGTCCTTGTTGTCGCCGCCGTCTACATTTACATCAACCTGCCTTCCGTCACCTCCATTGAAAGCGACGTTTCCGACGCGAGTTTTAGTCGGATCAAAATTACCGGCAGGCCGAGCTTCCGGCATGATTACCGAAAGAGCGGCAAAGGTCCGATTCAACAAGGGAAGATTCTGGACTTCAAGCGGCGTCACGACGCCACCGATGTCAGACTTGGTGGTCTCGATGGCCAGGGAGTCCGCCGTTACTTCGACAACGGCGGTGAGCTCACCGGGTTTCATCTCGAGATTAAGGGTGCGGTTTGCGCCGATGTTCAACTCGTAATCCCGGACCAGGATTTTGCTAAAGCCGGCGGCCTCGACGGTTACGTCATACCTTCCCGGCGGAAGGTCAGTCATCGTGAAGTCGCCAGAGTCGTCTGTAGATACACTCCGGGATTGACCGGTCCCCTTGTTCGTCGCGGTAACGTTTGCGTTTGACACGGTCCGGCCCTGTGAATCTAATACCCGGCCGGCAATGTCACCTGTAGTACTTTGAGAGAAAGCAGGAAAGACAAAAACGAGTAACAACGAAAGGACCACCAAACTCCGACGGAGCCCGGCTACTAAGAATCGCATGCTGACACCTCCTATGGGTTGAGTGTAATGTGGAGAGACCCTTACCTTCCCGTGCTCGCAAGCTCTGTTCTCAAGCATCTAGTCGCGCGATTAGCCTGGATTACTGCGAAAAACAGCAGATTCGCGGGTGGGCCAAGTTTCACGCTATCCAAAAATCTCAATAAGTTGTCGAGTATCCAACGTCTTGGATTTTTCCTGACAGGCATTCTACGAGCGTTTGAGAAATTGGGAAGTACCTTTTTGACAATCTTCAGTCATCCGGGCAATGACGTTAGTTTCGACGGCAGTTTCGATCGCCTCGGTAAACGCCATTCCGTCCATCTGGTAGAGGAGATTCTTTGTTAGGGCAAGGGCAGACTTGCTCATCCCAAGAAAACCTTGCGCGTAACCGGCGACCTGTTCGTCGAAGGTCTCGTCTTCGAACATTTGATTGACGAGTCCAATCTCGCGCGCCTCATCAGCCCCAATCTGCGCGCCTCGGGTAACCAATTCAAAGGCCCGCTTCTCTGAAATGTTTCGGCGCAAGATTGCCATCACCATGGCCGGAACAAAACCGATCTTCACTTCGGGATATCCGAATCGCGCATTGCTCGACGCGAGCACAATATCGCAGGCACTCGCGAGTCCACACCCACCGGCCAGCGCCCTACCTCGCACCGCGGCAATCACCGGCATGCCTAATTGACGGATCAACACGAAGATCTCCATGAGTGACCGAGCGTCGTCCGTGTTCTCAGCGACGGACGCTTTCGAGATCAACTCCAGCGCGGAAAGATCGGCTCCGGAACAAAAATCCGGGCCAGTTCCGGTGATTACAACCACGCGGACGCCGTTGTCCTCATTCGCCTGGCGCAAGGCCTTCTTAAGATCAGCAATGAGTGCAGCGTTCAGTGCGTTCTTTTTTTCGGGACGATTAAGCGTAAGGCGCGCGACCGCTCCGTCAACTTCGTAGAGGAGTGGAAGAGTTTCTTCAGTCATAGATCTTTACGTTCGCAAAGGACCAAAGAGAAAGCACTCTGCGGCTCTTTGCATCCTAAGCTTTGCGAACCTTTGCGGTTCACTCAGTTTGATCTGGCTAGATCGCGGCAGCTTGAGCTTCGTCATCGGAGATCTCGATCTCCATTCTCAATAGTGCAGTCGAAAAGGTCTTACCTTGAGCGTCAGTCATGAGCGAGAGCGTGCCGCCACCGCCGAGACTCTCGTGTAACAGGAAATTGAGCGCACCCAGATTCGGCAACTCAAAGCGTTCGACCTCGCCCTTGCAGATTCCCTCGAAGTGGCTCTTGACGCGCGCGGCCGTCACTTCCCTTACCAGCAGCGGATAAATCTCGTCGCGCAAAGCGATCAACCCGATATTCGCAGTGTCGCCTTTATCTCCCGAGCGCGCGTGCGCCAGCTTTACCAATTGCACCATCATCTGAAGAAAACCTCATCCAATGTAACGCAAACTGTTAGTTTGCGTTCGTTGCGTTACCACGCTGTTCCGGCCTTGAGAGTTGCGACGCGAACTAACCGGGGTCCCCGCGCGGGCAGCCCGCGTGGGGTGGCGGCAGTTTGCGTTACAACTACACCTCAACCACTTCAACCGCCGTGCTGATTTCTGCTTTGGGAATCAACGCGGGCCAGTAGGCGACAATCTCTTCAACCTTTGGCCTGCCGCCGGCAAAACCGGTAACACCAGGCGGCCCAGTCAACACCAAAGGCGCAATCTCGCGCGTGAAGCGCTCAACTGCGGCGCGGTCTTCGCTGCGAACGCCAACGCGCAACTGAACTTCCGGCAAATCCGGCGAAGGTCTCCCGGCGAGTGGGCCATGTGTCGCATTCGCTCCGACAAACTCAGTCAGAATCTGATCAAACTTCAATCCCAAACGGTCAAGCCGCGCCCGCAGGATCCGATCCGCCGCCTGCGCCTTGTCGTAAGCATCGGGCCACGAGTAAACCAGCGTGCCCACAGCTTTGTAGCCGGCGGAGTAACTGATGGAAACTTTGTAGGTGTCAGTCGCCGGGCGTCCTTTTATCCCGAAGACACGCACGCGGTCGCGCCCCTCATACTCAAGTTGCACAGTTGTGAAATCCGCAATGCAATCGGGCGTAATGTATTCGTGCGGGTCTCCCATCTCATAGACCAGCTGCTCTTTCACCGAAGGGATAATCACCCAACCCCCAGTGCGCTCATGCTTCGTCACCACAAACGTGCCATCGGGAGCAGCTTCGACGATCGGAAACCCAACCTGGGCCAGACTCGGAATACTCCGCCATTCATACTGGCAGTTTCCCCCGGAACACTGTGCACCGCATTCAATGATGTGACCTGCAATCGTCCCGGCAGCTACCTTGTTCCAATCATCAGCCGCCCAGCCGAATTCATGCATGAGCGGCGCGAGCGTCAAGCCCGTGTCAGTAGCACGGCCTGTGATTACTATTTGCGCACCGCGATTGAGCGCCTCAACCATTGGTGCCGCTCCGAGGTAAACGTTTGCGCTTTGGATTCGATCCCGAACGGTAGATAACGGTTCACCAGTGTCCATATTGCGAAGTTCAACGCCACGACTGAGTAGTTCGTCCAACTTCGCCATGATGTCGTCGCCCGTGACAATTCCAATACGAACTTTCCCTGACAGCCCTAACTCGCGTGCAACTTCGCTCACAGCATCGGCGCAGCCCTTGACGTTAACGCCGCCTGCGTTGGCCGTAACGCGGATATCTCGCTCAACGCATGCCGGCAGAATTTGCTTCATGAGGGGAATGAAATCCCTGGCATAACCCGCGCGCGGGTCACGCGACTTTTGTTTCTGCATGATCGACATCGTGACTTCCGCAAGATAGTCGAGCATCAGATAATCAATCTGGCCACCTTCAACCTGTTGCACGGGAGCATCGGGGAGGTCGCCCCAAAATCCCTGGCCGGCAGCAATGCGTACCTTGTCCTTCATTCCACTCCTTCAGAATAACTTTGTTGGCAGGACCAAGTTTAATCAAGAAATACTTTTTTCACTAATCTGATAACGTGAAGTGTTGGTCCATTCTAAACGCTCTGTGCGTCCTCTGTGTTCTCTGTGTCTCGGTGGTGAGCGATCCCCAACATGGATTCACCACAGAGGCACAGAGAACACAGAGGACGCACAGAGGAACCGATAAGTTGTTGACTAAACCAAAGATGACGGCAACACAAACTGTCCGATATGCGGACCACTGTAATTCAGCGCGGTTTGCAGGCTAAGCTCAAGAGCATCGCGCGTTGCTTCAGGCGTAATCACGGCGTCAACAAATCCACGCGCCGCCGCGTATTTGGCGTCCAGTTCCTGGTCATAGCTTTCGCGCACTTTATCCATGTCAGATTTGAGCTTCTCGTCCGGTTGTTCGCCCGCTTTCTTCAGTTTATCCAGCTGACTTCCAAACGTCGCCTGCACGGCCGAGTCGCCTTCCATCACGCCCATGCGGCCGGTGGGCCAGGTGTAGATGAAGTCCGGATCAAAACCCTGACCGGCCATCGCATAATATCCGGCGCCCGATGCATGGTTAATTGTCAGCACAATTTTGGGAACAACTGCGGTGGCCATGGCCTCGACAAACTTCGCACCCGCGCGAATTATCCCCGAGTGCTCCGCGTCAGGCCCGACCATGAAACCGGACACGTCCTGAATGAAAAGTAGCGGCGTCTTGTGGCGATTGCAGGTCTCGATGAAGTAGGCCACCTTCTCAGCCGACTCTGTATAAATGATGCCGCCGAATCTTGGCGGTCCACCACCCGGCGCGCGAGTCATGCCGCGGTTGTTGGCGATCACGCCGACTTGTATCCCACGGATCCGCGCGTGACCGGTAATCATCTCCTTCGCATAATCAGGCTGAAACTCGTCGAGCTTCCCGCCGTCAAGCAGACAATCCATCAGGTCGCGAATGTTGTATGGCTGGCGATGATCTTCCGGAATGATGTCGTAGAGATCCTCAGCGGCGCGCGCAGCTTTCAGTGGTTCTGCGATGGAGACTGCGGCGGGCGGCTTCACCGGCAGCTCGGAAACAAATTCACGAATCCTGGCGACGCACTCGGCGTCATCTGCAACGCGATAGTGGGCCACGCCGGACAACTCTGTGTGCGCGCGTGCGCCGCCGAGAGTTTCGTTGTCTATAGTTTGTCCGGTGGCGCCTTTAACCAGATTAGCGCCACCCAATCCCATAAACGACGTGCCGTCAACCATGATGATGAAATCTGAGAGCGCAGGCAGATATGCACCGCCGGCGATGCACGGTCCCATCACCGCTGAGATCTGCGGTACGTGGAGGTACCGTCGCATGATTGAGTTGTAATAGAAGATTCGCGATGCACCATATTGTCCGGGAAACACGCCGCCCTGGTAAGGAAGGTTCACACCGGCAGAATCAACGAGATAAATGATCGGCACATGTGACCGCATCGCAATTTCCTGCGCCCGCAGAATCTTCTTAATTGTCTCCGGCCACCAGGAGCCCGCCTTCACGGTCGCATCGTTGGCAACAACCACAACTTCGCGACCTTCAATGCGGCCCACGACTGTTACAACACCAGCCCCTGGTGCCGCCCCGATCTCGTCCTGCTGTTTACTGTCTGCTGTTTGCTGTTTGCTACTCCTGTATTGGTCATAGGCGACTAACAAACCAATCTCTTGTACGTAAGCGTCCTTGTCCAGCAACCTATCGATTCGCTCACGCGCAGTTAGTTTTCCCTGACCGTGTTGTTTTTCAATCTTGTCTGGTCCACCACCGAGACGAAGCTTCGCCTCGAGTTCGTGCAACTCGGCAGTTAGTTCTCTTAGGCGCTTGAGAGATCTTTTGTCGGCTCGAAGGTTGTCAGACATTTTCATTGTTCGGCCCACCGACTTACTTGGGATGTACCGACTGTTATTTTGTTACTGCTTGGATGTTGACCCAAAATATCATACGTGTGTGTCTTGAACCAATTTTGCTCACGCCTGTCTGGTCAAATGTTTGACATTGCCTTCACACTCACTTAGTTTTCCATTCGCTCAACCTACAGAGTCTTGAGCAAGTCCTTAAGCTGGGTCGCGCAAAACCTCAATCTGACTAGCGCGTTCTTGGAGATAAACTATGAACATCGATTACCACGCCCTACTCCCAATCAACGGTAAGAAATTCCGAGCTGGCAGTCTTACAGCGACCGTCATCAATATCCCAGGGCCCACTCAAGACAGCCATAACGTTCTCTACCTCGTTAGGTTTGAAGGTGGAAATCGCCGCATGCTCAACCTATGGGTAGCTGAAGAAACGCTCAGATTAAGTCCTAACGCCCATCGAGATGTATTCAAGGCAGTAGATGAATGGTTGGCTACAGACGAGGGATCAAAGAATGCGCCGCATCGCTTTTTCGATGAGAAGACGATCGCCTTGGTACCTTACGTTCCTGGCGAGGGTCCGGTTTCGGTCACTCCACAAGCACCTGATAAAGAGAAGCTTGACGAAGTACTTGAGGGCCTAGATGCAGTTGATTCCATGGCGATTCGGTCGGCGTGGGCATTCCAAGATGAAAGCAAGCGAATAACGTCTCTGCTTGACTTGTCGGAAGGGCTCACACCCGCGAATGCAGCGTTGATTCGCAGGGAGCTAGTAGAGACGGTGTCAAAGTCAGGAGACATAGAATACCTAAGGGATAAAATCATCGAACTCGCTCCATACTTAGACGAGTCGCTTTTAAAGGCTTTGGTGGAGCGCGTTAAAACCGAGGGCAATGAAAACGACCGAATAAGGCTATTTGGTAGCCTTTTGCGTTTTTTGCCGTTGTCACAAGTTCAAGCGTTGGTACCCTATGCGCAAACTTGGAGCGTTGAATCTGCACGAAATCTCTTTTTGTCCTATCTAGCTAGTCAGTTGGCTTCTCATGGCGATGTTGAGCAAGCATTCGCTGTCACCGTACAAATAACTGATGTCAATATCCGTGACGAGACCACAACAAGACTATTTACACACGCAAAGAGACGCCAAGCAGATCTTCTGCGCGCCTCCACAAGACTTGCGAAGCCGGATGGTGCCGCCGAGATCGAAAGCGCTGTTTCAAGCCCGATCGAGCCACGAGGAAACTCGTCAGAGCACGGGATCATCGAAATTGCAACCAAAGTGCTTGCCGACATACCTGACGAAGATCTAGATCTTCTCGATTTCGGTGTCTATGCAGACGCAATAACCGCACTCATCAGCCATGACAAGACTCAAAAACCCTTGACGATTGGGATCGATGCGGCTTGGGGTATGGGAAAGACTCAGCTTATGAAAATGGTCAGAAAGAGGCTGACGAACCCGGTTAACGAGCAGCTGCAGAACAAGATCAAGGGTCGCACGAGATTTCCCACCGTATGGTTCAACGCTTGGAAGTATGACAGGGAAGATGCGCTCTGGGCGGCGCTTGTCTTAGAGATACTTGACCAGAGCACGCGTTCGCTACCGTATTTGGAACGAAGATCTCTGCAAATCAAGCTTAGGTTCACAAGACTGAATTGGCGGTCGTTGCTTTTTTCCGGTCTGTTCTTCCTCATCTTGACCGCTCTGTCGCTTCTCGTATGGAACAACCCTAACCTGAGGACGCTTCTCATTCCCCTCGGCATTGGATCCGCAGTTGGGCTGTATACTTCCGCCAAGAAAGTCGTTGCACAGATCAAGACAATGCAGCAAGACCTTTCAGGATACATTAATACGCCAGACTACCAATCAAAGATAGGTTTTCTCGCACAATTCGAGCGCGACTTCCGACGCGTCATCGAAATTGTTACCGAAAACGGGAGATGGCCCTTAGTTGTTTTCATTGATGATCTCGACCGATGTGGGCCAACTAAGGCCGTTGAGATTGTTGAAGCGATAAATATTCTCTTGGAGTCGAAGCACTGTGTCTTTGTGATAGGTATGGACGCGAAAGCCGTAGCCAAGAGCATTCAATCCAAATACGAATCTTTGGACAGGGCGTATGCAGAAGATCGAGCTGGTCTCACTCTCGGGGAACGGTTCCTAGAAAAGATTCTGCAGATAAACTTTCGCATCCCTCGTTCACAAACGCATCAACTCCAGAATCTGATCGAGAAACATTTGGAGTCCTCGAACCAAGGAAAGATTGCCCTATCCCAGATGGACATGGATCAGGAGCGACACAAACTGGCTGAACAGATGATTCAGGCTGAACAGCGAGGTGGAGATAGTCTAACCAAAGCCACCGAAGTGACATTGGCAAAGATAAATCGGGAGGATGCGATCTCGCCACAAGAAATTCGCGAGGCCAGCAAACAACTATCCAAGCGGGTTTTTGAAGACGATCAAAGGGTTCAGGAGGCTGTTCGGGAGGCCGCTCCCTATCTGGATTATAATCCGAGAAAAATTAAGAAATTCATTAATAACTTCCGCCTCCATACGCTCATAGCACAAAAGCGGGGGCTTTTCGAGAAAAGAGGCATTAACGTCGGTTCACTTGCCAAAGCCGTTGTCATTGCGATGCGTTGGCCGGATGTAGCACTAAGCATGAGTAAGAATGGTACGGCCTGTCAGAAATTGAGGAGCGCTTTTATTGCCAGGGACTTGATTCAAGGGAGAGACTCAGATCCTGAAAGAATTGTGAAGGCGGAGCTTGCAGTCAAAGAGGTCTCGGATAATGAGGTGCTGAAGCGATTCATGCACGCGGATGAACTTCAGGGGCTATTAATAAGCATGGACGACATTGAGCTTGGCACATTGGCCTGTTGTTTTCAGTTATCGGATCCCAATTCGGGCGCTGGTCTTGTCAATGCAGGTCTGCTTGATGAAAAGGGCGACAGTCCAAGTGCCGCCCCTGAATAAGCTCCGCGTTAGAGCTTCCGCCTAACTCGACGGCGTCTTCTTCTTCCGTGCCTTGCGCTCGCTGGCTCGTGTGCCGCCAAGTTGGGCGTACTGAGGAGAATCCGGACCATACTGCGCTCGGGCTCCACTGAGTGCTCGCGTATTGATGCCCCGAATGCCCTGGGCTTGATCGTTCATTTCATCAACGCCACGCGATAGTTGCGTTCGCAAGTCTTCCACGCTCGCGCGTTTTGTTTTGAAAGCGGCAATCTGCGCCTGAAACGAAGTGAGTGTTACTTCGCCGAGGCTAAAATCGTCATTGTCTCCCCAGACACGGATTAACCGTTCTGCATCAAAAACAGTTTCGTCGAATGATTTTCCTTTTGGCATTTGTTCTCCTTCCTCATCTTCGAGACATTGAGCCTGAAGCGGGATCCTGAGGACGCCGTCGCTACCCTGTGCGTGAGCGGCGGGCATCGAGTTTGGTGGAGCGGCGCGAGGGAAGGCGCGTCGCAGAATTCTTTAGCCGGAACAGGAAACGGGAAAAATGCCTCCAGATGCCTGTTAATAGCCGGAGCTAAGGTTTAGTTCGGCTACCATACTTAATGACTTCTTTGGGAGAAGCATTTCAGCGGGCAGGTAAAGATTTCGGCTGAAGATTTATTTTAGACGCGAGGGAGTTATTTACTATCTGGCGCTGACTTAAGAATTAACGGGCACGTTATAACTTATGTCGTGGCCGTTATAATCTTTAACAGGGCCGTTATAGTCTTTAACGGAGGCGTTATAGTCTTTAACAGAGGCGTTATAATCTTTAACAGGACCAGGAAAGTTTTCGCTGGGCGCGGAAAATCTTTAACAAGGCGAGGAAGCTTTCGCAGGGCGCGGAAAGGAACTGATGATGCGGGGCACTAGCCCGACCGTGAGGGAGGGCTCATCAAGCGGTCTCCCGAGCCCTCCCTCACGGTCGGGCTAATGCCCCGGCGATTCGCACCACACTTTTACCGCACTACGTCATTGCCAAATCGCTTGCGTGATCCCGTTGGAATTGGCTGTACTTGGTAGGCCTTCGATTATCAATACGCGCGAGCCGCGAAGTTCGATAACGACTCCACCTTCGCTTGTTTGCCACGAACGGCGATGGCCTTTATCGCTGGAGGCGAGCTCAACGGGATTTGCGGCGGTATATCGGAGCTTCGTTCGCTTCACGTAGGCTTCGAAGAACTCGCGAGCATCGTTTTCCGTGTCCCAGGCAGACATTTGCGTCAGCAGCACGCCGCTGCCGGGACCTTCGTACAAATCATAACGGTCGCCGCCCCAACCTGCCGCGGCGCGCTTCGATTCAGATTGCGATTTTAGGAATTCATCGAGCAGCAGGTAGTAACTCCACTCGCCGTTTACGTCGGTATCGATGCGCTGCCAGGAGGAAGTGGGCAGTGGGCGGTGGGCAGTGGGCAGTTTGCGCGGAGGTTGGCGCTTACGTGCAGGACCGCGTCTTGCCGGCTGCGCACGAGGTGCGGGCGGGACGCCCGCGCTCCCAGTTGCCGCCTTTTTCCTGCTTGCTGTTTGCTGTTTACTGTTTGCTGTTTGCTGTTTGCTAAGACTCTCGTTCAATATTGTGCTCACATCAGGCAGGACAATCTTCACCGGACGTTCATAACTGAAATATTTTTCAGCGTGGAGAATCTGCTCAGTTGAGAGCGGCAGGTTTGTGTAGGCCTTCGAAATGGCCGCCCAACCGCCGCGCTTGTAGACCTGCGTGGCCCATTCGGAACCGTTCAAATAGGGAAAGATGAGTGATTCACGAATTGCCCGCGGAGCTGAATCATATTGCGCGGTTGAAATCCCGCTCGCACCGAGCGATCTGGTGAATGCTAAGGCCACTAAAGGGTATCGCAGCATGTACAGTGTCATCGCCAGGGTGGCGTCGCCCTCGATCAGCGCATGTGCAGCGATCTGAGCGTCGGAGTCGCCACGCGGCCAGTTTTCGAAACGTCGTAGATTGAAGTGCTGGTCCTGAAGCGCATGGGTGAGCTCGTGGGCCATCACAGGTTTCTGACCTTCGAGGTCGAGCCAGTCAGCCAAACGAAACCGTTGCTCTTTCGTGTCGTAGTAACCCGCCACTTGCTCGGTCAGCAGTTTGATAATAAATGGCCGGTATTGGAACCCGGGTGGCACGAGACCAAACTTCTTCAACGACAGCTCAGACGCATGCATCTCGGCGGCTGTTCGTTGCTTGTCCAAATTACGGATAAGCATCTGCTCGATGTCGGCGCGCGATTCGGCTCCGCTTTTCACTGGCCTTAGAACGGCCAAATCCCTGATTTCACTGGTTTCTTTCAGGACCACGGAAGTAGCCGCGACAATTGCCGCGTGGCGCGCGGTGGTGGCAGTAACTTCGCGTTTTGGCGCACGCGGACGCTGCGGGGAAAACGCCCCGGCAGAGTTGTGCATAATGAGGCTGGAAAGAGCCAGCGTTGTGAGCAGAAGACGGGCCAGGAACAGGCTGATTCGCTTTGACATCGTTGGGGTTTCGCTCTTATAGTCCGCTAAACGTTTCAAAACTTAGTCGACTCGGGTGACAGCAAACTCGCCGGTAGAGTTTGACGGTATACGGCTTATATGACAAGTCCTGCCCCTGACAATGCGTTTGGCGAATGGCACGAAGCGCTCCTGCGCGTGCGCTACGCTGAGACTGACAAGATGGGAATCGTCTACTATGCGAACTACCTCATCTGGTTTGAAATTGGTCGGACGGAGTTTTGCCGCACGCGTGGGTTTTCCTATCGCGACATGGAAGAAATGGACGACGCGTTTCTGGTCGTAGCCGAAAGCTATTGCCGCTACAAAGCGCCCGCTTATTACGACGACGAACTGCTGATTCGCACGCACATTACTGAACTGCGGAAGCGTTCCCTGCGATTTGGCTATGAGATTGTGCGGGTGTCTGACGATCAGGTAATTGCTGAGGGTGAGACCGGACACGTAATCACCGATGGCACCGGCCGAGTGCGCTCGATTCCGGAAGCGTACGCGCAACGCCTGCTCGCGCCGCCGATTCTGAAATCCCACTCTTCCGGCGAACCGGTTCCACCTGACAGCCCGGGTTAGTGACCTTTTGTCAGAACCGCCTGCGGTAGCGGGCGGGCGATGCCCAACATATCCGCCCGCTAACGCAGGCGGTTCTGACAAGAGCTACTGTTCATGTGCGAGGCTGATCCGTTCAATCCGTCGTGCTTTTCCTGACTCTTCATCTACATCGATAATCACCGCGCAGATTCGCACCTGTTCAGTGGAATGTTCAGCCCGCCGCGCAGTTGCGGTGGTGAAACGCGCAATGACGTCTTTCTTGTTCATCCCGATTACGCCGGAGTAGCTTCCGGTCATTCCAATATCAGTCAGGTAAGCCGTGCCTTCGGGCAGAATTCTTTCATCCGCCGTCTGCACGTGGGTGTGCGTACCAACCACCGTCGAAACGCGTCCATCCAGATACCATCCCATCGCAACCTTCTCCGACGTGGCTTCGGCGTGAATGTCCACGAGACGAACGCGTGTTTCATTCGGTAGCGACTTTAGAAGCTCATCGGCGACGCGGAAGGGGTCGTCAGAGGCAGGCATAAAAACGCGGCCCATCAGATTCAGAACTGCGACTGCTGTGCCGTTAACCACGCCGGTCCACATGCCGTTGCCGGGTGTGCCGGGAGGATAATTCCCGGGCCTCAACAGCCTGGGCTGCTTATCGATGTAGGGAATAGCCTCTTTCTTATCAAAGATGTGATTGCCGGAGGTCATCACATCGATACCGGAATTGAAGAGCTGCTCGCACAGCGATGGTGTAACTGAAAAACCCCCAGCAAGGTTTTCGGCATTCATGATGGCCAAATCGATTTCGTGTTGCTCGCGCAAATCCTGGATGCGTTCCAGCACGGCCATGCGCCCGGGCTTCGCCACCACGTCACCAATCATTAATACATTCATAGTTTAATTTTCTGGCAGAAGCCCGACCGTCAGGGAGGGCTTAACTTTGACTCACAAAGCTGGCAATGAAGTAGCGCGGAGAGTCAAAAACAAAAAAGCCGTAAATTGAAAATCGTCAACCGCAAATAGTTTCACCGACTATTTACGATTCACCATTTACTATTTACGGCGTTTGATTGGCAGGAGGGAGATCCGCAATGGCCGTTCCGAAGCCGTGATTGAACCTGCATGACAGGTGGGTGACCTGGTGTTGCCGCAGCCTCTGGCAATTCTTAACAATGAAGAATTGCACTGGCAAGCGGCCTCGGTCTCCCGTTTCAACGGCGTTGGCTCAATCATCGATACTCGGTGACGGGCCCCACAGACATTTCCCTCCGCCGCCGGCGATACTAGCACAAGCCATGGATGAAAAGAAAATTAGCTCTTCTTAGGCCTACTGCGGTTTCCTTTCCCGTTTGCGCTTGTCCCAGCGAACCAGCAAGAGAACCGGAAGGCCAACAACGACAACAAAGACGACAACAAGGCAACCGAAAATAACGAGCCAAAATTTCAGGCCCAAGTCGCCACCATGTAAGAGGACGGAAAACATCAGTCCTGGGAAAGCACTGACGGCTACTAGGAGGCTAGATCGACGGAAACACACGAACTTTTTCGAAATATTGGTTTACTTCGTGCGTTTTATGGATGCTGTTGTAATTCGGATTAGGTGAAGGCTATCTTGCCTGACTCGCCTTTTTCCTGCTCGATATTGCTTCTGACCTTCAATAAACCGTCAAGCATTTCGGCGCATTCTGAACTGCGCGTGGCGAGTTGGGCGTCAGCCTGCTCGTAGGTCTGTTTTAGCCGATGTAGCTCGTCAGCAATATGCAAAGCCGCAAGGATCGCGACTTTCAACGAGTCGACGGTCAGGGTTCCTGATGAGATTTCTCGCATGCGGCCGTCAACAAAATCGGCGAGCTGCGTGAGATAAGCTGTGTCGCCGTCTGAGCGGATGTTGTAAGTTTGGTTGTAAATCTCGACTCTGATGGTGGGCGCGGCTGTGGTAGTAGTTTCCATACTGCTTTTACCAACGATCTCCTCGATAGTGCTCATCGAAGCTCCTCCGCCATCTCGGGATCGAGCGCAGCTACCGCGTCCAACATTGCTTCCACTTTGGCACGGATCAGGTCACGTTCCGCCAGCAGCGCTTCCACTTGTTTCTCCAGGCGCTCCTGTTCGTGAGGGACGACTCCGCGATTACGACGGACCAGCGAGAGCTCTTTCTCGAGGCTCTCCTTCTCCTGACGCAGCGTCTTGGTAAGCTCGATCGTGCGATAGATCTTATCTTCAAGATGCGAGAATTTTTCTAACCCTGATAATCCAACCATCTAAGCTCTTCTCACTCGATCTGGGAGTTTACAAAGTCAGCCGCGATTATGCGACTTCGCGACAGCAAGCGCAAGACTCTTTGCGCGGTTAGACACGATTTATTTTTAGTGAATCTCAGCGTTGAATTTTTTCACGAGTGAATCGACCAATTCCCGATGTCTTTCTTCGACCACTTCATCGCGCAGCGTTCCCTCTGGCGAGCGGTATTCAATGCGCAGAGTTACCGAACGCTTGCCCTCAGGAATGTTTTCGCCTTCGTAAGTCCCTACGAGCTTAGCTCCAGCGTAGTCTGCCACCTTTAGACCATTCACATAATCCACCAGCGCCGCGAACGTTACGTCGCGGACCACCAGCAGTGTTACGTCGCGAACAACAGACGGATATCGTGGGAGCGGCCGGTAACGAATGGCGCGCACGGTCGAACCGAACAGCGCCGTTAGATCCAATTCCGCCAGATAGACCGGCTGGCGAAATTTATAGCTCGCCGCAATCTCCACGGCCAACCTACCAATGGTGCCAATCTGTGTTCCATCACCCAAAGCGATCCGGGCAGACTGCCCCGCCCGCAGATGCTTGACTTCAACGTCTTTCAAAGTGAGTGGACCATGATTCACTGCATCAATCGCGGCTTCGAGGGCACCCTTGAGATCGAAAAAATCGACCTCGCGCCTGGCCTGCGCACTGCCTTCAGCGATGGTGCCGCCGTGTAGAACCAGGGCCAGCGCGTCGCGCTCAATCGGGAGGTCGCCGGGCACCTGGGCCGAGTCAGAACCCGCAAAAACACGCCCAATTTCATACAAACCGAGGTCACGATTGCCGTGGTTTAGATTGTGCCTGACGGCCGCCAACAGCCCCGGCAAAAGCGTCGGGCGCATGCGCGTGGCACCCTCAAGAATTGGATTATTGAGTGTCACTAACTCGAGCGCATCCTGGTCCCCAGTAAGACTCGGAACGAGCTCGAAAAGTGAATCGTGAACTGTATCGATAAAGCTAAAGCTGATGGCTTCGTCAAACCCGAGGTTCTTCAGAGCGTTGCGCAACTGCCGTCTTTTAGTCTCGGTGGGCTGGTATTCGCCGGCAATGTCAGACAACGGCAACTTAGATCCGATCTTGTCATAACCTGTATGACGAGCGATCTCTTCGATCAAATCTTCTTCAACACTGACGTCGGCTCGCCAGCTCGGCACGGCAAAGCCCATCGCCTCGTTACTACCAGACTGTTCGACGAACCCAAGGGCAGTCAGGATACGACGCATCTCTGTTTCGTCAACTTTAAGCGACGTTAGACTCTCAACCCTCTCCTTGCGCAGATCAACGCTGCGGGCGGAAACGGGAATTGGGTAAACATCTATAGCATCTTCAGTTGCAACTCCACCGGCGATTTGGCAAATCAGTTCGACGCAACGCGCTTGCGCGCTCAAAACGTTTTCGCAGTCTGCGCCGCGTTCAAATCTCCGCGATGCTTCGGTGTCCATGCCCAGCTTGCGTGCGGTACGACGCACTGAGTCAGGATTGAAATACGCACTTTCGATCAGGACGTCAGTTGTCGTCTCGGAGATTTCTGAATCTAAACCGCCCATGATGCCGGCCAGCGCCACTGGATTCTCAGCGTCGGCAATAACCAGCATCTCCGGATCAAGCGCGCGATCCACTCCGTCGAGTGTTTTTAGCTTTTCATCGGGCCGGGCACGCCGCACCAGGATGCGATGCTCAGCAAGCTTGGCCAGGTCGAAAGCATGAAGCGGTTGGCCCATCTCGTGGAGGACGTAGTTTGTGATATCGGCAACGTTATTGATTGGGCGTTGTCCAATCTCGCCTAGGCGCTTCGCCAGCCAGTCGGGTGATGGCCCAATTCTCACGCCCCTGACGATTCGCGCGGTGTAACGCGGACACAACTCGGGATCCTCAATTTCCACCGCGGCAAAATCAGCTGCCTTGCCTTCGGTTTTATAATCATTGGACTCCGGACGTTGGACTCTGGACTTCTCAATGACCGAAACTTCGCGGGCGATGCCGACATGCGATAAACAGTCGGGACGATTCGAAGGCACCTCAACGTCCAGCACGGACTCGCCATGAATCTCTTCAACGGCATCAATTGCGAGTCCAACCATAGTCAGCCGCTCCCTGAGTTCAGCAGGGGTCAGAGTGGTATTGGTAAGCTCACGTAGCCAGGTGTAACTGATAAGCATAAATGCTGGTCAATGGTGAATAGTAAATGGTGAAAAGCGAGGTCTTTCGACCATTTACCTTTCACTGTTTACCCGTCAATCAAACTGCTCAAGGAAGCGCACGTCGTTTTCGAACAGCAGGCGGATATCATCGAGGCCGTACATCAATGCGCACATGCGATCGATGCCCAGGCCAAAAGCGAACCCTGAATAAATGTCCGGATCCACTCCAGCGGCGCGAAGTACGTTTGGATGCACCATTCCAGAACCGCCTAATTCGATCCATCCGGACTGTTTACAAATTCGGCAGCCGGCGCCGCCGCATTTGAAACAACTGAAGTCGAATTCGGCGCTAGGCTCGGTGAAGGGAAAATACGATGGACGAAACCGCGTGGTGGTTTCCGGTCCAAACATTCGGCGCAGAAATTCCGCCACCGTGCCTTTTAGATGGGCCATGCTGATGCCGCGATCGACGCATAGACCTTCAACCTGAAAAAACATTGGGTTGTGCGTCGGGTCAGGTGTATCGCGCCGAAAAACACGGCCGGGCGCGATCATTCTGAGGGGAGCACCGCGGCGCTGCATCGCATGAATCTGCACGGTTGAGGTTTGTGAACGAAGTGCAAACCCCTCAGTCGTATAGAAAGTGTCCTGCGTGCCGCGAGCCGGATGCGTCTCGGGAATGTTCAAGGCTTCGAAGTTATAGAAATCGGTTTCAATTTCGCGGTCATCCTCGATCGCGTAACCAAGGCCAACAAAAATATCTTCGATACGCTGTCGGACAATTGTGATTGGGTGAAGGTGACCGCGCCGCAGACGCCGCCCCGGAAGGGTCACATCGATGCGCTCTAGTTCGGTGCGCGCAGCCTCGATCGCGTTTTGGAGTGACGCTTCAGCCTGCTCAAGATTCTGGACGATCGTAGCTTCAGTTTGCTGGACCAATTGACCAAAGGCAGCTCGCTGGTCGGCAGCAACTTTTCCGATCGCTTTCTTGCTTATTGCCAGCGCACTCTTCTTGCCCAGGTGTTTAATGCGCAGTTCAGCCAAAGCACGGCTTTCCGCGTCAGCCTGGGCCAAATTCAGTGCAGACAGCGGCGACGCAGCGCTTGCAAAGGCGGCAAAGCGTTCGAACTCTTGCTCGAACGCTTTGTGTGCTGCTGCTACTGCCTGTTTCGGATCCTGATCGTCCTGGTTCTCTGCCATCGTCAGAAGAGTTCAACTCTAAGCTGCGGCTTTTTCGTTTTGGGTTTCTTTCGTTGCTTTCGTTTCCAGTGCGTTCTTGGCCTGGGCCGATACTTCCTTGAAAGCGTCCGGCTGATTTACTGCAAGGTCGGCCAGGACTTTTCGATCCAACTCAATTCCCGCCAGCTTCAACCCATGCATGAGCTGCGAATAATTGAGGCCGTTCAACCTTGCGGCAGCGCCGATGCGCACAATCCAAAGACTGCGAAAATCGCGCTTCTTCAGTTTCCGGCCGGTGTAAGCGAAATTCAGACCACGCTCAACAGATTCTTTGGCTGAACGATAAAGCTTTGATTTGGTGCCGCGATAACCCTTCGCCAGCTTCAATATTTTCTTGCGCCTCTCAAGGCGCTTATTTCCACGTTTTGCTCTTGGCATGTTTCCAACCTCCTAATTATGAATGCTGAATTATGAATGATGAATGTAAGACAGTTCATCAATCAGCATTCACAGTTCATGGTTCCTTTAGTCTCGTCCGTACGGCAGCATTTTCGCTACCCGCTCGCGATCCGACGTCGATACCAGACCATCAATGTCCAGCAGTCTCTTTCGCTTGTTGGTTTTCTTGGTAAGAATGTGTCGCGCATGCGAATGGCCTCGTTTGACCTTGCCAGTGGCAGTCAAGCGAAAGCGTTTCGCCGCTCCTTTGTGTGTTTTTAACTTTGGCATAGTTACTCCCTCGATACATTTTCGATTTTCGATTTCCAATTGCCAATTTAGTTCGGCTGTTGATTGTCGTCGCCCGGCTGCTTCAGGGCCTCGGCCAATGGCTCTTGAGGCTGCGATGCCTGCTGCTGCCGCGGTGCTTGCTGCGCTTGCTGCTGCTGTTGCTGCTTTGCCTTCGGCGTCTTATGTCGTTTCGGCCCGAGAATGATAAACATCTGGTTCCCTTCCATTCGCGGCCGCGCTTCTACTTCTCCGACGTCAGTCAAGTCTTTTTCCAGCTTCTCGAGGATTCGCGCGCCCAACTCACGATGCGTCATTTCTCGTCCGCGAAACCAGATCGTGGCTTTGACCTTGTCGCCGCCCTCCAACCACTCGCGCGCATGCTTCATGCGATAGTCGTAATCATGGTCGTCAGTGCCCGGACGAAACTTTACTTCCTTGACCGTGATCGTGACCTGATGCTTTTTCGCCTCGTTGGCCTTTTTCTTGGCTTCGTACTGAAACTTTCCGAAGTCAGTGATCTTACAAACCGGGGGATCAGCGGTGGCGGCAACTTCCACCAGGTCTAAACCCTTCTCCCGGGCCGTACGAATGGCGTCTCGAATATCCATCACGCCAAGCTGTTCACCTTCGTCGCCTATTACGCGTACCTGTGGGACGCGGATTCTGTCGTTAGTTCTGGCGATCGGCACACGCCGGTTGTCCGGGCGCGGGCCGCGACCTCTAAAGCCTGTAGCTATTGCAGCACCTCCATCGTTAGGAAGTCCCAAGTCCAATATCCAAAGTCCAATGTCTTTCTTGACCCTGGACTTTGGACTTCGGACTTTGGACTTATGTGTTAGTCAAGGCGCGCATCTCGATAAGCCTGCGGGCCATATCCTTGAATTCTGCGAGCGGCATCACTCCGATGTCGCCCTGTGAACGTTCGCGGACGGCCACAGTTCCCTGCTCCATCTCGCGATCCCCAAGCACCAGCATGAACGGCACCTTCTGCATCTGCGCGTCGCGAATTTTGGCGCCGATTTTTTCGCTCTTGAAATTCGCTTCAACTCGCAGACCAACGCTTCTCAATTCAGCAGCGATCTTCTCAGAATAATCGTTAACCCGATCCGTTATCGGCAACACCGCCACCTGCACCGGCGCCAGCCACAGCGGAAAAGCCCCTGCATAATGCTCGATGAGGACGCCAAAGAAGCGCTCCATTGATCCAAACAACGCGCGGTGGATCATCAGTGGGCGATGCGGTTTGTTGTCCTCACCAATGTACTCAAGTTCAAACAGCTCGGGCAAATTGAAATCAAACTGGACGGTGGTCAGCTGCCACAAACGGCCAATCGCATCTTCCACTTTGATGTCAATCTTGGGGCCATAAAACGCGGCCTCGCCCTCAATTCGATCGTACGGAAGCTGTTGTTCCTCGAGCGCCTCGACCAGAGCCTCTTCGCCACGTGCCCACTGCTCGTCGGTGCCGAGATACTTCTTCAGAGTGTCAGCGCCCTTAACAGATAGCTCAATCTTGAACTTTTTAAAACCAAAAACGCCGAGCAAATCGAAAGCGAAGCGAATGCAATCGATAATCTCGCTACGCACGGTCGCGGGCGTGCAGAAAATATGTGCATCGTCCTGAGTAAAACCGCGAACGCGCATCAACCCATGCAAAGTACCCGAAAGCTCGGCGCGGTAACACGTCCCGAGTTCCGCATAGCGCAAGGGCAAGTCGCGATACGAGTGCTGGGCCGACTTATAAATTCCAATATGAAACGGGCAGTTCATCGGCTTGAGACGAAACTCAGTCTCCTCAAGCTCAGTCGGTGCAAACATCGCGTCCGCGTAGTTCTGTTCGTGCCCGCTGGTCTGCCAGAGTTCACGCTTCGCGATGTGCGGAGTAAACACTAGACCGTAACCGCGCTTGTTGAGCTCTTCGCGCAGGTAGTCTTCCATCTCCTTGCGGATGGCGCCGCCCTTCGGATGCCAGAAGATGAGCCCCTGTCCGTATTGGTCCTGGATTGAAAACAAATCGAGCTCTCGACCCAGCCTCCGGTGATCGCGCTTCTCAGCTTCTTCGCGCTGCTTTAACCAGGCGTCTAGTTGGTCTTGGGTGAAAAACGCGGTTCCGTAAATGCGCTGCATCTGCGGCTGGGTGGCGTCGCCCATCCAATAGGCGCCGGCCAACGAAAGCAGTTTGAAAGCGCGTAGCTTGTTTGTATTCGGGACGTGTGGTCCCATGCAGAAATCTATAAACTGAGAACCGTCGATGTAGTAAACGCTAACAATGTCCCCGCCCTTTGAATCCACCAATTGACACTTCAAAGGTTCTTCACGTTCCGCAAAAACACGAAGCGCTTCAGCCTTCGAAATCTCTTCACGTCGATAGGAAAGATTGCGGCTGGCTATCTGTCGCATGCGCTTTTCAATCACCGGTAAATCGGCTTCGGTCAGCGGTTGCGGCGCAATCACATCGTAAAAGTAGCCGTAACGTGGATCGTCGAGCAGAGCTGGACCAATTCCGAGTTTGGTTCCGGGAAACAGATCGAGCACGGCTGCCGCGAGGAGATGCGCCGTGGAATGGCGCAGCACGTCCAAACCTTCGAGCGTTTCCGGTAAAACCGGTTCAATCCTTAATGGGTCACCGTTTTGCTGCTGGTCCAACATGAAGGCGAGGTCAACCTCACGGCCATTTACACGGGCGGCGAGCGCCTGTTTGGCGGTGTCACGGTCAAGCTTTTTCAATGCCTCCGCAACCGTGATCGGACCGCCCAGCTGGGTCGCCGGTCCATCATTAAGTTGTACGTTGATCTCGTTCACTGGTTTTACTAATACTAAGAACGCGGCTCTCCCGCATCGGACAGCCAAAGGCTTCCCACACAGAAGGCGGCGGAGCCGACACTACGGGCCGGTTGCTCCTGCCATTCACGATTTACGTTTCACTAATTTACTGCTCTGATCGGATCTGATAGGAGCGCCCTCGTCGGATGCACGCCGGTTTGCGGCGGCACTAAAAAACAAAGAATCGAGTAAATGTTCGATTCATGACGAAGGACTTCCGGAGCTTCTATCAAAAGTTAGTTAAACTACTGCGATTAACAGCCTAGAATCTAAACAAAGCACCGGAATAAGTCAATTCCAGGTTCTGGGAAAAAGTAGTCAACTCCCTGGAGTGCGTTGACCTGTCGGCGCTTTTGTCGGCGGTAGCCGGGCGCCGCGTTCGGACGCATTTAACCTGTGAGGAGTAATATGTGGAGGACGGCAGGCGAAAGCGCCGACAGGTCGGCGCACTCCACGGAGATGACTTGCGCCTGGCAACACACTTCATTTGTTGAGTGATTCAGTTTACTCTTACAACCTATGTCATTCATGCGTAAGACAGCAGCCTTCATGGGCATGAACGCCCTGCGAGGTCTAGTCTCCGATTCTATGGCCATCGATATGGGATCGGCGGCCACCATTATTTCTGTTCGTGGTCAAGGCATTGTGATCGACGAGCCTTCGCTTATCGCCGTCGATTCCAACACTGGGGAACCGATCGCGATCGGGATTGAGGCCCAACAGATGTCGGGTCGCGAGGCCCGCGACGTTACCGTGATTGCGCCTTTGCGCGACGGCGTGGTAGCCGATTTCGAGCGAACCAAAAAGATGCTGGACCACTTCGTGCGCAAAGCACGAGGCGGAAAATCCTATTTTAGCCGTCGCGCCCTGATGAGTGTTTTGTCCGAAGTAACGCAGGTGGAAGAGCGGGCGTTGCTCAGCGCCGCGGAGCAAGCCCACATCGGACGGGTGGTGATGATCGAAGAAGGCCTGGCGGCTGCGTTTGGCGCGGGTGTGCGCATGGACGACACTCATGCTTCCGCGGTTGTAGACATCGGCGGAGGCACAACGAATGTAGCCATCGTGGCAAACGGCGCAATTGTTCATGCACGCGCTGATCGCATTGGCAGCGAAGACATTAATGCCGCCATCGTTGACCACGTGCGCCGCCACCGTGGCTTAGTGATTGGTCCGCAGTCGGCCGAACGTCTCAAGATTGACCTTGGTTCAGCCACTCTCCCTTCCGACCTGGCGGAGGAGGTGACGATAAAAGGAGTGGATGTTTTGACGCGAAGTCCAGGCGCTATAAAGATCACCGCCGGTGAACTCTACCCAGTGGCGCTCCAGGTGATTCGCAAGATAGTTGAAGGTGTTAATACCACGCTCACCGAGCTTCCACCTGAGGTAGGAGGCGATATCTATGAACGCGGGATTATTCTCACCGGCGGAGGCGCACAGTTTGCGGGACTTGAAGACTTCTTTCGGGAACAGACCAAACTGCCCGTGCACATCGTTGACGAACCAAAGTATGCCATCGTAAGAGGTCTCGAGCAGATGTTTGACGAACCTCTCCGGCTCCGTCGCATCATTCGCAGCGAACCATATCCTGTGCTTGATACTGAGATCTGAACGCCAGTCGGAATCTCGGTGCAAACCGCTTATCCCAGCAACGCTGAAAGCGTTGGCTAACTTCAGCCCAGGGTTCGAGCGCAGAGACAACCTGGGAGGCGTTTCTGGTCTCAGCCGAATACCGGCTGCGCTTCGGCACGCCGTGAGATTCTCGATCTCTGTACGTCCTCCGTGTTCTTTGTGCCTCTGTGGTGAGCAATTGCCAGCTAAGATTCACTACCAGGACGCAAAGGGGACGGAGGTACATGAGAAATTCATGATATGAACAGGCCGCTCGAAGCGGCAGTTACCTTCGACTGCTGCCGGCAAGAGCGGATGAAGAACGAAAAACCCACAATGGCAATGGCCAACATCACGAGAAGCACGACGATTCGAGCAAATGGCGAAGAAAGTCTGTCGTTAGCGTGAGGGTCGCTCAGTGCTACCGCAGACTGCGCAGCGGCCGGAGTGGTTACTCCCTCTGACGTCGCTTCGTTCGGGGAATTCTCTTCCGAAAGACTTTCGCTCATCGATAATTCCTCCTCATCAACATCCGATTCAACATCCGAACTTGCATTGCTTACGACGCCGCCTCTCCGCTCCGCCAGTAATGAAATATTTATAGCCCACGCCGCCTGACAAATATCTTAGCTCCGTCAGGAGCGAAATGTTTACAGCCCACGACGCCTCACAAATATCTCAGCTCCGCCAGGAGCGAAGCATTGGGCTCATGACGGAGCGAGGGGAAATTGGGGTGGTCGTGAGGCTATAAACATCGCGCTCCTGGCGGAGCGCCAGTTCCGGTTCTTAAAACGCTGAAAGCGTTGGCTAACTTCAGCCCAGGGTAGTAGCCGCGGTCCAACCCTGGGCTGAAACTACCCCTTCCGTGGGTCGTGGAGTGCCCTCTAAATTCTGGCAGGTCACGAGGAGCGCACCTGGGCCGCCCAATACACCTTCTGGGAAAATGGAACCACGGTGCCGCGATGAGCTTTGATACGCAGCTTCCAAGTTCCGCTCGTTATATTTCCCGATACTCGCACGCGCTCAAAGACTCCAAGTACTGTAGTGCTGGAAGCGCGAACAACCCCGCTTGGGTCAATCAGACTGAGGTCGAGATTGGAATGTCTTTGGGCAGCGCTCTCAGGCCACCAAATTGCGGCGTCAAAGGTTTTCAGAGTTGTTACGCTCAAGGGCCACGTGAGATCAACTGTTGTGCCCGTAAGGAGCTGCGTCTTTCCCCACCACGCCCCGCCGCTGGTGGGTAGTTCCAGGGTGCCCGCGCCCGTTGTATTGTTGAAGGGAAACGACGTCTGGCCTGAGAGGATCATCCACGCGTATACCTGACCGGGGTCGTTAGTTGAGCTGGTTCGCGCCAGCCAGTTGCGCAGATGAGCCGCTGCCCCGGCTGCATAAGGAGTTGCCCCGCTCGTCTTGATGTAGACGTGGAGAGCCGTGTTGGACACGGCGCTGGCGGTCTCGGTTTCGGTCGGCGCCACGATGTCGGGCTTAATGCGACCGTCGTTCGTCGGACCGAGATCCTGCTCGCCAAACGGTACCCGAGTTTCCACATTGTAAGCGCCGACACCAATCGCCTTGTGCGCGTTCGCCGGTGCATTAACGCCGCCGGCACGGGCACCATTACCATTTGCAGCAACTACGACCGCACCAGCATCGAAAGCCTTATCCGCGGCAACAGAAATAGCGCTATTTTCACTGGTGGGAAACGCCATCTCGGCGACAATGATTTGATTTCCCGCCGCCAACGCCGCTTGAAACCCGCGCACCACCGCCGGCTCGTTGCCGAAACATCCCGAATACACCTTGAAGCTATCCACGGTAAAGGCCGTTACGCCGTGATAAGCATTACCCTGATTGGCGTTCGCCGCGAGAATGGCCGCAGAAGAAGTGCCGTGATTGCAATCCGGCGCATCCTCGCCATTCCCACCGAGACATGAGGCATTACCTGTCGTGCAATCCCTGAGTAAGCCGAGGCGGGAGGGATTGTTGAACTGGATGTGAGAAGACCTCACGCCCGTATCCAGGAGACCTATGTGGCCGCCTGAGAGACCCTGATTGAGGTATTGGTCGCTCTTTATGCGCGCTCTCCCGTCCTGAACGTCGTTGTTGGGATTGCTGTCAAAAGGCAACGATGTTATCGGAGGGAAAGGATATGTCAGCGGCGCTAGAAGAATGTTTAGACCCAACTCTGTGCCGGGAGGGCGAGCGTCTGACTTTTCAGGAGAAATGAAGTTAACGTCGGCTCGCTCGGCCAGGGTGGAGACGTTGCTTAAAGGCATCCTCACCAGTACTGCGTTGATCAACCAAAAGGTCTCGAGAACTTCTGCGCGATAGCGGCCGCGGAGTTCAGTCGACAGCTTGTCGTAACCGCCTTTGCGACGGCCTTTGATTTGTTGAATCAATTGGTCGGCGCGAGCCAACACTTGTGCGTTAGCCGTCGAAGTGCGCGCCTCTTCGACCCGTAACAGGGGGAAACGAGGTATCTCCTCATCGTCGACGAAGTTTATGAGGAGTGTTTCCGTCTCGTTTCCAGCGAGTTGGGCGATGCGCTTTTTCAATGCCGGATGAATCTTTTCTCGCTGCGGTTCTTTCTCTGCGACCTGTTCCACTGTCTTTTCTTCGGGTGGGGTAGTAAATGCGCTGGCGGGAATATTGGCGGCGGAAAATTTTTCTGCCTTCCCATTATTTAAGGTCGCCGAATAGATTTTGTTGATGGGATCCTCAGCCTGTCGGAGTTGATCCCTTTGAGTTGCCACCCGATGTAGCCGCCGCGCAGGAGCCGGTCGACGTGTTTTTGGAAATACAGGCTGGAGTGCGTTGAAAAGAAATAGTGTAACTACCACTGTGATCAGCGATTGGGGTAAGCGTTTGGCGCGAAGCAAGGCAAGGAGACCTCCTACCGTGAAGTGAGAGAACGGCAGGCTTATATACCTTGTTGTCCGATAATACAAGAATTCTTGTACTGAAACCGCGTGGGGACACGACAAATGTCCCCTGCATGAAGACCCTCATTGGTGGCTGCATTATTGTGCGATTAAAAGCCATCGGGCGAGGATTGTAGGGGAGGAGCCTTTTAACACGAACGTGAAGGCGTTGGCTAACTTCAGCCCAGGGTTGGAGCCTCCCAGCGCCTTCGGCGTAGTCATTAACCGAAATGTGTAAAACTTCTCGATCCACAGTGGCCACCGCGAGTCTTACTCATAACTCATAACTCATAACTCATCACT